>Ga0265295_1000439_pt1 | contig 84123 bp, 78 predicted proteins | sample Munlansysbiofilm_FD_192503 | JGI IMG/M metagenome (GOLD analysis project Ga0265295, IMG submission 192503) | Leachate microbial communities from a municipal landfill in Southern Ontario, Canada - Methane capture system biofilm | ecosystem: Engineered > Solid waste > Landfill > Unclassified ... | reverse complement strand
TTAAACACAACTACCGGACCAACGTGGAAATTTCCGCATGGCCCTGTAAGCGTTTTTATAAGAACGAATACGAGGCGTTCTTCCCCGAGAGAAAGCTGGATCTCGCCATCAATATTGATGGAAGACCTGCCGACTGGCCTGAGAAGTTGCCATGGTCCGACCAGTTTCTCCGCATTCTTGACCCAGCTTGCCCTGTGGTTGTGATCAGCTACTCCGCCAACACCTATACGTTGTCGAATCCTTTCGAGGCTCAGATCGTTTCCGCCTTGACCCTTTTGTACAAGAAGCTGGTCGATGCCCAACAAGCCGGAGTAAGTGCTCAGGAGTTTTGGACGCAGAAAATCGGCATCGTGACTCCCCACCGAGCCCAGATGGCATCCATCAGAAATCTGCTCGTGGACGCAGCCGGTATGACGATGGACCCGCCTCCATTTGTGGACACTGTAGACCGGTTCCAGGGTCAGGAACGCGACCTGATCCTTTCCAGTTATGTGGTGGCCGACCGGGATTTTGTTGCGTCTGAAGATGCGTTCATCCTAAGCCCACGACGATTCAATGTGACGCTGACCCGGGCGAGAAGCAAGTTTGTGATGCTTATCAGCGATGCACTTCTCCAGTATCTGCCATCCGATCCGGACGTGGCCCGTGACGCTGCTCACCTGCAGCTCTTTGCCGAGCAGTATTGCAGTTCGGTATGCGACACCATCGACTTGCCATTCTTTGAGCGTGGTGCTCTGTCGACCATGAGATGCAAATTGAGGGGGCGATACGAGAATGGATGCACATTATGAGCTTTTCTAAGGAAATCGTTGAGGATGCACTCGTTGCCAGCGGACGATCATGTTGCATATGCCGCAAATTTTGCGGCGTACGCATTGAGACGCATCATCTCAAGCCAAAGCAACAGGGCGGCGACGACAGCTTTGATAATTGCATTCCCCTCTGCTTTGATTGCCATGCGGAAGTCGAGCACTACAACAATAACCATCCCCGAGGGCGCAAGTTTTCTGAGGGAGAACTGAGGAAGCATCGAGACAACTGGTACAGCATGGTTCGTGAGCTAAACACTCCGCTTCCATGTCCCGAGAGCCCTTCGCAAGTGTTTCAGACGGTGAACGGCAAGGGAAACATGCTCGCCGGTCGAGACCTGAATATTGTTACCGAGAGAGTGGTCAAAAAAACCGTCGTTCAAACTGACCCGGGTGGTAAGCACATCAGCAATACCACGGCGAGAAAGATCCTGGAGTTGGTTAATGAATATATCGATATTTACACGGCGGCAGGGAAAGATTCCCAGCGTGCTGCAAAACGGATCTGGAGCACGCTAAAGAAGGAGTTCACTGTCACCACCTACAAGGAAATATCTTCCGACGATTCCGATAGGGCCATCCAGTGGTTGCACGCTCAGATTGCCATGGCTCGCCCGAAAATCAGGCGCAAGGACCCGGAACGGTGGAAACAAAGCTTTTATAAACCTATCTATGCCCGGGCTGGCGAACTCGGGATGTCAAAGGAAGAGCTGTATGTATTGGCACAAACAAGGCTGTCTTTAAAAAATCCGATTGCCTCACTAAAGGATCTTACGCAGAAGAACCTTGAAAGATTGCATCATATAATGATCAGTGAAAGTAACAAGGCAAAGAGAGAGCCAGGTGGTTATGAGACATAGGAATTTTTTTACAGAACTCTCCCGTAGCGTACTGAATAATGACCGGTTCACGTCCAAGATCAACGCTGAGCATAAGATTGAGGTCGGCTAATGGTGAGGTGTAACCCATGCTAAACGTACTAATCATCGATGACGAGGCCAATATCCGCAAGATGCTTACGGTCTGTTTGGAATCACGCGGCCATCGCGTAACTGCCGTAAGCAATGGAAAGGACGCCAGAGCTGAGGCGGACCGGCAGGTCTTCGACCTGGCGTTTGTCGATTTGCGGCTGGGAACAGAGAACGGGCTTGATTTGATTCCTCCAATTCTCGGCGCATGTCCCTGGATCAAGATTGTTGTCATCACGGCTTACGCATCCATTGATACCGCTGTTGAAGCCATGCGGCGGGGGGCGACCGATTATATCCCCAAGCCCTTTACGCCTGAACAGGTCCAGATTGTCACCGACCGAGTGGCGACCGTTCGCAGCATGGAGCAACGCATTGCGACACTGAAGGAAGATTTGGAACGATTACACCCGGATGTTTCGTTTTCATCCCGGCATCCCGGCATGCAACGCGCCGTGGAACTCGCGCGGCAAGTGGCCACATCGGAGGCGGTTGTCTTGCTGCGTGGTCCCAGTGGAACGGGAAAGACAGTACTGGCTCATGCCATTCATGGCTGGAGTCGCCGAGCGGATAAACCATTCGGAACCATTTCATGCCCGACCCTCAGTCCCGATCTTCTCGAGAGTGAGCTTTTCGGTCACGTGAAGGGTGCTTTTACCGGTGCGCTCCGCGATAATCCCGGCCGCGTCGCCTCCTGCGAGGGCGGCACCCTGTTCCTTGATGAAATCGGCGATCTGCCACTGACGCTTCAACCCAAGCTGCTGCGCTTCATACAGGACCGGGAATATGAGAGTGTGGGAGATCAGCGGACGAAAAAGGCGGATGTCCGCATCGTAACGGCAACCAACACCGATCTTGATAAGGCGGTTCAGGATGGGCGTTTTCGTGAAGACCTTTATTACCGACTGAATGTGATTCAGATCGATTTGCCCCCTTTGGCTGATCGCCCGGACGATGTGGAAGCTTTAGCGAAGAATATGCTGGAATTCTTCAGCGCACAAAACCACAAGATACTGAAGGGCTACAGCGACACGGCTATCACTGCTCTGCGTCAATACTCCTGGCCGGGCAATATTCGGGAGCTGCGTAACGTTGTCGAGCGTGCCGCCATCCTCTGCACCACCGATACTGTTCAAGTCGAGCATCTACCCGTTTCGGTTGCTCCGCATACCCCCCAAGTTCAATTGGGCGATCATGTTTCCCTGAAGACGATGGAGGAGCAACACATTCGCCGAGTTGTCGCCACCACAAAAACCCTCCAGGAAGCCGCCGATATTCTGGGTATCGACCAAGCCACCCTCTGGCATAAACGCAAGCAGTACGGCATCTGACACCCTCCTGTTTCTCTTTTCCCCGGCCTTGTAAAAGACAAGGTTGAATTGCGCCCTTCCTTGTCTATCACAAGGACCTCCTCTAAATAACATCTGCAAGGCATTGAATTTCAACGCATTTCGTGGTTGGCACGGATTGTGCTTTAAGCGTTGTGGTATCTGAAGGAGTGCGAACCGATATTGATAAGGACACACGGATGATTGGCATAAGACAAAAGATAGTGATCGGGTTTGGCGGGTTGCTCGCCATCATTGCAGTTGTTGGGACACTGACGATGGTTCAACTTGGCGAGCTCGGCAAGGCCATCGACATCATTCTTCAAGAGAATTACCGCAGCGTGGTGGCTTGCCAGGACATGAAGGAATCTCTGGAGCGCATCGATAGCGGCATTTTATACACTCTTTCCGGAAAAACCACCGAGAGAAATCGGCTGATTACGGACTATACCGCAAGTTTCCGCGAAGCCCTTGGTGCGGAATTAGGCAACATCACGCTGCCGCACGAGTTTGAAAAAGCTCAACAATTAGAGGCACAGTTCAAGGAATATATAAAACTCATCCCCACCGTTGTCGCTCAGGAATTCCCCCTTCACGAACGGCAAGCCACTTACTTCTCGGAAATCCAACCGCTGTTTGAGCGGATCAAGACGTTGGCTCAAGACATACTGCTTATGAATCAGAGAAATATGGTCGAGGCTAACGATGCCGCCAGAGCAAAAGCGGATGTCGCTCGCCACGTGATGCTGGCGGCAATCATTGCAGCGGCGTTGCTGGCCATTCTGTTCAGTTATCTTGCGCACAGATGGATTTTGCATCCCATAATCCGGTTGATTGAATCCGCGAACGAAATCCGGGGCGGAAATCTGGATCTTGTCCTGGAAAATGGGGCAAGAGACGAGATCGGTCGGTTTTCGGAATCCTTTAATGAAATGGCTGCCGCCCTGAGGCTGGTTCGCAAGGAGGATAGGGTCAATCTTTTGCGAACAAAACGCGCCACAGAGGAGGTATTCAAAGCCCTTCCCGGGGGCATTGCCGTTCTCGATCTGGAAGGGAAGGTGGAGATTTCAACTGAAACAGCGGACCAGCACTTTGGCCTTAAACCCGGCGTCTTGGTGAGCGACCTCGGATTCGACTGGCTGCCTCCCATGGTTCACAAGGCTCTGGCTGACAATGAATTCGCCGAATCAGATCCCAAAACCATCCAGCAGTTCATTGATAACAGGGAATACTTCTTCCAGCCAGTGGCGGTGCCGATCCCTGTTGGTCCGGAACGCCCCGAGCCGACCGGCGTGGCATTGATACTTAAAGACGTGACTCAGGTCCATGAACAGCAGGAAATGAAGCGGGACGTTGTATCCACTGTCTCACATCAACTGAAGACACCGCTGACTTCCATCCGCATGTCCATTCACCTATTGCTGGAGGAGCGTATCGGTTCCCTCAACGAGAAACAGATCGAGCTCCTGATGGCGGCAAGGGAGGACAGCGAAAGGCTGGTGGGTATTCTCAGCGATTTGCTTGATATCAACCGTATCGAGTCCGGGAAATCAAGCCTGGCAACCGAATCCATCACGCCGAGAGCCCTGGTGCGGGACGCGTTGGAGCCCTATCTCGTGGACGCCAAAGACAAGGGGGTAACGGTGGAAAACGCCGTATCGGAAGATTTACCCGAGGTGCTTGTGGACACCGAGAAGATCCGACATGTATTCGCGAATCTCCTTTCCAACGCGCTTCGATTCACCGACCCGGGCGGTTCGGTAACCATCACCGCCGAGCAACAGCAGGAACAGGTCGTGTTTCGTGTGGAAGACACCGGGAAAGGTATCCCGGAGGAAGAATTAAAGTATCTGTTTGAAAAATTTTATAGAGCGCCTGGTCAGGATAAGGAATCCGGCGTGGGATTGGGCCTGGCCATAGCGAAAGAAATCGTCCGTGCACATGGGGGAGATGTTGGCGTTGAAAGCGTTGTCGGCAAGGGGTCGATCTTTCAGTTCACGCTCCCCTTGCGCATGGACCCTGCGGAAAACACATTAACCAAACCCATGGAGGACTGAATATGTCATTCGCATTGTATATGATTCTAGGACTGGCCATTTTCGCCGTGTTGGCGGCTCTTACAGTTGCTTGCGACAAAATATAGGGAGGCAATCATGCTTTATCTTTCAGCAATCGTTTTGGTGTTGTGCATGGCATATCTTGTCTTCGCCATCATAAACCCGGAAAAATTCTAATGTTCGGAGGCAAAGAATGACCATACTCTACATATTTCTCATCCTCGCCGGGACCGCGCTTCTGTCGTGGCCATTGGCAAAAGCCATGACCTGGGCGATGGACCCCGGCGAAACAATGCCTTCCTTTCGGGGGCATCTCGAAAGACTGATGCAAAAAGCAGGCGGTCCCCTTGTCTCCCGGCAACAAGATTGGAAGCAGTATGTTTTTTCCATGCTGCTGTTCAACGCGATCATGTTTGTCGTCGTGTACATGATCCTGTCGCTTCAGCAATGGCTTCCGCTGAACCCGGATGGCAAGGGGATGCTGGAACCTAGTCTGATTTTCAACACGACTGCTTCCTTTACGTCGAACACTAACCTTCAGCACTATTCCGGCGAGGTATCGCTGAGTTATTTCTCTCAGGTATTTGGCCTGATGTGGTTGCAGTTCGTTTCCGCCGCCACAGGAATGGCGGCTCTTGTTGCCCTTGCGCGGGGGCTTTCGGGGAGGTCGAATTTCGGAAATTTCTACTCGGATCTGATGCGGGCTACTTTCCTTGTGCTGCTGCCGATAGCGGCCATCACCGCGACGGTTCTGACCCTGGGCGGGGTCGTCATGACATTGCAGGGATCGGCCGTGGCTACAACCCTCGAAGGGATAACGCAAACCATCGCTCGGGGACCGGCGGCGGCCTTCGTGGCCATCAAACAACTGGGCACCAACGGCGGCGGGTTCTTCGGACCCAATTCCACCCACCCTTTTGAAAATGCCACCTTTTTCACCAATATCGTCGAAAGCATCTCCATCATACTGATACCGATGGCCTGTGTCTGGATGTTCGGACGCATTACCGGTCGAATGCGGCATGCAGTGATTGTCTTCGCCGTCATGGCTGCATTGCTGACGGTCAAGGTTGGCCTGGCCAATTATTTCGAAAGTGCGCCCACCGCTGCTCTTGCCGGGCTACCAGTAGAAACCGCCGGAAATCTAGAAGGTAAGGAACTGCGGTTCGGAACCTCGGCCGGTCCGACGTGGAGCGTCTTGACGACGGCGACGAGCAACGGGTCGGTGGACGCCATGCATGACAGCCTCAACCCCCTCACCGGACTCATGCCGATGATCGGCATGTGGTTCAACGTCACCTTCGGCGGTGTCGGCGTCGGTATGATCAACATGTTTCTGTACATTATTGTCGGCGTCTTCATCAGCGGCATGATGGTGGGGCGAACGCCTGAGTATTTCGGTCGCAAGGTGGAAACCCGGGAGATGAAGTTCGCCCTGCTGGCGATTCTCATTCATCCATTGTTTATCCTGGGAGGAACAGCGCTTTTCGCCGCCACCGCCTGGGGCGCTTCGACATTGAACAACCCCGGCTTCCACGGATTTTCAGAAATCCTCTACGAGTTCAGTTCGGCAGCGGCCAACAACGGTTCAGGCTTTGAGGGCCTGGGAGATAACACCGTGCCATGGAATGTGGCTACGGGCACGGTCATGCTCCTTGCCCGTTTTATCCCGATCATCCTGTCCTTGGCCATCGCCGGGTCGTTGGCCGCCAAGAAACCGGCACCTGAAACCACGGGCACCTTGCGCACGGATACGTTGCTGTTCGGCATGGTGATTCTGGGTAGCGTGGTTTTCATCGGGGCGCTCCTGTTCCTGCCGGTTGCCGTTCTTGGCCCGATAGCAGAGCATTTAGCGGCTGGACTTTGATCAAGTATCTAAAATGAAGAGGATTATTTCATGAATAACCATACCAACGAAAGCGTAGCGTTAAAGTTTGAAAGGCGTAAAGCACGCAAAGCTTCGCTTTTCGAAAAGAGCCTGGTCAGAACCGCCGGGAAACAGGCCATCGTCATGTTGAAGCCTTGGATTATGGCCAGGAATCCAGTCATGTTCATTACCGAAGTCGGGGCCATCCTCACCACGATTGTTCTGATCAAAGACGTGGTTCAGGGGAGTTCCGGGACATTTTACACCCTTGCCGTGACCGTCATTCTCTGGCTGACCGTGCTCTTTGCCAATTTCGCCGAGGCCCTGGCCGAGGCACGGGGCAAGGCGCAGGCGAATACCCTGAAGCAAACCCGCAGCAAGACGCTTGCCCGACGGGTTGTAAACGGCACAGACGAGCAGATCAGCTCTGACGAACTCCGCGAAGGCGATGTCGTGTTGGTGGTTGCCGGTGAAACCATCCCCAGTGATGGCGAGGTGATCGAGGGTGCGGCATCTGTGGACGAATCCGCGATTACAGGCGAGTCCGCGCCGGTGGTCCGGGAGGCCGGTGGTGATCGTTCCGGGGTTACGGGAGGGACGCGCGTTCTTTCCGATCAGCTCAAAATTCGGATTACAGCGGGTGTCGGCGAGTCGTTTCTCGACCGTATGATTGCCCTGGTCGAGGGGGCTGTACGGCAAAAGACCCCCAATGAGCTGGCCTTGACCGTAACCCTGGCAGGGCTTACCCTCGCCTTTCTCATGGTGACTGGGGCGCTTTGGCCGATTGGCCGCTATTTCGACGTGGATCTTCCCATCCCCACGTTGATCGCCCTTCTGGTCTGTCTGATCCCAACCACCATCGGCGCTCTTCTGGCCGCTATCGGACTTGCGGGCATGGACCGCGCCCTTTCGGCCAACGTGCTGGCAAAGAGCGGCAAAGCGGTGGAACTGGCGGGCGACATCGACACCTTGCTGCTGGATAAGACCGGCACCATCACCATGGGGGATCGTCAGGCGACAGAGTATCATCCCTTGCCTGGAGTGACGAAGGAGCAATTAGCCGAAGCGGCCATGTGCGCGTCATTTGGCGATCAGACGCCCGAGGGCAAGTCCATAGTCCGTCTTGGAGAGGAGATTCTTGGAGCTGGTGCGCCGGAGGAGGCACCGCAGGCCAAGCTCATCCCGTTTACCGCCCAAACACGATTGAGCGGTCTCGATTTTCCTGACGGCCGAAGTTTCCGTAAAGGCGCGTCTGATGCTGTTTGCACCTACATCCGGGAGCAGAGCGCGCAGGTTCCAGAGGCCCTCCAAGGTCTGGTCGATGATGTCGCCCGTCAGGGAAGCACGCCCATTGTCGTGGCCGAAGGCAATAAAATGCTCGGCGTTGTCGCGTTATCGGATGTCCTTAAACCCGGCATTCGTGATCGATTTGAACGTCTGCGGGCCATGGGGCTGCGCGTGGTCATGGTGACGGGAGACAATCCCCTGACGGCAGCCGCCATCGCCGAACAGGCCGGTGTCGATGACTATATTGCGGAAGCCAAACCGGAAGACAAACTCGAATATATTCGCAAGGAACAACGGGCGGGAAGGTTGATCGCCATGATGGGCGACGGCACGAACGACGCACCGGCCCTGGCGCAGGCGGATATCGGGATCGCCATGAACTCCGGTACCCAGGCTGCCAAGGAAGCCGGAAACATGGTGGATCTGGATAGCGACCCGACAAAACTGATCGAGGTCATCGAGATCGGAAAACAACTGCTCATGACCCGTGGATCGCTCACGACTTTTTCCATAGCCAATGACGTTGCAAAGTACTTTGCCATTATCCCGGCTATGTTCGTGCTCGCTATCCCTCAACTTGCGGCCTTGAATATCATGGGCCTTGCGACGCCGCAAAGCGCCATCCTCTCGGCGCTGATCTTCAATGCCATCATCATTCCTCTGCTGATTCCCATCGCCCTCAAGGGGGTCAAATATCGTCCCATGGGAGCGGACAGCATTTTGCGGCGCAACTTGTTCGTCTACGGGCTTGGCGGAATCATCACGCCTTTTATCGGGATCAAACTCATCGATATGGTCCTGAGCATCACTGGAATACTGTAGGAGGTTTACAATGAACACAAATAGTGAAGCCATCAGCACGGTACGGCAAATTTTGATATCGGCCCGAATGGTTTTGACGACCATGGTGATATGCTGCGGAGTCTACACTCTGCTGATTCTGGGAATAGGCCAGATCATGGTGCCGTATACGGCCAATGGCTCCTTGCTCAGCGAACAAGGAGAAATTATCGGCAGCGAGTCGATTGCGCAGGCATTCACTCGTCCCGAATACATCTGGCCCAGACCTTCAGCCCCAGACTATGACGCCTCGGCTACGGGCGGTAGCAACTGGTCCCCAACCAACCTCGCACTTCGTGAAAGAGCAGTCAAGATTCTGGACAGAATGAGAGTCGAGGAAGGAAATCCTCTGCCAGCCGACCTGGTGACCGCATCCGGCAGCGGAATGGACCCGCACATCACGCTTAAGGCGGCCCAATACCAGATAGCAAGAGTCGCTGAGGCAAGAGGGATACCCGAGAGTTCGGTTCAAACCGTATTAGATAATTATGCCGAAAAAACTGGCGGATTTCTCACCAACGAACCCCTTGTGAATGTCCTGCTCGTGAATATCGCATTGGACAAGCTGGAAAAATGACATGAACGGAAACCGTGCGGATAACTTTCTGCGTCTGATCCGACGCTCGCAACGGGGCAGGTTGAAAATTTACCTGGGCTATGCTGCGGGTGTGGGCAAGACATACCAGATGCTCCTCGAGGGGCACAGGATCATGCAGGATGGAGTCGATTTGGCCGTGGGAGTTGTTGAAACACACGGGAGAGCGGAAACCGAGGCATTGCTCGCAGGGCTTCCTGTGATTCCACGTCGCAAGATCAGATATCGTGGGATTGTGATCGAGGAGATGGACCTTGACGCCATAATTGCACGTGGTCCGGGTGTTGTTCTTGTGGATGAGCTTGCCCACACCAATGTGCCGGGAAGCAAGAATGCAAAACGCTATCAGGATGTTGAAGAGCTGCTTGCGGCAGGCATTCATGTTATCTCCACTCTGAATATTCAACATTTGGAAAGCCTGTATGAAACGGTCGAGCGTGCCACGAATGTGAAGGTGCGCGAGCGGATTCCAGACCGTGTGGTCGCGGAAGCAGATCAAATTGTCAATGTCGATATTACCATTGAGGATCTGCGGCGGCGTCTGAAGGAAGGAAAAGTCTACACAAAGGAACGGATTGAGACCGCCTTAGACCATTTTTTCAGGCCGCCCAATTTGGAGCAGCTTCGCGAGCTGACGCTTCGTGAATTGGCCGCCCAGATTGATTCGCGAAGACGCGATCCTTTGGACCAGGACATTCCGTCCAGCCCCGATCAGGTAATGGTGGCCTTAAGTTCCAGGGGACCAAATAGCGAGGCTCTGCTGCGTTATGCGTCACGGCTGGCCGGTAGATTGAACCGTAATTGGTATGCCGTATATGTCCAGACGTCCAAGGAACGCCCCACGATCATCGACGCGGCCACCCAGCGAATGCTTTCCAATACGCTTACACTTGCGCAACAGTTGGGGGCGACTGTCTTCACCTACAAGGGGGACGATGTCGTCAAAACCATCCTCCAGTTCGCCAAAGAGTACCGGGTCGGGCACATCGTTATCGGCAGCCCAGGAAGAAAGATGCCTTTCTGGAAACGGCTGCGGGGTGGGGCAAGTATAGTTGAGCGCTTAGTCATTGAGGGAAAAGGTCTTACCGTTGTTGTGCTGGATACCAAGGCAATACGGGAAGAACGCCCGGCTGTTGAAAAAAGGGAACCGGATAAGGCGAGCCCAGAGGAAGCATCTCAACATCACAAAAACATTGCCCGGGAAAACAAGGCTGTGCTTTCGCGGATGACCGCTTTGGTCTGGAAGGACCCCCTTAGAATGGAAGAGGCGATACAATGTCTGCTTGATTCTTTTCGTCACATAGGAAAGGAACAAAAAAGTCGCGCGTTGAACTCTTTGCTTGAACGTGAGCAGCAAGGAGGGACTCTTGTCGGTGAGGATGTCGCTATCCCTCATGCCAGGGTCGATGGTATATCGCAACCACTTATTGCAATCGGTGTTGGAAGCAAGGGCGTACAAGACCTTGACTCCGGACGAAAGGCGAAAATAATTGTACTTTTGTTGTCTCCGATTGATCCACCGGAAAAACATATAGAAACGCTTGGAATAATCAGTAGGATGGCGGCGGATGACCTGTTGCGTAAGAACATACTCGCCGCAAAGGAACCCCGAATTGTACGAGAAATGATCCAGGATTGGGCAATCAAAATGGAAAATATTGGAGACAGGGAAAATTTCATAGGCCAGCAAATATAGTCTAATTCGATTCCCGTTTTGGGAACCGAACCGGCGTCCGAAAACCGGATTCGAAGTTGTCGCGGCTCGACGCCAGGTATCCGGTTTTACTGCAAACTCGTCACCCTCGTCCGGTGCCGGGAAATCAGGGGAGGAAATCGTTTCTCTGGTCGGGTTGGCGGGAAGTGGTTGTGTGAGATGACTTCGGCGTTTATTATCAAGGAGTTATGAGGAGCGCGGGTTGGGAGACTGTTTTGCGGTAGGTCGTCGTTCCCTCCACCATTTTACCCTAACCGCAAGCAGTAAAAACCCCCTCTAAGCCCCATTCTATCAAGCTTACAGCAAAATCACCCCAACAGCACATAACTTGAAATATCACCAAAAATACCCTATTATTCCATCCTAACTACCCAACAGAAAAAAGGGGAGATGTTCATGTCCACACTGAAACCAGTAAAAGACCTACCTGGTCCTGTGGACTTAAACGCCATCTTCTTATAGCTCTTGCAATGGAAAGCCATGTACCTTATCTTGCGCAATGGGTATATGGTATGGTGAAAAACGCTTCAATCTCCTGTTTACCCATCTCTTACGGATGCCGTTTATTATGGTATGGTATGAAACGTTTCGCCCAGTCGACGTATATATCTTAGGTTCTCCGACTATAATGATTCAGACGAGTACAGTCACGAATCTGATGCAGAAGTTTCGGTTTGGCGGGCTGGTTTTGCAGGGCGTTTTTCCTGAATTTTAGGACGATTTTGTCATTAAATTTAGGTAAACAATAACGGAAAGTTACCACAAAGCCGACTCAATTTCAGCAGCATTTTTGACGTTTTTAACACAAATTTAGGGTGTCTAATACACGTTATGCATCAAGGAGACGTCGGTGCTCAAACCAGTAGTACAGGAAGAAACCACCGGATGCGGAATCGCGTCGGTTGCCAACATTCTGGGCAAGACATACTCAGAGATGAAGGCCGAAGCCAATGCTATGGGTATCTATGCTTCGGATAAATCGCTATGGTCGGATACACAGTATGTCCGGCGTATGTTGTCGAGCGTAGGTGTCGAAACTTCTGATGAAGAAACCCCGTTTGAGTTTTGGGAGACATTGCCGGATCTCGCCTTGTTGTCTATCAAGCATCATCAGGAAGAAGGTAAAAATTTTTGGCACTGGGTTGTGTTCAAGCGCGTGAATGGTCAACCCTTCGTGCTGGATTCAGCCAGTTACTTACCTTCCAATATCCGCCAAGATTTCGCTGCCATGCAGCCAAAATGGTTTATCGAGGTCAAGATGCATAACAATTCATTCAAGCCGACGCCGCTTCGCGGCGTCGGCTTAACTCAAGCGTTAGGCGAGCATGGGAGTAACTGGCTATGAAAGTAACTTTTGATTCAAATGTGTGGCAACAAGTTAGTAATCCAAGCAACTATCCAGATGATCCGGCAAGTGCTTGCTTTCAAAAAATTTCAGAAGCTATATCAACTGGTAAGATAAACGCATATCTTGCTGAAACAACATTTACCTTAGAAGCGTTTAAGAAAACTGATCGCCAGTCTTCGCTTGCAAGTTACAGTCCAAAAATAGAGTTCACAACAGACGAAATGCCAAATGGTGTAATTAAAGTAGGATTTAAGATCGACCCAGACAAAGGCGCCCACCCTGGAAACAACTCTTACTTATCCGAATATCTAGCAAAAGCAATTCCGCTTGGATTTAAGATCCTGCATTGCCCGCGCATAGGTGGGTTTAAAAATCCAGACATTCAAGATGAATACTTTGCTCGACAAACTGAGGCTGAGACTCATGACAGAAATGAATTGGCAGGCGAAGTCTCAAGAGCAATTGAGGCGCGGAACGCTGGTGTATCACATATTAAAAAAATCGGTGCCCAATACAGCCCTGATCCTAAAGATTGGTTGAAGGGGATACGCGCGGCTCCAGATTCGGAAGAAAAAGCAATTGCAAAGGCTTTTTCTGAATGGGTTGATGGGGATTCAGTCGCTGTTCACGTTGGCTATAAAAACACTCATTATTGCACGCGAGATCAAGGAAAAAATGCTGGGCAAGGCTCCGTATTAGCAAAGAGCAATAGGGAGTGGCTTGAACAAACATATGGCGTCGTATTTGTGACGCCGGAAGAATTGTATGCGTTGCTCGCCTAACAATTCATTCAAGCCGACGCCGCTTCGCCGTCCGCTGAATTCTAACGTTAAACCGCACATCAAAGGGCATTGGTATATGAAGATCCGAAAAGCACAACTGGAAGATCATCAAACTCTCCTCGCCATCTGGGAGCAATCAGTACGTGCATCACATGACTTTCTGTCAGAGCAGGATATCCAGTTGCTCATTCCCATGGTGCGCGATCAAGCCTTGCCAGGACTGGAAGTGTGGGTATTGTGTGATGAGTCATCAGCGCCTATTGGTTTTATGGGGCTGGACAACAACAAGCTTGAAGCATTATTCATTTCTCCAACCAGCTTCCGGCGGGGTGGCGGGAAGCTCATGCTTGAGTATGCAAGAAAATTAAAAGGCGAACTACAGGTGGATGTAAATGAGCAAAATCCAAGCGCAGTAGCATTTTACTTATCCAATGGGTTTGTAGTTGCTGGTCGCTCACCAACTGATTCTCAGGGGTTGCCATTTCCGCTGCTGCATTTAAATGAGGCTTTTGTCCAACAAAAATGAAACCAGACATGACAATACAAAATAAAGAATTTAAAGATGAAGATCTTGTTTGTTACTGCTTTGGGTATACAAAAAAAGATATTGAGAGTGATTTCAATAAAAATGGCAGGTCTATCATCTACGAAAAAATAGTTTTTGAGAAAAAGGCAGGAAAATGTGATTGCGCACTAAAGCATCCTACGGGCAACTGATGTATAGCTGATGTTCACCAGGTGGTGGAATCGTTTAAAAAGAAAAAGCCCTGTTAAAACAGGGCTTTTGAATCCAGTTGTTACTGGACGATACATTTGTTGGTGCGGGTAACCGGAATCGAACCGGTACAGCATTTCTGCCGAGGGATTTTAAGTCCCTTGTGTCTACCATTTCCACCATACCCGCAAAAAAGCAATTCATTTAAATACACTAAATGTTGATGTTATTCAAGTGTTTAGTATGAATGATAATTTTAATATGGATTTTTGCAGGTTGTGATTCTTGAAATTAAAATTGATGCCGTTTTTTATACTTTATTTAAAAGTTGTGCTATAATATTCTGGTTTTTGATATTTTTATTCGGATTGGCATTGTTTATGTCCTGCCCGATAAAATATAATATTTTTTAGGAGGAAGATGTGAGAACAGTCGTTGTAGCCTTGTTGATGACAGCCGCACTCGCCCTGGCCGGTTGCCAGGATAAACCTAAAACTGAAGCCCCTACCAATGCTGCCATGCCTGAAGGGCATCCGCCGGTTGGTTCTGCCATGCCAGGCGCGCCTGGTGTTGATCCCCATGCTGGTATGCAATCAACGGAAATACCTGATGGTGTGCCGACCAAGAAGGCAACTGTTTTGCAGTCCATTGATGCTGATGTATATACTTACATTGAAGCCAAGGGTGAAGATGGTAAAAATGTATGGATGGCACTGCCCACAACCAAGGTGGAAAATGGTGCAACCATTGAGTACCCTGCTGATGTGCCGGCAATGGCTGATTTTAGCAGCAAAACCTTAAACCGTACATTTGAGAGCATCTTGTTTGTGTCTGGCATTAAAATTGTCAAGTAATTAGGCTTTTATGGCTCTTGTACAAAAACGGGGTGTTGGCTGTTTAAGGCTGCACCCCGTTTTTTTGAGGCTGTGTTCATGCCCTTACCAGATAGACAGAGCAATGGGCAGCCTCGGCGACTCGTCGCGACACACTACCTTTTAGTCTGCTTTCAATAAAGCCTTTGCTTGAACTGCCGATTACAATAAGATCAATACTTTCATCTTTGGCAAATTCTACCATTGTTTCAGCCGGTTCTCCTGCTTCTACGATCATTTCAAGCGGTATATCGTACTCGGCAGCACTTTTTTCAATTATGTAAAAAATCCGTCTACGCATTTCTTCCCACTGCTCAGTTTCAGTAAGGGGTTTTACCGGCACAAAATCAGAATAAGATGAGCTTTCGGCATTTGGAACAACCAGTAATGCAAAAATTTTACTTTTAAACTGACTGCGATTACCGGCAGCGATGCGCACCGCTTCCTCGGCTGCCTTATCAGAATATGGTGAGCCATCTATGGCCACTAAAATTTTTTTTCTAAGGTTAAGCATATGCACCTTCGAGCTGTTTTATTTTCAGATAATTATGGTTTGAAAAAAATGCAGACCAAGGCAATATAACGCAACTATTCAGGCTTGACAATTATAAAACAAGTTTCTATATTTGCTGGAAACCTTTATATTAACTATACTTTTAGCATTCATTTTAACAGGAAGTTGAGGTGCTGTGCATGGCACGTAAGGAAAAATCAGAATATCTCATTCAGGCGGTCTCCCATGCTCTTGATCTTTTGGAGCAGTTTCATGACGATGTTGACGAGCTTGGGGTTACCGAGTTGTCAAAAAGGCTGAAGTTACATAAAAATAACGTATTCAGGTTACTGGCTACTTTGGAGTCGCGCGGCTATATTGAGCAAAATCGTGTGACCGAAAACTATCGGCTTGGTCTTAAAACCCTTGAGCTGGGGCAGACTTTCATCAAGCAGATGGGGCTTTTGCGTCAGTCCAAGCCAATACTGGAATCCATGGCAAGCGAGTGCAATGAAACCATCTATGTTTCGGTTTTAAAGGATTTCCATATTATCTATCTTGATGCTGTTGAGACAACCATGACTGTACGGGTGGTGCCAAGGGTTGGTTCACGGCTGCCAGCCTACTGTACAGCGGCGGGTAAAGTTCAGATCGCTTACATGAGCGATGAAGAACTGGAGCAGAACCTGGCAGAAAACAGTTTGCATAACTATACCCCAAATACAATTACAACTGCTGAAGAATTGAAAAAACATCTTCGCCAGGTGGCAGAAGAAGGCTATGCAATTGATGATGAAGAGCTTGATGAGGGTGTAAAGTGCGTCAGTGCGCCAATAAGAGACTATACACGCAGGATTATCGGTGCGGTAAGTATATCCGGTCCATCAATGCGCTTTAGTGCACAGCGTATTAAAGAAGAGCTTGTGCCACTGGTTATGAAGGCCGCAGAAGAAATTTCCGCAAAGCTGGGCTATACCAAGTAAATATCCATATTTTTAAATATCTGCCAAAACAAAAGCGGGTGTGTGATTAACTTCATGCACCCGCTTTGTGCTGCAAAACTTCCTGTTGGACTTTCCGTTAAACCAGTTGCTCCATTCTGGGGTAGAGTACCGTTTCCTCGGTTACCATCCTGTTAGTGAGTATGGAGAATAGCCGTGCCACATCCCGAGCAAAATCAAGCGATTGAGTCCGGCTGTTGTAGCGTTGAAAAAACTGGTCTGCGGTAGAGGTTATTTCCTGCATTTCCCCCTGAAAACGATCAAGCATGATGCGTAAGTCATCATCATTTTTTGCAGCAAGCTCCAGTTGTGGGTAAAGATCAATTTCTTCACGCAGAATATGGGCTTGCAATAACTCACGCAAATGTTGCAGGCTGTTAAAGCCTTCTGCTGATACAATCCCCTGTTTTTTGATTAGTGCAACCTGTTCACGCAGGCTGTTATGCTCCTGTTTTAATTCGCTAATCAGTGTTTTCATATTAACTCCGGCAAAATCAGTGATCAGAATAACCAAGTACCACCAGCAGGCAGCTATGGTCAGCAATTACATTTATGCCTGCTGCGCGGCAGCGGTCAACGGCTTGCTGGCTTTCAGCACCTGGTTGCATCCAGATATTTTTAATACCTTTGGCAATGGCTGCCTCCACCACTTTTTCAGTTACAGCAGGTGGAGTAATGACTGAAATACTGGTCACAATTTCTGGCAGCTCTGCAACAGAGGGAACGCAATCAATCCCCTCAATCTTTGTTGTCTTTGGATTAACAGGAAAGACAAGCTTTTTGTGTTGCAGGTAGCAGCGCAATACTTTGTTACCATATTTACTGCGATCTTCCGATGCACCTACCACGCCAAAAGCATCTGCCTTTAAAAATTTTTCTATTTCCGGTGTCATTTTTAAGCCTCCTTGTTTTTTTTGGTGTGTATCTTTACTTGCGAGGTGGTTACTGTTGGCGTATTCTTTAAGCCATGACAACTTTTAACATAATAAGTGAAAAAATACACGCTGGAGAGCGGCTTGATTTTGATGATGCCATGGCTCTCTACAACTCCAACGATCTTCTGGCTATTGGCAAGCTTGCAGCACTGGTTAACCAGCGTTTAAACGGAGATCTGGTTTACTACAATATCAACCGCCATATCAATCCCACTAATATCTGCGTAAATAATTGTACTTTTTGCGCTTTTTCCCGCAGACCAGAAGCTGGCGATGCTTACACCTTTAAAGAAGAAGAAATGGTGCGGCGAGCTGTGGCTGCCGCAAAACAGGGCGCAACTGAAGTCCACCTGGTGGGTGGCCTGCACCCTGATCTTTCTTTTGATTTTTATCTTGATCTACTACGTGCCATTACCAAGGCAGCACCGGATTTGCACATCAAGGCGTTTACAGCTGTGGAAATTGATTGGTTTGCCCGTATAAGTGGGCTAACAGTGCAGGCTGTTTTACAGCAACTGATGGAAGCCGGGCTGGGTTCAATGCCTGGTGGAGGTGCAGAAATACTGGTTGAGGATGTGCGGCAACAGATCTGTCCTGAAAAAATCAGTGGCAAGCAATGGCTTGATATTCATCGTATTGCCCACCAAAGCGGGCTTAAAACCAACAGTACCATGCTTTATGGTCATCTGGAAAGTTATGCAGATCGGGTGCGCCATATGCAGCTTATACGTGAGCTACAGGATGAAACCGGTGGATTTCAGGTTTTTATCCCGCTGGCATGGCAGCCTGAAAACTCGCCATTAAAGCTGGATACAAAGGGAACTTGCGGGCTTGATGATCTGAAAACCCTGGCTATTGCACGCCTGTTTCTGGATAACATTCAGCATCTTAAAGCCTACTGGGTGATGCTTGGCGAGAAAATAGCCCAGGTTGCCTTGGCTTTTGGTGTGGATGATCTGGACGGTACTGTGGTGGAGGAAAAAATCGGACACGATGCCGGAGCATTATCGCCACAAAGTTTAAGCCGTGAACGTATCACCGACCTGATCTGCAAGGCAGGCAAAAAGCCGGTGGAAAGGGATACTTTGTATAATGTTGTTAACCGTTCTTAGCTAGTTAGCATCCGGAAACAAGCCTCATCTCAAAACAGTTTCCTGATTGGAAAAAGAACCTTTTCCGGACGGAAACTAGTTAAAAAGCTCGTCAAATATTTCCTGCACTGTGCTAATCCGTTCTGCTTTCCAGGCATTGCTTCCGCAGAACACAAGACCTGTTTCAATATTTCCCCGCTGTGCTCTGTCCAGAGCAGTAACAATACAAAAACGTTCTCCATTTTCTTTGTAAGTACATTTTTTAAGGCAGTTCATGCTGCACTTTGTTCTGTTGCGCCTGTCAAACTGTAAAATATTATCTACATTACTAATCAGAGCGCGTCCTGGTAGCCCTGCTGGTGACATCAACAGCCCTATATCTTCTTTTTTGCAATCAAGGTAAGCCTGCTTAAAGGCAGGGTCAGCATCACATTCTTCAGTTGCCACAAATCTTGATGCCATTTGTACTGCATCTGCACCGTTTGACAAGGCATATTCAAGGTCCTGACGATCCCATATGCCGCCTGCTGCGATTACCGGAATGTCAGCCTTGTAGTCATCTTTAAAAAACTGTTTGACAGCACGAATGGTTGCGTACTGGTCATAATTACCGGTGCCGATGTTTTCCATCTTTTCGCCAAGGTGTCCGCCTGCGGTGTCGGGGTCTTCAATGACAATGGCATCCGGCAGACGCTGGTAACGTTTGTCCCAGGTGCGGGTGATAAGTTGGGCTGCCCGCAGTGAAGAAGCAATGGGAATCAGGGCTACATCAGGCGCATGGGCTGTAAGCTCAGGTAATGACAGTGGCAGACCGGCACCGCAGACCAGCACCTTGGCACCGCCATCAATTGCAGCCTTTACCAGGGCTTCAAAGTCTGAAAGTGCAACCATAACATTGACACCAATAATGCCGTCAGGAGCAATTTGGTAGGCTTTGCGCAGTTCTTCCTTAAAGGCATCTGTTTCAGCCTGAAAATAATTTTTACCATTATAAAAGTCACTGTTTACGGCAATGCCGGCAGCAGCCACCAGACCAACACCACCACATTTTGCCACATGGCCAGCCAGGTTACCGCCAGAAATACGTACACCCATACCACCCTGAATAAGAGGATATTTAACTTTATATTTGCCGATTTGTAACATGGTTTGAACCACCTTGTTTTTTTATCCGGACAGCATAACAACATTGGCAGTTTTGGTTTGTAATAGTTTTGTAAAAGGGTGGCTGTTTGTTTGGTTAGTGGATGCAGCAGTGAGGCAAAACAAAAAAGCCTGACCAGATGTTTTGTACATTGGTCAGGCTGTAAAGTGCGGGCAGGTTTGTGATGCTTTTAATCAGACTCCTAGATCCAGGCATCGCCGCCGTCATAGTGCAGGTCTTCGGTTTTCTTGCCACCTGATGTACGGAAGCGGGCTTCATTTGCATAATGGCGAGCCTTGTTCTTTGCCACTTCCTGCATATCTCCCAATTTTCTGCGGTTTTCTCTGCCAGATGTCGGGGTTAAAAGCAGTGCAACAACGGCACCAAAAAAAGCACCTGCGGTGAGGGCTAAAACAGCGGTGGTAGCAGTATTGTCTTCTTTACGTGCCATGGTGAAAAGCTCCTTTTTTTGTGTAATATCCGTTTCATCTTAGTGTCAGGATGAAAGCTTAAATAGCATATAATTGTGGTTAGTGGCAATGCTTTCCGGCAGTTTGCCTGTTCATCTTGGGTCAGTTTTTGGTCTTGCAGTTTTCCTGTTCAGCCCTTACCAGGTGGCAGCGTACCATATCCTCAAAGTCAAGATCTGCGCTGCTGCTGTATACCAGTGATGCACCAACTTCGGCTGCCAGCATGGCAGCACGGTATTTTACCGGCAGTTTATCCACACGTTGCCGGAAAGAGGTTTTTTCTCTCAACAGTGCCGGCAGGTGACGTAAAAGAGCTTTTTTAAATGGTGGTTTAAGGCTTAGTTCCGGACGCTCAATGAAAAACCGGAAAAGGCGGTTATAGAAATTATTTATGTTATGGCTTATCTGATCTGAAATTTCGGTGTAGAAAAGCGCACCGCCGTTTTCTTTGTAAAGACGCAGGATAAGGCTTGCTTCATCGGTTGCCCGCTTTTGTAAAATCGTAAGTACATCTGTAACATAGCGTTCTTTATATTGTGAAAATTCCTGTTCTGACAAAAGCAGGTTGGCGATGATTTCGTAGGAAGATGAAATAACGCCACACTTGTTTGCCGATGCGTCACGCATCAGCAGTACGCCATTTCGCTGCAACTCTGTACGGGCATCAGGTGTAATGAAAGAGTTTGCACCTTCAATAATTACTTTTGATGAAGGCTGACCATCAGGCAGCATAAACTTGCGCCAGTTTTTATCATTAATGGTTTCCGGACGACCGCCGCCAGGTATAAACAGGTCTGCCTGGACAGTAAACGCCAGTGAAGAGTATTCGCGGTAAAAATCATCAAGATGAACCCATTCGTCTGTCAGCGTATTGTTTTCATTACGACTGAAGCGGCGGTAAAGTTCGTTTAGTTCCTCCATCCGCTTGCCGGTTCTAAGCAGCAACATGCCGCCTGTGCCCAGTTGTTCGGGGTTAAAGGCATCCAGATCATGTTTTAGTACTATTCTGCGCAGTTCATCTTTGTTAAGACCGTTTGGATCATAGGCTGCTGCTGTACCGTCCAAAATCATCAGTATTTTGGAATCAGGACAACTTTCAAGCAGCAGATTCAGACAGTTACCAGCCACATCACCGCCTGGTCCGCCGGTCATTTTAACAGTAAACGGGTCTTTATAAATATCAATGCCGGTTTCCTGCATTGATATTGCAGTAAAGCTTAGCACACCTGTGGAGGTAACAGCATAATGTTTATGGTTGATACCAAACTCTTTACTTGAGATTACGCCTATGCCCAGCATATAGCCACGGTGCACAGATAACGCCGCAATGGTTTCAATCATGCTGTCGTGCATGTTTTCATCAGGGCCAAGCTCAATGGCTTCATCGTCACCATAGTAATCAACAATGCGTGGATCAGCAGCTTTGCCGTTTTTTGTGACAAAAAGATCAAAAAAAGCGTTGGCAACAGCATGTTGCAGTTTGTAAAGACGGCATGTTTCCGGCTTGCTGCCCACAATGCCGCAAAGATCCGAGGCATCAAGCATCAGCACCATTTTGGAGCCACCTTCGTAAATATCCTTGTTTTTAAGGTGTTGGGTGGATGCCAGTACGTAAGCTTCCTTAAAGAGGTTGGTGGCAATGGTGGCAGCATCATCAGTGCTGCGGGCTATTACTGTACGCCAGCCGCCGCGTGCTATATCTCCAAAGCCGATGTGGTAGCCATGACCAAAGCGGCTGTAAAAGAATGTGATTCTGAATGGCTGCTGTCCGGCAGGCAGGTCTGCTGTAAAGTCACGCCCCAGATCACGCAGGTATGCCGGATCAAGTCTGAAAGCCAATGCCTGTTTTTCTGATACAAAAAAGTTGGTTTTTAAAGTGTAGCGGATCATCAGCAGACAGCAGTGGTAGACGGTGCGACGCAATTCATCCAGCCTGCCATGACCAGTGTTGTAATCAGCAACCATTTCTTCGGCTTCGTTATAAAGCTTTTGCCAGTTTTCCACCTGTGCAGCCAGTTTTGGATCAAAGCGCATTTTAAACAGACGTACCAGTTGCAAGGTGATTTCCGGATGGGCATGGAAGGCGTTTTGTACTTCTTCCAGGTCAAAAACATCGGGTTGGCTGTGTGCCAGGGTGGTGTGGCAAAAGGCCATAAAAGCATTGGCAAGTGAAGCATTGTTGCCAGACATGATGTTGTTGGTAACCCACTCGCGGTAAGCGTAGCTATGGTTATCCAGAATCTGGGTGTTGGCAAGTTCACGCTTTAGCCTCCTGGCAAAAGGGGTGCCAGGCAGCATTGATTCACCCTTGCGGTGGCGCAAAATGAAAGTACCAAGGAAGTATGGATGTACGCCGTTAGTGATGTTCAGAAAATGGGAACGCATGATGTCGATTTCCATTCTGTTCAGCAAATCCATAACCTGTAGTAAAAAGTCATCCTGTGGTGGGTTGCCCACTGCAAACAAAAGCCGTACTTCATCCGGCTCACAGTTGGTTGTGGTGCGCAGGTCTACGTATAGATCACCGTTATCAATACTGTTTTCAAGGAGCCAGCAGAGCCAGGCAATCCGGTTTGAAGAAGATATCTGGATATATTCAGGATTGTTAAGCCAAAGCAGTTTCAGCTTTTTAATCATCCTGTTACGGTCAAAACCAGGGTCAATTTCAGCTCTTTCTTTAAGTGACCTGCGCAAAAGCGAGGCAGGTAGTTCCACATTATCCAGGTCTGCGGCAATGCTGTCAGGTTTGCGGTCAAAATCAAAACGCTGTACTTCCAGCCCCTCATTCATGCCTGGCATTGGGCCAGCCGAGTGGGAAAACATGGCGTAGGAAAGGTCCTGCAAAGGCATTCTGCACATTGATTCATATAAAGAACCTGCCTGATCAACACATGCCAGTATCTGCCGGTTTGGTCTGTCAGACAGGATAAGACGGTGGTTTTTACGCAAAGAGCCAAGCTCGCGAACCAAAATCGCCATTGCATCCTGCTCGTCAGCCATTGCCTGAAAAAAATAGGGAGACATCTGCTCGGATAACCAGGTCTGGTTCTCCCTGTACTCCCGTAAAAGATTGCTTACAGAAAGTTTGGTAAGTTGTGGTTTAGCCATAAAAATTACACACCTTTCTAAACAGAATAGCGGAATATAATACACCTGTGACGCAAAACAGGCAAGTATTGACCGATAAAAAAATGGATGTGTATACTGTTTTCTTTATGTATAATGTAGGAAATCTTAATAAGAAAAGCTTGTTACACCATTTTGTTTTGGTTGTACCTGTAAAGCTTAAAACCGTAATCAGGTCAGGTATATTTCCTGACCCGTCTGCATTGAAAGGAAGGAGCTGCAAAAGTGTTTAACTACCGCAACTGGTCTATCAGAAGTAAAATCATCAGCATTACGCTAATCACCGTTATTGCCATGTTGGTGGGATTGTTTGCCTATATCCTGCCCTACCTGAAAAGGAACCTGCTGCATGAAAAAGAGGCAGCCACCCGCCATATTGTTGAGCTGGCCATGGGAGTACTTGAAAGCTATGAGCAGGAAGTACAAAGCGGCAGCATTGATACTGAAGAAGCCCAGCAGCTGGCAAGCAAACGGATTGCAACACTGCGTTATGAGGCGATTGAATATCTATGGATAAATGATCTGGGCAGCCCGATTCCTACAATGATTATGCATCCCACTGTGCCTGCACTTAATGGCAAGCTTCTTGATGATCCCAAGTTTAATAAAGCCACCTATATGCGTGATGGCACCGATGGTGCAGAGAAAAAACTATCGGCAATGAACCTGTTTTCAGCCTTTGCCGAAGTTGCACAAAGGTCAGGTCATGGTTTTGTTATCTATGAATGGCCAAAGGCAAAGCCGGGCGGCGGTACCACCAGCGAGCTTTATCCCAAGCTTTCCTATGTTAAGCAATTTGCACCCTGGGGATGGGTGCTAGGCAGCGGGATATACATAGATGATGTGGATAACCAGGTAAGGCAGATGATGTGGATTATGCTTGGTGGCACTTTTGGTCTTGCCCTGTTTGCCATTGTGCTGGCGTTTTTTGTGGGCAGAGGTGTTGTACTTCCCCTTGAGCAGATGCAGGAAACCCTGGAGAAAATGGCCAGTGGAGAAGGGGATCTCACCAGTCGTCTGGCTGTTGTGCAAGAGGATGAAACCGGCGCACTGGCATCGGTTTTCAACCGTTTCCTTGGCAACCTGCACGGCATTATCAGCCAGGTACGTGATTCTTCCCATGAAGTGGGCACACGTACCGATATTATGCAAAGTGCAACAGTGCAGATTGTAACCAGCTCCACTGATGTGGGTGGTCATGCAACATCGGTGGCAACTGCGGTGGAAGAGGTGGCAGCCACATCACACAGTATTGCCGAAAGCTGCATACAAGCCTATGAAAACGCTAACCAGGCGTGTAGCACAGCCCAGTCCGGCGCAACAGTAGTACATGCTGCCGTTGCCAGCATCAGTGCCATTGCCGATCGGGTGCAGGAAAGCGCACGCACTGTAGAATCCCTTGGCTCCCGTTCAGATCAGATTGGACAGATTATCGGCACCATTGAAGACATCGCTGATCAGACCAATCTTCTGGCTTTAAACGCTGCCATTGAAGCAGCCAGAGCAGGTGAGATGGGGCGTGGTTTTGCGGTGGTTGCCGATGAGGTGCGCGCCCTTGCCGAGCGCACCACCAGGGCAACGCGGGAAATTGCCGATATGATTAAGGTAATTCAGCAGGAAACTGCCAATGCGGTTTCATCAATGGAGGCCGGCGTTGTTGCGGTGGAGCAGGGTACAGGTGAAGCAGCCCGCTCCGGTGAAGCCCTTGAAGAAATTCTTGCCCAGGTTTCAGGGCTGACTGACCAGATAAACCAGATTGCCACAGCAGCAGAAGAACAAACCGCTGCCACCAATGATATCAGCCATAATATGCAGCGTATAGTTGGCGAAGCAGAGCAGACCATGGCTGGTGCCCGCAACGCCGGATCAGAAGCAGACGAACTGCACCGCATAACCGAGCGGCTTAACCTGCTGGTGGGACGTTTCAGGCTTTGATAATGGATATATCAGCAGAAACAGTCTCATTTTGGCTTGATAACAAGATGTCTTCCGGAGTTAAGGTTGCCGCTGCCGGTGACCTTAACCTGGTCTTGTACCGTGAGCGTTACTATGTTGTGGCAGATGGGGCAGCACAAACCAAAGCCGGAAAAACGGTCCGCTATTCAAAAAGCAGCCTGCCGGCACTGTGGCGCAAGGCTTTACGCGGTGAAGATGTAACACCGCCACCGGATAAAGCTACTGAAGAGCTGCAAACCATGCCGATACAAACCCGTTTAACAAGAAAAGCGCAAAATACGCCAAAGCCTCCTGCAACAGTTGAGCAACCATCTCCGTTGGAAGCTCCTGTAGTGGTCAGTAAAACCAAAAAAGCCAGAAAGTCTGGCAAAAGTGAGGTGAAACCGGCATTGCAGAGTTTTGTAACAGCCAGCTGCCCTTACTGTGAGCATAAACATGAGCTGCCGGTTGATAAAGGTAAAAATGGCAAGCCGTTTTTCTCTGTTTGCAGCCGCTGCAATGGTGAGTTTGGTGTCCGTTTTGTGCAGGTTTTGCAGTATGTGGCACAAACAGCAGGCTTCTGAAAAGGTTTTCCTCCCATGCCAGAAAGCCTTACCCGAGACGAGCTGAAACGTTTTGGTCTTTTGCTGGATCAGCCGGAAAAAGGCTACCGCTTTAACCTTGATCCGCTTTTGCTGTGTGACTTTTGTGCTGCATCAACAGAAAACAGCATTGCTGATATTGGTAGCGGCAGTGGTATTATTGCCCTGGTGCTGGCACGAATGGCAGCAGATGCAAAAGTCGTTGCCATAGAGAAAGAACCGGTAATGGCACAACTTGCTGCCAATAATGCTGTGCTTAACAACCTTGCAGAACGTGTGCAGGTTATCTGCAATGATCTGCTGCACCTGCAAAAAGAGCTGCCTGTTTCAGATTTTGATCTGGTGGTCAGTAATCCTCCCTACTACAGGATCGGGCATGGCAGACCAAGCCATCACCCGAGCAAACTGTCTGCAAGGCATGAAACCAGTGCCAGGCTGTATGATTTTATCTCCCTTGCCAAATACCTTGTAAAACCATCCGGGCGAATCTGTTTTGTTTACCATCCGGCGCGTTTGCCAGAGTTTATGGCCATAGCCATCCAGCTAAAACTGGCTGTGCGCAGGCTCAGGTTTGTTCATGGAACCCCAACCAGTGAGGCAAAGGTTTTTCTGGCAGAGCTTGGTAAGGGTAACAGTAATGGTATGGTCAGTACAAAGCTGCTGCCTCCGTTTGTTGTCCGAACCGACAAGCTGGAGTATACGGAGGAGGCAGCACAAATGTTGGGATTGTGATCATGATTTCAGTCCGTTAAACCACTTGAAAAGGGAAATATGATGAAAGCAAATCTTCATATAGACACAGACTTTGTGCGTAATACTCTGGTTGATTTTCTGAAAAATGAGTTTAAAAAAAGCGGATTTAAAAAAGCTGTGCTGGGGCTTTCCGGAGGTGTTGATTCGGCATTGGTCTGTCATCTGGCAGCCGAAGCATTGGGTGCAGAAAATGTCCACGCCCTTTGTATGCCTTACAAAAGCAGCAATCCGGACAGTGAGGCTGATGCCAGGCAGGTGGCACAACAGACAGGGGTAAACTTTAAGCTGATTCCGGTAACGCCAATGGTTGATGCTTATTTTGCGCAGTATCCTGATGCAGACAATATGCGCCGTGGTAACAAAATGGCGCGGGAGCGGATGTCCATACTATTTGATCATTCTTCATTTCTGGGGGCATTGGTGTTGGGTACCAGCAATAAAACCGAGCTGTTGCTGGGTTATTCAACAATATACGGCGATCTGGCAAGTGCCTTAAACCCCATTGGTGATCTTTACAAAAGCCAGGTATGGCAGCTTTCAGAAGCAATGGGTGTTTGTCCGCAAGTGATTAAAAAGCAGCCTTCTGCTGATTTGTGGGCAGGGCAAACCGATGAAGCTGACCTTGGGTTTACCTACCATGAGGTTGATCAGCTGTTTTATCTGATGATTGAAAAACAGGTTGGTTATGTAGAGCTGCTGGCAGCAGGTTTTTCCGCCGAACTGATTAACAAGGTGCAACAGCGTATGCGCAGCTCGCAGTTCAAGCGGAGATTGCCTTTGATTGCCAGGTTGACTGGGCAGACTATTGGGCAGGGTTTTACAGAGATTTAAGCAGTTTCAGGCATAAGCAGAAAATGCAGCATGCTGCCATAATAAACCTTGTTGAGGATAGTGATTATTTTTGTTACTTATTGTAATCCTTTAAAAATTTTAAGCTCCATGATACGCAAACAGGAAACAGGTTATTATGCCCCAGAATATTTTTGAAGCCATAAGCCCTGCTGTAAGTTCATTTCTTGGTGATGCCAGAATTGATTTCAGATCAGGCGGGGGAGAGAGCGAGATTGCTGAAGGCGTTTTGCTGCTACCTGCCCAACTAGAGAACAAGTCCTACCTTTTTACTGCCACCCGTGCCGGACTTCCTTTTACAAAGCTTGAAATCCACTTTTGCCGTGAATTACTGATTGCCTTTACCGGATTGTACAGTGGTTTTAAAATGGATGGTTATGCAGCCCATTTCCGTACTGCGCTATTGGCATCAATTATGGATATAACAGTGGCGCGTTTTTTGCGGGGTGACCGTGGCAAAGGGTTTTGGCCGATTCAGCAATTACTCCAGTTATTAAAGCATCTTTCCTACCAACGTTATGAAGGCAAGCCAGCCACCACTGGTTTTCTTGTACACCGCACCACAGAACCTTTGCTGCGCAAAACCCTTAAAGAACGCCGTCATAGCCTGATACCTTTGCAGCCACCACAACCTATTTCATCTGATTTTCTTGATAATCCGCTAACTTACCGTTTTGTGGATGGTCAGAACCTGTTTTTTATTGCCAATATTCAGATGTTGGTATCCGGTCTGTTACGCACTGATAGCAGCACCTGTTATACGGATATTGAGCGTACAACTCAAAAGGAGATGTTTTCACTGGTAAAGCGGCTTGGCTCCGGTGCTTTTGCCATTACGGTAAATGATGTTTCTGAAATTGAAGTGCTGCTTAGCCAAAGTAAGCTGCTGGTGCGGCGTAAAGGTCGCTGGGCAGTGTTTGATCCGGAAATGATCAGCGGGTTTCTTGGTGATTGCATAAACTCTGATGCCATTGTTGACCTGCTCTGGACAGTGTACGCGCTGTCAAAGCAGCGTCATGGCACAGTAATTCTGATTTACACCGGCACCGCACGCCAGCTGGCATCTTTAAAAAAAGGTTCGGTGGGGGGCAATGATCCCATTGGACAGTTGCTTGCAAGTCAGGTAAAAGGGCACACAGTCAGCCAGTTAAAGGCAAACGGCATGTTGTTCCGTATTCTTTCATCCGATGGCATGACAGTGCTTGATAAAAATGGCAAACTGCTGGCAGCCGGATTTATTATTGACACATCCCATGCGCGGGAAATGGTTACAGGAGGCGGCAGAACCACGGCATCCATTGCAGCATCATTTTTTGGCAAGGTGATTAAAGTCTCGCAGGATGGACCGATTGAACTGTATCAGGAAGGCAGGATGGTTTATCGCTTCGGATAACCGGAAAGGGTTATTTTATCTGTGCAGCAATCATATCTGCAATCCGTACTCCATCAAGTGCAGCACTCATAATGCCGCCGGCATAACCAGCCCCTTCTCCAGCAGGGTATAGTCCAGCAATGGACAGAGCCTGGCAGTCTTTTCCCCGCAAGATACGCAGCGGTGCTGAAGTACGGGTTTCCACACCTGTTAATGTTGCTTCAGCGGTTACAAACCCTTTCATCTTTTTTCCAAATGCAATAATACCTTCCTGCAAGGTTCTGGTTACATAATCCGGCAGTAAGGCAGACAGATCAGCCTCCACAACTGCGGGGCGATAGCTTGAGCAGAAATTACCGCTGCCACTGCCCAGAAAAGCAAGCAGATTGCTGGCAGGGGCATGGTAGCTGCTGTTACCGGCAGCAAAAGCCAGCCTTTCCCAATGCTGCTGGAAACGGATGCCAGCTAATGGATCAGTTGCCCCGAAATCTTCCGGTCGTACATTTACCACCAAGGCACTGTTGGCAAGGTCAGAGTTTCTGCCAAGGTTGCTCATGCCGTTGGTAACCACCATGCCGGCCTCCGAAGAGCTTGCCACAACAAGTCCGCCAGGGCACATACAGAATGAATAACAGCTTCTGCCACTGTTTTTGTTGTTAAAGGTAAGTGCGTAATCTGCGCGGGGCAGGGCAGGGTGGGGCTTGCCATACTGGATTTTATCAATAAGGCTTTGGGGATGTTCTACCCGCAGACCAATGGCAAACGGTTTTGCTTCCATTATAAGCTTGCTGGAGGCAAGCATGGCGTAACTGTCTCTGGCACTATGACCGATTGCCAGCACCAGGTGTCGGCAGGGCAGCTCTTCATTATTGGCAGTGTACGCCACATTTATGCGGTTTTTTGTGCTGCCAAAGCCTGTACAGCGGGTGGAATATTGCAGTACACAGCCCTTTTGCTGCAAAAATGCAGTTATCTGTGCTACGACTTTGCGCAATCTGTCGGTACCGATATGGGGTTTTGCCTGAAAGCATATCTCGGCAGGTGCGCCAAAACGGGTTAACTGCTCAAGTATCCATCTGCTGTTGGGATCCCGCAGGCGGCAAGTAAGCTTGCCATCTGAAAAAGTACCTGCACCACCTTCGCCAAACTGTACGTTGCTTTCTTCATCCAGCAAGCCTTTTTGCCAGAAAAGGGCAACATCTTTTACCCGTTGTGCAACCGGCTTGCCGCGTTCCAGTACGGTTGCAGGCAGACCATGCCAGACAAGGCGTAATGCACAGAAAAGACCGGCAGGTCCCATGCCGACAATTACTATTGGTTGCTCTTTATGTTTTGGATTAAGCGTGGCTTTGCAGTCTGTGATATTTGCAGGTTCAGGTTCTGTAAAGCCAAGGTCAGGCAGGTTAAGGTTTTGCAGGTGTTGCAGCAGGTTTGCGTCTTTTACGTCAAAAGCCACGGAGTATACAAGCAATACCCGTGGCTTTTTTCTGGCATCAACTGCCTTACGTACAATATGGAAGTTTTCAAGCTTGTCAACAGTTGCACCGATTATATCGGCAGCAATGCTGACAAGCTGTTTTTCATTCTGTCCTGGCTGCAAACTGATGTTGCGCAATAAAAAGCTCATCTGGCGTGAACTGATATTTGCAGTTTCAGACCGGTTTTATTCGCCGGTGTAACGGACAGTCATTACCGGACAGGAAGCAGAACGGACTACCCTTTCTGCGGTGCTGCCAAAAATCAGGTGGTCAAGCCCGGTGCGACCGTGTGTACCAATGACAATCAGGTCTGCCGAGCGTTCATCGGTCATGAAAAGGATTTCTTCAAACGGAATTCCGGTAACCAGGGCTGTTTCCACAGCTTCAAAATCTCCAAACTGCTCTGCACAGAATTTTTCCATCATTTTTGCAGCACTGGTTTCAATCTCTTTTTCCAGTTTTTCAAAGGTAATGTGGGGTACATAAAATCCGCGCAGGTCTACCGGTTCGTTGATGACATGCAGAACCAGCAGGCGGGCATTAAAACAGCGTGCCATGGACAGGGCGTATTGTGCCGCCTTGATTGAGCTTTCGGAAAAATCAGTGGCCAGCAGGATGGTTTTAAACTGTTGCATGGTTTTTACTCCTTTCAATTTCAGGGGATGATTCCCTCTGCTCCCAACAACAAGTGTAGCGGTTTACCAGGGACAGCTTTTGGATTGAGCGGCTTGCCGTCAAGTTCCAGCGCAACACTTCCGGCATCGGACAGATCAAGCTCTATATTGCGCACTGCTTTCCACTCAATAATATCACCAGCTGTAACCTGATATTCCTGGGTAATATTCTCGTCAATTGTAACAGTTATGGTTGCGTTTTTGTGAACTTTCATTTTAACCATGAAGCCGATTCGGGGTAATGCAGTTTGCACCGGTTCTGGCTTTACTGCTTCTGGCAAAGGTGTTTGCTCGGCATTGTCTTTTGCTGCTTCGTCAGTTTTCAGATCAGCTGTATCAGAGGTTGTTGCTGTATTTGCTGTTGTTTCTGTCTGTTCATTTTCCGGATTTTGTTCCGGCTCGTTGTTTTGTGTAACCATTGCCGGACTGGTGGGGGCAAGTGGTGTTGGCACATCCTTGTTATCCGGCTGAAAAAACAGTGTGGAAGCAAGCAGGGCAATAAACAGCAAAAGCGGCAGGGTATAACGCTGTATGCGGGATAATACAGGCTTGTCAGGCTTTTCCAGTTTTATGCCAGGCATTTCTTCGGGAGTGGTTTTATGCTGCTGGTTGAGTTGGGTCAGTAGCTGGTTAGCATCCATCCCCAACTGCTCGGCATAAAGCCTTACAAAGCCTTTTAGATAGGCAGGACCTGGTAGGTCTTCAAAACGGTTGTTTTCAATTGCCAGCAGGTGTGATTTGCTGATTTTTGTGGCTTCTGCCATCTCTTCAAGGGAGCGGTCGGCAGCTTGTCGCTGCTGCTTTAGCAGCTCACCCACCGAGATGGTTGCTGTCTCGCTTGTTTCTGCCATGTTTTTTTGCAGATCTTCCACTTTTGCCACCTGTTGTAATCCTGAAAACTATTGTTTCAACAGTTCCAAGTAATGTTGTGCATTGCGACCATTTTCGCTATCAGGACTGGTTCTGACTACGGTTTCAAAGGAGGCTGCTGCTGCGGCATATTTTTTCTGCTTCATCAGGGTAAGTCCAAGGTGAAAGTGTGCTGCTGCATATTCAGGTGCTATATCCAGTGCGGTCTGAAATTCATCAATTGCTCTTTCCAGTTGGTTTTGTGCAAAGTAAACCCTGCCGATTGCCACCCGTAATAACGGGTTGCGTGGTGCTGTGGCTTTCAGGTTGTCCAGCTCTTTCAGAGCGTTGGTGTAATCACCTTTGCCAAGGTAACCCAGGCCAAGGTTGATAACGGCATGATCTTGATAAGGATAAAAAAGATCGTTTTTCACTATTTTAAACTGTTGTATTGCGCTGTCCCAGCGACCAAGCTCAAGGTAAACAACCCCCAGATCATTGCGGGCTTCCGAATAGTTGGGGCGTAGCACAAGTGCCCGCATAAACCGTTGTTCTGCCAGATCCAGTCGTCTTTTGCCAACCAAAGCCCTGCCCAGCTGGTATTGCAGCTCAGCATCACCAGGGTTTGCTTTTTCTGCTTCAGAAAGTTCTATCAGGGCTGCTGTATAGTTACGCTCTTCCAGATAGGAAAGCCCCATCTGGTAATGGTATGAGGCGGTTTTGCCATCAATACCTGTGGAAGCACAGCCACCAGCAACAGTTAAAACAGAAATTATGGATAGAAACAGGATATACCGCACTGGCAGACCTCATAAAAATGTCTAAGCATTTGAAACAGCTTACAAAAATTAGCAGATGACACAGCTGCTGTCAACCGGATGGAAACAGGCGACCAAGTATTGGTTCCAGTTTTTTTATGGTGTTTTCCGGTATTTTTGTTTTGTCGGTAATAATGGCGTTGGTCAGTGTTTCGGCGCAGTTGCAGTTGCATTTTTCAGCGGCAGGTGCCACGGCATGGCGGATAATCTCCTTTGCCATGGTTACGTTTTTGTGGATGATTTCCAAAATCGCTTCCACGGTTACATCATCGTGGGTTTCGTGCCAGCAATCATAATCAGTTGAAAGGGCGATGGTGGCGTAGCAAAGTTCGGCTTCTCTGGCAAGCTTAGCTTCGGTCAGGTTGGTCATGCCGATGATGCTGCCACCCAGTTGTCGGTACATGTGGGATTCTGCCCTGGTGGAAAATGCAGGTCCTTCCATGCAGATGTAGGTTCCGCCCTGGTGTACAGTTGCACCTGCTGCCTGCGCTGCCTGATAAAGAGTGTTGGAAAGGCAGTTACAGACCGGATCGGCAAAACCTACATGGGCAACTATCCCTTCACCGAAAAAGGTGTCTTTACGGATCCCCTTGGTGCGGTCAATAAACTGGTCAGGAATAACAATATGTCCAGGGGCAATCCCTTCTTGCAGGCTGCCCACTGCTGAAACCGAGATTATCCGCTCCACCCCCAGTTGCTTCATGGCAAAAATATTGGCACGGTAATTTACTTCCGAAGGCAAGTAACGGTGTCCACGACCATGCCTGGGCAGAAAAAACAGCTGTACGTCGTTTAGCTGTCCGCTGACATACACATCTGATGGATCGCCAAAAGGGGTACTGATTTTTATCTCTTCTATCTGTTTTAGCCCTTCCATCTCATAAAGACCGCTGCCGCCAATAATACCGATTTTTTTCATACTGGTTTTGTCTCCTCCTTGCTGATCCGGAAAACGTTGATTTTATGAAGATACTTGTTTCCGGATAGACATTACATAGCTTTTTCATCATACGCCCTGTTAAGTGCCGATAACAGTTTTTCACAGCAGATTTCAAGTTCTTGCAGCAGTGTAACCAGCTGTTCTTTACTGGCTGTATTGGCTGTTTTTTCCACTGTTTTGGCGATGTGGTACAGCTCTGTGGCACTGATGTTGGCTGCACATCCTTTAATGCTGTGGGCTTCTTTAAGTATATTGTCGCGGTTATTTTCAGCTATGGCATCCCGCAAAAGGTTTAACTGCTGCGGTATATCTTCAATAGCTATTTCAATGATTTCATACATAAGCTCTACAGAATCACTTACCCTGTCCAGAAGCTCTGCCTGATTGAAAATATGCAAATCCTGGGAGATAGCTTGTTCGCTGCAATCAATAACACAGCCTGTTTCAGCAGCAGGCAGATGTTTTTGCAGATATTTTGCCAGCATCTGCTTCAGTTCGGCTGGTTTTACAGGTTTTGGCAGATAATCATCCATGCCGGCAGACAGACAGCGTTCGCGGTCACCGTTCATGGCATTGGCAGTCATGGCGATGATCGGCACTGCCCTGTTTGCCGCAGTTTCTTCTGATACCCGCAACCGTCTGGTTGCCTCAAAACCGTCCATTATCGGCATCTGGCAATCCATTAAAACCAGGTCATAGATTTTTTTCTGCAACAGCTCAATGGCAGCTGCACCGTTAAAGGCAACATCTGCTTTGTAGCCTGCTTTTGTAAGCATTGCCAATGCCACTGTCTGGTTTACTTCATTATCTTCCACCAGCAAAATCCGCGCCTGGCTGGATTTTTTCTGCTGATTCAGCAGTGTATCAACTGCATTATCTTTATTTTCATCCCTTTTATCATGCTTTGTAGGCGTAGCTGGGCATTGGTGCATATCAGCATCATGTATTGTATCAAAACTGGCAGTAAACCAGAATTTGGAGCCTTTACCAACCGTGCTTTCCAGATTTATTTCACCGCCCATGGCTTGTACAAGCTGTTTGCAGATCGCCAGCCCAAGTCCGCTGCCGCCATATTTGCGGGTGGTTGAACCATCGGCTTGCGTAAAGGGTTCAAATATGGTTTTCAGCCGGTTTTCAGGTATGCCGATGCCGGTATCCTGTACAGAGAGGTGCAGTACAATATGTTCATCAGTTGCAAAAAACAGTGTGGCACGGATGGAAACTTCGCCCTGCTCTGTAAATTTAATGGCATTATTGGCAAGATTGGTTAAAACCTGACGCAGCCGGTAGGGGTCTCCTTTAAGTGCACAAGGCACGGTGGGCTCCAGATAGCAGGTAAGCTCAAGCTCTTTTTCCGCTGCCTTGATTGACAGCAGTTCAAGCACATCTTCCAGCACCTGCCTTGGTTCAAAAACTATTCTTTCAAGCTCCAGATGTCCTGCCTCAATTTTGGAAAAATCCAGAATATCATTGATGATTTCCAGCAGGTTATCGCCGCTTTTGCGCACCATGCCGGTAAAGCGTTTTTGTTCTTCATCAAGCCTTGTTTCCATCAGCAGGCTGGTCATACCGATGATGCAGTTTAGTGGTGTGCGGATTTCATGGCTCATGGTTGCCAGAAATATATCTTTGGCTTTGGTTGCTGCTTGGGCTTTATCCAGCAAAATTGCCAATTCCTGGTTCTTCTTCTCCAGGGCTAAAGAGAAATCACTAATTTTTGATTCCCTTATGCACAGCTTGTCCAGCAGGTTGTTGAAAGACTCAGACAGTAATTGCAGCTCCATTTCATCGCTGCCACTAATCCGTTTTTTGGGATCAGGCTCTTTGGACAGTTCGTATATCTCTCGGGAAAGGTTACTGATGCTGCGGCTTAATCTGCGCCCCAGCAACCAGGCAGCAGTGACGCCAAGCATGATGGTCAGTGCTATACCCAGCAGGTAGATGGAGATAAAACGGTAATAGGGTGCGTAAGCTTCTTTAAGCGGAAAATTGGCAGCTAGGATAAGATCAACAGATTTAAGCCGTTTGATGGAGACAATAAAAGGTATCCTTTTGCTGTTTATTGTTTCCATTGTGCCCTCAAAACCGTTTATGGCAGCATCAAAGGCCTTGTTTGCACCCAGTGGAACATCTTTTTTAAACATACGGTAGCTATCAGGGTGCAGATATACTGTGCGGTCATTACCAAAAAGGTAAAAATAACCGGTGTGGCTTATTGTGGGTCTTAGAATATCGTGGAAAAGCCCGTTTGTGCTTTGCAGCTTTATCTGCCCTGCAAGTACCAGTGCCAGTTTGCCGTTTTTATCAAAAACCGGTGCAGTCATGGCCATTACCGGAGTGCCATCTACTTTTGAGCGAAACGGTCTGGAGATATAAGGCGCGTTGTTGGAGATGGTCTCTTGCAGGTAAGGATGGTGAGAGTGAAATTTACCGATTAGTTCAGGATGCTCGGGAATGGCAGCGATAATTTTGCTGTTATCATCATAAACAAACAGACCATGCCGGAAAATAGTCTGGATTCCGGCACGGTCTGCTAACCATTGCTGCATGGCAACCGGATTGTTTCGCTTTTCCAGCGGCATTACTTTGGCAACTGCTAGTAGAGACTGTTGTGCTGTCAGAATTTTGTCATCAAGGCTGTGCGCCAGGTAACTTACATTACTAAACTGCTCTCTGAACAGCATTTTGTTCGTGTGGTAACTGAACCAGGCATGGGTGCTGCAGGCGATGATCAGTAGCAAGAACACAACAAACAGGCTGAAAGTAATGATTAATCTGTGTCGAAAACTGTGGAACATCATTTTGTCTGTACCTGATAAACATCATATGTCAAATTTTTGTCAGTTTGTAGCTCCTGCTACCCAGCCCGATTTTTTCACCATGTTCAAGCTGTGCTTGCCAGGGTACTTCAGGCCACACACCACGAAATTTATCTCCGCCTGGTTCATGCCCACTTTTAAGGGCACCGCCCTCGTTGCCCCTGGCATTATTAACCAGGTCTGCACAGGCCTGATCAATAGCCACCGGATCTGTGGAAGCGCAGATACCGATATCGTTTACAATGGGTGCGTCACAAAAGCCATAGCAATCACAAGCTGGTGATACCTGTGTAATAAAACTTATGTATACAGTTTTGTTACGCTTGTTGGCAACAGCTCCCAGTGCATATTCTGCCATTTTTTTCATGACCAGATCAGAAGCTTCATTCCACTGGACATTGATCGCTTTAACCGGACAGATGGTGATGCAGCGGGAGCAACCAACACATTTGACAGCATCAATAACAGCCTTGTTGTCCACCATGGCAATGGCATCATGGGCGCAGGATTTAAGACAGATGCTGCAACCTGTGCAGTGCTTTGCGGCAACCACTGGCGCAACGGTTGAATGCTGGACAAGCTTGCCTTTACGGGATGCGCAGCCCATACCCAGATTTTTAATGGCACCGCCAAAACCGGTCAGCTCATGCCCTTTAAAGTGGGACATGGTTACCATGGCGTCGGCTTCCACGATTTCGGTGCCTATGTAGACTTCCTTTAAAAGCTCGCCAGCAATGGGGATGGTGGTTTCTGTAACACCGCGCAAGCCATCGCTGATAATCAGTGGGGCGTTTACCACGCTGTAGGCAAATCCATGCTCAATACCGCAGGATAGGGCAGAGACAGCTTCTTTGCGCTCACCAGGGTAAAGTGTGGATGAATCGGTTAAAAAAGGCTTTGCCCCCAGTTTTTTCAGGTCATCCACAACACGGCGTGCAAATATGGGACGGATAAAGGCACTGTTGCCTTTTTCGCCAAAGTGGATTTTAACAGCAGTCAGGTCATCTTTTTGTACCCGCCTGTCAAGCCCGCAGTAAGCAAGCAATTTCGAGATTTTATCAAACAGATTTTCCTTATGACCTGCACGCATATCTGCAAAAAATACTTCGGACATTGCTATGGTACCTCCTGCCTGTTTATGGGAAACTAAAAACCTGTGTACTTTGCAGGTTTATAACATATTTCTACGGTTAGTATTGTGGAAACTGAATCGCTTTTTGACCTTTGTCATGCAAAATATGAAAAGTCTGTTATAATCTGCCATTCAAATGTTTTGATTTTAAAAGCATCTTTTACACAGATGCAATTACAAAAGGAGGGTTTGATTATGGGTATGTTCTGTAACCAATGTGAGCAGGCAGCTAATGGAACCGGTTGTAATATTTCCGGAGTTTGTGGCAAAAAACCGGATGTGGCTGCATTGCAGGATCATCTGGTCTACGGTCTTAAGTCACTGGCTCTTTACGCTGATAAACTTGGCCGTGATGCCGAGATTGACCGCTTTACTGTTGAAGGTCTTTTTACCACCATTACCAACGTTGACTTTGATCCGGAAGTGATCGGCAAGCTTATCCAGCGTTGCTACCAGCTGAAGGAAAAAGCCAAGGCAGGCTGCCTCACTAAAGGTGTTAACCTTTCAGGTCCCATTGCCGACTGGAAGCCGGCAGCTGACCTGGCAGGAATGGTTACCCAGGGCGGACAGTACGGCATCAGCACCTGGCATATGAACGCAGATATCCGCTCAGTAATTGAAATTCTCATCTATGGTCTGAAAGGTATGTCTGCCTATATGGATCATGCCATGATTCTGGGCAAAACCAATGATGATGTAATGGCTTTCTTCCAGCGCGCGCTTGCTGCCACCACCGATAGCAGCCTGGGACTGATGGATTATGTAGAGTTGTGCATGGAGTGTGGCAAGCAGAACCTGACCACCATGGGTGTACTTGATGCAGCCCACAATGATACCTATGGCGCACCCACACCAACCGCTGTAAACCTTGGCACCCGTGCAGGCAAGGGCATCCTTGTTTCTGGTCACGATTTGCGGATGCTTGAAGAGCTGCTCAAGCAGACCGAAGGCAAAGGTATCAACATCTATACCCACGGCGAGATGATTCCTGCCCACGGTTACCCCGAGCTGAAGAAATATCCACACCTGGTGGCCAACTTCGGCGGTGCCTGGCAGGATCAGGCAAAAGAGTTCCCCAACTTCCCTGGTGCCATTATTTTTAACACCAACTGCATCCAGCGTCCGGCTGATTCCTACAAAGACCGTCTCTTTACCTGGGGGCTGGTACAGTGGCCGGATGTAAGGCATATTGAAGGCTGGGATTTCTCCGAAGTAATCAACAAGGCACTGGAATGCCCAAGCCTGCCGGAAAACCCGGGGCAGGAGATTCTGGTTGGCTTTGGTCACAAGGCTGTTCTTGGGGTTGCTGATAAGGTAATCGCTGCTGTTAAAGCTGGTCAGATCAAGCATTTCTTCCTGATTGGCGGTTGTGACGGTGCAAAATCAGGTCGTAACTATTACACCGAGTTTGCTGAAAAAGCTCCGCAAGATACAGTTATCCTTACCCTTGCCTGTGGCAAGTACCGCTTTAACAAGCTTGAGTTTGGCGATATTGGTGGCATTCCGCGCCTTCTGGATGTTGGTCAGTGTAACGATGCCTACAGTGCCATCCAGATTGCCGTGGCTTTGGCAGAGGCATTTGATTGCGGCGTAAACGATCTGCCGCTTTCATTGATTATCTCCTGGTACGAGCAAAAAGCGGTTGTTGTACTGCTTACCCTGCTCTCACTTGGTATCAAAAATATCCGCCTTGGACCCACACTGCCGGCCTTTATTACCCCGACAGTGCTGAACTTCCTGGTGGAGAACTTCAACATCATGCCGATTACTACGGCTGAAGAGGATCTGAAAGCGATTCTTGGCTAGGATATAGTTGTAAACCGGTTTTAAATATTCATAATTACCTATTGTCCCCCTCTCAATTATGGGAGGGGGATTTTTTGCACTTGCTTTTTATTGGCTGGTATGAGATTAAAACTGTTCTTTCATTTAAGGGGTTGTAGCTCAGTTGGTTAGAGTGCTGGCCTGTCACGCCAGAGGTCGCGGGTTCGAGCCCCGTCAACCCCGCCATATAAAGCTTACTGTAAGGCACTTGTTACAAGTGCCTTTTTTCGTATCCTATTTTTGTAAAGCTATGGACTTGACAGGCTGATTTTGCTATCGTTTTTAATTTTACAACATCTTGAAAGGAAAATTTGATATGGGCAAAACCACTGCTGAAAAGATTTTTGCAGCACACCTTGTTGATGAGCCGTTTGTCGGCACCAAGGTACTGCGTCTGGATGTTGTTCTTTGTCATGAAATAACCACACCGATTGCCATTGTTGATCTGATGGAGCGGGGCAAAGATCGTGTTTTTGATGCCACAAAAATAAAAGCGGTTATTGATCATGTTACTCCGGCAAAGGACTCCAAAACTGCCACCCAGGGCAAAATATTGCGTGATTGGGCACGCCGTCAGGGGATTAAGGATTTCTTTGATATTGGTGCTAACGGTGTCTGCCATGCCATCTTTCCGGAAAAAGGTTTTATCCGCCCGGGCAATACCGTAATTATGGGTGATTCTCACACCTGCACCCACGGTGCTTTTGGTGCTTTTGCTGCTGGCGTTGGTACTACTGATCTTGAAGTTGGCATTTTAAAAGGTGTTTGTGCGTTTCGTGAGCCAAAAACCATCCGTGTTAACATCAATGGAGAACTGCCCAAAGGAGTTTATGCCAAGGATGTTATCCTTACCCTGATTGGTAAAATCGGGGTAAACGGTGCAACTGACCGTGTGCTTGAGTTTGGCGGCAGCACAGTTGATGCCATGTCCATGGAATCACGTATGACCCTTTGCAATATGGCGATTGAAGCAGGTGGTACCTCCGGAATCTGTATGCCTGATATGACCACGGTTGAATACCTCTGGCCATTTATTCAGGATGAGTTTGCCTCTAAAGAAGCTGCCCTTGCTGAATACCAGCAATGGTGCTCAGATGCTGATGCAGACTATGAGCAGGTTATTGAGATTGATGCCACAGCACTGGTGCCGGTTGCCACCTTTAACTATAAGCCGGATCAGGTAAAACCGGTTACCGAGTTTGCTGATGGCAAAGTTGACCAGGTTTACCTTGGCTCCTGCACTAACGGTCGTATTGAAGATTTGCGTATTGCTGCCCGGATTCTAAAAGGTCGTAAACTGGCAGAAAATGTGCGGGGTATTCTTTCTCCGGCAACGCCAAAGATTTACCGTGATGCCATGAAAGAAGGGTTGATTGATATTTTTCTTGATGCCGGTTTTTGCGTTACCAACTCCACCTGCGGAGCCTGCCTGGGGATGAGTAACGGCGTGCTGGCTGATGGTGAAGTATGTGCCTCTACCACCAACCGCAACTTTAACGGCAGAATGGGTAAAGGCGGTATGGTGCATCTGATGTCACCGGCAACGGCAGCAGCCACAGGGATAGAGGGTAAAATTGCTGACCCACGCAAGTATCTGTAGTTCTGCTCCCTTTCAAAACCTGTTCCTGGTTATGGGGCTGAAATAAACTTTTACACTTAAGGAGTAACATATATGAAAACTTTTGGAGGACCGGTTTTATTTCTGGATCGTGATGATATCAATACCGATGAGATTATACCGGCAAAATACCTGACTGAAATTACCAAGCAGGATTTGCAGCCATATATCCTGGAGGATTTGAAACTTGCCGGTTTTGATCCAAAGGGTGAAAAACTGGCAAATGCACGGGTGATTGTTTCCCGTGCAAACTTTGGCTGCGGTTCTTCCCGCGAACATGCACCCTGGGTATTTGAGGTAAACGATATTACGGCTGTGGTGGCACAGTCCTTTGCCCGCATATTCCGCCAGAACATGTTTAACTGCGGCATGGCTGCCATTGAGCTGCCCAAAGCAGAGCTTGATCAGCTTTTTGCCTTTGCAGCCAGTGACGATGTTGAGATGAAAATTGATATTGAAGCCCAGACCTTGACTGTTTCCGGCAATGGCGAGCAAAAAAGTTTTGGCTTTGAGCTTTCACCGTTTGACAAGGCGTTGGTGCTGGCAGGGGGATGGGTGGATTACGCAGATAAAAAGTATTGATTCAAAAATATGTTGTCAGTTAAACATAAACAGGAAAGGGCGGTTATAAACCGCCCTTTTTTAGTATGCTGTCAGGATGGATATGTACCTGAATCAGATGTAATCCAAAAGTGATGTCTGGGTAACCTTTGCCGTGGCAGCAAGGGTTGCCTCAAAGGCGGTTTTTTGCTGGCTCAGCTCCACTCCCAGCTTGTAGTAATCAGCGTTTTGGGTATTGCTGTAAACGGTTTCCAGCGTGTTTTTAGTGTTGTTGAGCATTTTGGACATCAGATCAACCCGCTTGATTCTGGTGCCATTGGTCATCTGTGCTGCCTGAATCTGCTTTGCTCCTTCTTCCATCAGGTTGGCGTATTGTGTACGATCAGCTTCATTTACAGGACCGGCGTAAAGCTTGGCAATCAGTTCATCCAGTTCCTTTAATATTTCCACTTTGCCTGATGTTATGCTGCCGCCAAGGATGCTATCACCAGGTATGTTGATAGTTTCATTGGAGTTGACATCAATCTGTATCTTGCTGGTTGCATCATTACCGCGGTAATCATTGGCAACAGCAGGTTCTTGCCTTGCACGTACAAAAGGCTGGGTAGTTGTGTCAGTGCCGGCAAAAAGATACTGACCATCAAGTTGGGTATTGCCCATATCAGCCAGCTGTTCACGCATTAGTTCAAGTTGATAGGCGATGTTTTCGCGGGGGATAATCTCATTATTATCAATGGGGATGGTGTTAACCAGGTCTTTAATCTCTTTCATGGTGGCAGCCATGCCATCCAGTGCGGTTTGGGTCATGTTCAACCAGATATTGGCTTTACCAATGTTACTGAGATACTGCTCATTGGCACCAAAGCGATCATTAATACCGATTAAAAGCCGCGCCATAACCGGATCATCACTTACACGGTTATAGTTTTTGCCAGAGGCGATTTTCTCTTGGGTAAGATCCATCAGGGTGCGGGAAGTCTGAATATTATACAAAGAGTTATTTACGGTTATGTTGGGTGTAATACGCATAGGTTTTATCTCCTGTTAACGTACCATGGCGATGATGGTATCCATCATTTCAGTTGCTGTGGTAATCAGCCTTGCTGAAGCCTGGTAGGAACGCTGGTATTTGATCAGTGCAGCCAGCTCTTCATCCAGTGATACTCCGGAATGGGAGTCACGCAAAGTTTGCAACTGCTTCATAAAGGCTGCATCCTGCTTGGTGACAGTGTTGGCAGCCTGTACATCAAGCCCGATCTGGGCAACCAGGGTTTTGTAGCTTGCCGAGTAGCTGTAAACTGTTGCATTAAGCTGAGCAATTTCCAGGGCATTGCTGCTGTCACCTTTTGAGTTTGTCAGTGCAGCGGCGATTTTGTCCGGACTGTTAAGTATGTTGCTGTCAATTTTTATGGTTGCGGATGTTAGGTCTGCACCATCAAAGAAAGAACCGCCAGCTGCACCGTTTAAATCATAAGTATCCCGGACGCCAGGATCGCTTTTGTGCAAGCTGTTCACATCTGTAACTATATTTTCAGCAAGATCATCAAGGTCATCAAGGTAGCCCTGCAAGGTGGTATCACGCAGCTCAAGGGCAGCACCCAATTTGCCGGTGGTGGGCGTGATGCCAACAGCGGCTCCGCCTCCGCTTGGGGTAAGCTGAACGTTTTTACGGGGAGTGGAGGACGGGTCTGGCAAAGCCGTACCATCAACAAGGGTGAAATTGTTGTCAATGGTGGAGCCGGTTACCAGATTATGGGTTGTGCCGCCTTCGTTATATTTTACATCAGTGGTGCCATCGGTGTTTTCCACAAAGGTTACTGCAAAATTGGTGCTTAAATCACGGATAAGCTGATCCCGTTGATCCCGCATTTCATTGGCATTGCCGTATACCAGCTCAGTCATTTTGATTTGACCGTTCAGGTAGGCGATATCCTTAAGCTTGCCATTAATTTCATCGGTCAGTGAAACCAGGCTATCATTTTGGGCAACCATGGCATCGGTTATGGTCTGGCTGGCATAATGAAACTGGTCAGTCATCATCTGTGCCTTGGCAATCACGTTCTGACGTTCGGCTATTCCTGTGGGATTAAGGGTCAAATCATGCCAGGAGTTGAAAAAATCAACTATGGTTGCCCCCAGACCGTCCTGGGCAAGTTCGTTAAAAGCTGGTTCAACCTGCTGTAAAACCTGCAATTTGGATTGGTTATAACCGGATGTGGTTTCTGCGTTTACCAGCTGTTTTTGAATAAGGGCATCGTAATAACGCTCAACAGTGGATATTTTAACGCCGGAACCAAGCGGAAAACCGTTGTGGACAGTGGGTGGGGCTGTTTCCAGAATTACCCTTTGGCGGGAGTAGCCTGGTGTGTTGACATTGGCGATGTTCTCACTCATCACCTCCATTGCCACCTGATGAATCCTTAGGCCTGCACTGCCTATTTCAAATGCTGCACTTAAACCCATTTTATGCCTCCCGGTTCACAATCATGGCACCTGTGCGTTCGGTGCGGTAGGTGCCGCTTGAGCCGTACATGTTCGAGCTGTTCAGGGTGCGGGTAAGAAAACCCAGTGATTCATTAACAGTGCCAAGGAAACGTTCCAGTACGGCTCTGTTCTGGTCAGCCAGGTTTTTCAGCTCGGTACTTATTCTGCTTATTTCTGTTTTAAGATATTGCAACGCCGGCTGTGCCTCTTTTGGTGCTGATGTTACAATTGCTCCCAGGTTGCTACCGGCAGGAAGTGCAAGTTGCTTTGTAAGCTTTGCCAGCAGGCTGCGCAATATTTCGGTTGATTGCCTTTGCTGCACCACCAGATCTTCCTTACCTTTGTTCAGTTGATCCATCCTGGTTGTATCCAGATTGCCGATGGCTTCCTGTTCATCCAGTAAAAGCTGCTGAAGGCTTTTGTAAACAACCAGTTGGGCTTCCAGTTTTGTTTTCAGTTCCTGCCAGATGTCATTCACTGTTTGTCCCCGTCATCGTTATTTGGTTTTCCGGATAAAATCACCGGTGGTTCATAACGTTTTAACAGTTCTTTTTCAACCATTGCTGCAATAGAACCGCTGCCACCACGATGGGCTGCAATGTTTGCGTACTCCTGATCCAGCAGATAACGGTAGGTTTCTTCTGCATTGCCGCCGCCGGTAAGCTTGTCTTCCGGCACTGTGGAGCGCATTGCTTTCAGCATCATGCTGGTGAACATGGCTTCAAAATCGCGGGAGATTTTTTTAAGCTCCTGACGTTTGGCAGCGGTCAGTGTATCACCTGCCTTTGTCCGTCTGGCAAGCTGGTCTGTTTGCTGTTCCTGAATCATCAGTTCTGGTGCAACGGTCAGTTTGGTCTCCATAATATATTTACCTATCGGCAGTTTTGCCCAAAAGGAAAGCGGTTAAATTATAACCAGCTCTGCCTGCAATGCTCCGGCAGCCTTAATGGCCTGCAAAATGGAAATAAGATCGCGGGGTGTTACTCCCAGCAGATTAAGGCCGCGGACAACATCCCCGATTGTGTTGGCATCGGGCAGGACAGAAAGTCGGCTTATCTCTTCTTCCACCTGCATGGCAGTGTCAGGTACAACAACAGTATCACCTGTTCTTGAAAACGGGGCAGGTTGCGAAACCTGTGGTGCTTCCTTGATTGTTAAACCCAGATTGCCGTGTGAGATGGCCACTCCGGAAATCTTTACCTTATCGCCCATTACAATGGTGCCGGTTCTTTCATTAACCACCACCCTGGCTGGTACATCCTGCACAACCTCTATGTTTTCCACCTGGGCAATAAACTCAATGGGGCTATGGGCGTAGAAATCAGGTATCTGCACCATTACCGAACCGCCGTCAGGACTACTTGCCATGCTGGGAAACTGCTGGTTGATGGCTGCTGCCATGCGGGCAGCAGTGGTGAAATCTGCCTGGGCAAGGTTTAAGCGTACACTGGATTTACCGGTCAGTACATTGGGCAGTTCACGTTCCACCAAAGCACCATCAGCAATACGTCCGGCAGTGGGATGGTTTTTGCTGATGGTGGCACCTTGTCCGCCAAAGGCAAAGGAGTTGGTAAGTACAGAACCCTGAGCCACTGCATAAACCTGGTTATCGGCACCTTTAAGCGGTGTCATTATCAGTGTGCCACCTGCAATGGTTTTGGCATCACCCAGGGAAGATACAGTAACATCAAGCTTTGTCCCCTGTTTGGCAAAGGGTGGCAGGGTGGCAGTAACCATAACTGCTGCTACGTTTTTAATTTTTATGTCGCCACGGTTTACAGTTACTCCCATTCTTTCCAGCATATTTACCAAAGACTGAATCGGAAACTTGGTCTGATCACTGTCGCCAGAGCCGTTTAATCCCACAATCAGCCCATAGCCAACCAACTGGTTGTCCCTTACACCGTCAAAAGACGCTATATCTTTGATGCGGGTTGCAGCAGATGCAGGCAGGGCAATGGCTGATATAAGCAGTACAAACAATATGTTTACGATAGTTTTCATAGTTGTTCACCAGTTTTAAAAAGTCAAAAAAATCAGAACGGCCAGATGTAGTCGATAAAGTTCATCAGCCAGCCAGGTTTTTGACGGCTGGAAATAATCCCTTCACCTGAGTAGCTGATCTGGGCATCGGCAACGTAAACCGAGTTAATGGTGTTATCCGGCGTAATGTCGCGGGGGCGGATGGTTCCCCGCACAGTAACAATCTGGTCTTCGTTATTTACCCGCACGTTGCGCCTGCCTTCTATTTTCAGGTTGCCGTTTGGCAGTTCATCAATAACCTTGGCAGTGATGGTGGCATTAAGGGTTTCCTTGCGGCTTGTGGAGCCACTGCCGCTATAGCTTGAACCTGCACTGGCATTAAGCAGGTTACTTAAATCCGAGAAATTGCTGGTGAGGATTTTTGAGGTTTCAAGTCCCAAAAAGTTGGGAATACCGGCGTTAAGTTCTGAAGAGCGACCAGTGGCTGTTGATGCCTGCTTGCTGGCACTGGCAGTTTCCACAATCACAATGGTTACAATATCACCTATTCTGCGCGCCTTGCCGTCATCGGTAAGTGCCATGCTGGCACTTTGCCAGATGGAGCCGTTATGATAGCTGATAACCGGCGGGGTCAGCTGCTGGTCAAAATCAGGAGTGATTACCTCTGTACGCTGCACTGCGCAACCTGACAGCAGCATCAAGACAAATAACGACAAAAGTATGTTGAATTTATGTTTCATCTTTATGTTTACTCCGGATGAGTTGTTCGCATTCTGGCTGAAATAGAATCAGAATCAGAAGCCCACCTCCACAGTTGAGCTGTCCACCACCTTTGCCGGAATTTCCCTGCGGGAGCTCAGGTTTTCAACCCTGATCAGATCGCCAATGCCACCCGAACTTTTGGCTCTTCCGGAAACTGTAATTTTCATGCCAGGTCGCTCCAGCACAATGGTTACCAGCTGTCCGCTGACCACAACAGGCACAGCCACCAGTTGGTCACTGCGTATCGGATAGCCCGGGCGTACCGTGATTCTGGTTTTTTTACCCACAGCATCATCAATGCTTTTGATATGCTGTCCGCCGGCAAGAGCCAGGTTTTGCATTTTTGTTTCCAGAACATCGGCAGTAAGCAAAGTACCGTTTAGCAGCTGCCTTTTTGCCACCACCATCTCTGTTTCTGCATCCACTGCCAGCCGCAGGGGCAGGTTTTTTTCAACTACGCCATTAACCCGCACAACCAGGGCAATGCTGACAGCACCAAAGCCAGGCCAGTTTGCCGGAGCAATAACTTCATACTCCCGCTTGCCTTTTGATACAGTATGCCCCTGGGGTGTAATTAACTGGTTGATTCTGGTTTTCCAGCCGCTACCGGCAAGTTTGTTGTCCAGAAAGTTACTGACCGCTGCCCTGATTTCATTTTCCGGTAAAGGCACCTGTGTCGCGTTGGCCATAGCTGGTACAAGCAGACAAAAAATCAGTAACAGGCTAAACAGTAAACGGCTTAAACCAGTCATCAGCGTTTGAGGTTGTTGGCCAGTTGCAGCATTTCATCAGAGGTGGTAATCGCCTTGGCATTGGCTTCATAGGCACGTTGTCCCACAATCATGTTAACCATTTCTTCGGCAACGCTTACGTTGCTCATCTCCAGAAAACCCTGCCCAATGGTGCCCAGAGAGTTTTCGCCAGGTGTACCGGTGAGCGGGTTGCCCGAGGCATCTGTTTCCCTGAAAAAGTTTTTACCCATGGCTGAAAGTCCGGCAGGGTTGTTGAAGTTGGCAAGCTCAATGTTGCCGATGGTTGAAGGGGCGTTTTGCCCTGCCTGCACAACAGAAATTGTGCCATCGGTGCCAACGGTTATTTTGGTTGATTCGCTGGGAATGGTTATTTCAGGCAGCATTGGATAACCTTCAGGTGTCACTATCCTGCCGTTGCTATCCATTTTAAAAGCTCCGGCTCTTGTGTAGGCGGTGTTACCATCTGGAAGCTGAATCTGGAAAAAACCGTCACCTTCAATGGCAAGGTCAAGGGGGCCATCGGTATGCTGAAAGTCGCCGGGGCTGAACTGTTTGGAAACAGCTGCCAGTCTTGCACCCATACCAAACTGGATGCCAGTGGGAATCTGGTTGGCGTTGGTTGCCGGTGAACCAGGGTTTTGTACAGTCTGGTACATCAGGTCTTGGAAATCCGGTCTGCTTTTTTTAAAGCCGGTGGTGTTGACGTTAGCCAGGTTGTTGGCAATAACGTTTATGTTTTGTGATTGTGTATTCATGCCGGACGCTGCGGTCCAAAGTGATCTCATCATGGTGCATTTCTCCTTTTATTTAAACTCTGGCAAGTTCGTTAACTGCTTTTGCTGCCATTTCGTTATAGCTGAGGATAACCTTTTGGCAGCTTTCAAAATATCTGCTGGCTTCAATCATCTGTACCATTGATGACACCGCATCCACGTTGGATTCTTCAAGTGCGCCCTGTGCCACTGTGGTAATAGGGCTGACCGGTTGCGGTGTGCTGTTTTCGTCTGCCGGTACAAACATGGCACCAGCCAGCTTGGTCAGTTGATACGGCTTGGGGAAATCATATAGTCCCAAAGTGGCGATAGCTTCACCGTTAATGGTGATATTACCCTGGCTGTCCACCACCACTTTGGCGTTTTCTTCGGCATTAAGGGTGTTGATGATAATAGGTTGTCCACCACTGGACTGTACCGGCAGTCCGGCTGCGGTAACCAGTGTGCCGTCATTTGTCAGCTTGAAGTTACCCTGACGGGTGTAGGCAGTGCCATCAGGTGTGCTTACTGCAAAAAAACCATCTCCGGAAATGGCAAGATCAAGTACGTTATCAGTACTTCTGACAGCCCCTTGACTGAAGTCAGTCAGCAGGCGATCTCCAAGCAGTACCGGATCGGCAGTGCTTGCTTCAGGAACTCTGGGTGGATTTTTTTTGCCTGCCAGCAGGCTGTCAAAAACAATCCTGTCCTGTTTAAAGCCACTGGTACCTGCATTGGCAAGGTTGTTGGTGATAACATCCAGTCGTCTCATTGCTGCCAGGTTGCCGGACAGAGCAGAATACATGCCGCTGTTCATTTAAAGCTCCTTTTTGTAAAGCTGCTAGCTTATAGCCTGAATAATTTCATTTTGCTGCGTAAACGTACCATGGACTGGCTTAAAATCTGGCTAATTCTGGATTCAGTCAGTTTTAATACCGCGCCGATCTCTTTCAGGTTCATCTCTTCATAATAATAAAGCGTTACCACAAGACGTTCTCTTTCCGGTAAAGCTTCTATGGCTTGCCCCAGTGTTTCAACCAGCTGTTTGTGCATTGTCTGTTGCTGTGGATTTTTTTCAGTATCATCATGCAGTATGTCGCCAATGTTTACAGACTGCCCGTTATCATCGCTCCAGCTGTCATCAAGGCTGATAAAGCTGTGTTCGCGGATGTCATCCATCAGCCGGTAATAATCATCCATTTCCAGTTGCAGACCTTTTGCCAGCTCTGTGCTGCTGGGCGGGCGACCCAGCTGTATTTCAAGGCTGCGCATCTCTTTTGCCACAACCTTGTATTTATCGCGCATGGTGCGGCTTAAATTGTCGTTGGCACGCAGTTCATCAAGCATTGCACCACGGATACGCTGCTCAGCAAAGGTTTTAAACATAATACCCCTGCTGCCATCAAAGCGATCAGCGGCATCCACCAGGCCGATGGTTGCCACACTTGTCAGCTCTTCAACATCAATATGGGCTGGAAGCTGTGCAGCCATACGGTTTACCAGATATTTGACAAGCGGCAGGTGTTGGGTGATTAACGCTTCCCGTTGCAGCAGATTCCTTTCACCTGCCTGTTCTTCGTAGGCTTTAAGTCTGCTCATTATTTACCTGTGCCAGGACCTTCAAAAAACCTGCGGAAAAAGAACTGGATATTGCCCTTTAATCTTGTCGGTCGGTGGCTTTCTGAAATTCTGTCTGCCAGCGTAACAAAGCATTTGGAAGAGATTGCGTCCGGATGCAGTTCAAGTACTGTTTTCTGTTTTTTGACAGCATCAAGTAAGCGGCTATCGCGAGTTACGCTGCCCAGGTAATCAAGTGAAATATCCAGAAAGCGTCCGGCAACATTGGCAAGTTTTCGGAAAACCTCCAGTGCATCTTCACTATCCCGCGCCATGTTAACCAGCACTTTAAAATGATGCTCGGCATAACGGGTTGCCAGCAGTTTGATTAGTGCATAGGCATCGGTGATGGAGGCTGGCTCTGGTGTAACCACCAGCAGGCTTTCCTGTGCTGCCACCGTAAAGTAGGTGACGTTTTCCGAAATACCTGCCTCTGTATCCACAAACATAAAGTCAAAATCTTCATCCAGCATATCCAGTTCATCAAGCAGTTTCATTTTTTCATGCTGACCCAGGCTGGTGTATTCCTGTACGCCAGAACCGGCAGGGATAAGCTTGATATTGGGTGCCACATCAACAATAATTTCAGAGAGCGTTTTTTCACCTGCAAGGACATGGTTCAGGTTAAACTTGGGAGAAAGCCCCAGCAGGATATCCATATTGCCAACACCAAGGTCAGCATCAATGATTAAAACTCTTTTACCTTTTTGTGCCAGTGCCACGGCAAGGTTGGCAACCACATTGCTTTTACCTACCCCGCCTTTGCCGCTGGTAACTGCAATTACCCGCAACCCTTGATTACTTGCGGTATCATTGCTGTCTGTTGTGGTTTTGGCAGTCTTTTTTGCTGTGCTGGCCATACGGCGGAGGGTATCCGCCTGATCAACGGTTCTTGCCGTGCTCATTTGGAGTTCTCCTTCAGTATAAACTCAGCCAGTTTGTCAGGCGTGGCAACTGCAATATCTTCAGGAACCCGCTGCCCATTGGTGAGATAGGCAAGTTGCAGATCGGTTTTCAGCAACAAATTGATAATGCAACCAATGCTTTCCGATTCATCAACTTTTGTGAATACAACTTTACTAATCGGTAAAATACTGAATCGGTTAAGTATTTCTTCCAGTTCGCGGTCTTTTGTGGTGGATGAAAGGCAAAGGAAAATATCCGGTTGGGCAGTTTTCTCCAGAAATGTCTTCATCTCTTCCAGTTTTTCCGAATCTTTATGGCTGCGTCCGGCGGTATCAATTAAAATAAGTTCTGCATCGCTTTGTTGTTGCAATGCTTTTTCAAGCTCTTTGGCAGTGGAGGCAACTTCTAGTGGAATCCCCATGATCCGGCTGTAGGTTTTCAGTTGCTCCACTGCTCCTACCCTGAAAATATCCATGGTAATCAGAGCAACCTTGTTGCCACGATTAAGCGCGTACATGGCTGCCATTTTTGCTGTAGTGGTGGTTTTGCCAACACCGGTTGGACCAACCAGAGCAATTACGCGGGGTGCGTTCTTTTTTAAACGCAGATGTCCGGCAAACTTGATCAGCTTGCCAAAAGCTTGCCCAAGGCGACCCCTTACGGCAGGTTCAAGCTCATCTTCTGGTATGGCTTCCAGTGCTTTTTGCATCTTGTCGATACTTGCTGCCGAAATCCCCTGATTATCCAGTAACTGTTGCATATCTTTCAGGATTCCGCTGCCAGTGGTTGCAGGCTCATCATTTTTTGCATCTGGCCACTGTATTGCCTTAACACCGCCTTCCTGGGTTTTGGTCAGGGTATTAAGCAACAGTTTTTTGATTTCCTCCAGATCCTGCTTGGGGATTTTGTGCAGATCAAGGGTTGATTCTGTGCTGCCACGCTGTCCGTTAATGTTGCCATTATTGTTACTATTGGTGCTGGCAGTTTTTGCCTGGGCAGTCTCTTCCTTGCGGGTTAAAAGCTCTACCCTTTCCCTAAGTTCTTTCAGTTCCCGCGCCAATGGTGCCAGCATTGAGTTTTCAAACTCTTCTTTTGCAGTCCGTTCCCGCACCAGTGGAGGCGGTGGAGGTGGCGGCGGCGGAGGTGCCGGTCTGTGCGGTTCAACTCCTGCGGTTACCTTGATTACCTGTTTGCTGAAAAAGCCGAAAATTCCGCCCACCTGTTCTTTTTTGGTGGAAAGAATCATGGCATCAGGTCCAAGCTCTGCTTTTACCTGCCGCAAAGCTTCAGCCATGGTTGTTGCCTGAAAAGTTTTAACCAGCATTGATACTTACCATCCCTAAAGACTGTATTTTTATACTTTGCGGTATTTCATTGTGTGACAAAACCGTTACATGGGGCAAATAACGTTCGATCAGCTTTTTGACATGCCTGCGGATGGTGGGTGATGCCAAAAGTACCGGCTGTGCCCCGTAAATACCAAATTTATCCACCATACCACGGACAGCGTTAATAATATGCTGGGCAACAACAGGCTCCATTGCCAGAAAACTGCCCTGGTCAGATGGTTGTATGGCATCTGCCACCAGGTCTTCAATCTCGCGATCCAGTGTAACCAGATACAAGGTGTCATCTTCTGTTTTGAACTGATCAACAATAAAGCGACCAAGGGATTGCCGCACAAACTCGGTAAGTACATCCGGCTCTTTGGTAAGTGCGGCGTAGTCAGCCAGTGTTTCAAGTATTGTACGCATATCCCTGATGGATATTTCTTCTTTCAGCAGGTTTTTGATTACCCGCAATACCGTACCCAGGTTAAGCAGCCCGGGGATAAGCTCATCCACCACTTTTGGCGAAGATACTGCAACATTATCAAGCAGTTGCTGCATCTCTTGCCTTCCCACCAGCTCATGGGCATAACGGCGGATGGTTTCACTTATATGGGTGGCAATAACTGTGGTGCTGTCCACAACAGTATAACCGTTTACCTGCGCCTGATCCCGCTCTTCACCCCGTATCCAGACGGCAGGCAGTCCAAATACAGGCTCTTTTACCGCTGGTCCGGCAATTTGTGCCATTACGGCACCGGAATCCATGGCAAGGTATTGTCCGGTAAGTTCGCTGCCGCCAACTCTGGCACCTCTAATCAGGATATTGTACTCGTAAGGTTTAAGTTGCAGGTTATCGTGGATATGGATGGGTGGAACGACAAAGCCCATTTTCTGGGCAAATTGGCGACGGATAGAGCGGATGCGTTCCAGCAGCTCACCATCTTGTGAGGCATCCACCATCGGTACCAGTGCGTAGCCAACCTCAAGCTCCAGGGTGTCAAGCGGTCTGATGGCTGAAGTCTGATCCATTGCTTCTTCTTCTGCCGCAGCTTCGGTGGCAGCAGTTTCCTCTTCAACCACCTGAGCCATTTCACGGGACATCTTGCCCACCATCCATGCCGAAGCAGAAAGCAGAAAAAAAGCAAAATGAGGCAGCCCTGGAATAAGTGCGAACAGAAACATTACGCCAGAGGCAACGTAAAATGCCTTGGGGTAGTTAAGCAGCTGGCCGGTAAGTTCGTGTCCAAAGTTGTTTTCATCAGCACTGCGGGTAACAATTACGCCGGCGGCAGTGGAAATAATCAGTGCCGGAATCTGGGCAACCAGACCTTCACCAATGGTCAGCAGGGTGTAGTTGGTAAGGGCAACTTCAATGGTTAAACCCTGTTGCCAGATGCCGATAATGAAACCACCAAAGATGTTAATTAAAATAATGATAATACCAGCAACAGCATCGCCCCTCACAAACTTGCTGGCACCATCCATGGCACCATAAAAATCAGCTTCCCTGCGTATGTTTTCACGGCGTTTGCGGGCTTCTTTTTCAGTCAGATAACCGGCGGAAAGGTCAGCATCAATGGCCATCTGCTTGCCAGGCATGGCATCAAGGGTAAAACGGGCAGCAACTTCGGCAACACGACCAGCACCTTTGGTGATAACCACAAAGTTAATGACCACCAAAATCAGGAACATAACCGCACCAACCACATAGTTTCCGCCAACAACAAAAGAACCAAACGCCTTGATAACCGCACCAGCAGCATCGGTTCCTTCTCTTCCGTGCAGCAAAATCAGGCGGGTACCGGCAATGTTAAGAGCCAGGCGGAAAAGTGTGGTGACAAGTAATACCGATGGAAAGACGGAAAACTCAAGAATATTGCGGGTGTAAAGACAAACCAGCAAGATTGCCAGGGCAATGGTGATGTTTGCAGCAAGAAAAATATCCAGCATAAAAGCAGGCAACGGAATAATCATTAAAGCCAGAATGCCAATGATTCCCGCTGCCACGTAAATATCAGAATATTTTCTGAAGTTAGTTATTTCAATTGCCTGTGTTGATGAAGCTTGTGCCATTTAAAATCCTTAATCTGGAAAAACTTTAAGCAAAATTATATTTAAAATATGCAATTTCTATGCCGTTGCTAGCTGGTTTTTGCCCGTACAAACAGATTCCGCTGTTTTCTGCTGAATCTAAAGCAAAATCCTGGGACTAAAGCGCAGGATGGCAGCCTTATTTTATGTTTTAGCTGTCTCCCTTAATCCAAAGAGAGGATGCAAAAGGTTATACCAAGGCAGGCGTGTCAAAAATATGACAACAGACTCCTGGGCGGCTTTTACTGCTCCGGATACAGGCTGTTAAACTATCCCTTTCAGCCGGTACACATGGGCGAGAATTTCTGCCACTGCTGCATAAAGTGCTTCGGGTATTTCCTGGTTTTCCTTCACCTGATCGTAAAGTTCCCGTGCCAGATGCCGGTTTTCCACCAGTGTTATTTTATGTTCCCGTCCCATTGCCTTTATTGCCTGCGCCATTTCATCCACACCTTTGGCAATTACCATGGGAGCCATCATGCTGGCGCGGTCGTACTTAAGGGCAACGGCATAATGGGTGGGGTTGGTGATGATTACATCGGCTGTGGGTATGATAGCGGTAAGGCGGCGGCGGGCAGCCTGAAACTGCAAGCTTTTCAGTTTTGATTTAACCTTTGGATCACCTTCCTGATTTTTATGCTCATCTTTTACTTCCTGCTTGGTCATTTTAAGGTTTTCAATATGCCGCCATTTTACGTAGGCAAGATCAAGTATGGAGATAAGCAGTAAAATACCACAGGTATGGATGACTATCTTAAAGGCAACATGACCGGCATAGGTCACAATCTCGCTGATATCTGACTCTGCAAGAAACATCAGGTTTTGCAGCTCATCCTGCATCACACGATAGGCTATCCAGCCAATAATAGCCATTTTAAGCAGTGATTTAAGGATTTCAACCAGAGCATCTTTGTTGAAAAGCTTTTTAACTCCATTAAGCGGATTAAGTTTTTCAAACTTGACTGCCATTCTTTCCCAGCGCAGCTCAAAACGTCCCTTGTCCTGCATGACATGGGAGAGTACGCCGGTTATCATAACCAGTGAAACTATGGGCAAAAGCAGCAATAAAATCGTGCTGGAAGTGGTTATAAACAGGGTATGCACGTTTTCTGGTGTCAGCTCATAGGTGCCGATACGGCTGTACACTGCCAGCAGGTTTTTTTGCAGACCGTCCAGTAAATGACCGCCAAAAATATAAAGAGCCGACATGCCGGCAAGCAGAGTTAATCCCTGGGTCATCATCTGCGAAGAAGGTGGTGCCCCTTTTTTGCGGGATTCTTCCAGCTTGCGGGAGGTCGGCTGTTCGGTTTTTGAATGCTTGTCGTCTTCTGCCAGGGATCATCCCCCCTTTGACATCAACTGGTAAACAGTATCAATTTGCTGTTTCAGTTGCCCGAAGGAAACCTCCAGCACATGGAAAAAAATCAGCAAGGTAGAGCCAAGTACAATAAAACCAAGCCCGATTTTCATGGGAAAGCTGATCATAAAAACGTTCATTTGCGGAAAGGTACGTGCCATAACACCAAGCACAACAGATGCCAGCAGCAAAGTTACCATAACAGGTGCTGCAATTCTTATGCCCAGCACCAATAGTTCTGAAGATACTTGCACCAGAAAACGGATCAATTCTTCGCTCATCTGCCAGCCAGCAATGGGTACCACTTTAAAGCTGTCCACAATGGCCTGGATAAAAAGATGATGGATGTTAAGGGACAAAAAAAAGAGTGAAGCCAGCAATATCTGCATAACAGACATAATCTGCGCCTGGTTGCCCTGCGCCGGATCAATTAGTTGCGAAATGCTGAAACCCATCTGCATACCGATAATCTGCCCGCTAAACTCCACAGCTGCAAAGATAAGTTGGGTGATAAACCCAAGGGTAACCCCAACCAGCATCTCTTTAACCACCAATATCCCCAGTCCAAACATATCGGCTGGCATTGGCAGCGGTGTAAGTTGCAAAACCGGCATGGTAACTGTTGCTATGCCAAAAACCATGGCTGCCTTAAAACGCATGGGTACGCGACGACCTCCCAGCAAAGGCATGGCTGCAAACAGACCGGCAATGCGGCAAAGTACCAGGGCAAAAAGGAAGATATCAGCAGGAGAAGGCAGGGGTGAGGTAAAGGGAAACATGGTGCTAACGGCGCATTATCTCAATAAAGCTGTATATTTCTCTCGTGAAATCAGCCATGTAGCTCATCATCCAAGGGAAGAAAATAATTACAGAAATCATTACGGCAACGATTTTCGGTGCAAAGGTAAGGGTGGTTTCGTTGATGGAAGTAACCGCCTGAAAAATACTGATACTAAGACCAACCACCAGGCTGGCAATAAGTAAAGGAGATGCCATCAGCAAGGTTGTTTCAAAGGCACGTTTGGCTATCTGTACAACCAGTTCCGGAGTCATTTCAGTTTACCTCCTATCCAAAACTCTTTACCAGCGAGCTGATTACCAGTCCCCAGCCATCCACCAGCACAAAAAGCAGTATTTTAAATGGTAATGAAATCATAACCGGCGGCAACATCATCATACCCATGGACATCAGCACAGAGGCAACCACCATATCCACCACAATAAACGGGATGTAAATCAGAAAACCGATCTGAAAAGCAGTGCGCAGTTCAGAGATAATAAATGCCGGAATAATGGTGAGCGTAGGTATGTCATCAGGGCGGTTGGGGCGTGCCTGTTTGGATAGACTGACAAAAAGTGCCAGATCCTTTTCACGGGTCTGGGAAAGCATAAAGGTACGGACAGGTTTTACAGCCTGTTCAAACGCCTGATCCTGGGAAAGTTTGCCTGCTCGGTAAGGCTGGTAGGCGTTGGTGTTAATCTGCTGCCAGACCGGCGTCATGATAAAAAAGGTAAGAAACATCGCCAAAGCCAGCACAATTTGGTTGGAAGGTGCTTGCTGAGTTCCCATGGCAGTGCGCAAAAATGAAAGTACAACCACAATGCGGGTAAAAGATGTGGTCATAATCAGCAGGCTTGGTGCCAGTGATAAAACCGTAAGCAGTAAAAATATCTGAATGGTGGTGGACACCTGCCCAGGATTATTGGCAGTGCCGATGCCGATATTCAGGGAAGGCAGCGAAAACGGTTCTGCCCATGCCAAACCGGAAAAAGCAAACAGAATCATCGGTAGCAGGGCAAAGGACAGTATTTTCAGTGTTTTAAATAAAGATGATTTTGAAAGCATGTTGGATGTACCGTGATTTTAGCTTCAGGAGTCTTTTTTAAGCCGTTTCAGGATTGAGGAAAAGGAGGTTTTGGAGGCTGCTTCATCGATAATTTCACCCTCCTCCAGCAGGGGAACCTGCTTAATCAGGTTTAAACCGTTTTCGCTGCTGGACAAAAGCAGATACTCACCGGCAACTTCCACAAGTATCAATGCCTTACGTGGTTCCAGCTGGCGTATTTCAATTACCCTGACGTAACGACCGCCCGGGCGCAATGATGGCACACGGTTAAAAAGTTTGTTTGCAAGGTAATAAACCAGCAGAATCAGACCCAAAACCAGCAAAAGTGCTGCTGACATCTGTAACAGACTGGACAGCAGGCTGAAATTATCAATGGTTGTTGCAGGCAAAGCCCCATCTCCCTGTGCCAGGGCAGGCTGCATCACAAAATCTTCTCTACCCGCTCATTGGGGCTGACAATATCCACCAGCCGCACGCCGAATTTCTCGCTGACCACCACTGCCTCACCTCTTGCAACCAGCTTGGAGTTGACAAAAATATCCAGCGGCTCACCGGCAAGCTTGGTCAATTCAACCACAGCACCCTGGTTAAGCTGCAAAATATCCTTTACCAGCATTTTGGTGCGCCCCAGTTCAACAGTTACCTGAAGTGGTATATCTAAAATAAATTCAAGGTTTTGACGCTCAGTATCGGTTTTTGCTGTCTCAGCCGCTTCCTGATTTTCAGTCACTTTAATTTCCCCTTATCAGTCGGAATACTACTTATCTGAAATGCCTTATTGCCATGTCTTACACCAGGGATGGATAAAAACTTGGGTACACCTTCCACCTTTACCAGAAGCTCGCTTGTGCTGGGTTTACTGAGCATAATGGTGTCGCCCACCGCAAGCTCCAGCAGCTCACTAAGGGTGATTGAGGCTGTGCCAAGCTCAATAGACATCTCCATAGGTGCATCAAGAATTTCGTTTGAAAGCCTGAAAGACCACTGTGGATCAATGGCCATCAAGTCAAACTGCATACCTTCTTTCAGTTTGTCCCTGATTGGCTCAATGGTCATTACCGGTACAGCAAAAATCATGGTGCCGGTGGTTTCTTCCACCTGCACCTTGATCATCATGGTTACAACTTGGTATTCCGGCGGCACAATGGTAACCAGTCGCGGGTTCATCTCCATGCGCAACAGATTAAGTTTTGCAGGATAAAGTGGCAGCCAGGCTTTTTCCAGGTCTGAAAGAATATCGGTGGTTACCCTTTCCATCAGTTTCAGCTCAAGGTTGGTGAACAGACGGTTGGGGTTTAGGGCTGCCTTGCTGGTGCCGCCCAGAATGCTGTCAATAACGGCAAAGGAAAGGGCACTGTCCATTGCCACCAGGGCAGCTCCTTTAAGCGGATCAAGTTTGTAGATACCCATGCATACCGGTGAAGGCAAAGTCTGGATAAAGTCATCATACTTGTATGATTTTGCACCAATCTTTTTTATTTCCACGGATTTGCGCAAACGGTTTGATAGAGTAATCCGGCTATGGCGGATAAAACCGTCATAGACAATATCCAGGTTTGGCACAAACCCGCGGTACGCCTCGGTATTAAAGAGATCGTAATTGATTGCACTGCCTTCAGATTTTACCAGCTCTTCTTCTGGGTCTATCCTGCCATCAAAAACAGCATTAAGCAGCGATTCAATCTCGGATTTGGTAAGAATCTTCTCCATAATCTGCCGCTATTGCACCACAAAATCAGTAAAATAAACTTTGGTAACCTTGCCCTGGGAAATAATCCTGCTAACTGCTGCTAAAATCTCTTCGCGCAACTGGTTTTTCCCCTGAACATCCTGAATATCCTGCAAAGTCTTGGTGGTTAAAAGCACCAAAATTGCATCACGGATAGCAGCCAGTCTGCCCTCAAGCTCAGGCTTAAATGCCGGATTGGCCATTTCCATTTCCACCTTGACCTTCAGGTAGCGCAACTCCATACCATCGTAAATATTCACAATAAACGGATCCATGGAGAAGACAGTATCAACACCGGCAGCAACCGGAGCCGGAGCAGCAGGGGCTGCTGCCGCAGCACCATCAGCAGGCGGTGCCTCTGTTTTTTTACCACCAAGCATCATAAAAGCAGCCACACCACCGATAATCAGCACCAAAGCCACAGCACCAATGATGATAAAAAGCTTCTTTTTACCGCCTTCATTGGTTTCTGCACCGTTTTGTTCTTCCTTAGCCATCTATTCCTCCTGAAACATGCTTATTTATTGCCTGAAAAAACAGGGTAATATGTATAACGAAAACGCCGATTTTGCAACCAAATCAAAAAAACGGTTTTACATGATGATAAATATTGCATACAGAAACTGTTTGTACTGGCATAACTGTTACGGTAATTTATTGTATAAGCGTCCTGCTATTGCCTAAAACCAGCATACCATGATATTTTTTGGTCCATGAAAATTTTACGGCAAAATATAAAAGAGATGGCAGGCTACATCCCGGGTTTTCAGCCACCGGATATAGCCAATTGGGTTAAGCTTAATACCAATGAGAATCCTTACCCACCTTCCCCGCGAGTGAAAATGGCTATCCTGGAAGAGCTGGGTGCTGATGCTACCCTTTTGCGCACTTACCCAAGTGCGGGCAGTGAGCGGTTGCGTGAGGAGGTTGGTTATCTGTACGGGTTTGATCCGGCATGGGTGATTATGGCTAACGGATCAGATGAGCTGCTGAATAACCTTATCCGTGCCTGTGCTGCCGAAGGTGAAGAGATCGCCTACGTACATCCCTCCTATTCTTATTACGCCACATTGGCCCAGGTGCAGGGGGCAAAGGTACGAACTTTCGGGCTTACCGATGACAGGCAGCAGCTTGCTGATTTTCCTGAGCGTTATAACGGGAAGTTGCTTTTCCTGACTACGCCAAATTCACCCCTTGGTTTTTCATTCAAGCTTGATTATATCGCCGAGCTTGCCGAGCGCTGCGACGGTTTGCTGATTATTGATGAAGCTTACGCTGATTTTAATGAGTATAACGCACTTGATCTGGTAAGGCAGTATGAAAATGTTGTGATTACCCGCACCATGTCCAAAAGCTATGCTCTGGCAGGTATGCGGCTTGGGTTTGCCATTGCCAGACCAGCTGTTATTGCTGCGCTGGACAAGATACGGGATCATTATAATCTTGACCGACTGGCGCAGGTTGCCTGCCTGGCAGCCTTGCAGGATCAGGATTATTTTATGCAACAGCGCAACAAGGTTGTGGATACCCGCAACTGGTTTTCGCGGGCTGTTGTGGCAGCAGGTTTTCAGGTGCTGCCTTCAAGCGGTAATTTTCTGTTTGTCATTCCGCCTGATCTGGATGGCTGGAAAATGTATGACAATCTGTACCGCCATCTGGTTTTGGTGCGCTACTTTGCTGATCCGCTTCTGGCGCATGGGGTGCGTATATCCATTGGTACTGATGAGGAGATGGAGCGCACCTTAGCTGTTTTGGCGTTGTCACAGGAAATTAAGGGGTAAAAAAGGAGTATTTAATGTCTCAAATATTACGTACTGCAACAATCAGCCGTAAAACATCAGAAACCGATATAAACCTTGATCTTGCAGTTGATGGCAGAGGTGTTTCGAAAATCAGCAGTTCTGTGCCGTTTCTGGATCATCTGCTGACATCATTTAGCCGTCATGGTCTTTTTGATCTGCAATTGCAGGCTGTTGGCGATATTGAGATAGATTTCCACCATACTGTGGAAGATGTGGGGATTGTGCTGGGTGAGGCATTTAAGCAGGCTTTGGCGGATAAAAAGGGGATAAACCGCTTTGGCTCTGTACGGGTGCCGATGGATGAGGCTTTGGCAGAGGTTACAGTTGATCTTTCCGGACGTGCCTACCTGGTTTACAATGTTGAGATATCCACACCGCTGGTGGGCAGCTTTGCCACCGAGCTGGTAAAAGAGTTTTTTCAGGCATTTGCCAATAGTTGCGGCTGTAATCTGCACGTTAATCTGCTTTACGGCAGTAATGCCCACCATATTATTGAGGCCTGTTTCAAGGCTTTTGGACGTGCAATGGATGTTGCCACTGCTCTGGATAGCAGGGTTAGTGGGGTGGTGATGTCCACCAAAGGTGTCTTGTAAATGTGAAGCAGGTTGTTTGCATATTCAACGCAGTTTTCAGCCCCTGTTCTTCTTGTTTTGCAACCACTGCATTCTTTCAATAATATACTTCTCATAACCATTGCCTTTGGGTGCGTAAAACTTTTTGTCCTTTAATTTATCCGGCAGATATTGTTGCTGCACATAGCTGTCTTCATAATCATGAGCGTAACGATAACCCTGGTGGTAGCCCTGTTCTTTCATCAGTTTGGTGGGGGCGTTGCGGATATGCAGCGGCACAGGTAATGCTCCGCTTTTGCGTACTGCTGCCAGGGCGTTATCAATGCCGCAATAGGAAGCGTTGGATTTGGGGGCTACGGCAAGGTAGGTGGCAGCCTGCCCCAGGATGATGCGCCCTTCCGGCATTCCCACCATCTGGAAGCCATGCAATGCAGATACTGCAAGCTGCAAGGCGCGGGGGTCGGCATTACCGATATCCTCTGAAGCCAGGATAATCATCCTGCGCAGTATAAAAAGCGGGTCTTCGCCCGCTTCCAACATTCTTGCCAGCCAGTAAAGTGCAGCGTCCGGATCGCTGCCCCGCACTGATTTGATAAATGCCGAAATAACATTGTAATGTTCTTCCCCGCCTTTATCGTAAAGCAGGGCTTTTTGCTGTAATGCTTCCTGCATCTGCAAAAGGCTGATCTCGGTCACGTTTTCCGGTAGTAGTTTTGCTGCCAGCTCAACTGTATTTAAGGCTTTGCGGGCATCACCTGTCGCTGCTTCGCTTAAAAAATCCAGTGCATCATCAGTAATGGTGATTTTTAATCCGCCCAACCCCCGCTCTTCATCGGTAAGGGCAAAATGTACAAGTTCTGCCAGTTCTTCCTGTTCCAGCGGTTGCAACTTGAGTACACGGCAGCGGGAAAGCAGGGGGGCGATGACTTCAAAGGAGGGATTTTCAGTGGTGGCACCGATGATGGTGACCAGCCCTTTTTCAACGGCAGGTAAAAAAGCATCCTGCTGGGCTTTGTTGAAACGGTGGATTTCATCAACAAACAAAATGGTGCGGATGTTGTTTGCTGCCTGCTCTTCTGCCTGCCTGAAAATCTCGCGGATCTCTTTTACACCAGCCATGATGGCCGAGAAAAAGATAAAATTTGCGCCAGTGGCATTGGCAACAATATGGGCAAGGGTGGTTTTGCCGCAGCCAGGCGGTCCCCAGAAAATCATGGAGACCACCTGATCTTTTTCAATCATTACCCGTAATGCCTTGCCTGCCCCCAGCAGATGTTCCTGTCCGTAAAATTCTGCCAGATTGCGAGGGCGGATACGCTCGGCAAGGGGGGTGCCTGGTAATGCTGTTTTCATTACCAGTGATATGCTCCGCTACGCACAACCGGCTGGGGTTTGATGCCCCAGATTTCGCTGGCATATTCAGCAATGGTGCGGTCGCTGGAAAATTTACCCATGCCGGCAGTGTTGAGGATTGATTTACGTGCCCACTCATCCGGAATCATATACAGCCGGTCCACATCGGCTTGTGCGTCCATGTAGGAATCAAAGTCAGCCAGCAGCAGGTAATAATCAGTGCCCAACAGGTTGTTCACCAGTGGTTTGAACAGATCAGGGTTGCCTGGTGAGAAAAAGCCGGAGTTTACCTGATCAATTACCTGTTTTAGTTCCGGCAGGCGGTAGTAGTAATCCTGCGGACGGTAGCCGGAGGCACGCAGACTTAGTGCCTGCGGGGTGGTCAGCCCGAAAATAAAGAAGTTTTCGGCACCAACTTCTTCGCGAATCTCAATATTTGCACCGTCAAGCGTACCGATGGTGAGGGCACCGTTTAAGGCGTACTTCATGTTGCCGGTTCCGGAAGCTTCTGTTCCTGCGGTGGAAATCTGCTCGGAAAGATCAGCCGCAGGGAAGATTTTTTCAGCCATGGATACGTTATAGTTGGGTACAAAAATAACTTTCAGCTGATTATGTACTGCCGGATCATTGTTGACGATCATGCCAACATGGTTGATCAGCTTGATGATCAGTTTTGCCATGGTGTAAGAAGGTGCAGCTTTGCCGCCAAAAACAACGGTGCGCGGTGGCAGCTCCAGTCCTGGATATTGCTTCAATCGGTTGTAGCGGGCAATAACCTGAAGTATATTAAGTAGTTGTCTTTTGTATTCGTGAATACGCTTGGTCTGGCAGTCAAAAAGCATATCAGGTGATACAGCAACGCCATTGCATTCGTAAATACTGCGGGCAAGTCTTTCTTTGTTGATCCGTTTTATTTCCATCCAGCGTTTGCGAAATTCGGTATCTTCAGCCATTGGCCGCAAGTTTTGCAATTCATCCAGATCTGTTGTCCATTTATCGCCAATGGCTTCGCTGATCAGGTCTGAAAGCCAGGGGTTGCAGTAGCGCAGCCAGCGACGCTGGGTGATACCGTTGGTTTTGTTGTTAAACCGTGATGGCCACAGCTCGTAAAAGTCGCGGAACAGCTCTTCCTGAAGGATGTTTGAATGCAGTGCCGAAACACCGTTTATGGAATGGCTGGCAACAATGGCAAGGTGTGCCATGCGCACCATTTTTTCACCGTAATCATCAATAATGGACATGCGCTGCAAACGTGCCAGATCATTGGGGAATTTTTCTTTTACTTCCTCCAGAAAGCGGCGGTTTATTTCATAGATAATTTGCAGGTGACGAGGTAGCAGGCTGCTGATCATCGGTACCGGCCAGGTTTCCAGGGCTTCCTGCAAAATGGTGTGGTTGGTGTAGGCAAAGGTTTTAACAGTTATCTGCCAGGCATCTTCCCAGGTCATTTTTTTCTCATCTATCAGGATGCGCATCAGCTCAGGGATGGAAAGTACCGGATGGGTGTCATTTAGCTGAATTGCCACACGGTCTGAAAACTTGTGCAAGTCATCACATTCTTTTTCAAAACGGTAAAAAATATCCTGAATGGTCGCCGAGGAAAGGAAATATTCCTGCCGTAAACGCAGCTCTTTGCCTTCCAGCATATGGTCGGCAGGGTAGAGCACTTTGGAGATGTTTTCGGTTTTCATCTTTGATTCTACAGAGCCGACATAATCACCACGGTTAAAAAAGTTAAGGTCAAAGTCGCGGCTTGCCTTGGCAGACCAAAGGCGCAGGGTGTTGACAGTGTCGTTTTTATAACCAGGTATCGGCATGTCGTAAGCCAGTGCCATAACCTCGTAAAAATCAATCCAGGAGTGGCGTTGTGAGCCATCTTTATCTATATAGTCCACAACTTTTCCGCCATAACGGATGGGGTGCAGATGCTCCTGGCGATCGAATTCCCAAGGGTTTTGGTAGCGCAGCCAGTTGTCAGGCACTTCATGCTGACCGTTATCAACAATTTTCTGCAAGAACATGCCGTATTCATAACGGATACCGTAGCCGTAGGCAGGAAGCTGCATGGTTGCCATGGAGTCAAGGAAACAGGCTGCCAGACGACCAAGACCGCCGTTACCAAGCCCTGCATCCCACTCGTTTTCCTGAAGCTCTTCAATGGTCAGCCCCAGTTCTTTTAATGCTTCATCCCATTCTTCCATTAAGCCCATGTTAATCAGGGCATTGCCAAGGGTGCGCCCCATCAAAAACTCCATAGAGATATAGTACACCCGCTTGGAAGAGGTCTTGTAATAGGATTGCTGGGTTTCCAGCCAGCGGATGGCCATCAGATCGCGCACTGCATAGGCAAGTGCCAGGTAGAGATCGGATTTGGTGGCTGAAAATTTGTCTTTCACCAGGGTGTGGTGCAGGTGGTAGATAAAGGATTTTTGCAGATCAGTGATGGTTGGTTTTTTTCTTTCATTTTTGAGCATGTTATCCATATTGATGTAAGCCCTTTCGTGTTTTTTATTCACAGACAGACCAGATGCACACATTTTGTAAACTACTATTCTAGCATGTTTAATCTGCTTGGCAATCTTTCTACCGTTCTGACTCTGATTAAACTCAAATAAAGCAATTAGCCACGAATTAACACTAATCCAAACGAATTTTATAAGAATTTAAGTCTGTTAACTGCAAGTAAGTCTGCAATCCGAACAGTATTCGTTTATACCTATTGAAAGCCTTTGATTTCATTTGTGTTTATTCGTGTAAATTCGTGGCTGGAGTTTTTTGGGTTAAACAGGTTCAGCGTGAAATCAGCTGCGGTGCAGAGAGAGTTCCACCAATGGGCAGTGTGTAGCGACCTGGCGCAACAGTGTAGGGGAGCATAATCAAAAAAACGGATTTCTGCTTTTCCAGCAGCTCGGCAGAGGGTAAAAGCTCCAGTTTAAGATTAAGCGGTGCATCGGGATTTAAGGAAAGAGAACCATTAAGGCGCAGGTAGATTCCCTCTCCCTGCATTGCCATGTTGGTGATATTTACTTTGTTGTTGTTAAACCTGAGCAGTCCGCGGGTTTCCGGAACAGTCAGATCAGGCAGCGGCATGGCAGCAAATTTTGCTTTGGAAAGACCAAGGGAGTTTATACGCAGCTTTGCTTCACCACTATTATCTTTAAACTGGGCATCAACTTTTACAGTGCCTTTAATGTCACCTTCAATGGCGTTGGCAAGCACCGGTATGGCAGCCAGCTCCAAGTCTGTTATCTGAAAACTGCCTGCCTGCTTTGGGTAAACATAAATATTACCGCTGCCTTTGCCAGCACCGATGTTCGCCTTTACAGACAGGGCCACCTTGCCTGTAAAAAGTGGCAGAATCCGCAGGCGGACAGCAGCATTATCAATACTGACCAGGGTTTTTTCCCTGTCCATAATGCTGATTTCCCGTCCTTTAAGACCCAGGGGCAGGGCAGTACCCAGTTGTCTTGCCTGTAGCTTAATCCCTTGGCTGGCAGCAGTCTGAATAACAAACTGGCTAACCACCTGATCAGGAATCATCACCAGCACCAGCATAAACAACAGGATTATAAATGCAAAAAACAGTGCGCAGCCTGTCAGCAGTTTTTTCATCGGGTCAGCGTCCCTCAGCGGCAGCACGCAGTAATGAAAGGGAAATAATCAGATCAATGCGGGAAGGATCATCAAAGTTGGTCTTGGCATTGAAACGGCGGATAACCACCGGCTTTTGATGTTGTTCAAGGCGGTGCAGCAGGTTAACCAGTTCGTTTGAGGTAAGTCCATTCAGGGTGATTTCAGCACCATCTTCAATAAGACCATCCTGCTCGGCGCGGGGCAGAGGTTTGGACTGGATGCCGCCACGGATGTTGATGCCACTTTGCTCAATCAAAAGTGCCGGTGTATCTTCTGTTGTTACAGCTGTCAGCCGGTTGGTAAGACGGGATGCGGCAACTGATGCTTCCCTGTGCCGTTGTTTAAGGATCATCATCTCTGTCAGGGTTTGCTCACGGGAAGCTTTGCGGATTTCCAGTTTTTTAAGATGCCCGAAAATCATTACATATGCCGTGATCAGCACTGCTGTAAGGCAGCAGGCAATAATCAGCAGCCGGCGCAAATCATGATCAAGGTTGTTGAAACGTTCTTTAATGGCGGCAATGGTACTCATTATTTGCTACCTCCGTGGCTGCCGCGCAGGGTAAACAGTATGGTTTTGTTGGGGCGGGTGGTAATTTCCGGCTGATCCGGAACCGTCGTACCACTGGTCAGCCGTTGTCTGAAAGTGGTTACATCAACTGCCGAGGCAGCATCACCTTTCAGCATAAATCTGTTTTCATCCAGATCGATTTCCGTGATTCCGCTGATTCCCTCACCTTTGGCTTCAGCCAGAAGTTTTAGAAACGGCAGAGGATGCAGGGAAGAAGCACTGCCCTCAAGTCTTTTAATTTCAGCTTTCAGCTCTGCACTTTCATCCATTGCTTTTTTACGATTTGGAAAAACATCCTTGTAAATTTTGCTGATAGAGCTGTCTAGGGCAGTCAGATCAGTTGTCAGTAATCGCCAGCGTACTCCCAGCTCGGCAAATAAAAGTATTAGCAGGATGGTAAGCAAAACAAGCGGGATGCGGAAAGTGCGCAAAAGACGGCTGCTGCGTCCTGTCCATGCCAAACTGCCGGTACGCAGGTTAAACATCGGCTCGCCAGAGCAGTAGGCAGTTGCCGCAGCATAGGGAGAAAGCAGGTTGCCGGGCTGCATCTCACCGCTGCTTATCCCTGTGGCCAGTGCTGTGGGCAAAGGCAGCGGTTTTTCCTGCTCTGCCAGCTGTCTGTTACTGCGGCTACTGATGCAAAATCGTTGGCTGATTTTTATCTTGTGGTTAAGCTCCAGCGTGGCAACTGTTTGCGCTGCACTGGCTTTGCTGCTGCCCAGGTGACGGCAGAAAAAAGGCTTGCCGTTTTTTGTTACCAACATGGCTTTATCATCATAAACAGCGGTTACCGGCTGCTCCTGCCCATGGTCGAAGTTAAACAGATATTGCCAGTTAAAGCAGGCAACAGTAACAATCTCCGGGTCCATGTCTGCCTGACGCAACTGCTCAATCAAAGGCTCAAGGTCTGATTTTTCCAGCCAGCCAGCCAGCCAGTTGCCTGAATCAAGCGGTATGGCATCGCAAAGTAATGCTTCGGTTTCCCGTGCAGTTTCCCCGGCAAGTTCCAATGGCAGTACTGCACGTACCTTGCGACGATCGCCAAAGGGCAGTGGCAGCTCCCTCAGGGTGATCATCGCGGGCGGCAGTATCAAAATCGTGCGGATATCTTCAGATACTGGCGGGCATTGGACTTTCAGGGTTTCGCCAAGCTCTTCCTCTGTGGTAAAAGGCAGGCAAAAACCGCTGACCGGTGTTACTTCTGTGCCGTTGCGCCTGAAACGGGCACCGATAATCTGCTCGCCTGTTAATTGTATGGTTTGGATGATCATCTAAAACTCTCGCCAATAAATTATATAAGGTGTTGATCCGGCAAAGCGGGCTACCGCTTCTATTACCCGTACAGTATCACCTACCGTGGCTTCAGCAAGAATCCGGTAAACATACCCTTTGGTGCTGATGCTGGTGGATAAGGCAGTGGCAATGCTGGACATGCCTGGAACCTGTACAAGCTCTGCCGGATTTTTGAACGGATTGGTTTTGCGGTGTTCAATAATCCGGTCGGCAAGGGACAAGGACATATTTTCATCCAGAGCTGCCAGCACTTCCCTTGGTGCAGTATTGATATTAATCGGTGATGCCGGTGATCCCAACTGTCCTTCAGCATAAACCGTTACAAACGGGCGCAGTTTGTCAACTGTATCACCATCAAAACCTTTGATTCTGTTCAGTTCATCAACAGTAAGCATATACCCGTTGCGCGGTTTTATAAATGGCCGTTGTGAGCGGTACCAGTCGGTTTCTGCACCGGAAGGGTTGGGGGTATCCCCCAGATCAATCCAGTCTGCAATGGCATCCACCATATCTTCCGGTAGTTGCTGTATTCTGAAAAGATTACGCATCATCTTGTTGTACGGCTCATTAAGCATCCCGTTGGGCAATACAACTGTGTTCAGGTTAAGTTTGCCGCTTTCATCAATAATGGTTACCAGCAGGCGACCTTGCTCTTCTTCCAGCAGGATGGGCTTTGCCCAGGTATCTTCCAATGTGGTGTAATCGTTGGCTCCAAGGGTAAAGCTTAAAAGCTGTAAAGCTCCTTCAATACCACCTTCGGCAAACAGACCACCCTGTACGCTGTTGATGGAGTTGCGGTTTGAGCCGGTTTCCTGCTGAACATCGGTGATGAAAAGCACGGTGATACCAGTTAAAAGTGCAACCAGAATCAGTACAATTACCAGTGCAAAGCCCTGACGGTTTTTCATTGTATGACCACTTTCGGGGTGGTTGTCATGCTGTATGAAACAACCTGGTCGCGGTCTTTAAGGCTGATGGTAACTCTGACTGACCGCGGCAGAACCGGTGTTAATGCCGTATCCCAGCTTTTTTGCCATTGGGAACCATCGTAACATTCCACAAAAAAACCTTCCAGATGCTCCATAATCGGGTATCCGGTCAGTGTGTACTGTTCTTCATCCAGAAAAAAATCCTTGGCAATGCGGATAAGTTGCAGATTTTCCTCTTCATTCTCCTTTTCTGACAGTTGATAAAGCAGCGACAACTGATCGGAAACACCGCCATCTGCCGGTGGTGCAATGGTGGTAAAGCTCAGGTTTGAGGCTGGTTTGTCAAAAAAGTCGCGGTCTTCCACCAAAAAGCGCAGGTTTTCATCACCAGTACGGTAAAGAACAGAAGAAAGCTCGCGACGCAGCAGATCCATGGTGGCACGCAGGGCGCGGCGTTGCTCCATATCAGTTACAGCGATTTCCTGGGCGCGGTTAATTGAAAAAAACACAGTATAAGCGGCAGCAATAATCAAAGAACCGATTGCCAGTGCCACTAAAAGCTCCAGCAATGTAAAACCACTGTTTTGTTGAAGCTTCCTTTTATGCCGCTTCCGACTAAAGACTGCCACGGCCATAGGTCACCAGTGCAAGGGTACGGGCGCCATCTTGCCAGGAGATGGTCAGCAGATAACGATCAAGTCCTGGAAAAGGCGAGTTAGTGGTTTCCTGCTGCCACTTGTAATCCGGATGTTCCGGTGAAAAATCCCCTTTATTCTCGCTGCTTGTCCTAAATTCAGGGTCATCCAGCAAGGAGCGTCCCAGCAACAAGGCGGTGGTTTCTTCACGATCCCGCAAGGTTATGGAAAGATGGTAGTTAAATGAAACCACCAGGGTGGTCAATGCGCCAGCCATAATGGCAAGGGCTACCAGTACTTCCAACAGGGTAAAGCCGGCGGAGGAACTGCTGCTCATTTAAACTCCTCCAGATAGCCTTCAGCAATACGGACAATTCCGTTAACCGGTAAAGCCTGTATGGTTGTGGCAGCTCCGTTTTCTGCTTGCAGATGAAAAAGCAATGCTTCGGACAGACCACTTGCACCATATCCGATACGTACTATCCCCTCTTTTACCGTGCCATGACGCTCGGTATGGATATCCGTAATTGTAACTCCTTCAAGCAGCGGGTTGCGTGTCAGGGCAAGGTCATCCGGCGGAACCTCCTCACCGGTTACACTGCGGCGCACAATCTCGATTTTTTGCTCATCCAGGTCTACCCGCAAACGGTGGTTGCCAATTTTACCTATGGCTGCCCTTTCATTAAGGTAGCGCAGTTGTGCAGCCAGCTGGCGGGTGGAGGTGCGCAGTGCAGATTCTCCTGAGGCGGGCAACCTGGGGATAACCAGCAACATTACCAGTGACAGAATTGCAACGACTACCACCAGTTCAAGGAGAGTAAAGCCGCTGTTGTTATGATTCCATTTCAAGGTGCAGCCTTTGTTGTGATTACTGAATGTTCCAGTTGCAGATATCTGCTGCTACGCCTTCACCGCCCCTGACACCATCGGCACCAAGGGTGCAGATTTCATAATCACCATGCTCACTTGGAGAGATGTAGATATATTCGCCACCCCAGGGGTCTTTGGGCAGATTTTTACCTTCCAGGTAGCCACCAGCACGGTAGTTGCGCGGTATATGTCCTACAGCAGGTTTTTCAAGCAATGCTTCCAGACCTTGTTCGGTGCCCGGGTAAACGCCGTTATCCAGTTTGTACAGCTTTAACGCGGTTTCCAGGTTGCGAATTTGCAGTTTTGCATCAGCCAGTTTGGCATCATCGGAGCGACCGATAATCTTGGGACCCACCAGGGCTGCCAGCAGTGCCAGGATAACGATTACCACCATGATTTCAATCAGGGTGAAGCCTTTACGGTTGTTGAAACGTTGTTGGGTCAGCATTCAGGTTCCTCCTTGTTTAACATAATTCAGCTTTTTTCAGCGTGCCAGTTCGTTTAGCTGGAAGATTGGCAAAAGTACGGCAATTACCACCAGTCCCACCATCAATCCCATTGCCAGTACCATCATTGGTTCCAAAAGCCCCATTACCCGGCTTGTATGGGCTTCAAATTCCCGTTCAAAGCTGCGCCCGGCAGTTTCAAGACTTTCCTCCAGGGCACCGCTTTTTTCACCTACGGATATAAGATGGGTGAGCAGAGGCGGAAAAAGTGGAGAGCGTTCCAGGGTTGCCGAAAGGCTGCCCCCTTCCGAGACAGTGATGCGGGCTTCATCCAGCACCTTGCGGTAGCTGCGGTTTACCACTGCATCTCCACTGATTTCAAGGCTGCGCAAAAGTGGTACGCCGCTGCCCAGCAAAAGCCCAAGCACCCTTGAAAAGCGTGCCAGTGCCAATGTTTGCAGCAGACCGCCCAGCACCGGCGCACGTAAAACAAGGCGGTCACGCAGCACCAGAAAGCTCTCTTTTTTTGCCAGATGACGATAGCCGATGGTTATTAAAACCAGCAATAGTAAAATAATCCACCAGCCGCTGCGTAAAATTGCACTAACCTTGAGCAGGATTACGGTGAGTATGGGCAGTGCTGCCTTGTTATCGGCAAATATGCCGGTTATTTTGGGAATCACGTAGGTGAGCAGGAAAACCATTACCCCGCTGCTGACCAGTGCCATTAAAATCGGGTATGCCATTGCTGCACTTACAGTACGCCGTATCTCTTCTTGCCGTTCCTGAAAATCAGCTAGCCTTTGCAGAATCCTGTCCAGGGCACCACCGGTTTCACCGGCAGCAACCATGGCTACGTAGCCGGCGTTAAAAACCTTTGGCTCTTCTGCCAGCGAGCGTGCCAGCGGTGCGCCTTCGGCAAGCCTTTCCCGCACTCTGCCCAAAACTGCCCGCAGCTCATGGTGTTGTTCCTGGTTGTAAAGGGCGGTCAGTGCTTCATGTATCGGCACTGATGCGGCAGCCAGGGTTGCCAGCCGACGGGTGAAAAGTGCCAGGGCTGCCACCGGAACGCGGCGTTTAAACTGTTGCAAAACATCACGCTTTGCAAATGGTATATCTGCTTCCGAAGTAATCTCGGTGGGCAGGATATTTTTCTGGCGTAAAAGCTCTCTGGCTGTGCGCAGTGAGTCGGCTTCCAGTGTGCCTGAAAGCTCCTTGCCGTTTTCACGGTATCCTTTATACCGGTAGCTCGGCATATTCTTCCTGTGTTACCCGCAGTACTTCTTCCAGGGTAGTGATTCCGGCGGCGACTTTTGCCATACCATCTTCACGGATGGTCTTCATCCCTTTGCTGATGGCGTATTCCTTGATTTCACCGGCAGAGCAGCGGCGGGTAATCATGCCGCAAAGTTCGGCATCTATGGGTAAAAGCTCGTAAATTCCGATTCTGCCCAGAGTTCCCTGACCATAGCAGTGGTCGCAGCCACGACCACGATAAAGGGTTTCCGGCAGGCCATGAATCTGCTGATCATTTTTGTAAGCTTCTTTACAGTGGGGGCAGATGGTACGCACAAGCCGCTGTGCCAGGATTCCGGAAAGTGATGATGCCACCATAAACGGTTCTATTCCCATATCGATCAATCTGGTGATGGCAGTGGCAGCATCGTTTGTATGCAGGGTGGACAGCACCAGGTGACCGGTTAAAGATGCCTGCATGGCTATTTCGGCTGTTTCGGCATCGCGAATCTCACCAACCATGATTACGTCCGGATCCTGACGCAAAACCGCACGTAAACCAGCAGCAAAGGTAAGGTCAATTCTGGAGTTGACCTGAATCTGCCCCACGCCGGAAAGCTGGTATTCTATGGGATCTTCAATGGTAATCAGGTTGCGTTCCTGACGGTTTAACCTTGAAAGGGCTGCATAAAGGGTGGTGGTTTTACCGCTGCCAGTGGGACCGGTTACCAGAACAATGCCGTTTGTACGGGCAATCAGCCGCTCCATCAGGGTTACATCGCGGTGGGAAAAGCCGATGTCACTTAAAGAGCGCACACCCTGTTTACGATCCAGCAGACGTAAAACAGTACGCTCACCAAAAAAAGTTGGCACCAGTGAAACCCTTATATCCACCTCATGACCTGCCACCAGCACCTTAAAACGACCATCCTGGGGCAATCTTTTTTCAGCAATATTAAGGGAGGACATGATTTTGACCCTGGATACCAGTGCTTCCTGCAACAGTTTGGGCGGCTCCAGTTTAAGGTGCAAGATACCGTCAATGCGAAAGCGTACCTCCATGGTACGCTCATATGGCTCAATATGGATATCACTGGCACGCTCTTTTACTGCCTGAAAAAGGATGGCGTTTAAAAGCCTGATTACCGGTGCTTCATCAGTAAGATCCAGCAGATCCTTTGGGTGGGCAAGTTCGGTGGCAATGGCAGAAAGATCATCGGCAACCAGGTTTTCCACCAGGTCGGCAGCACTGCCGGCGGTGCGGGTGTAAAGGCGGTTGATGGCTGCCAGCACCTCTTCTTCCGGTGCCACCAGTACTGATAACGGCATACCGTAAAGCTGGGCAACTTCATCCTGAACCAGCAGGTCAAGCGGTTTGCCCACAGCCAACAGCAGTTGTCCGTCTTTTTCAGATAAAGGCAGCAGCAAACGAGAGCGGGCAAAGGAAAGGGGCAGCCTGGCAAGCAGTGTGGTATCTGCCTGCGTATCATCAATAACTTCGCTGTAGGCAAGTCCCAACTGTTCCGCCAGTTGACGCTGGTTATCCTGAGGCTGTTCCTTACTCATTTTCCACCGCTGGCTGGTTGTCTGTTTTATCCTGTTCGTTATGCTTTATCTGCTCAAACTGTTCGGTGACAGTTTTTTCCACATCCACCTTGCCAAACTCTTTGCTGGATGAATCAAAACGGCTGCGCTGCTCACGGGAAACATTGTAAAGGTCAGCATCATCCTTGACGATTTGCGGGGTAAGCAGAATCATCAGATTGGTTTTTTGGCGGGTTTTGCTCTTTACCTTAAACAGCCAACCCAAAAGCGGGATGTCGCCCAGAATGGGGATTTTGGTGATACTGGTGTCTTCAGTGTCCTGAATCAGCCCGCCGATGACAATGGTTTCCTTGTCCCTGACCACCACGCTGGTTTTTGCCGAGCGTTTGGTAGTTACCAGGTCAATGGCTTGCCCCTTATCATTTTTAACAGCCGAAATTTCCTGGTAAATATCCATGCGGATATACTCGCCTTCGCTTACCTGGGGCTTTATCTTCAGGTTGATACCGATATCCTTACGCTCCACCGATGAGGTGGTGCCGCCCCCTACAATGGTGTTGGTGGCACCCTGGAAAGGTACGTTTTCACCAACATTGATTTCAGCTTCCTTGTTGTCGGTGGTAAGTATGTTGGGGGTGGAAAGGATGTTCAGCATCCCTTCTGCCTCCATTGCCTGCAACAGTGCAGCACCAGTGACAGGGCGGTCGGTATCATTAAGCCTGTCGCCGATAAGACCGGAGATGCCGGCACCTGTGCCAGATGTCCCGCCACCCAGAATCTGTCCAAAGGCACCAAACGGATCGTACAGACCGCCACCCTGGAAGTATTTGCCCAAAGTACCGGCAGCCAGCGCACCGGCCTGGGTACCAAGGCTGTTTGATTTGGAGGGGGATACTTCGGCAATCAGCACCTGTACAAATACCTGTTTGCTGCGGCGATCCAGTTTTTTAACCACTTGCAGGATGTTGTTGTAATCAGTGGGTGAAGCCATAATCACCAGTGCGTTGGTGGTTTCATCTGCTGTTATGGTGATATTGCCGCTGTCAATGGGTGACATCTGCGGTGTTGTGGCAGCAGCTGCACCAGGTCTGGTTGTGCTTTTTGCAGATATACCTTTGATTACTCCTTCAAGCACTTTTGCCATTTCCGCGGCATCGGTATGTTCAAGAAAGACCACGTTTATTTTGCTGCTGTCAGTGGGAGGCGGGATATCCATAAGCTTTACCAGGTTGCGGATATCCTGCTTGTCCTGCTCAGATGCAAAAACCAGTAAGGCATTTAGACGTTGGTCAGGGAATATCTGTACGCCAGCGGTGCTGATCGGCTGCTGACCGCCACTGCCAAGGTTGGGTGCGCGGGTGCCTTTGCCACCAAGCCATTCCCGCAAAATTGCAGCCACGCCATCGGCATTACTATGTTGCAGGTAGATAAGTTCACCGCCATCACGACGCTGTGCTGTATCAATGGCTGTAAGCAGATTGGCAATTTTTTGCAGGTTGGAGGCTGCATCAACCACCAGCAACATGTTGCCAGGTCCAAAAGAGGCAATATGACCATCCCGCGAAACAAGGGGTTGTAAAAAAGGAAGTGCATCCTGTGAGGAAATCTGATCCAACGTAAATACCCGTGCCAGATAGGCATCACTTACTGTAACCGGTTCTGTGCCGTCAACAAGCTGCATACTGGATTGCTTGGCACTGGTGAGCGGTACAATTTTATAGATTTTGCCAGATTGTGCCAGGGTGAAGCCTTTTAGTTCCAAAACCGATGTAAACAGTGCAAAAGCTTCATCAACAGTTAGCCTGGAAGGTGAAAAAATGGATATTTTGCCCTTAACCCGTTCATCCAGCACAAAGTTTTTACCAGTAAGTTCACTGATAAACTTAACCATGGTGGAGATATCCACATCGGAAAAATTCATCACAATCCCTTGCGGTGCTGCAGATACAGGCATAGGTCGCACTGAGATGGTCAGCATAAACGCTGCACAGAGGAGAACCAGAAAGCGTTTCACATATACCTCCGGAAATTAACGGATTTCATAGGATAAAGTAGTTGGTGAACCATCACGGATAAGCCCCAGTCTGATGTTGGTCTGTCCTTTGAGGGTCATAAAGGATTGAATCGCTTTTTCAGGCGAATCAATGGGAAAGTCATTTATTTTCTGCAAAACATCGCCGTCTTTCAGGCCGATGGAGCCAAATACACCTTCAGCTCTTACTTCTGAAAGCTCAAAGCCTTCAACCACACCATCTTTGGAGTAGGGCAGCATTCTGGCGTCGGTCATTACCTGACCAATGTTGTTTAAAGCAGCATTTAAGGCGCGTTGCTCAATAATACCGCCACTGCTTGCGGAGGCAGCAACAATGCCACTGGCAGCAGGTTTTTTATTTGCTTTTGGGGTAACAGCGGCAGGCTTTGGCTCTTCAAGTGCAGAATCAGGTGTACGCAGGGTGGTGGTTTTACCATTATTATTGAGGGTAACAGCTTCTTTTTCCACCGCAGACAGCAGCCCCAGGTTAAAAACCTGTTCACCGATTTTAAATACCCGTTCTTCATTGGTGCTGGTTTTGCGGATCAGGGCAAAGCTTTGTCTTGGTGTGCCAGCCACGGTGCCAAGCAGTGTAAGATCAGTTGGCACAGACGGCTGGGCAGCCTCGCTGGTGGCAGCAATGGCTGTTCTGGGGGCTTCAATAGTGGTCAGCTGACCTTTGGTTGCTGCACCAAACAGCCCCTTTTCCAGAATTACACCAAAGCTGTTAAATGGCATGGCAAAAGGGGCAGCAATGGCAGGTTCTGCCTGTGTTGCCTTTCTGGACGGGGTAAGTGTGCCTATTTTATAGGCAGCCAGGTCTGCCAGTATTCTTGCTGAAACCAGTAGCAGCAAGATGGCAATCAGGATATTTAAAGTAAGTGCTGTTCTTTGCATAATGGGGTTATATAACTTAATTGCTGTGTTATAACAAGAAAACTCTAACCAGGTTTTTAAAACTACTGCGGAGGCTGTCTATTTCGTTGCGCGTTACTCGCTTCCTCGACTAACTAAAATGTTATGTCTCGTCGCTGCGTTACGTGAGCCTTGTATCCAGCCTTCCTCATAACGTTTTCCAAAGCCTGGTTAAATACAGAGCTAAATCAGGAGATCAGGATGTCCAAAGTAACTGTTGTAGCTGAAGTGATTGCCAAACCAGGTGCCAAAGAGAAATTACTGGCAGAGCTGACCAAGCTGATTGCGCCAACCCGCAGCGAAGAAGGCTGCATTGAATATCGCCTGCACCGTGATGCTGCAAAGGAAGGTCGTTTTCTTTTCTACGAAAACTGGCGTGACCAGAGCTGTCTGGACAGCCACATGGCTTCATCACATTTTAAGGCTTACGTTGCTGCAACCGCTGAGCTGGTTGAGCAGAAAAATGTGAGTATCATGCAGGAGCTTTTATAAGCTTGCGGGCATAATCTGATAACTGCTGTTCGGCAGCATCATAATCTTCCAGGCTGATGGTCATGGCTGGCTCCCATTTTTTAACCTTGTAGTAAAGACGGTCATAATAATGTTCGACCAGTCCTTTTGCCAGTCCGGTTACATCCCATGTGTCCAGAGAATGTTGCAATGCAGGGTAATGGTTGCCGTCAATTTTTTTTCTGATCCGCTCCAGCGCGTTTTTCATTTGTGGGCGAAACTCCTGCTTTGCGTATTCGGCTGCCAGGCGGTTGACACGTGTTTCAACCGAAACATCTGTCCAGATTTTATGGGCTTTGTCCATCACATCATACAGATTGCCTGGCAACAACAGCCAGCCGATGCGGCGGCTTTCTCCTTCCAGTACAATCGGTTTTCCGGGTTTGCAGCTGATAAAAGCCTGCCATAGGGTTGTTTCAAACCGTTTTTGCGTCGGTTGCTTGCCAAGCCCAAGGGAACCAAAGGCAGAACCGCGATGGTGTGCCAGCCCTTCCAGATCAACGGTATTCCAGCCTTTTGCAGCCAGCAGATGTAAAAATTCGGTTTTGCCTGATCCGGTCATGCCATGCAGCACCAAAAGCGGTGCCGATGGAGTGAAGTTCTCAAAATATCTATTTACAAAGCCACGAAATGATTTGTAACCGCCGGTAAGTTTAACTGCCTGGTGACCGCAGCCTTCAAGCAGGGTGACAACCGATTCACTGCGCATACCGCCGCGCCAGCAGTAAACCAGTATTGGTCTGCCAGCAGCCAGGCGGGCTATGCTTGCAACAAGGGCAGGAAAACGGTGGCAGGTAAGCTGCAAGCCCCGTTCTTTGGCGATCAACGCTCCTTGTTGCTTGTACAGCGTACCAACTTCAATCCGTTCGGCATTGGTTAAAAGTGGTACGTTACAGGCACCAGGCAGATGATCCTCGGCAAATTCAAGGGGAGTGCGTACATCAATAACGCAGTGGCTGGCAAGTAAGGCAGGAGCAAATGCTACAGTTTTATCTGACATCTTGTAATTTCACATCCTTAAAGTCTGACAGGTTCCTTGCTAAGGAAAAACTTAAATGATAAATATACTGATTGCAGTTGCTCTGCAATTTAGCAAGGCTGTTCAACCATTACCATAAAAAAGGAGGAAAAGATGGGAAAGCAACAGATTCATTACAAAGAATTGGGGCTGGTTAATACCAAAGAGATGTTTGCCAAAGCCATGGCAGGCAAATACGCCATTCCGGCATATAACTTTAATAACCTTGAGCAACTTCAGGCGATTGTGCTTGGTTGCGTTGAAACCTCTTCACCGGTAATTATCCAGGTTTCCAAAGGTGCCCGCAGTTATGCCAATGAAACCATGCTGCGCTATATGGCTATGGGTGCTGTGCAGATGGCAAGGGAGCTTGGCTCCAATATCCCCATCTGCTTGCACCTTGATCATGGTGACAGCTTTGAAACCTGCAAATCCTGCGTTGACAGCGGTTTTTCTTCGGTGATGATTGATGGCTCCCACCTGCCGTACGAAGAAAACGTAGAGCTTTCTGCCCGCGTGGTGGAATATGCGCACAAATATGATGTAACTGTTGAAGGTGAACTGGGTGTACTTGCCGGTATTGAAGATGATGTGGTGGCTGAAAAATCAACCTATACCCGCCCTGAAGAAGTGGAAGATTTTGTGAAAAAAACCGGTGTGGATTCATTGGCAATATCCATCGGTACCAGTCATGGTGCCTACAAGTTCAAGCCTGGTCAGCCGGTGCCTCCGCTGCGTTTTGATATTCTGGCTGAGTGCGAAAAGAGGATTCCGGGTTTTCCCATTGTTTTGCATGGTGCCTCATCGGTTGTGCCTGCTTATGTGGAGCTTATCAACAAGTATGGTGGCAATCTTGAAGGTGCGCTTGGCGTGCCTGAGGAGCAGTTGCGTCAGGCAGCTGCATCTGCTGTTTGTAAAATCAACATTGATTCCGACGGTCGCCTGGCTGTAACAGCCAAAATCCGTGAATATCTTGCCAATGACCCCAAAGAATTTGATCCTCGCAAATATCTTGGCGAAGCCCGCAAAGAGCTTGTAAAGCTGATCAAGCATAAAAATGAAGCGGTGCTGGGTTCAGCCGGCAAAGCCTAATATTTTTAATGTTTTCAGGTTCCTGTTCGCAAAGACTTATGGTTATGGCAATGCAGGTTTCAGCTAAAAACCAGAGTTTGCGGACAGGAACCAAACCAAGGTTTACTCCAACAATAATGAGGTTTGCCGATGAGTACTCGTAAATTTTCCAGGGTTGGTTTTCATGTGATTGCCAATATTACCCATGGTGGACGCAGCTTCAATGGGCAGGTCAGTAATCTTTCCATGAAGGGAATGCTGTTGGAAACAGATGAAAAACTGCCGCTAAATGAAGTTGTGGATATAAACATCAGCCTGCCAGGTACAGAACCGGTGATTGAAATAGCATTTACCGGTCGCACCTGCCGCCAGACTGACAAGGATATCGCCTTTCGTTTTGAGATGATAGATATTGATTCATACACACATTTACGTAATATCATTGCTTACAACATGGCAGATGCTGAAAAAGTGATGGATGAAATTTTTGCTGACATAGATCAGAAAATTGCCGGCAGTGCAGCAGAAAACAGCGACAAACTGGAGTAACTCATGAGCTTTTCCACAAATAACAGCAGAAATTACGCAATTTTCGGCATTCTGCTGGGGTTGGGTGCTCCCATTGGCTGGACATTGATTCGGGTGCTTTTTTATGCAGAGCCCGGGCAATCCTTTTTCAGTTTTCTGTTTCTGGATGTATTGAATGATTCCGGACAGCTTGCCCTTTACACCTATATGGGGCTTGGAACTTCGCTGGTGCTGGGGGTTACCGGTTTCATGATCGGTAAAAGAGGAGATGAGCTGGTTTCAAAAGCCAGTGAGCTTAAACACCTGCATGAGGAAGTGGCTGCCCAAAAAGAGGTTTTTGAAAATCGTTTTCTGGTGCTTGATAACAATATCAAAAACTTTCACCAGATAAGCAGCCGTATCCAGACATCGCTTAACCTTGAAGAGGTGCTTATACTTTGTGCCGAAGGTCTGCATAATGTCCTTGGCTATGAACGGGTAAATATTCTGATGCTTGCTCAAAACGGGCAGATATTACGCTTTGTCACCACCAGCGGTAGTGATGTTGAAACCCTGCAAAACAAAACCTTGCCACTTGATCAAAGTATTGGCGTAATTTACAAAAGTGTTATGGAAAAAAAACCATACCTGATTGATGATATTACCAGATACGGTACTGACTACCATTTGCAACCGCCCCATGATCAGATTGAGGCTTTACGCTCCCGTAATTTCATCATCTGCCCGATGCTGGTAAAGGGTGAGACAGTGGGTGTTTTTGCCATTGATAACAAGCGTTCCCGGCGTGCCCTGAATGAATCTGACCTTGACACCATTATGCTGTTTGCCAGCCAGGTTGCCAGTGCCATTACCCGCATCAATCTGCTCACATCAATTGATACTTTAACCAGTGAGCTGGACAGCTCATTTGCCTTTATGCTTGGTCATCGCAAGCAATATTCCGGTAATGAAAAGGCCATGGCTGAAAGTATTGAATCAGTGGCAGATGGTGCTGCTGTAATCGCTTCTGCTGCCGAGGGAGCCATGGCATCTGTTGATGAGACCAGTACGGCGGTTAATGAGATATCGGTGGCAATTGAAGAGGTCTCCCGCAACCTGGATACATTATCCGGCATCGTGCACCAGGCTGCATCGGCAATGGAAGAAATCTCCTCCACAATTTTAAGCGTTGAGCGCAGCGCAGCCATGTCCCACGATGTTTCAAGCCAGGTACAAACCCGAACTGACGAAGGTCGTAAATCCGTAAATGATACCATCGGTTTTCTGGCAGATATCCAGCATTCTGTTGAAGAATCTTACGCACGGATTACCAGCCTGGCAGAAAAAAGTAACCGTATCGAAGGGATTATCGGCGTAATTAATGACATTACCAAACGCACTAATCTGCTGGCATTAAACGCCTCTATTATCGCTGCCCAGGCTGGCGAATACGGTAGAAGTTTTGGTGTTGTGGCAGATGAAATCCGCAATCTTTCCCTGCAAACCGGTCATTCTACCGGTGAAATTACCGGTATTATTGATGAAATAATGTTTGAATCCCACGAAGCTGCTGACCGGATTACCTCCACCAAAGGGCTTGTAAGCCGTGGTGTGGAGCTTGGTCATGCAATGGAAGAGACTTTGCAGGCCATTTACGATCGTGCTTACTCCTCCATGCAGATGACCCAGGAGATAAAGCACGCCACAGAAGAACAATCCACCAGTGCGCAGCTGGTGGCACGTTCAATGGAAGATGTCAGCACCATGACTGCACAAATCTTCAATGCTTCAAAAGATCAGGCAAAAGCTACCCGCAGTATTGCCCGCGCCATTGAAACCATTAAAGAAATGACCCATGAAATGGTGCGCTCAACCTCATCACAGGTTAGTGATACAAAGCGTATTCGTCAGACAGTGGCATCGGTAAACAGTATGGTTTCCGAGATGTTTGATAATATGGACGCAAGGCGGGCGCAAGGTGCAGAGGTAATCAAGGAGCTGGAGTCAATGAAGAGTACTACCTGTCAGCTGTGATTTGAAAAATGCTGGAGGATATTTAAATGCAGCCAGATCAGTCGCCAGCAAGCAATAAAAAAGGCAGCCGCAGAAAAGCGGCTGTTTTTATTGCAGCTTTTGTTGTTTTACTGCTTATTGCCAGCAGCTTGCTGGTGCCGGTTATTGTCCGCCAGCAGGTGGAAAAACAGGTTTTTGCCCTTACCGGTCGCGTTGCTACGCTGGATAAGGTCAGCTTTAATCCGTTTGGCTTAACCCTGACAGCCAGCGGATTTAACTGTTTTGAACAGGATAAAAAAACCTCTTTTTTCAGGTTTGACAGTCTGAAGCTGTCTGTTTCCTCATCAAGCCTTTTCCGCCGCGCACTGGTGGTTGACTTGCTGCAACTTGAAAAGCCCGAGCTGCGGCTGGTTTACCATGGGACGAACCAGTACAATTTCAATGATATTCTTGAAAAAACAGCTTCTCGCCCAAAGGAAGAAAAAAGCAGTACATCCCGCTTTTCCTTCAACAATATCAGCATTGCTGACGGTGATATTGTTTTCATCAACCAGACCACAAAAACGCCGGTTACCCACAGGGTGCAGGAACTTGGGCTTGCCATTCCCTTTATCAGTAATATCCCGTATCTGGCTGAAAAATATACTGATCCTTACCTGCATGCACTGCTGGACGGAGCTGAATTAAGTTTTAGTGGTAAAGCAAAGCCGCTTGCAGAGGCGATGGAGGTAACCGCAGATATCAAGTTGGATAAACTTGCCCTGGCGCAGTTTCAGCCCTATATTCCGACGCAATTGCCGGTAAAGCTGGCTGATGGTCAGCTTGGTCTGGATTGGCAGCTTACCTATCGGGTACATAAAAACAAAAAACCTGAGCTGTTTATAAATGGTTTAAGCAGGTTGGATAACTTTGAATTGCACGAAAAACAGGATGCTGCTTTGCTTAAATTCCAAAGCCTAGAGCTGCTGGCGGACAAACTTGAGTTTTTCAGCCAGCATTACTCCTTTGAGCAGATTGCCCTGCAAAATCCTGAGCTTGTCCTCAACCGTGACAAAAGCGGTCGTTTGAATCTGCTGCAACTGTCTAGCTCAGGGGAAAAACAGGCTTCATCTGCAAATGCTGCAAATGCCAAAAAAACTGACAATATTGAAACCTTTTTTGCATCAAAAGAGCTGATTATTGATAACGGCAGTGTCAAATTCAAGGATCAGGTGCCAGCAAGCGGTTTTAACGCAACATTATCAGCAGTTAATCTGCAAGTAGCTGGTTTTGATACCAAAAGTAAAGATGATGCGGTTTTCAAGCTGTCAGTGGCTGGTGACAAAGGAGAGTCACTTACCGGTAGCGGCAGTTTCAACCTGGCAGAAAATAACTACAAGGCTGAGCTGGTTTTGGCTGATTTGGAAATACAGCGCAGTTGGCCATATCTGCAACCACATCTGACGGCACCGCTTAACGGCAACATCAGGCAGCTTACCACCAATATGGAGTATAGCAATGCTGGTGGTCTGCTTTTACTGAACTCTGCCTTGCAATTGCAGAACCTTCGGGCTGCATACGGAGATGATAAATCCGGAATAACAGCTTTAAATCTTGATGGTGTCAATTACAGCCAAAAGGAAAACCATCTGGAGATAGCCGCAACAAAGCTTGCAGGTGGCACTATTCAGATTACCCGCGGGGCTAATGGCAAGCTGTCCCCGATGCTGATATTAAAGCGTGCGGCTGAACATGAAACAGCGATTACTGATGGTGAAAGTGCAGATGAACAAGATGTTGATGAAACAGAAGCTACACAGCATCATCCGGAAAAACAAAAGCCGGAAAAGCAGAATAAGGTAGCAGCAGACCATCACGGGTTCAGCTATAAAATAGCTGATCTTGTTCTCAATAAT
>Ga0265295_1000438_pt1 | contig 84176 bp, 79 predicted proteins | sample Munlansysbiofilm_FD_192503 | JGI IMG/M metagenome (GOLD analysis project Ga0265295, IMG submission 192503) | Leachate microbial communities from a municipal landfill in Southern Ontario, Canada - Methane capture system biofilm | ecosystem: Engineered > Solid waste > Landfill > Unclassified ... | reverse complement strand
GTCTTCGGGCTTCTTGTAGTCTTTCATCAAGGCATCGAGCAGTTCGTCGGTAGTGGCCATCGGTTCCTCCTGTGAGGTCAGATTTCAACCGATTTTTGCCACTTACACAATCTATTTTACAGGCTCTCTTCTTCCGCCATGACGTTCAAGTGCGTTAGCAACAAGCGGTCGCCGACAATATGGAAGGTGCAGTAGTAACCTCGCTGGCAATATTTGCAAATCGGCTTCGGCGTCAAGCCATAGTCGCTGGGCGTAATGATGGACATAACCTTTGTCGGCTTGATATCAATGAGCCTGAAGGCCACACGATTCCAGACAACCTTGTCGTTCATCTTCTCGTGTCGCAATATCGTTAGCATCGCTTGTTTTTCTGACATGGCATTCCTCATTAGTGACGAAGCTTCGTGTAACGCTCAGATATTACATGATACGCAATAAAACAGTCCGCTAAATTGCCATCCTGCGGCCGATCCTCACCAGCCAAATCACCAACCAGACCATGACTGCCACAACTGCCAGTGCTTCGCCAATCCGTTTCCGGTATACTGAATCAACGATCAGATACCCAAAGATACCAGCAAGCATGATTGCAGATAGCGTTGCTTGCTCATCAGAGCTCTCGTCGTACGGCAAGAACACCAACATAGACACAAAGCCTAGCCCAAAAACAATGGCAGTTTGCCTGCGATTGCCTTCCTTGGCTGCTGCAATCAGATATTTTGTTGCCAGCAGGGCCATCAGGATGTAGATACCCACCTCACCCAGCAGCAGCACCAGGACGACCAATTGCAGACTGAACGGCTGAAAATCAATTGAGCATGGATGTTCCACCGCCTGTTGACTGCCCGTCATAGTGTACTCCTGCCGCTGTTTATAACCAGCTAGTGACTTCTTTCTTGCTATGTACAACGGTATCACAGCACTGCGTCACAATATGTCATTATCGAAGGCATGGCGGACAATCTTTGGAATAATATCTATAAAAAAAGCTATTTATTAAGCAGGCGAAATACTGTGTGTCGAGTAAACCTGGCGCATTCTGCTGTTTATGATTTTGTTCGGATCACAGTCGGGGTGATGATGTTGCTTGTCACCCATATCACTAGGTGATATAGTTACTGTGCCATGATACTCAAAACCAGACTTTTCAGCCGCTGGCTCAAAAAAGCCGCCATAACCGATAAACTTCTTGTCGATGCAGTCGATGAGATGAAACGCGGTCTGATTGATGCGGATTTGGGCGGTGGAGTCTACAAAAAAAGAATCGCCCAGCCAGGCCGTGGCAAGAGCGGCAGCGCCAGGACCTTGTTGGCGAGCAATCGTCAGGAACGATGGGTATTCATGTTCGGCTTTGAGAAGAACGAGCGGGCAAACATATCGGACAAAGAGCTGGAAGCGTTAAAAATGCTCGCAGCAGACCTGCTGGGGCTGACAGACGAGCAGATTGAACAAACACTCGACGATGGAGTACTGCTGGAGGTGAACCATGAAAAAAAATAACAGCTCGATCCTTTCTGCTGTGCATGAAACCGCAGCAGATCTGCATCGTCTCGGCTTTATTGACAAAAGGTCGATGGATAAGTATGAGGCACTGTGCATTCCGGCCGTTACGGACTATACACCGGAACAGATCAAAACACTGCGTGAGCGCTACCGGATCAGCCAGGCCGTGCTCGCATCAATGCTCAATACCAGTCTGTCTACGGTCCAAAAATGGGAGATCGGCGAGAAACACCCAGGCGGCCCGTCACTGAAATTACTAAACATCCTGGATCGCAAAGGCCTTGAGGCGATGATCTAGCGCAGCGCTTCAAGTTCCTCCCACCGTTCATAGGCGGCCAGCAGTTCGGCCTCCAGTTCTTCCAGCCGGGCATTGAGGGTCGCCACCTCAGGCCCGGCGGTCTTGTAGAACTCAGGGTCGGCCAGGGTGGCGTGAATCGTCTCTTGTTCAGCCTCCAAACCGGCGATCCGATCCGGCAGTGCCTCCAGCTCCCGCTCCTCTTTGAAGGACAGCTTGCGGGCCCGCTCCTTCTGGGGCTTGCCCTTTTCCGCAGCGGGCTTTGCCGACGCCACCGCACCGGCATCGGCCTGCTGCTCCCGCAGCCAGTCGTCGTAGCCGCCTACGGTTTCTTTGACCGTACCGTCCGGATTGATGGCCAGGGTGGAGCTGACCACATTGTTGAGGAATTCCCGGTCGTGGCTGACCAAGAGCAGGGTGCCGGAGTACTCCACCAGCAGGTCTTCCAACAGCTCCAGGGTCTCGGCGTCCAGGTCGTTGGTCGGCTCGTCCAGCACCAGCAGGTTGGCCGGCCGGGTGAACAGCTTGGCCAACAGCAGCCGATTGCGCTCGCCGCCGGAGAGGATGCTGACCGGCGAACGGGCCCGCTCCGGCGAGAACAGAAAATCCTGCAAGTAGCCGATAATATGCCGCGAACGGCCAGCGATCAGCAAGGTGTCGTTGCCTTCACCCACGTTCTCGGCCACGCTCTTGTCAGGGTCCAGCTGCTCCCGCAGCTGATCCATGTAGAGCACCTCCAGCTTGGTGCCCTGACGGATCGTACCGCTTTGCGGCTGCAGCTCCCCCAAGAGCAGCTTGAGCAGGGTGGATTTGCCGGAGCCGTTGGGACCGATGATGCCGATCTTGTCCCCACGCATGATGGTGGTGCTAAGCTGGCTGATCACCGGCCGGTCGGCATAGCCGAAGCAGACCACTTCCGCCTCCACCACCAGCTTGCCTGAGCGCTCGGCCTCCTGCAGCCGGATGGTGGCCGTGCCCTGCCGATTGCGGCGTTGGCGGTACTCCTCCCGCAGTGCCTTAAGCGCCCGCACCCGCCCCTCATTGCGAGTGCGGCGGGCCTTGATCCCCTGCCGAATCCAGGCCTCTTCCTGGGCCAGCTTCTTGTCGAACAGGGCCATGCGGGTGACCTCGGCCTCCAACAGCGCCTCGCGACGTTCCACAAACTGATCATAACTGCAGGTAAAGGCGAAGATTTTGCCGCGATCCAGCTCGGCCACCCTGTTTGCCAGCCGCCGGGCAAAGGCCCGGTCGTGGGTCACGAACAGACAGGTGGTGATGTTGCGGGCCAGGAACTCCTCCAGCCAGAGGATGGTGTCGATATCCAGGTGGTTGGTGGGCTCGTCCAAGAGCAGGATATCGGGGTTGCTGACCAGGGCCCGGGCCAGCAGCACCCGCCGCTTGGTGCCGCCGGAGAGGGTTGCAAACTCTGCCTCGCCATCCAGATGCAGCCGGTTCAGCACCCGCTCCACCTGCTGCTCGTGCTGCCACTGATCGCTGTCGTGGCTCACATGGGTATGCTGGGCCACCACCTCGAAGACCGTGCCGCTGATATCCTGCGGGATCTCCTGGGAGACCAGCGCCACCTTCAAGCCCTGTTGGCGGATGATCTCGCCACCTTCCGGCGGCAGTTGTTCAGCGATCAACTTGAGCAGGGTCGATTTGCCGGTGCCGTTTCTGCCCAGCAGACAGAGCCGGTCGCCGGGCTCGATCTGCAGGGTGACGCCGTCAAACAGGGCAGGGCCGCCAAAGGCCAGGCTGATGTCACGCAGGGTCAAAAGTGCCATAATGTTGTCAAATCCTTGCTTGCATGTGTTGCTAATCGTCGTATGATAGGCAACCATCGTGAGGTTGCCATGAACTACCGTGCCATTGCCAAAGGCTTGCTGCAGGAGCATCCCCAGACCATCGCCGTGGCGTTGGCCCGGCTGGAGCCGGAGCAGGCCGGCGAGATCCTCAAACTGCTGCCGACCTTTATCCAGGCTGATCTGGTGACCCGCATCGTGCAGATCGACCAGCTGCCGGCTGAGGTCGTTGCAGAGATCGACGCCCTGCTTGACCAGCTGCTGCGCCTGCGCTAACTATCCAATTCCTTGAATACAATCGTGAATCGTGCTATCAGCACAGTTCCCAATTTTTGTCGAAAGCAGACCGTCTCCCCATGATCCACCTCTCCAGTATCACGAAGCAACACGGTTCACAACTGCTGTTCCGCGATGCCAGCTTTCAGATCCTGCCCGGTTCCCGTTCCGGCCTGGTGGGTCCCAACGGGGCCGGCAAGACCACCATCTTCCGGATCATCACCGGTGAGGAGGAGCCGGACAGCGGCGAGATGACCTGCGCCAAGCGAACCACCATCGGCTATTTTTCCCAGGATGTGGGTGATATGGCCGGCCGCAGTGCCCTGGAAGAGGTGATGGCCGGCTCAAGCGCCACCATGCAGCTGGCAGAAGAACTGCAGCGAATGGAAGCGGCCATGTGCGACCCGCTGGACGACGACGCCATGGCGGCCCTGCTGGAGCGCTACGGCGCAGCCCAGGAGGAGTTCGAGCATCGCGGCGGCTACGACCTGGAGACCCGCGCCCAGACGGTACTGACCGGCTTAGGCATCGGGCCTGACCGTTTCAATCACCCGGTGGAATCCTTCTCCGGCGGCTGGAAGATGCGGATCGCCCTGGCCAAGATTCTGACCTTGAAACCGGACGTGCTGCTGTTGGACGAGCCCACCAACCACCTGGATGTGGAGTCGATCGTCTGGCTGGAGGAGTGGCTGGCCGACAGCTTCGACGGCGCGCTGCTGATGACCAGTCACGACCGCGATTTCATGAACCGGATCGTGACCCGCATCATCGAGGTGGCCAACAAGACCGTTACCACCTACAACGGCAACTACGATTTTTACGAGCGGGAACGGGACATCCGCCGCGAGCAACTGCTGGCCAGCCACAAGCGTCAGCAGGATATGCTGGCCAAGGAGGAGGAGTTCATCGCCCGCTTTGCGGCCCGGGCCTCCCATGCCGCCCAGGTCCAGTCACGGGTCAAGAAGATCGACAAGATCGAGCGGATCGAGATCCCACCCGAGGAACGACTGGTCAAGTTCGAGTTCAGTGAGCCGCCCCGCAGCGGCGACGATGTGGTGGTGATGGACGGGCTGGCAAAGGAATGGCCACTGCCGGAGGGCGGGGTCACGCCGGTCTTTTCAGGCGTCTCCGGCATCATCCGCCGTGGGTCCAAGATCGCCGTGGTGGGGGTCAACGGCGCCGGCAAGTCCACCTTCCTCAAGGTGCTGGCCGGACAGACCGAGCCGACCGCCGGCCGGGTCACCCTGGGGGCCAACGTGGAGTTGGGCTATTTCAGCCAGCACGCCATGGAGGTATTGGAGCCGAAGAAGACCATCTTCGAGACGGTGCAGGAGGTGCTGCCGCTGGCCAACCGCGGGGTGATCATGAACCTGCTGGGGGCCTTCCTGTTCTCCGGCGACGCGGTGGACAAACGGATCGAGAACCTGTCCGGCGGAGAAAAGAGCCGGGTAGTGCTGGCCACCCTGTTTGCCCGCCCGGTCAACTTTTTGGTGCTGGACGAGCCCACCAACCACCTGGACATCCGCTCCCGTGAGATCCTGCTGGATACCCTGCAGCGTTTCAGCGGCACGGTGGTGCTGGTCAGCCACGACCGCCACTTCCTGCGCTCACTGGTGGACCGGGTGATCGAGGTGGACCACGGCGAGATGCGGACCTATGAAGGCAACTATCAGTATTACCAGCAGAAAGTGCACGGGGAGGCGTGATGTTCGATACACTGGGAGCAGATATCTACCAAAGCTGGAACGATGAGCAGCGCAAGGACGAGATCGCCAAGCTGGTGACCGGCTACCGCTCCGGCCTGCCATTGACGATTATCTTCCAGATGGCCTCGGCCATTGCCGGCAGCCCGGAAGCCGCCCGTGAAATGCTGGCTGCTGTGATCCCGGCTGAGGAGCGTCACCGCATGGTGACGAAAGAAAAGGGCGAGGCGCAGACGCTGGCCGCCTCCTTCCTGATGTAACCATGCAGAAAACCAACCTGATAACCGCAGCCGGCATGAAACGGCTGGAGCAGGAGTTTGACCAGCTCTGGCGGGTGGAACGGCCCAAGGTGGTGCGGGGTGTTGCCGATGCCGCTGCCGAAGGGGACCGCTCCGAGAACGCCGAGTATATCTACGGCAAGAAGCGGCTGCGGGAGATCGACCGCCAGCTCAAGCACCTGGGCACCCGTCTCAAGCTGGTCAAGGTGGCTAATCTGCCGGCCAATCCCAGGCAGGTCAGTTTTGGTTGTTGGGTTTCCTATGAGGACGAAGAGGGCAACGAGCGCTGCTACCAGCTGGTGGGACCGGACGAGTTTGATGTGGCAGCCGGCAAGATCAGCATTGATTCGCCGGTGGGGCAGGCGCTGCTGCACAAAAAGGTGGACGACGAGGTGCTGATCCGCAAGCCATCGGGCAACACGCTGGTTACCATCACCGCCATCGGCAACAGCAAGCCAGACTAAGTCCTGATTATTCTTCCGGCCTACGCAGCTTCTTGCGCAGCGCCACCATCTTTTTCTCGCTTAACCGTTTTTCCTTCTGCCCCTTGGATACCTTGGTGGCGATCCGCTTTTTCACCGTGCGGTTGCGCCGTTCCAGCGCCTCCCGCAACCGTTCCATGGCCACCTCACGATTGCGCAGTTGCGACCTGTTTTCAGCAGCATGCACCACGATGCCGGTGGGCAGATGCCTGATCCGCACCGCCGAATCGGTGGTGTTACGGTGTTGTCCACCGGGGCCGGAGCCCCGGTAGAACTCCACCTGAATATCCGCCTCGTTGATCTCGATGGTCATTGCTTAAAGATGCTTAAGCCCCAGTTAACCACGGTCAGCACCACACTGAAGCCCAACGCCCACCAGAAGCTCTGCACCTGAAAACCGGACACCAGCTTACTGACCAGCATAATCAGCAGGGCGTTGATGACCAGGGTGAACAGGCCCAGCGTCAGGATGTTGATCGGCAGGGTCAACAGCAACAACACCGGTTTGATGAAGGCGTTCACCAGTCCCAGTACCAGAGCGGTAACCAGGGCCGGCACGAAACCGGACAGGCTGACGCCCGGCAGCAGGTAGGCCGTGGCCATGATCGCCAGGGCGGCCAGCAGCCAATTGATCAGAATTGCCATGTACTCTCCTCCTGTTTGAATAATTACCCGATCCGCACCACCCGCTGAGCCAGGGCCAGCACTGTCGGACGATGGGTCACCACCAGCACGCTTCTGCCTGCCAGCCGTTTGTGCAGCCGTTGTACCACCACCTGTTCCGTCGCGCCATCCAGACCTTCGGTCGGTTCGTCCAGCAGCACAACCGGCGCGTCTGTCACCAGGGTGCGGGCCAGGGCGATCCGCCGCGCCTCGCCGCCGGAGACGGCGTTGCCGGTCTCGCCCACCGGGGTATCCAGACCGAGCGGCAATGTGGCAATCCAGGCATCCAGACCACAATCTTCCACAAGTTCGGACAGTTGCTGATCACTGAGCGTCCGGCCCAGCAGGATGTTGTCGCGGATGGTGGCGTTGAACAGGTGCGGCGCTTGGGGCAGGGCCACCAGCAGGCGGTTCAGCTCGTCGGTTGCGCAGTCGCTCAGTTCGACCCCACCGATGGTGATGCTGCCCTGGTAGTTACGGAAGCGCAGCAACAGTTCCACCAGGGTGGACTTGCCGCTGCCGCTGGCCCCCACCACCGCCACCCGCTCACCCTCGGCCAGGGTCAAGGAGAACTGCTCCAGCACCGCCGGACCACCGCTATAGCTGCAGCTCACCCCTTGCAGTTCAATCCGATAACCTTCCGGTTGTATGAATATTTCAGGCTCAGGCAGGGCAGGGGGGGCATCGGCCAGCTCCCGGATCCGCTCAACCGACTGAATGGTGGCCGGCAGCAGCTGCAGGGCGTGGGACAGGGGCCCGACCCCCTCGAAGACCGCCGCCGTGAACAGGAGCAGCATCACCAACTGGGGACCGCTGACCTGCTGCTGGCTGACCTCCGGAATCACGGCCACAGCCACCAGCACCAAGGCCAGCCCGGCCAGGCTGACCACCCCGGCCCCGCTCAGACCGGCCAGGCGTCCCAGGCTGACCTGCCGGTTTATCAACTCAGCGGACAGCCGCTCCACCTCCGCTGCCTGGTGCTCGCTCGCCCCCAGTAGCAGCAGTTCTTCGGCCCCCTGCAGCCCCTGGCTGACCTGGTTGCGCAGTGCAGCGGTCAGGTCCACCGACTGCTGCCCCGGCTGCTTTGCCAGCCGCAACATCCAGAGCGGCAGCACCAGACCTGCCACCAGCAGCAGCGCCAGCAGTACCAGGGCGGCCGTAGCGCTGAACCAGCTTATAAACAGCCCGGCCAGCAGAATGCTGGCCACACCGCTGCAGATCGGTGCGATGATCCGCAGATACAGGCTCTCCAGGCTGTCGATATCGGCCCGCAGCCGTCCGCTCAGATCGCCGCTGGCATAGCGCTCCAGCCCGGCCGGGGCCAGCGGGATCAGCCGCCTGAACAGCCAACTGCGCAGGTCGGCCAGGATCCGGAAGGCCGCCTCATGGGTCACCAGCCGTTCAGCATAGCGCCCAACGGTACGCAGAATCGCCAGCAAGCGGATGGCGGCCGAAGGGAAGAAGAAGTTAAAGGAGACCTTGGCCACGCCGGCCACGGCCATTGAGGCGATGAACCAGCCGGAGACCGCCATCAGCGCGGTATTGGCGGCGATCACCGCCACGCTCAGACCGATGCCGGCCAGCATCCAGCGCCACTGCTGCCGGGCCGGTCGCAGGATCCGCAACAGCTCCCTCATGGCGTCACCCCCAGGTACTGCTGCGGGCTGACCAGCCGTTGCAATCGCCCGTCGGCCAGCTCCACCACGCGGCAACTGCGAGCGATGGCCGCTTCGCGGTGGGAGATCATCACGACGGTTCGTCCCTTTGCCAGCCGCTCCAGCGCATCCAGCACCAATCGTTCGTTCTCGGCATCCAGGCCGGCGGTGGGTTCGTCCAGCACCACCAGCCGCGCATCCCGCAACAGCACCCGTGCCAGGGCCAGCCGCCGCAGCTCGCCGCCGGACAGTCCGGCACCGCGATCGCCCAGCACGGTCTCAAGACCAGCGGGCATACGGGCGATCACCGGCCAGAGTGCCGCCTGCTCCAGCGCGTTGCGGAGGGCTGATTGATCGGCGTCATCTACACCCAGCAGCAGATTTTCGCGGATGCTGGCGGCGATGAAGAACGGCTGTTGGGCCACCCAGGCCAGCTGTTTGCGCCAGGCCGCCTGATCAAGCGCTGACAGATCAACGCCGTCCACACTGATGGTTCCGGATTCAGGCTGGGCCAACCCCAGCAACAGCCGGGCCAGGGTCGACTTGCCGCTACCGCTGGCCCCCACCAGGGCGGTCAGGCCGCCGGCCGGGATGGTCAACGAGATATCCTGCACCCCGCCCCGCTGGCCACCGTAGCGGAAGGTGGCTGATTCGCAGCGAATTTCAGGTGTTTGGTTAGATGGCTGCTCGCTACCAGCCTGGTCCAACTCCGTCAGCGGCTGCTCCACGAGCGGTATGATCCGCTCGGCAGCGGCCAGCCCGTTCATCCGGCTGTGGTAGGCCAGGCCCAGGTTACGCAATGGCAGGTAAAACTCCGGGGCCAGCAGCAGCACAAACAGACCGTCCAGCAGGGTCAGGCTGCCGGCCAACAGCCGAAAGCCGATCAGCACCGCCACCACCGCCGTGCCGACCGTGGCGAAAAACTCCAGGGTAAAGGCCGACAGAAAGGCCACTCGCAGCACCGCCATGGTGCCCTTGCGGTACTGGTCCGACACTAAAGCCACCAGCTCGGCCTCACGTTTTGCTCGGCCGAAGATCTTCAGGTCCGGCAACCCCTGCACCAGGTCCAGCAGGTGGCCGGCCATGCGGGACAGGCGTTCCCACTGGCGGCGGTTCAGTGTCTCGCTACCCTTGCCGATCAGGATCATCAAGAGCGGGATGAAGGGGGCCGAAAATAACAGCACCAGGCTTGAACGCCACTCGCTGGGCAGCACCACCAGCAGCATGGCCAGCGGCAACAGCCCGGCCAACGCCATCTGTGGCAGAAAACGGGCCAGATAGGCCTCCAGCCCTTCCACCCCGGCGGTGACCACCTCGGTCAATGGGCCCACTTCGCCGACCTGACCGGTCGGCTTCAACTGCAGTATTCTGCGGTACAACCGGCTACGCACCTGCTGGCGCACCTCGGCTGCGGCCCGCACGGCGGCATGTTCCCCCAGATAACTGGCTAGTCCCCGCAGCAGCACCAGCAGCGCCACCCAGGCCAACAGCAGCTGCACCGTTGCCAAACCCTGCCCGTCAATCACCACCCGCTGGCAGACCGTAGCCAGCAATCGGGCCTGCAGGATGATCAGCAGACCACCCGCCAGGCCCCACAGCACGGCTGTCAACAGCCGGCTCTGCACGCTGCGGGCCTGCTGCCGCAACCAGGGTTCGGGGCTGCTATGCATTTCGCTGCTCTGCATTGGCTAGCCTTTTACGCAGACCACATACTTCAGATAACGCCCCTCCGGGAAGGTGACCGGGTAGGGAAAGTCGGCCGGCTGGCCCTGCTGCTCGATCACCCGCAGCTCGCACCCGGCCTGTAGTGCGCCACGCCGCAGCTCTTTCAGGTAGTCGGCCAAGTCGGTCTTCTGGTGGTTGGATGAACAGATCAACAGGCCGCCATCGACCAGTAGCGCCAAGCAGGCTGCCACCAGATCACTGGTGCCACCCCGGGTAGTGAAGCGGCCTTTCGCGGTGGTGGAGAAGGAGGGCGGGTCCATCAGGATGACCTCGAACTGCTCCTTGGCCACGGCCAGTTCAGGCAGCTTGATCATACAATCTCCCACCAGGAAGCGATGCTGCTTGGGATTGAGCCGGTTGGCCTCGAAGTTGGCCCGGTTCCAATCGGTATAGCTGGCTGACACATCCACCGAGGTAACCTTTGCGGCCCCGCTTGCCGCTGCCGCCACTGAAAAGGCGCCGGTGTAGGCGAACAGGTTCAGGAACCGCTTGCCGGCCAGGTGCGGCAGCAGGTCACGACGGTTCTGACGCTGGTCCAAGAACAGGCCGGTATTGAGCCCGTGCTCCAGCGAAACCAGAAAGGTCAGCCCGTTTTCCTGTACCTTCAGCCGTTGTGGGGCAGGGGTGCCGGCCAACAAGCGCCCGTAGGCCTTCGAATCGCTGACCGCCTCCAGCTCGCGGGTATTCTGAGGACGGGCCTTTTCATAGATGCCGGTGGGCTGCAGCAGTTCCTGCAGGACAGAAGTGATCAGCTTCAGATGGGGCCGCCAGCCTTCGCAGTAGAGTTGCACCATCAGGTAGTCGGCGTAGCGATCCACGGTCAGGCCGGGCAGGCCGTCCCCCTCAGCGTTCACCAGCCGATAGGCGTTGGTATCGCTCAGGTCCAGATAGGCTTCACGCAGGCTGAGGGCGGCCTGCAGCCGCTGTTTCAACCAGGCCCGGTCGAGCTGCATCGGTTTTGCGGACAAGACCCGCGCCACCACCCGGTCGGCCGGGTCCAGTAGCGCCGTGGCCAAGCGCTTGCCCCGTTCGTCGGTCAGTTGTACCAGTTCACCGACCTGCCCCTTGGGCCAGCGTTTGGTGAAGCTGTCGCTAATCACCCAGGGATGCCCCAACTCCAGCATCCTGACCGTCTCCGGCCCTACAATCCGTTGTTGCATACGCACTCCAAACAGGAAAGGGACCACCTCGGCAGTCCCTTTCGTTCAGTCTATCAGCTTACTGGTATCATGCAATCACGATCCGGGCAAAGCGGCGCTTGCCGATCTGGACGATGTACTCGCCTGCAGTGGTCAGCTCCAGATTGGCGTTGCCGACCTTCTCGTTGTTCAGCTTGACCCCGCCCTGGTCGATGGCACGCCGTGCCTCACCGTTGGACTTGGTCAGGCCGGCCTCGGTCAAGGCCTTGGCCAGTGATAGCGGACAATCCCCAGCAGCGTAGCTGACTTGGGGCATCTCATCCGGGATCTCGTTCTCTTTGAAGCGTTTGACGAAGTTCTCTTCAGCCTGCTGTCCCTGGCCGGCGCCGTGGAAACGGTCCACCAATTCGCGGCCCAGGGCCTTCTTGGCCGCCATCGGATGCAGCGAGCCGTCGGCCAGTCCGGCCTTGAGCTTTTCGATCGCCGCCAGGCTCTGGTCGGAAAGCAGTTCATAGTAACGCAGCATCAGCTGGTCGGAGATCGACATCACCTTGCCGAAGATCTCGTCCGGGGCTTCGCTGATACCGATGTAGTTGCCCAGCGATTTCGACATCTTGTTGACGCCGTCCAGGCCTTCCAAGAGCGGCATGGTCAGCACGCACTGGGGCGGCTGGCCCCATTCACGCTGCAGTTCACGCCCCATCAGCACGTTGAACTTCTGGTCGGTGCCGCCCAGTTCCACGTCGGCCTTCATGGCCACCGAGTCGTAGCCCTGGATCAGGGGGTAGAGGAATTCATGGATCGCGATCGGCTGCTGGCCGGTGTAGCGCTTGTGGAAGTCGTCCCGCTCCAGCATGCGGGCCACGGTATACTTGGAGGCCAAGGCGATCAGGCCACCGCAACCCAGGTCGTTCAACCAGGTGGAGTTGAAGACCACCTTGGTCTTGTCCGGGTCAAGGATCTTGAAGACCTGCTCTTTATAGGTCTCGGCGTTGCGCAGTACGTCTTCCTTGGTCAGCACCTTGCGGGTTTCGGACTTACCGGTGGGGTCGCCGATCATGCCGGTGAAGTCACCGATCAGGAAGTGGACATCATGGCCCAACTGCTGGAACTGACGTAGTTTCTGGATCAGCACGGTGTGGCCCAGGTGCAGGTCCGGCGCAGTGGGGTCAAAACCGGCCTTGATGATCAACGGCCGGCCGGTGGCCAGCTTGTCTTCCATCTCCTTCTCGACCAGCAGTTCGACACAGCCGCGCTTGATGACGGCCATCTGTTCAGCAACGGTTCCGCTCATTCCTCATTCCTCACTATCTTCAACAAGGTACATTAATCCGTTCGATGCTGACCGCCTTGCCGCTGGCGGCCTCGACCCCGATCACCACGGCGTTGATCCGCAGATCCTTCTTGGGCACGTCAAACTTGACCGGCTGCTGGGTCAGGAAGCGCTTGATGGCCTGGTCCTTGTCGATGCCGATCACCGAATCGAAGGAGCCGGTCATGCCCACATCACTGATGTAGGCCGTGCCACCCGGCAGGATCCGCTCGTCGGCGGTCTGCACATGGGTGTGGGTGCCGACCACTGCCGAGACCCGGCCATCCAGATACCAGCCCAGGGCCGACTTCTCCGAGGTGGCCTCGGCATGGATATCCACCAGGATGATGGCGGTCTCCTTTTTGAGCAGCGCCACCTCGCTGTCGGCGCAACGGAAGGGGCAATCCAGGTTCTTCATGTAGACCCTCCCCTCCAGGTTAAGCACCCCCACCTTGATACCGGCGTTGGTCTCTATCACGGCCGAGCCCCGGCCCGGTGTGCCGGGTGGGTAGTTCATCGGACGGATCAGACGGGTCTCGCCATCCAGAAAGCCGCTGTTGTCCTTCTTGTCCCAGATGTGGTTACCGCTGGTCAGCAGCACGACCCCCTGGCGATACAACTCATCGGCGGTCTCGCGGGTGATGCCGAAACCACCGGCAGCGTTCTCGCCGTTGGCGATCACCAGATCCACGGCATGCTTGTCCACCAGCCGGTGTAGCTCGCGATTAATGGCGCTGCGGCCGGGGGCACCGACCACATCGCCTATGAATAAGATTCGTACTGACATCTACCGGGCGAACTCGGTTGCCCGAGTTTCGCGGATGACATTAACCTTGATCATGCCGGGATAGGTCATCTCGCTCTCAATCTTCTTGGCGATGTCGCGAGCCAGCAGCACCGACTGTTCGTCGGTGACCTGCTCGCTGGAGACCATCACCCGGATTTCACGACCGGCCTGGATGGCGAAAGAGTTCTGCACCCCCTGGAAGGAGGTGGCGATCCGCTCCAGATCCTCCAAACGCTTGACGTAGGTCTCCATCATCTCGCGCCGTGCGCCGGGACGGGCACCAGAGAGGGCATCGGCAGCCTGCACCAGCACCGCCAGGATTGTGGTGGGCTTCTCATCCTCGTGGTGGGCGGCGATGGCATGCACGATCTTGGGCGATTCGCCGTACTTGCGGGCCAAATCGGCGCCGATCACGGCGTGGGAGCCCTCCACCTCGTGGTCAACGGCCTTGCCCAGGTCGTGCAGCAGGCCGGCCCGCTTGGCCTGCTTGACGTTGATCCCCAGTTCGGCAGCCATGATACCGCACAGGAAGGCCACCTCCAGCGAATGCTGGTAGACGTTCTGGGTGTAGGAGGTACGGTATTTGAGGCGGCCGATCAGCTTGAGGATCTCCGGGTTGATGCCGTGGACCCCCAGGTCGAAGGCGGCCTGTTCGCCGGCCTCCTTGATCGCCTTTTCCACCTCTTCTTCCGACTTGGAAACCACTTCTTCAATCCGGCCGGGGTGAATACGGCCATCGGCCAGCAGTTTTTCCAGTGACAGACGGGCCACCTCGCGGCGCACCGGGTTGAAGCCGGACAGAATCACCGCCTCCGGTGTATCGTCGATGATCAGGTCGATACCGGTGGCGGCCTCCAGGGCACGGATGTTGCGACCTTCGCGGCCGATGATGCGGCCCTTCATCTCATCGGAGGGCAGCGGCACCACCGAGACGCACTTCTCGGAGACGTATTCACCGGCATAACGCTGGATGGCCAGGGCCATGATCTCCTTGGATTTTTTATCCGCGGTCTCGCGGGCCTCATCCTCGATCAGCTTGATCCGTTTGGCGGCATCGTGGCGGGCCTCGCTCTCCATGGCCTCCATCAGACTGTTCTTGGCCTCTTCGGCGGTCATGCCGGAGATCGCCTCCAGACGGGCCTTCTGTTCGCCAATCGAACGATCCAGTTCTTCTTCCTTGCTGCCAAGCGCCTGTTCTTTGAGGTTGATGGCCTGTTCCTTCTTGAGAATCTCCATCTCCTTCTGGTCGAACAGGTCAGCCTTCTTGTCCAGATTTTCCTCTTTTTGCTGAATCCGCTTTTCCTGGTTGAGCAGATCCTTCTTTTTCTCCTTCAGGTCGGCCTCCGCCGCCTCTTTGGCCTCCAGGGCCACATCCTTGGCCTTCAGTTCCGCCTCTTTGGTGATGGTGTCCGCTTCACGACGGGCATCTTCCAACACCTTGGTCGCCAGATCCTCGGCCTGTTTGACGATCCCTTCAGTGCTCTTCCTGCCAAAACGATTTCCTGCTACATACGCCACACCAGCGACCGCAACGATCACCAGCGCCATAATAATACTGGTTGTTACCATCGTGCTACCTCCTCATATATGATCATCCGACCGTCAGAGACGATCGGTTACCGCCACCTGTACTGCCCGTAACTCCGTCACCAGGCAGTGCATCCTGATATCATGTCCCTCGGCCGGGACCTGATCGCACAGTTGAAAATCATGGCACAGTCCCACCAGAAACGGCAATTGGTGAAGCCCGGCAAGGTACCGATCATAGTAGCCTTTGCCAAAGCCGACCCGGTGACCGCGCAGGTCGAAGGCCACCCCCGGCACCACCATCAGATCGAGGGTCGCTTGCTCCTGCACTGACGACAACGGACAGGGTTCGAGAATACCGAAGCTGCCCCGGTTCAACTGCTCAAGCGCCGTAACCTCATGAAACGCCAGCTGCTCACCACAGACCTGTGGATACAGCACCTGTTTGCCGGCCTCGCGGGCGGCAGCAAACAAGAGGGCTGTATCAACCTCATTCTGCAACGGGGCGTACAGCGCCACCCGCCGGGCCTGCTGAAACAGCTCCAACTCCAACAGCCGCTGCTGGGCCCTCAGGCTGTCGGCCTGCCACTGCTCACGGCTCATACTCGAACGCCGGGCAAGCATGCTGCTGCGTAGACTGCGTTTGGGCATGGCGCCCTCATGGCTGCGACAAACGAATGGGGAGTTGCCCGGGGATGCCGGGTACGATCACTTCAGGCGGGACCAGGAGAAGGGCGCGGCTAAGCCAACTGCAAACGACAGGAACAGCTCGACTGCCTCTCCGCTGGTGCGGATATATAACCGTGCGGAATATCAGCAAGCAGTACCGTGACACGGTGTCTGCAAAGACTGATGGCGCTACGTGAAACGCAGTGGGTATATATATCAAGTCTCCCTGAAGAGACCGTGTACTCAGAGGGCGGCATCGATCCGCCCCAACATCTCCTGCAGCCTGCCATCCAGCGTGTCAAGGTCGGTTGTGCCGGCCTGCTGTGACAGATACTGTTCTGCAAGATTCAAAAGCGCCAGGGTAACCACCAGTTGGGGGTCTGCCGCCGCCAGTTTCGTTGTGATTTCATGAATGCGTTGGTTGACGAAGGTCTCGACCTCCCGCACCGCAGCCTCAGGCGCCGAGCTCTTGACCGGTATCTCCCGCCCCAGGATCGTCACCAGATGGGTCTGCTTCACGGTATCAGACGCCTTCAAGCCGGCTCAGGATGGCATCGATCCGCCCTTTGAGCGCTTCGCGCTCCTGCTGCAGGCGCTTATTCTCCTCTGCCAGCAGTTGGTTTTCCTGTTTCAGGGCACTATGTCGTGTAACCAAGTCACTGATTTTATTGTCTAGCTTTTCAAACAGATCAGCGCTCACGCGGACCACTCCTTGTAAAGGTGGATTAATATATTGATTTTCCTGAACAAAGTCAAGCGGGATTTGGACAAAGTCCCGCGCCGTGCGACGTGTCTTACCGCTGGAAGAGGGCATCCACAAACTCCTGCGGATCAAAGTCGCGCAGGTCGTCAACCCCTTCACCGACACCGATGAAGCGGACCGGCAGGCCATACTCATGAGAAACCGCCACCACCACGCCGCCTTTAGCGCTGCCGTCAAGCTTGGTCAGGGCCAGACCGGTCACCCCGGCCGACTCCTGAAAGATGCGGGTCTGGTTGAGGGCGTTCTGTCCCGTGGCGGCATCCAGCACCAGCAGGGTCTCATGGGGGGCGCCGGGAATCTCGCGATCGATCACACGAAGGATCTTCTTCATCTCTTCCATCAGGTTGACCTTGGTGTGCAGCCGGCCGGCGGTGTCCACGATCAACAGATCAACCCCCCGCGCCAGGGCAGCCTTGCAGGCGTCAAAGGTCACGGCCGAAGGGTCGGCCCCCTCCTGGTGACGAATCAGGTCGACCCCGGCCCGCTCGGCCCAGACACCCAGCTGATCGGCAGCGGCGGCCCGGAAGGTATCGGCGGCGGCCAGCAGCACCGTGTGTCCCTCGGCAACGTAGCGAGAGGCCAGCTTGCCGATGGTGGTGGTCTTGCCGACACCATTGACCCCCACCACCAACAGCACGAACGGCTTGGCAGCGCTTAGCTGTAATGGACGGTGGTGCGCCTGCAGCTTGGCGAGTAGCTCTTGTTTCAGGGCATCCCGCAGGGCCTCGCCGTCTTTGAGTTCATTACGGGACAGCCGCTGCTCCAGGCTGCGGGTCAACTCCATGGTGGTCTTGACCCCGATGTCGGAGGTGATCAGGATCTCCTCCAACTCCTCCAGGGTGTCGGCATCGATCGTTTTTTTGCCCAACACCAAGGCATCGATTCGCCCCACCAGACCATCGGTGGTTCGTTTCAGGCCATTTTTCAGCCGTTCAAACAGACCGGCCATTACATCTCCTCCTGCAGCTGCTGCACGGCCCGATTGAAATGAAAACGGGCCAGTCCCAGCGGACAGGGCCGCTCTACCTGAAAGACCAGTGAGTAATCCTTGTCAATGGCGCCGATCAACAGATGCTGTCGCTCTGCGCTGACCACGACGTCCTCAATCAGCCCCCCCGCGCTTTCGCCGCGCGTCTCCCGCAGCCGGGAAAGAATGATCCCTTTGTGGGCGCCGACAAAACGGATGTCATAGGAATCACAGTGGCAATACTCCTGCACCGCCTCCCCTTCCCAATCCACCAGGACTGCCCCCACCGCGTGAGGCACGGTTTCTACCAAATCTTTCAGAATCTGATTAAACGGCATAGCTGACAAAGCTCCTTACTGAGTCACTGCAATCGTACCGACACAATCTTAGAAGCGCCCGGCTCTTCCATGGTAACACCGTACAGCGTATCGGCAACCCCCATGGTGGCCTTGTTATGGGTGATAATGATGAATTGCGAGATGGCACTCATCTCGCGCACCATCTCGTTGAAGCGGCCGATGTTGGCGTCGTCCAGCGGCGCATCCACCTCGTCCAGCAGACAGAAGGGGGTCGGCTTGATCAGAAAGATCGAAAAGATTAGCGCCACCGCGGTCAGGGCCTTTTCTCCGCCGGACATCAGCATCACATTGGCCAGCTTTTTACCTGGCGGCTGCACGATGATCTCGATGCCGGTCTCCAGCAGGTCCTGTTCGTCGGTCAGCTTGAGTTCCGCCCGCCCGCCACAGAACAGTCGCGGAAAGACCTCACGAAACTTGTCGTTCACCTGGTTGAAGGTCTCCAGAAACCGTTTGCGGGTGGTGCGGTTGATCTTCTGGATCGCCTGCTGAAGGTCCTGCAGCGAGGCCTCGAGATCGGCCTTCTGGTCGGCAAGAAAGTCGTAGCGCTGCTCCATGCTGGCATACTCTTCGATCGCCATCAGATTGACTTCACCGAGCTCGTCCAGCTGACGCTCCAGATCGGCCTGCCGGGTGTGTGCCGCTGCTTCGTCCAACGCCTTGCCGGACAACCGCTGCTGGGCATCACCCAGCTGGCAGCGGTGGCGGTCCTGCAGCGACTGTTCCAGGTGCTCCAGCTGCATGGTCAGCGTCGAAAAACGCAGGGTTAGATCTGACTGCTGCTGGCGGATGGCGTCATTTTCCTCGCGTCGTGATCGAGCCGTAGCCTCGGCACTGGCCAGCAAACCGCCAGCCTGCTCGTAGCGTTCGCGGGCCTCATGCAGCTGGCGGTCCAGCTCAACCTGCTGCGCCAGCAAGGTTTTCAGCTTTTGTTCTTCGTCCGCGATCTGGTTCGTCAGCTGTGCCCGCTGGATACTGGCGTCCTGCTGATCAGCCTCACCCTGTTGCAGACGGCTTTCAAGATCAGCCAGCTGGGTGGCTGCCATGGCAGCATTAGCCTGCAACGACTCCAACTGCTCCTTGAGGGTGGCCACCGCCACCCGCTGCGCCGTCAACTGATCGCGGGCGGCTGCCAGGGCAGCCCTACGCTCCTCAAGTTCATGGGTCAGCCCCGCCCCGGCCTGTTCCGCCTGCCTGGCCTGCACATCGGCCAGCTCAAGACCGCTGGCCGCGTCACTGCGTTCAGCCTCAAGGGCAACCCGCTCTTCATCAAGATTTGCCTGTTCCAGGTGCTGCAGCTTAATCCGCTCCTGCAGACGGCCGGCCTCCAGCTCAACCTGCTGCAGGTCTTTCTGCAGTCCGGCCTGCTCCAGCTCCAACCGGTGCAGATTGCTTCGGGCCGCCAGCAGGTTGCGGGCCACCTCGTGCTGCTGCTGACGCAGCCGGTCTCGTTCAGCCTGCGAACGAACAACCTGCTGTTCCAGACCGGCGACCTTAAGCTCCAGCTCTTTGATTTCACGCTTCTTGTGGATGATGCCGGACGCCACTGGTTCGCTGGCGCCACCGGCCACCAGACCGCCCAACGAGACCAGTTCGCCACTGCGCGTGACGAACTGTAGTGCCGGATGCTGACGAGACAATAGCAGGGCCGTTGCGAGATCATCGCAGACATGTACCGTGGCCAGCAGCTGTGAAAGCAAGCCCCGCACCGCATCATCAGCCGTCACCTTGTCTGCCAGCGGCTCTGCCCCCGTCACCGCTTGCGGCGACGGCACCTCAGCCAACGCCACGGCCAACATGGCACGGCCGCTACCCTGCTGACGCAGGTAGTCGAGACCTGCCACAAGATCGGCCTGCTGTTCGCACAGAATAACCTGCAGCCGGTCGGCCAGCACCGCCTCCAAAGCGACCTCATACTCCTCAGCCACTTCCAGCCGGTCGGCCAACAGCCCGTTCAAACGCGATCTAAGCGGTGACTGTTTGAGCAAGGCCTGCACACCGGGACCGTAGCCTGCAAACTGGGCCTCCAGTTCTTGTTGTGATTTGAGCCGCGAAGCGGCTTTGCTCAACTCATCACGGACCGTCTGCCAGGCCTGTTCGGCCTCCGGCAACAGCGTGGCAAGAGACTGTTCCTGACCTGCCAACTGTGAAAGCTCCTGCTCGGCCCGTACCCGCTGATCGGCCTTCAGTTGCAGGGATGTTTTCAACTCCGACTGACGGGTGACTCCTTCCGAAAACCGTGTGGTCAGTTGCTGCTGCTCCCGCTCCTGCCGTTCCAGTCGCTCTGCAAGGGCGTTTAAGCGCTTGACCGCTTGCTCAATCCGGCTGCGGCACTGACTGGCAGCACCCTGAGCGGCAAACTGCTCTCGCCGCTGAGCCTCCAGGCCCTGATTAACCGTTTCAAAGGCCTGTTCCTGCTCCTGTTGAGTTGCTAACGCACCGACAACCAAGCCTTCAGCCGCAGCCAGTTCGCTGGTCAGCTGCTGCTGCCGCTGCTGCAGTCCTGCCTGCTGGGCCAGCAGCTCTTCTCGCCGTAGCCGCACGGCTGCCAACTCACCTTCCAGCTTGGCCAACCTTTCAACCAGCCGCTCCTGCTCCTTACGTCGAAAGCCCAGCCCGCTCTCGGCACCGGCGGCATCACTGCGCACCCGGTAACTTTGCTCCTGCACGGTGGACAGTTGCTGTTCCACCTCCAGCACCGCCAGACGCTGCTGCTCGGCCTGGGTTTCGGCAGCGCTGGCCGTCCCTAGCAGCTCTCGCATCCGCGTTTGCAGCGTCGCTAGTTCGGTCTCCACCTGACTGCGCTCCTGCTGCAACACGGCCGCCTGCTGCACCGCAAACAAAAGATCGATCTCCCGCAACTCTTCGCGCAGCTCCCGGAATTTCTCCGCCTTCTTGGCCTGACGCTGCAGTGCGTTCAGCTGTCGCTTGATCTCGCCCAGCACGTCGCTCAGGCGGGCAAGATTCTGGCGGGTGCCCTCGATCTTTTTGAGGGCCAGCTGCTTGCGGGCCTTGTACTTGGTGACCCCGGCCGCCTCTTCGATCAGCAGCCGCCGCTCTTCGGGGCGCGAGTGCAGCACCTGGCCGATCTTGCCCTGCTCGATGATCGAATAGGCCTTGGTGCCGACCCCGGTATCCATGAACAGCTCGGTGATGTCCAGCAACCGGCAGGGGGTCTTATTGATCAGATAGTCGCTCTCGCCGTCCCGGTACAGGCGACGGGTGAGCTGAATTTCGTTGAACTCTAGATATTTGGCCGGAGCACGGCCATCCTCGGTGGAGAAGACCAACGACACCTCGGCCATGCCCAGCGACTTGCGGTTGTCGCTGCCGGCAAAGATCACATCCTCCATCGCCTTGCCGCGCAGGTTCTTGGCCGATTGCTCGCCCATGCACCAGCGGATGGCATCCACGATGTTGGACTTGCCGCAGCCGTTGGGGCCCACCACGCCGGTCACCCCCTGCTGGAAGTCCAGCACCACCTTGTCGGCAAAGGATTTGAACCCCTGTATTTCGAGTCGTTTGATCTTCATGAAGGGCGCGATTCTAACAGAGGAAGTGCGCAAAAAGCAACGCCCCGCTGTCTGAAGACAGTGGGGCGTTGTTCATGATTTGGACGACGGTGCCTAGCGTACCTGCTGCACCTCAACGATTTCAGGAATCTGCTCCTTGATCGCCTTTTCGATCCCCATCTTGAGGGTCATGGTGGACATCGGACAGGAGCCGCAGGCTCCCTGCAGCTTGACCTTGACGATGTTGTCTTCGGTCACCTCAACCAGTTCCACATCACCGCCGTCACGTTGCAGCATGGGACGGACTTGCTCCAGTACAGCCTGAACCTTTTCTTGCATTGCAGATCTCCTTTGTGATGATGAGCGTGATTCGACGCCGGATTAATTATGGACCTCTTTAGTCTTGTATACCTATTTTCAGTCGGAATTGCACGAAATTTTACTGAGACAACTGCTCCCACTGGAGGTACAACTGCTCCAAACGCTGGTTGAGCGCCGTGTGGCGCTCACCACTCTGCAGCCCCCGTTCAGGATCGTCAAAGAAGCCGGGGCTGTTCATCTCCGTCTCCAGATCGGCGATCAGACGTTCCACCTCAGCGATCTCGTGCTCAAGGGACTGTTGCTGCCTTTCACGGGCCTGCTCTTCTTTCTTGCGCCGCTTTTGCTCCTCACGGTCCTTGACTACCGGTGCATGGGGCATGGTGCATGGGTCGACGTGGAGCGGCGTCTTTTCTTGTCCCTTGCCCCCGGTACCGTGCCCCGGCAGTACGGCAGCTTCCTTTTTACTCAGATAGTATTCGTAATCACCGTAGTAGTCGGTCAGCTTGCCATCACCCACCTCCACGATGCGGGTTGCCAGGCCGTTCACAAAGTAGCGATCGTGGGAGACGAAGACCACCGTGCCATCGAATCCCTTCAGGGCATCCAGCAGCACCTCCTTGCTGAACAGGTCCAGATGGTTGGTGGGCTCGTCCATCAGCAACAGGTTGGAGGGACGCAGCAGCATCTTGGCCAGGGCCAGCCGATTGCGCTCACCGCCAGAGAGCACCGCCACCTTTTTATGGATATCGTCACCGGAGAACAGAAAGGCCCCCAGGATATCGCGCAGCTTGGGCACCATCTCGTAGGGACAGTCGTGGTACAGCTCGTCATAGGCTGTTTTTGCGCCGTCCAGCACGTTCGCCTGATCCTGTGCGAAATAATCGGCCACCACATTATGGCCGACCGTCAGCTGTCCGCTCTGGTAGACGCCGCCGGCCAGCACCGCCATAAGGGTGGACTTGCCAGCGCCGTTGTGCCCCACCAGGGCCACCCGCTCACCCTTTTCGACCGTCAGGTCGATCCGGTCAAGCACCACCTTGGGGCCGTAGGCCCGGGTCAGGTGCTTGAGTTCCAGCACGATCCGGCCGCTCTTGGGTGCCTGGGGAAACTGAAAACGGATCTTTTTGCGCTCCGGCGGCAGCTCGATCCGCTCAATCTTTTCCAACTGCTTGATACGGGACTGCACCAGCGAGGCCTTGTTGGCCTGGTAGCGGAAGCGCTTGATAAAGTCTTCCGTCTTCTGGACCTCTTCGTCCTGCAGCCGTTTCGCCTCCCGCAGCGCCGCCACCCGCTCTTCCCGCTGTACCAGGTAGCTGGAATAGGAACAGTGGTAATCGGCGATGGTGTGGTTCCAGACCTCAGCGATCCGGCTACAGACCTGATCCATAAAAAAACGGTCGTGAGAGACCAGGATCACTGAACCGGGGTAACTGCAGAGGTACTGCTCCAGCCAGTTACGGGCCTCGATATCCAGGTGGTTGGTCGGCTCGTCCAGCAATAACACGTCCGGCTTTTGCAACAGCAGGCGGGCCAGGGCGATCCGCATCTGCCAGCCGCCGGAGAACTCGCCGCAGTCACGGTGCCAGTCTTCCTGGGTAAAGCCCAGCCCCCGCAACACGCTGCCGATCTCGGCCTCCATAGTGTAGCCGCCACGGTACCGGAACTGTTCCTGCAGCTCCCCGTAACGATGCAACTGGCTGTGATGCTCGGCCCCATCGTGGGGCAGCTGTTCCAGCTGGACTCCCAGCTGGTGCAGCTCCTGCTCCAGGGCCAACAGATCGGACAGCGCTGAGCGGGCCTCGTGAAACAGCTTGCGACCGCTGGTGACAATGCCGTCCTGGGGCAGGTAGGCGGCCCGGGCCCCCTTGGCCAGCTGGATATCGCCGCTGGACGATTCCTCCAGTCCGGCGATGATCTTCATCAGGGTCGATTTACCGGCGCCGTTTTCACCGATCAAGGCCACCCGCTCACCCTTCCGCAGGTGCCAGGAAATGTTCGCAAACAGAACGCGGCCAGCAAAATCTTTCGACAGGTTGACGAGTTGGAGCATATTAGAAATTCTGGTCCGTATCGGTAACGATGGCGCCGTCGCGGAAGGTGATCCGGCGGGAGGCGTACTCAGCCACCTCTGGTTCGTGGGTGATCATCACGATGGTGATACCCTTGCGGTTCAGTTCGCTGAAAAGCTGCATGATCTCATGGGTGGTGGCGGTGTCCAGGTTGCCGGTCGGTTCGTCGGCCAGGATCACGGCCGGCTGGTTCACCAGGGCCCGGGCGATGGCTACCCGTTGTTGCTGTCCCCCGGAAAGCTGGGCGCTGGTGTGATGTGTGCGCTCACCCAGGCCGACCAGTTCAAGCGCTGCCAGGGCCCGTTGATGTCGTTCAGCAGCCGGCACCTGGGCGTAGATCAGCGGCAGTTCCACGTTTTCGAGCGCCGTGGTGCGTGGCAGCAGGTTGAAGCCCTGGAACACGAAGCCCAACTTCCGGTTTCGCACCTCGGCCAGCTGGTCCGGCGTCATACCGGCGGTGTCGATGCCGTCCAGCCAGTAGGTGCCGCTGGTGGGCCGGTCCAGGCAGCCCAGGGTGTTCATGCAGGTGGATTTTCCACTGCCCGAGGCCCCCATGATTGCCACAAACTCCCCTTGCTGAATGGTAAACGAGACTCCACGCAACGCCTCTACGGCGTGGTCTCCCTCGCCGAAGACCCGGCGGATATCCTGTAGCTTGATTACATCGGGCATGGTCTAGTGGTGATAGGGCTCGTTATTCAGGATGGTGCAGGCCCGGTACATCTGCTCCAGCAGAAAGGGGCGCACCATCTGATGGGTAAAGGTCATGGCCGACAGGGCCAGCACTCTGGCGGCCCGGTTACGCACCTCATCACTGAAGCCATAGGCGCCGCCGATGGCAAAGGCCAACTCAGCGGTGCCATTGTCACGTTGCTTGCCTATAAACTCGGCGAACTGCACCGACGTCATCTGCTGGCCGCGCTCATCCAGTACCACCAGCACCGTCTGTGGTGAAAGCTGCTTCAACAGACGTTCCCCCTCACGGCGGCGCCCCTCTTGCTGGGTGGCGTCTTTCTCGTCCTTCAGCTCGTCAAACGTCAGCGGCAGGTAGCGCCCAACCCGGGTGGCATACTCTGTCACCCCGTTTTTGATCCAGGCATCGCGAGTCTTGCCAAGCCAAAGCACCCGTAGTTTCACAGTTTATTCCGATCAGATAGTGAACGATGCTGCATTGGCGGCAATGGTGGCCTGCAGCTCCGGCGGCAGTTCAACCAGCTCACCTTTTTCCCAAAGCCCGTCAAGGTCATAGCGACGACGCTGCTCCTCATGGAAGATATGCACCAGCACATCACTGTAATCCATCACGATCCACTTGCCGTCCGCCTCACCCTCGATCTCCTGCACCTTGCCGTACTTCTTCAGCTCCTTGCGGATATGGTCACAGATGGCCTGATTCTGCCTGTCTGACTGACCAGAGACAATCACCAGCAGGTCGGCGATGGTGCTGATGCGGGTGATATCCAGCACGCGGATGTCGTACCCCTTTTTGTCCGCTGCCAGCTCTGCACAGCGTATGGCCCGCTCGCGGGCGCTGAGGGTAGGTTTTTCTGTTTTTTGATCGCTCATGTTCGGTACAACCCTTTCTGGGCAATGTAGTTTTCCACTGCCGACGGCAACAGATAGCGCACTGTACGCCCTGCTGCCACTAATGATCTCAGGCGGCTGGAGGAAATTTCCAGACGACTGTCTTCCACAAACTGAATAGCGTTACCACTGCTGTGACGCAGCAGGTGCGGCCCTTCCTGGCTGAAGTTCGGCTGCACCGCGTCAGGCAACTGCTGGATCGGGTCGGTTACCAGGCTGCCAGGACGTGCCACCACCACCAGCGAGGCGAGCTCGAACAAGTCCGCATACCGGTGCCACAGGCCAAGTTCCAGGAACGAGTCACTGCCGATGATGAAGTGCAGCTCATCAGTGGGACGCTCCTGCCGCAGCGCCGTCAGAGTCTCCACCGTATAGGATTTCCCCTCACGCCGGGCCTCGATGTCGCTGATGCCAAAACCGGGATTGTCGGCAATGGCCAGTGTAACCATTGCAAAGCGCTGCTGAAAGGGCACCGCCCCTTCCACCGGTTTGTGGGGAGGATCCATGGCCGGGATAAACAGTACCTGATCCAGTTCTGCAGCCTCACGTGCCGCCTCAGCAATACGCAGATGGGCCAGGTGAATCGGATTAAAGGTGCCGCCCAGGATTCCCAGTTTCATCACGTACCCCGCGCCGGTTACGAATCGGTTGGTTGAGCCAGTAGCTGCACGAGTGTTGCTCCCCACAACGCCAGCTGCCAGCGACGAATGCCCGGCACCGCAGCCAGCTGCTCAATGCTGTCGGGACGCTGCTCCGCAATCCGTTCCAGAAGCCAGTTGGGCGCCACGAGTCCGGTGGCCAGCTGCAGTTCTGCGCTCAACTGCTCACGCCACTTTTTCAGCTGCGCGATCCTGGCCTTGATGCCGGGATTCGGTTCGCCCTTGCTGCGCGGAAAGCGCGGCAACTGACCCTCGGGTAGCTCCAGGCCGCGCTGCACTGCAGCTTCCAGCAGCCCGCCGTAGCGATTAAGCACCCGTGGCGTCAGACCCTGCACTTCGCTCATTTCGTGAACGGTGCGCAGCTGACGCTCAGCAATAACAAGCAATGATTCCGAAGACATAACCTTGAATGGCGGACGATCAAGCTGCCGTGCCTGGCTGTCCCGCAGCTGCAGGAGCTGCTCCAGAATCGCCAGGTTCCGTCGCTGTAGCTTTCCGGCACCTTTACAGTGCAGGAACAGCGGTCCCTCACCCTTGTCCACCATCCGGTTAGCTGCCACCAGTGCGCATTCTTCGGCCACCCATCCGCTACGTCCCAGTTCTTCGACCTTTGCACGCAGGCTATCAGCCAGCTGCAGCAGGTGGGCTGTGTCATGGGCGGCGTAGTTGGCCATGTCAGCGGTCAACGGACGCTGGCTCCAGTCAGCCTTCTGGAAGCGTTTGTCCAGCTCAACGCCGAAGTGGCTGCGCAGCAGTGCGGCAAGTCCAAACTCAGTGAGTCCTATGAACTGAGCTGCGATCATGGTGTCGTACATACGGCCGACACTGATACCAAAATCGCGGTGCAGCGAACGGATGTCGTAATCGCCGCCATGAAACACGATCAGCCGCTCAGGATCGGCCAGCAGTAACCCGAGCGGTGCCAGATCATTTACCAGCAGCGGATCGATCAACCAGGTGGCGCTGCGGGTGGACAGCTGTAGCAGGCAGACCTTTTCACGGTAGTGGTGCAGCGAGTCGGCCTCAAGATCAAGGGCCAGTTCAGGCTCATCTCGCAGCCCGTGGCAGACTTCAGACAGTTTTCGTTCGCATTCAATCAGCGTGTAGCCTGGCATCCGCTTCAAAACTCCTTCACGATTCTGTAGCCGGTGTCACGTTGCGCCGCCCTGAAGCCGGCGCCTTGAATCAACTCAACCATCTCCTGCTGCGACATGCGGAAGCTGCAACCGGCAGCGGCCACCACGTTTTCCTCCAGCATGGTGCCACCCAGGTCGTTGGCGCCGAAAAACAGCGCCACCTGCGCCAGCTTGGCTCCCTGGGTCACCCAGCTGGCCTGGATGCTGGCGATGTTATCCAGCACGATCCGCGACAATGCCAACACCTTCAGATATTCGACGCCTGTGGCGGTTTCTCCACCTAGCTCTGTGTTTCCGGGCTGGTACGTCCAGGGAATGAACGCTGTGAAGGAGCCACCCTGCTCCTGCATCGCTCGCACCCTGAACAGGTGTTCAACGATCTGTTCCGGGGTCTCTTTGCTGCCAAACATCATAGTGGCGGTGGTGGACATACCCAATGCAGCGGCTGTCAGCATCACCTCACCCCAGCGCTGCCAGCCGATCTTTTTGGGCGAGATGCTCTGACGCACTTCGTCCACCAGGATCTCGGCCCCTCCGCCCGGCACGGAATCAAGTCCAGCCAGCTTGAGGCGGCTCAAAACCTCTGTGATACTGAGCGTATGCCGGTCAGCCAGGTGGCAGATCTCGGCTGGCGACAGGGAATGGTTCTGTACCAGCGGAAAGCGCCGCTTGATCTCGCGGAACAGATTCTCGAAGTACTCTATACCGATCTCGGGGTGTAGGCCGCCCTGCATCAGCAGTTGCGTGCCGCCCCGCTCCACCAGTTCCGCGATCTTTGCAAAGATGGCTTCGTAATCCAGCAGATAGGCATCCGCTGCCTCGATATCGCGGTAAAAGGCGCAGAACGAACAGCGGGATTCGCAGACATTGGTATAGTTGACGTTGCGGTCCACCACAAAGGTGACCCGGTTATCCGGATGCAAGCGTCGCCTGATGGCGTCCGCCCACTTGCCCAGCTGGAGCAGATCACCGTGTACGAGCAGTTCCAGCGCTTGTGCGCGGTCTATGGTTTCTGGCGCTCTGTTCATGCAGCGGACACCTCAGCGCTTAGTGTTGCTCGCACCCCAGCGGGAATTCGACGCGCCTTGAGTTGGGGCGTCACACAGGCCAGCGTCACCAGCAGTTCCACCAGCAGCTTACCGTCGGATGCACGGTGTACCTGCTGGCGCAACTCAAAGGATGATCCACCCACCCGCAGTGGTGTCGTGATGACCTGCAGCAGATCATCGTGTCGGGCCGGTGCCTTGAAATCGATCTCCATCCGTACCACCGGGAAGACCGCCCCGTCGCTGGCCAGCTCGGCCACCGACCAGCCACGCTCACGCAGATATTCGGTGCGGGCCCGCTCACAATAGTTGAGGTAATTGGAGTGGTAGACCACCCCGGCAGCATCGGTGTCTTCGTAATAGACGCGCAACAGCATTGGTATCCTCTTTGACTTTTGACGGACCACTGTACTGCAGATAGACACGGCATGGCAACCCGCTTCGCCATCAGCAGCCCGGTTCATACCCACAGAGATGACAAATCACGTTTGGCGCACAAAAATGCACCACAATCGATTTTAACCCGCTACCGGGCCCTTGGTTTGCGCAGCGCCAAAAAAGGGGCTCAGAGCCCCTTCTGCGCATCGCCCGCTAGAGTTGCGTAACTATAGCGGGTTACGGCCGAAGACCACCAGTTTTCGTGCCCCCAGCTGTCGAGGCAGTTCGTAGCTACGCATTTCGAGCAAACGGAAGCCATGGTCACACGCACACTGCTCCATGTTCCACTCTTCTATACCGCCGGTGTTTGCCACCATGGCCACCAGCCTCCCGCCAGGCCGCACCAGAGGATGTGCCAGCTGCATGAAGCGAAGTGGGTCACGGAAGGCCCGTGAGGAGACCAGATCAAACTGACCGGGTCGTTGTTCTGCCAGTCGCTCCACCCGCTGATGTATGGCCTCAACCTGGTCAAGCGTCAATAACCTGCAGATATGCCGCTGGAAGCGCACCTTTTTGTCAACGGCATCAACGCTGGTGATCGGCAGGTCATCCCGCAGCATCGCCACCACCAGCCCGGGCAGCCCGGCCCCGGAGCCGACATCCAGCAGATGCTCGTGCGGCCTGAGCAGCGGCACGATGCTCATGGAGTCCACAAAATGTTTGGCAATGATCTCGTCAGACTGCGTTATGGCTGTCAGATTAATTGACCGGTTCCAGCGCAGCAGCTCACCCATGTATTGTTCCAACCGCCCCACGGCCTGACCACTGAGCTCAACTCCGAGCGACCTGGCCCCCTCCTGCAGCAGCTTTACATTCATGGTTGTCGGGCACCCGTTTTGAGTGCCACCGACAGTATCGCCAACGCCGCCGGTGTAACCCCTTGTATGCGCGAGGCCTGGCCCAGCGTTCCCGGCCGGAACCGCTCCAGCTTTTCACGCACCTCAGGCGTCAATCCCTGCAGATCGGCATAGTCCAGGTCTACGGGTATCTGTGCCGCCTCCATCTTGCGCAACCGCTCGATCTGCTCTTCCTGGCGCTCGATGTAGCCCTGGTACTTGACCTGAATCTCCACCTGCTCGCGCACTGCAGCGGCAAGATCATGGACGACGCTGTCAATTTCGGCCAGCTCAACATAGCCAATCCCGGGACGTCGCAGCAACTGCTCCAGCGTTGTGCCCTTCTGCACCTCACTACAACCATGCCGCTGCAACCAGTCCCGCTCCTGCTCGTTTATACTGAGTCGTGTCAGCGCCACACGCTCGCGTTCAGCGTGAATAGCTTCGCGCTTGCGGCAGAATCCGGCGTACAGTTCGTCCGGCACCAACCCGATGGCATGGCCCAATTCACGCAGCCTGAGATCGGCGTTATCTTCGCGCAACAGCAAGCGGTATTCGGCCCGCGAGGTAAACATCCGGTACGGCTCCTTGGTACCCAGCGTCACCAGATCATCGACCATGACGCCGATATAGGCGTCGTGGCGGCCCAGCACCAGCGGCTCACGTCCCTGCACCCGTCGAGCAGCGTTGATGCCGGCCAACAACCCCTGGCCAGCTGCCTCTTCATAGCCAGAGGTGCCGTTGATCTGTCCGGCATGAAACAGATTGGCAACCAGTTTGGTCTCCAGCGTGACATGCAACTGCACCGGGTTAACGTAATCATACTCAATGGCGTAGGCCGGCCGCATCAGCTCCACCTGCTCCAGGCCCTCCATCGAACGATAGAAGGCGATCTGCACATCGATCGGTAGCGAACTGGACATACCACTGGGGTACACCTCCACCGTGTCCAAACCTTCCGGCTCGATGAAGGTCTGGTGGCGCTCCTTGTCAGGAAAGCGCACTACCTTGTCCTCAATGGACGGACAGTAGCGCGGGCCAACCCCTTCAATCACCCCCGAATAAAGTGGAGAGCGATCCAGCCCCCCGCGAATGATCTCATGGGTACGCTCGTTGGTGTAGGCGATATGGCAGGGCACCTGCGGCATGGTGATCCGCTCGGTGGAGAATGAAAACGGTTGGGGCGGATCGTCACCCGGCTGAGCCTCAAGCCTGCTGAAATCGATGGTGCGACAGTCAAGACGGGCAGGCGTTCCGGTTTTCAGCCGCCCCACCTCAAAACCAAGTTCCTGCAGCTGATCCGACAAGCCAACAGAGGGCTGATCTCCTGCCCTGCCCCCCGGGAAGCTGGTCAAGCCGATATGGATCAGACCCCGCATAAAGGTGCCGGTGGTCAGCACCACGGTCTTGCCCAAAAAACGCAGACCGCTGCGAGTATCCACACCCCGCAACTGCCCCTGCTCAAGGTACAGCGCCGTGACCTCCCCCTGCTTGCAGTCCAGGCCCTGCTGCCCCTCAAGCACCCGCTTCATACGCAACCGGTAGAGCTGCTTGTCAGCCTGTGCCCGCGACGCCCTGACCGCAGGCCCCTTCCGCGTATTCAATACCCGAAACTGGATTCCCGTGGCGTCGATATTTTTGGCCATCTCGCCACCCAGCGCATCTATTTCTCGCACCAAGTGCCCCTTGGCCAATCCGCCGATCGACGGATTGCACGACATGACCGCCATGCCGTCAAGACTCATATTGAGCAGCAGCGTCTGGCACCCCATGCGCGCAGCGGCAAGGGCCGCTTCGCAGCCGGCATGTCCCGCGCCCACCACAATCACGTCATACTGTTTATCGTAACAATGCATACCGCCACCCATGTTCCACGTGAAACATCTGACTACTTGCCAATGCAAAAGCTTGAAAAAATAAGATCAAGTACCGCGTCCGGGGTTGTAGCACCAGTTATCTCACCAATGGCGGACAGGACGTCACGCAGGTCGACGGCAAGCAGATCCGGAGACAAGGCAGACTGCCTATGCTGTTCAAACAGTGCTAACGACGAGACCGCCCGCGCCAAAACATCCTGGTGACGGACATTGGAGATAGCAACCAGATCATCAGAAAGTGGTGGCGCATCAACCATGAAGTACCGATGCAAGGTAGCGCGCAAGAGCTCGAGGCCGGCGCCGGTCTTACTGCAGACCGAAACGAGATCATTGCAAGCCGGCAACAGTTGGCTATCCAGCTGTGGAGACAGGTCAGTTTTGGTAAGCACCGTAATATACGGGCGGCCTGCCAGAGCAGAGAGAATCTCATGATCGTCGGCATCAAAGGGCCGGCTGCTATCGGCCAGAAACAAAACAAGGTCGGCCTCTGCAAGCCTGCCAAGCGTACGCCGAATCCCCTCCTGCTCAAGCTCGTCGCCATGGTGGCGCCTGATACCGGCGGCATCAATGATCCGCAGCGGCAGACCGTTAACCGTAACGATCTCCTCAATCATGTCACGGGTGGTGCCGGGTACCGCAGAGACGATAGCACGGTCTTCACAGACCAGCGCATTCAGCAGACTGGATTTGCCGGCATTGGGTTTGCCGGCCAGCAGGACCGACACCCCTTCTCGCAACACTTTACCGTACCGGAAACTGTCCATGAGACGGACGATCTGGTTGCGGGCGGCGGTGACGCGATCGTAAATCAAGGCATAGGAGGCCGGGTCGATATCGTCTTCTGGGAAATCGATATGGGCCTCCAGAATCGCCAGGGCCTCGACTATCAGCTGACGCACTGAGTCCAGTTCACGACCCAGCAGCCCTTCCCGTTGACGCTGGGCAAGCGAGAGCGCGGCATCGGTACGGCTGTTGATGACATCAATCACCGATTCTGCCTGGCAAAGATCAATCCTGCCGTTTAAAAAGGCTCGCTTGGTAAACTCGCCGGGGTCGGCCAGGCGGACGCCAGCAGCAACACAGGCCTGCAGAACTGAGCGCACCACCAGATAACCGCCATGGCAGTGCAGCTCCAGCACATCCTCGCGGGTGTATGAGCGCGGGGCACGCATCAGAACGGCCATCCCCTCGTCAATTGTCGAGCCATCAAGCGGATTGATCAAGCGGCCATAATAAAGGCGGTGGCTGTCAAAGCCACCGCCGCGTTTAGCGCAAAAAACCGCCAGCCCGATCTGTTCAGCACGAGGGCCACTGACCCGTACAATGCCGATGCCCCCGCAGCCCTGCGGGGTTGCGATGGCGGCTATGGTATCAGCAAGATACATCGGCCACCTGTCATTCCTTGACCAGCTTGTTGATATACATCTGCTGGCCGATAGTCAGAATGTTGTTGACCAGCCAGTACAACACCAGGCCGGACGGGAAGTTAAGAAACATGAAAGTAAAGACCACTGGCAGGGCCAGCATGATCTTTTGCTGCATCTCGTCCATGGTAGAAGGGGTCATCTTCTGCTGAATGAACATGGTGGCGCCCATGATGATCGGCGTAACATAGTACGGATCCTTATCGGACAGGTCAGTGATCCAGAGCATGAACGGCGCATGGCGTAACTCGATGGAGAACATCAGTGCCTTATAGAGGGCAAAGAAGACCGGGATCTGAACCAGCATTGGCAGGCAACCGCCCAAGGGGTTTACCTTGTGGTCGCGGTACAACTCCATAACGGCACGGTTCATGGCGTCGCGGTCGTTCTTGTACTTTTCCTTGAGCGCAGCCATCTTGGGCTGCAACTTGCCCATCTCCTTCATCGACTTGTAACTCTTGTGGGTCAGCGGAAAGAAGATGATCTTCAGGATGATGGTGATGAAGATGATACCAACACCGTAATTGGGGATGTAGGTGTAAAAGAATTTGAGTGTGTGCAGCATCGGCTTGGCAAGCACCGTGAACCAACCCAGGTCAAGGGACTGCTCGAGGGAGGAGCCTTGCGCCTTCAGGATATCGATATCCTTGGGACCAATGAACAACGTGTGGCTGACAGTGACTGACTGGCCTGACGAAACCGTAAAGGCCGGCGATGTAGCCACTGACTCGATGAAACCGGACTGGTTCTTCTTGATCTCGACATTGGCCACGCTGCCGTTATCAGCCAGTTGCGCAATAAGGAAATACTTATCGGTGATACCGGCCCACTGAACCAGCTTGTCATACTTTTTAACAGCGCTGTCAAACTCCTTGGGGGCGTCGGTCTGCAACGAGTTGTCGGCGAAAACCGTCGAGCCGTAGGTCTCATAGCGGCTATCCTTCTCCTTGATCTCGGAAGGTGCGGTTATGATCTGCTGCAGCGAACCGACCAGTGGTGAAGGCGAGTTGTTGATCAGCTGTGTTGCGAGCCCAATGCCATACTGGGCAGCATCAAACGAGTAGACCTTGCGAACGACATACCCTTGGGGGGAGACATGGGTAAAGACCAGTTGCTGCTTTTGGCCATCTGCAACCGAAAGCTGCTTGTTATCAACACCGTACAGAACCTGCGGATGCAACGCAAAACCGGCGCCACGGGTTGAACCAACCGGCAGCGAAGGATCTGCGGTAGCGACGAGCACAACTGACTTGGCGTCAGCGGCGTTCTTCTCGCGATACCCCTTGAGGGTAAGACTCTTGAGGGCACCTCCAGCTGTAGTAAAGACAGCTTCATACAGCGGTGTATCGACCTTTACCAATTGGGCATCAGCGACTTGAACAACAGGAGCCGCTGCAGCGGGAGCTACAACCGGAGCAAGTGGCTGCTGAGATGAAGATGCACCCTGTACGCCTGCTGGTTGCTGTACTGAAGTGTCAGCTGGCTTCTGCTGACCCATAAAAAACGAGAACAGATAAAAGACCGCAACAGAAAGCACAATAGCAATAATAGTACGTTTTTCCATACAGGCTCCAGTACGGCAAGTAGTCAGATTACGGGATCAAAGCCGCCTGGATGCCAAGGGTGACACTTGAGCAAACGACGCAATGACAGGTATGAACCCTTGTAGGGACCATACCGGCGAATTGCCTCCAAGGCATAAGCGGAACAGGTGGGGTAAAAGCGACACGATGGAGGCAAGACCGGAGAGATCAGACGGCGATAAACATGAATAAAGAACATGAGCAGCCTGGACACCATCAGCAGCTACCAATCCGCTGAAAGGCGCGCTGCAACTCGGCGCACAATGCTGAGCCATCCAGCGCAGCTGCACGACTTCGTACGATCACGTTCACGTCAACTGCAGGCAGACCGTGGCGATGCTGACGAAAAAATTCGCGGACCTGACGCTTGATTCGGTTGCGCACAACAGCCCCTCCTACTTTACGACTGGCTGTTACCCCCAGACGAGGGAATCCATACTGATTGTGCTGCCAGACAACCAAGAAGGCCGGTCCGGAAAAACCGGGCCGGCCAGCCGAGAGTCTGGTAAACTCTGGCCGCCGCAAAAGACGAGCAGCCTTTGGATACGTTGCGCGTGCTGATGGCACGACTGTATGTCGCAATGAAGATTACTTGGAAGCGATTTGCACTGCCAGGCGCTTGCGGCCTTTGGCGCGACGACGCTTGATCACCAAGCGACCATTTTTTGACGACATACGCACCAGGAACCCGTGGGTCCGTTTACGAGAAGTATTGCTGGGTTGAAAGGTTCTTTTCACGGCTCTGCTCCAGAAAGTAAAAATATGGTTCAGCCCACTATCGATACAGATATGGGAACGAGAGTATTAATCAGAACAGCGGCCTTCTGTCAAGTGTTTTTTATACTCAGCGCCCCGTTTTAAGCATTGAAAAAAGGGGGGGGGTCTGCTAAGGTGCTGACCCTATGAGAAGACCTCCTAAAACGGACCCAACTCACTCCTATAATATCAATATTATTCAATTATAGCGTTATCAACAGGTGTTGATATACCTGTTGATAAACACGGACAGGACAAGCTGGCAAGAACAGCAGAACTCACCAGTGTGACAAGCAAAATATCCCCTGCACAGGGTGTTGATAGCGCCACTGGCAACCAACATGAGCATCAAGGTACCATTTGACAACTATGCCTTCCTCCAAGAAAGATATCATGCAAACTGTCTGGACACAGACTGCGACCAACCTCGAAAGGGTTATTCCTCCCCAAAACTATATCAACTGGATCCAACCGATCCAATATAGTCACACCGAGAATAACAACGTCGTGGTCTGTGTACCGAACCAGTTTTTCAAGGAATGGCTGGAAGACAATTACCTGGATCTGATTAACAGTGCCCTCTCGATCACTGCAGAAAAAAACCTCGCCATCGCGGTGACCATTAAGGAAGATGAGACACCCCTGCCACAGCCAGTAGAAGAGACTAGTCCGACGGCACCGAAACCGCTGCGAGGAGAGCCGAGGCCTGCCCAGGCTGAGCGGGACGGAACACCACTCAATCCGCGGTATACCTTTGACCAGTTTGTCAGTGGCTCGGGCAATCAGTTTTCTCACGCCGCCGCGCTGGCAGTAGCCAACAATCCCGCCATTACCTACAACCCGCTGTTTATCTACGGCGGCGTTGGCCTGGGCAAAAGCCATCTGCTGCATGCGGTAGGACACCAGATTCTGTCCCAGAAGCCAGAGACTCGGGTCTGCTACTGCTCAGCAGAAAAGTTCATGCACGAAATGGTAAACTCTATTCGGCTCAATAAGATGGAAGATTTTCGGGAGCGCTACCGTTCAGTAGATGTACTGCTGATCGATGATATTCAGTTCATTGCCGGACGGGAGCGGACCCAGGTAGAGTTCTTTCATACCTTCAATTCACTGTATGAATCGCATAAGCAGATCGTGATTACGTCGGACAAATTCCCGCGGGAAATGCCCAACCTGGAGGAACGGCTACGTTCACGTTTTGAATGGGGCCTGATCGCCGATATACAGCCGCCGGACCTTGAAACAAAGATGGCTATTCTCAAAAAGAAGGCTGAACTGAATCGGATTAACCTGCCTGATGAAGTGGCCTACTTTCTGGCATCCAGTGATACCCGCAATATACGGGAGCTGGAGGGGATGCTGATCCGGCTGGGAGCCTACAGCAGTCTGCAGCATATCCCGATCACCCTGGCCATGGCTAAGGACAACCTGAAGGATATCCTGGTAGATAAACGTAAAGAGATCACGGTAGAACTGATCCAGAAGAACGTGGCGGATCACTTTAATCTCAAGGTGGCGGACCTAAAGTCAGATAAACGGCTCAAGACGTTTGTGCAGGCGCGACAGGTGGCTATCTGGCTTTGTCGTGATCTGACCAGCGCCTCCTATCCGGATATCGGCAGCAGGTTTGGTGGCAAAGATCACTCGACCGTGATCCACGCCACCAAAAAAATCGATCGCTTGCTGGGCGAAGATCCACAGTTGGCCAGCACAATCGAAACGATTCGCAACACTATCTTGCAGTGAATCTGTAACTTGTCACCAGACGCTGTTGAACAAGCTGGGGATAGCTGTGGACAGATCACTGCCTGTGGAAAAAGGCCGCGTTACCAACAGCAGCATCAACAGCAAAGCAAACTGATTTTGGTAACTACTGCAAGGGGTTAGGAACAACCCACAGTTTCCACAGCACTAATAATAATAACAAAAGGTTTCTTTCTTTAATAAACAAAAGAAATGATAAGCAGACCGCCATGCACAGCAAAGGAGCACGGATATGAATTTCAGGATTGACCGGGAAAGCTTTCTCAAGGCGTTGCAGAAGGTCCAGGGAATTGTCGAAAAACGGACGTCGATGCCGATCCTGTCCAACGTGCTGATCGAGGCAAGTGGCGATAGTATCGCCATCGTTGCCACCGATCTGGAAGTAGGCCTTAAAAGCAGTTATCCGGCCAAGGTGGAGCGGGATGGCAGGATCACGGTGGGCGCCAAAAAACTGTATGAGATTGTCAAGGAACTGCCCAACCAGGAGATTAGCTTCAGCACCAAGGACAACGACTGGGTCGAGATTACCTGCGGCAAGGTCCGTTTCAATATCGTCGGTCTGTCGCCGGATGAATTTCCTGCAGTTGCTACGGTCAAGGATGAGCAGCTACTGGAGCTGGAGGCAGCCCTACTGCGCACCATGATCGAGAAAACCTCGTACGCCATTTGCAACGACGAAACCAAATACAACCTCAACGGCATCTTTACCCGGGTGGAAAGCAGTGATACGGGTCAGTTGCTGAAGATGGTAGCCACCGATGGCCATCGGCTCTCAATCGCGTCGGGCGATTTCAGCGGCAAGGCCAATCCTGAACTGCTGAAGGGTGTTATTTTGCCGAAAAAGGGTATCTACGAGATCAAGAAAATCACCGATGAAGGTGATGGACTGCTCAAATTCGGTTTTGTGGATAGCAGTGCTGTGCTCAAAAAAGGCGACACTACCCTGGTGATGCGACTTGTGGACGGTGAATTTCCTGACTACACCCGGGTGATTCCTGCTACCAACGACCAACACGTCAAGGCCAAGCGCGAAGACCTGATCCACGCTGTGCGACGGATGGCAATCCTTTCCAGCGAGAAGTTCAAGGGGATCATGCTGGAGATCGACGGCAACGGGGTCAAGATCTCTTCCAGTAACCCGGAATTGGGCGATGCCATGGAGGAGCTGGAGGTGAGCTACAGTGGCGAGCCGTTCTCGGTACGCTTCAATGCTCGCTACCTGCTGGACGTACTGTCGGTCTGCGAAAGCGAACAGGTGCTGATGAAATTCAAGAATGAGCTGTCACCATCCATTATTACACCGGATGAGGGGGACACCTTCCTGGCGGTGATCATGCCGATGAGGCTCTAGTGCTGCTGACCGGCATCAGGCTTGAGCAGTACCGCAACCTGGCCGCTGCCGAGCTGCGACCCAGCAACCAGATAACCCTGCTGCACGGACTGAACGGCCAGGGTAAGACCAATCTGCTGGAGGCGATCTATCTGCTGGGGACTGGACGCTCCTTTCGCAACGTCAAGACGCCCGATCTGATCAGGCAGGGGATGGATACTGCGGTTGTTACCGGTCAGGTGCTGACTGGCAGCGTTGCCAGTGAAATCAAGGTACAGCTGGCGGGCAAACAACGGCGCGTAACCGTGGATGGCAAGCCGGTCCAGCGGGCCGCAGAGTTGCATGGCAAGCTGGCAGCAGTGGTCTTCTCACCCGACGACACCGCCATGGTCAAACAGGGACCTGAAACCAGGCGCCGCTATCTCGATCGGGCACTGTACACCGGTAAGGCCACCTTTTTGCGGGATTACCACGAGTATTACCGTACCCTGAAGCAACGTAACGCCCTGTTGCGGTGCGGTACGACCGACGGACTGGATGTCTGGAGCGAACAGCTGGTGACCAGCGGTGCACGGCTGATGGAACACCGCCGCCAGTACGTAGCGCAGCTGCTGCCACTGGTACAACAGCACTATCAGCGGCTAGCCGGCAGTCGTGAGACGGTGGAGCTGGCCTATGCACCGGACAGCGACCACCGGTTTCAGGAGCAGCTTGAGCAGTGTCGAGTCACAGACCTGCGTCGCGGCACCACCGGACGCGGACCCCACCGTGACGATCTGGCGTTTATGATTGATGGCCACGATCTGAAGACCTTCGGCTCCCAGGGACAGCAACGGTCCTTTGTGCTGGCCCTTAAACTGGCTGAACTGGACCATCTGCAGCAGACCTTCGGCGAACCGCCGCTGATGCTGCTGGATGACATCGCCTCCGAGCTTGATCGGGAGCGGATACACAACCTGCTGGACTTCCTGCGTCAGCGGCAGGTGCAGGTTGTGATCACTACCACCACCACGGTCGGCATCGACCCCGGTATGCTGCAGCAGAGCAGCCTGTATCGGGTGGATGCCGGCACATTGACGTACGAGGGAAGTGTACCCAGATGAGCGAGATCGATCAGAACATCCCAGAGGCGTCCGGCTACGGCGCCGAGAGTATCAAGGTCCTGGAAGGGCTTTCTGCAGTCCGCAAGCGGCCGGCCATGTACATCGGCTCAACCGCCGCCCAAGGTCTGCACCACCTGGTCTACGAGATCGTGGACAACTCCATCGACGAGGCCTTGGCCGGACACTGCGACACGATTGTCGTCACCATCAACACCGACGGCTCGCTGACGGTGGTCGATAACGGCCGGGGCATCCCCACCGACATGCACCCCAGCGAGGGCCGCTCGGCGGCCGAAGTGGCGTTGACCGTGCTGCATGCCGGCGGCAAGTTTGACAACGACTCCTACAAGGTCTCCGGCGGTCTGCACGGGGTGGGTGTCTCGGTGGTCAACGCCCTCTCAAAGACACTGGAACTGGAGATTCGGCGTGACGGCAAGATCTGGCGGCAGTCCTACCGCCGCGGCGAGCCCCAGGCGCCATTGGAGGCAACCGGCGAGACCAAGCGACGCGGCACCAAGATCACCTTCATGCCGGACGAGGAGATCTTCGAGACCACCGAATTCTCCTTTGACGTGCTGTCACAGCGGCTGCGGGAGCTGGCCTTCCTCAACGCCGGGGTCAGGATCACCATCACCGACGAACGGGCCGAGGGCAAGTCCCACGAGTTCTATTACGAAGGCGGCATCAACTCGTTTGTGGAGTACTTAAACCGGGCCAAGAGCGCCCTGCACGCCAAGCCGATCTACGTCAAGGGAGAAAAGGGCGGCGTGGAGATCGAGATCTCGATGCAGTACAACGACTCCTACGACGAGAAGATCTTCTCGTTTGCCAACAACATCAACACCCACGAGGGCGGCACCCACCTGGCCGGCTTCAAGGCGGCCCTGACCCGTACCATGAACAGCTATGCCGCCACCAACGACCTGCTCAAGAAGGAGAAGGTGGCCATCTCGGGCGACGACCTGCGAGAAGGCCTGACGGCCGTGATCTCGGTCAAGATCCCCCAGCCGCAGTTCGAGGGCCAGACCAAGACCAAGCTGGGCAACTCCGAGGTCAAGGGCTATGTGGAGTCGCTGTTGAATGAGAAGCTGGCGACCTACCTGGAGGAAAACCCCAAGATCGCCAAGGACGTGCTCAACAAGTCAATCGAGGCGGCCCGTGCCCGGGAAGCGGCCCGCAAGGCCCGCGAGACGGTACGTCGCAAGGGGGCCATGGACCTGGGCGGCCTGCCGGGCAAGCTGGCCGACTGCCAGGAGAAGGACCCGGCCCAGTGCGAACTGTACCTGGTGGAGGGCGACTCGGCCGGCGGTTCGGCCAAGCAGGGACGTGACCGTAAGTTCCAGGCCATCCTGCCGCTCAAGGGCAAGATCCTGAACGTGGAGAAGGCCCGCTTCGACAAGATGATCGCCTCGCAGGAGATCCGCACCCTGATCACCGCCATGGGCACCGGCATCGGCAAGGACGACTTCGACATCGCCAAGCTGCGTTACGGCCGGATCATCGTCATGACCGACGCCGACGTGGACGGTTCCCACATCCTGACCCTGCTCTTGACCTTCTTCTACCGCAACATGCGGGAGTTGATCGAGCGGGGCCATCTCTACATCGCCCAGCCGCCCCTCTACAAGGTCAAGCGGGGCAAGAAAGAGATGTACCTCAAGAACGAGCAGGCCCTGCAGCAGTTCCTGCTGGAGGAGGGGGCCGAAGAACTGACGCTCAAGCTGGAAAAAGGCGAGCGGGTCTATAAAGGCTCGCAGATTATCCCGGTGATCCGACAGTTCATCGAGCACCGCGCCATCCTGGATAAGGTGGTCAAGAAGGGTATCGCCGCCGAGCTGCTGCCGTTGATGCTCAAGGCCGGCGTACCGGCTGATCTGGAGGAGCTGAGCCAGTTTGCGCCCTATCTGGAGCAGATGAAGCAACTGGCCGGTGACGCCGACTACCAGCTGGAGGAGGAGCGGATTAACTTCAGCCTGGGCAACGTGCGCCACCTGCTGGACAGCCAGACCCTGAAGGTGCTGGCCAGCCACGAGTATCTGCTGTTGATGGAAAACTTCCGCAAGGTCTGCGAGACCATGGCCGGCGGTCAGGCCTTCCTGGAGCAGGAAGGCAAGCCGCTTCTGGCCACCGACAACCATGAGGAGCTGCTGGTCTGGTTCCTGGAATACGCCAAGAAGGGTCTCAACATCCAGCGCTACAAAGGTCTCGGTGAGATGAACCCGGAGCAACTCTGGGAGACCACCATGAATCCGGAAAACCGGACCCTGTTGCAGGTCAAGATTGAGGATCTGGTGGAGGCGGACGAGATCTTCACCGTGTTGATGGGCGATCAGGTGGAGCCGCGACGCGATTTTATTGAACAGAACGCACTGAATGTCGTCAACCTCGACATCTAAGGTTAAGGGACAGATCACATGCAGGAACACGCAAGCCAGAAGATAGCGGTCAATATCGAAGACGAGATGAAGCGGTCCTACATGGACTACGCCATGTCGGTCATCATCGGACGGGCCCTGCCCGATGTGCGGGACGGCCTGAAGCCGGTGCACCGGCGCTGCCTGTACGCCATGCACGACCTGGGCAACGACTACAACAAGCCCTACAAAAAATCGGCCCGCGTGGTCGGTGACGTGATCGGTAAGTACCACCCCCACGGTGACACCGCGGTCTACGACACCATCGTGCGGATGGCCCAGGATTTCTCCCTGCGCTACCTGCTGGTGGATGGCCAGGGTAACTTCGGTTCGGTGGACGGCGACAGCGCGGCTGCCATGCGGTACACCGAGATCCGGATGAAACAGCTCACCCAGGAGCTGTTGGCCGATCTGGAGAAAGAGACCGTCCCCTTCACCCCCAACTACGACGAGTCGTTGTCCGAACCGGCGGTGCTGCCCTCCAAGTTCCCCAACCTGCTGGTGAACGGCTCGGCCGGCATCGCGGTGGGCATGGCCACCAACATCCCGCCACACAACCTGTGCGAGATCGCCGATGCGATCATCGCCCTGATCCACAATCCGGCCCTGACCTTCGAGGAGCTGCTGGCGCTGGTGCCGGGCCCCGACTTCCCCACCGGCGGCACCATCTACGGCCGTCAGGGGATCCTGGACGCCTACGCCACCGGCCGCGGCATCATCCAGATCCGGGCCAAGGCCCATGTGGAGACCAGCAAGAAGCAGGACCGCCAGTCGATCGTGGTGACCGAGATCCCCTACCAGGTCAACAAGGCCCGCCTGATCACCAGCATCGCCGAGCTGGTCAAGGAAAAGAAGGTGGAGGGGATCAGCGACCTGCGGGATGAATCGGACCGCGACGGCATGCGGATCGTGATCGACCTGAAAAAGGACGAGAACGCCGAGGTACTCTTAAATCAGCTCTACAAGCACACCCAGATGCAGACCTCCTTCGGCATCAATATGCTGGCCATCGTGCACAACCGGCCCAAGGTGCTGTCGCTGGTGGAGATGATGCAGTGCTTTGTGGAGCACCGCCGTGAGGTGGTCACCAAGCGTACCCTGTTTGAACTGAAGAAGGCCGAGGCCCGGGCCCATATCCTGGAGGGCCTCAAGATTGCCTTGGATTGGCTGGATGCGGTGATCGAGCTGATCCGGGCCTCCAAGAACCCGGAAGAGGCCAAGCAGGGCCTGATGGCCGGCTGGTTCTCCGATCCGGTCTTCCTGAAGAAGCTGGAGATCGCGCCGCTGGATCAGCAGACCTTCCGGCCCGGCGTGCAGCTGTCCGAGAAGCAGGCCCAGGCGATTCTGGAGATGCGTCTGCAGCGCCTGACCGGCCTGGAGCGGGACAAGATCCTGCAGGAGTACGAAGATATCATGCGGCTGATCGCCAGGTTGAAGGAGATTCTGGCCTCCGATCAGGAGATCATGAAGATCATCGTCGGCGAACTGACCGAGATCAAGGACAAGTTCGGCGACAAGCGCCGCAGCGAGATCATCGACCGTACCGCCGAGATCTCCCTGGAAGACACCATCGAGGACGCCGAGATGGTGGTCACGGTCTCCCACTCCGGCTACATCAAGCGCAGCGCCGTGGACCTCTACCGCGCCCAGCGCCGGGGCGGCAAGGGTAAGACCGGCATGAAGACCAAGGAAGAGGATTTCGTGGAGCAGTTGTTCATCGCCTCCACCAAAGACTACCTGTTGTTCTTCACCGACATGGGCCGGGTCTACCGGATCAAGGTCTATGAGATCCCCGAGGGCAGCCGCACCACCAAGGGCAAGGCGGTGGTTAACCTGGTCAATGTGCAGGACGGCGAGAAGGTCACCACCATCCTGCCGGTGAAGGACTTGAACCGCGATGATCTGTTCCTGTTCATGGCCACCAAGCAGGGCGTGGTCAAGAAGACGCCGCTGATGGAGTATGTCAATATCCGTACCACCGGCATCAACGCCGTCAATCTGGACGAGGGGGACAAGCTGATCGCCGTAGCTCTGACCGACGGCAGCAAGGATATCTTCCTGGCCTCCCGCTGCGGTAAGGCGATCCGTTTCAGCGAAGAGGACGCCCGCCCGATGGGCCGCGTGACCCGCGGTGTGCGTGGCATGAACCTTGAGAATGGCGACGTGGTGATCGGCATGGAGGTGGTGGATCCCACCGCCACCGGCTCCACCATCTTCACCGTCACCGAAAACGGTTACGGCAAGCGGACCGACCTGGATGAGTACCGTGACCAGAGCCGGGGCGGCAAGGGGTTGATCACCATCAAGACCAGCGAGCGCAACGGCATGGTGGTGGACGTGATGCAGGTGGCCGACGACAATGAGTTGATGGTGATCACCGATCAGGGCAAGATCCTGCGGGTGCCGGTCTCCGGCTTCTCGGTGATCGGTCGCAACACCCAAGGGGTGCGGCTGATGGTGACCGAGGATCAGGAAAAGATCGTGGCCGTGGCCAAGCTGGCAGAAAGCGATGAAGATGATGACGAAGGGAGCGAGGAGCAGGCGTAAGGCCCCACGATCATGCCCAGAGTTGTCAGTTTTGATAGCTCCCGCCGGGAGCGCCGGCGCATCGTGCGGCTGCTGGATTTCCTGAAACGGGACAGCCTGACCCGCGATCAACTGGAACGGATAGGCCGTCGGCTGCAGAAGGCCGGCCGCCGCGCCCTGCCCCCGTTGGTACGGCGGCTGTGGCACGAACAGGACCGGGAGCAGCTCTACCGCTATACCTGCATGCTTGACTTTTTCGATGCCACCACCTGGCTGGACCAGCTGGTGGCGTTGACCCTCAAGCGCCGTGATCTGGGGGATGAGGGCCGGATTCCCCTGCTGGAGATCCTGCAGGACTACGGGGTGGACGTCTCCTCGCCGCCCTTTGCGCGGGCAGACCTGACCAGCGGCACGCTGAACAGCTTCCTGGATACCTGTCTCAGCGAAGGTCCCTGGGGACTGGTCCGCTTCATGGATCGTTTTCTGGATGCCGATGAGGTGCTGCGTAGTCAACTGATACGCCGCCTGGGTGCTCGTGCTGATCATGGTCCTCAGGCGGCAGCCCTGTTACGGATGCTGGCCTACTTCGAGTACGCCGAGGTGGCCGGACTGGCGGTTGAGACACTGGGTAGCCTGCGCCACGGCTGTGCCCTGGCGGTGCTACAGCAGCTGCAGTTTCTGGTGGTGGAGGGGCTTGCGGAGCGGATCGAACGCAGCATCCGCCGGCTGGGTTTCCTCGGTATCCGTCAAGCAGAACCGCTGCCGGCGGTCTTCGCGGCCGGCACGGAGCTGATCACCACACAATCGTCGCCGGTGGACTGCTACGGTGTGCGCACGATCTGGTTCTCCTGGCTGTTGCCGGATGATAGCCTGGCGGCGCTGGTGCTGCAGCTTGGCGATGGTGAGGGGGTGTTGCATGCCGTGCAGACCCGCTTCCAGAATCGCAAAGAGCACGACGACTATCTGGATGAGGTTAATGCCGACGAGGGGATGTTCCCGGTGGGGCTGCCCTATCTGGTGAGCCTGCTCAAGGACGCCACCCAGCAGAGCATTGAACAGAACTTTTACCTGCCACCGGACCTGTATGCCGGCCGGCACTTGCTGGGTGCGGTTGATCTGCGGCCCGAGCAGTACCTGCCCAGCTTTGAGGCGGAGCTGCTGGACGGCCTGGTGGAGCGGTTAGCCTCGCACCTGGGGGAGAGTGAAAAGCTGCTGGAAGAGCCGTTTTTCGAGGGCTGGATCTATTCCGACCCGCTGGTGTACGAACTGGCCGAAGCACTCGGCAGTGACGGTGAACCGCTGCTCAAGCGGGCGCCAGATCAGCAGGAACCGTTTCTGGAACGATTCTGCAACGAACTGATTGAGCCGAACAAGCTGGGCCTGTTGCGCCGTCTGCTGCTGACCGCCGACCTGATGCAGCAGTGTACTGCTGCTCCAGAGCTGGTGCAGCGGGTGCTGGCCGTTTCCTTGAGTCTGGTCGGTGCGCCACTACCACTGGTGCGACATCCCTTTGTCAGGCGGCTGGCCCTGGACAGCATCGAGCTGGCCCGCCAATCCCTTGATGAGGGCTTTGATCCACGCCGGCAGCAGCAGTTTGATGACGAGGAGTGGGAATGAAGATCGCGGTGATCGGTGCAGGCAGTTGGGGTACGGCCCTGGCGCAGGTGCTGGCCGGCAACGGCCATGAGGTCTGTCTGTGGGCCTATGAACCGGAACTGGTGGCCGGCATGCAGGCCACGCGGGTCAACCATCTCTTTTTGCCGGACGTAGCGCTGCATCCGGCCTTACGCTTCACCAACGATCTGTCAACGGCGGTGGCTGGTTGCGAACTGGTGCTGCTGGTGACGCCAACCCAGGTCATGCGCGGTATCCTGGGGCAGCTGGCGCCGGCCCTGGGGCCAGACTGCCTGCTGGTGAACGCCTCCAAGGGGATCGAGTTGGAGACCCTCAGCACAGTCTCGCAGATAGTTGCCCAGGTGCTGGGCGAGCAGGCCCTGCAGCGCTATGTGGCCCTGTCCGGCCCCACCTTTGCCAAGGAGGTGGCAGCCAACCTGCCGTCGCTGATCGTGGCCGGTTCACGTAATCAGGCTGCAGCGCAGACCGTGCAGACCGCCTTCAGCAACAACGTGTTTCGGGTCTATTCCAGCGATGATCCGGTGGGTGTGGAGCTAGGAGGGGCGGTTAAAAACGTGATCGCCATCGCCGCCGGCATTGCCGACGGACTGGGCTTCGGCCACAACACACGGGCCGCCCTGATCACCCGCGGCCTGGCTGAGATGCGTCGGCTGGGACGTGCGCTGGGTGCCCAGGATGGCACCTTTGCCGGGCTGGCCGGCATGGGCGACCTGGTGCTGACCTGCACCGGCGACCTGTCCCGCAACCGTACCGTGGGCATGAAGCTGGGCCAGGGCCAGAAGCTGGCTGACATTATGGCCGAGATGCGGATGGTGGCCGAGGGGGTCAAGAGCGCCGCATCGGTTAATGCCCTGGCAGCACGCTTGGGTGTCGAGATGCCGATCACCGCCAAGGTCTACGAGATCCTGCATTGCGACAAGCCGGCCCGGCAGGCGGTGCTGGAATTGATGTCGCGCGATCTGAAGGCCGAGCAGGCCTGATCAGCTCGGGTAACCGACCGTTCTGCTGCCTGCCGTGCCCGGCAGGTCAGGTGGCGTGGTTCAATGCCGCTGTCCCGCAGCAGGTCGGCCACCGTCCAGACCATTCCCGCTGCCACGATAACCCCGCCCAGTATCACAATTGCTTCGATCATACCCCTACCTCCTGAAGTTGTTTTCAGGCTAGCACAACGACCTGACAGGAAATGTCAGATTGGTCGAGACTGCTCAGGTAAGCATTTTTTTCTTGCAATCGGCATGAGGTGGTGTTAATAGAATTGTTCCTTGCCCAGGTGGTGGAATTGGTAGACACGCAAGATTCAGGTTCTTGTGCTCGCAAGGGTGTGCTGGTTCGAGTCCAGTCCTGGGCACCAATCAAGAAGACAAAGCCTTCGAAGAGACCTTCGAAGGCTTTTCTTTTATCCGTAAAGGTGCTGCGATGCCACTAAATCTGCTGGATGTTGAAAAACCGGCCCGCTACCTGGGTGGCGAGATGGGCTCAGTGGTCAAGCCACAGGCTGAGCTGCGGATCGCCCTGGCCTTCCCCGATGTCTACGAGGTCGGGATGAGCCACCTGGGTCTCAAGATTCTCTACCGGATCTTGAACGATCTGGAGGGGGTGGCCGCCGAGCGGGTCTATGCCCCCTGGCCCGACATGGCCGCCTTGATGACCTCCGCAGGTGAACCGCTGGCCACACTGGAGACCGGCACCCCCCTGGCATCCTGCGACCTGGTCGGCTTCACCCTCCAGTATGAACTCTCCTGTACCAATATCCTGTCCATGTTGAGCCAGGCCGGCATTCCCTGGCGGGCCGACCAGCGCGACAGCGGTTTTCCGCTGGTGATCGCTGGCGGGCCCGGCGCCTACAATCCCGAACCGTTGGCCCCCTTTTTGGATGCCGTGCTGCTCGGTGACGGCGAGCAGGCGGTGGTGGAAATCGCCGAGGCACTGCGGCAGTGGAAACGGGATGGAGGCAGCTCCAAGGCCGAACTGTTGGAGCGCCTGGCCCGGATCGACGGCATCTACATCCCCTCATTGTTTGCGAGCGACTATCAGGCCGACGGACGGATTGCCGCCATCAGACCGCTTAAGGCCGGTTACGAACGGGTGCGGCGGCGGTTTGTAACCGATCTCGAACAGGCCCCCTTCCCTGACCAGCCGATCATTCCCTTTATGAAGACCGTCCATGACCGGGTGGCGGTGGAGATCGCCCGCGGCTGCACCCGCGGCTGCCGTTTCTGTCAGGCCGGCTACATCTACCGTCCGCTCAGGGAGCGTTCGCCGGAGCAGATTCAGCAGCTGATCCAGACCGCGCTGCAGGCCAGCGGCTATGACGAGATCTCATTGCTGTCGCTCTCCACCGGCGACTACAGCTGCATTGGGCCGTTGTTGCAAACCCTGATGCAGCAGTATGCCGCCAGCCGGGTAGCGGTGTCGCTGCCGTCGCTGCGGGTGGGCACCCTGACCCCCGAGCTGATCGACGAAATCCGCAAGGTACGCAAGACCGGCTTCACTCTGGCCCCGGAGGCCGGCAGCGAACGGATGCGGCGGGTGATCAACAAGGGGATCACCGAAGCCGACCTGCTTGAGGGGGCGGCCAATATCTTCGGCGCCGGCTGGCGCCTGATCAAGCTGTACTTCATGATGGGCCTGCCCAGCGAGACCCGCGACGACCTGTTGGCCATCGCCGACCTGGCGCGTCAGGTCAAACAACAGGCTCGCAAGGTGGGCAGCCACGGCGAGGTGAACGTGGCGGTCAGCACCTTTGTGCCCAAACCCCACACCCCGTTCCAATGGCAGCGGCAACTGACCCTGGAGGAGACCCGTGAGCGGCAGGCACTGCTGCGGGATGAGTTGAGGCGTCGCAAGCTGAATTACAAATATCAGGAGGCTGAGCTGTCGTTTCTGGAAGGGGTCATCGCCCGGGGTGACCGGCGTCTAGGGCCGGTCATCGAGCGCGCAGTGCAACTGGGTTGCCAGTTTGACGGCTGGCGCGAGCATTTCTCGCTTAACCGCTGGCTACAGGCCTTTGCCGAGTGTGGGGTCGATGCCGAGTGGTACCTGCGTGAGCGGGATCAGGACGAGCTGCTGCCGTGGGAGCACCTGGACAGCGGCGTCGGTAAACCGTTTCTGCTGCAGGAGTATCGCGCCGCCTTGGCAGAGGCGGCCACCGAGGATTGCCGCAACGGGCACTGCTCGGGCTGCGGTGTCTGCGACTTTCAGCAGGTAACCAACCACCTGGTAACGTCCGAGCTGTCGCTGGCGCCGCCAGCGACGGTGGCCGAGGCCGAGCCAGAACACCGGCGGCTGCGGATGCGGTTTTGCAAGCGGGACAAGATCAGTGTGCTCAGTCACCTTGAGTTGATCAACCTGTTTACCCGGGCGGTCAGCCGGGCAGGCCTGCCAGTCCTTTTTTCACAAGGCTTTCACCCCCACCCCCGCTTCTCCTTTGCCACGGCCACCTCGGTGGGGGTCGAATCCGAGGCCGAATATCTCGATATCTATGTGAACGCCATGGGGCCCGCCGAGGCGCAAGAGCGCCTGAACCGGGTGCTGCCACCCGGCATCACCATACTTGATGCGCAGGAGATGCCGCTCAAGACCGAGTCATTGTCGGTGCTGATCGATGCCACCCGTTACCGGGTGACGCTGCATAACTACAATGCTGACCTGCTTGCGCAGCAAGTTGTGCAATTTATGGCACACTCCTCCTGGCTGCTGGTGCGTGAGAAGAAAAAACAGCGTCAGGAGTTCGATCTGCGCCAGGAGGTGCGTTCTTTGAGCGCCTGTGGTAGTATGCTCGAGATGGTCATCGGCCGCGGCAAGGCGGTGGAGGTGGCAGCTGCCGTTACCGGCGTCCCGGTGGAGACCTTGAAGGACTGCCGCATCGAAAAACTAGAAACGATTTTTACTTTATAGATAGAGGTACAGGCACCATGGCATCGGAACTGGTCATCAATGTGACGGCCCAGGAAACCCGGATCGCCCTGATCGAGAACGGCACCATCGCCGAACTCTATATCGAGCGGACCCGGGAAAAGGGGATTGTGGGCAACATCTACAAGGGACGCGTAGTGCGGGTGCTGCCCGGCATGCAGGCCGCCTTCGTGGATATCGGGCTGGAAAAGGCGGCCTTTCTCTACGTGGCAGATGTGTTTGATGGGCTGGATGAGTACGAAAGCCTGCTGGACGATGCCAAGAAGGACGACCGCAACGGCGATGACCATGACAGCGCCCAGCCGGATTACAAGGCGCTGCACCCGATTGAGGAGTTGCTGCAGGAGGGCCAGGAACTGCTGGTACAGGTCTCCAAGGAGCCGATCGGCACCAAAGGGGCCCGCATCACGGCCCACATCTCCCTGCCGGGACGACACCTGGTCTACATGCCCACCGTGGAGCATATCGGCATCTCGCGCCGCATCGAGGAAGAGGAGGAGCGGGAGCGCCTGCGGGAGATTGTGGAGCGCAAGAAGCAAGCCGGTTCAGGTTACATCGTGCGCACCGCCTCTGAGGGCAAGAGCGAAGAGGAGATCACGTCAGACATTGAGTACTTGACCAAGATCTGGGACGAGGTGGTCAGGAAAAAGGACAAGGCCGGCGCCCCCAGCCTGATCCATGCCGATCTGGATGTTGTGCCGAAAGTGGTCAGGGATATCGTCACCGACGAGGTCAAGCGGATCGTGGTAGATTCCAAGCCTGATCACGACCGGATCGTGCAGTTCATCACCACTTTTATGCCCAAGCTCAAGTCGTCGGTGGAGTTGTACGACGATGAAGAGCCGATCTTCGACCACTACGGCCTGGAGGTGGAGATCAGCCGCGCCCTGGGGCGCAAGGTCTGGCTGAAGAGTGGCGGCTACATCATCATCGAGCAGACCGAGGCCTTGACCGCGATTGACGTCAATACCGGCCGCTTTGTGGGCAAGCACAACCTGGAAGACACGATCCTCAAGACCAACCTGGAGGCGGTCAAGGAGCTGGCCTACCAACTGCGGCTACGCAACATCGGCGGCATCATCATCATCGACTTCATCGACATGGAGAAGGAGGTCAACCGGGAGAAGGTCTACGCGGCCCTTGATGAGGCGCTCAAGAGTGACAAGTCCAAGACCAACATCCTCAAGATCTCTGAGCTGGGCCTGGTGGAGATGACCCGCAAGCGGGTGCGGGAGAGCATCGGCCGGATGATGTGCGAACCGTGCCCCTACTGCGAGGGGCGTGGCTATGTCAAGTCCAAGACCACCGTCTGCCACGAGATCTTCCGCGAGCTGCGGCGTGAGATGCTGGATATTCGCGGCACCAAGGTGCTGTTGACCGTGCATCCCCAGGTGGCTGATCTGCTGTATGACGAGGAGCGGCGGGGGCTGGAGGAGCTGGAGAAGATCTTCAAGAAGCGGGTCACCGTGCGGGCCAAGCCGGGCTTTCACCAGGAGCAGTTCGAGGTGGTAATTAACTGATTGCGGCTCAGTGCAGGGGCCTTTTGAAGCGAGAAACGGCGCGGGAATCTTCCCGCGCCGTTTCTCGTTGTGATGTTGGCTTGGTTACTTGATCAGGCGGCCTTGCGCATCTCCTGACGCTCAAGCTGCAGGGTGAAGACCTCCATCGCCTCGCGCATGATGTCGGACACGCTCTTGTGGGTCCGGCGCACCAGGCTTTCCAGTTGCTCACGCTCTTCGTCGCTGACGCGCATCGAGATCACGTTGTAGCGGGGGTTCTCTCTCATTCTGCCCATGGTTTGTTCTCCTTTTTTCGCTATTGGTTAGTAGATGCCGTAGATAATAAGGTGCGATTGGTATCTAACTATTGCCAATAGCGTGCCAAAAAAGTCGTATACAACAAACCGCTGAAAATACGTTGTTTTTTTTATGAGCAATAAAAACATGCATTAAATGAGTGTGTAAAGTGTGTCTCGAATGACACACTTTAGACAAAAGTATACACTATTATAGAACGTTCGGTTGGCTCCCGCTGTCGGATGCAGGCTGTTTGGACAGGGAGCGTTGCAGGGTGATGCCGTAGCGCTCCAGTAGACGGTAAAAGGTGCGTCGCGGCACCTCGGCCAGGCGGGCAGCCTTGGAGACGTTGCCACCTGATTCCTCCAGGTAGCGCAGGATAAGGTTCCGTTCCAGTCGTCCCAAGTGGGTTTCACGTTCTGCCTTGAAGGAGGTGCGCCGCACCCCAGGCAGTGCGCCGGCCCGCTCGCCGTAGATGTCGCGGAAGACCGACGGCAGGTTTTCCAGCCTGATCACGCCGTCCTGGGTCAGAACGGCGGCCCGCTCGATGATGTTCTGCATCTCACGCACATTGCCGGGCCAGCGATAGTGGCGCATGGCGGCCAGGGCCCGTTCTTCAATGCCGTCCAGTGGCTTGTTGAGTTTTTTACGGGCCTTACCCAGGAAGTGGCGGGCCAGGATCGGGATCGAGTCCTCACGCTCGCGCAGCGGCGGTAGCTGGATGGTGAAGACGTTCAGGCGGTAGTAGAGATCTTCGCGGAACCAGCCGTCCCGCACGCCGGCCTCCAGGTCCTTGTTGGTGGCGGCGATCAGGCGCACATCGACCCGCTTGGCGCTGGTGCCGCCTACCGGTCGCACCTCGCCCTGGTCCAGCAGGCGCAGCAGTTCGGCCTGCAGCTTGGGGGTGATGTCGCCGATCTCGTCCAGGAAGATGGTGCCGCCATCGGCTGCCTCGAACAGACCTTTGCGGTCGGCTATGGCACCTGTAAAGGCGCCTTTTTTGTGGCCAAACAGCTCGCTTTCCAGCAAGGAATCGGTCAGGGTGGTACAGTTGACCGTCACCAACGGCTTGTCGGCCCGTGCGCTCAGGCGGTGGATGGCCCGGGCGGTCAATTCCTTGCCGGTCCCGGTCTCGCCACGGATCAGCACTGTGGTGGGGGTTGGCCCCACTTGCCGGATCAGGGCCACCACCTCGTCGTTATCACGGTCATCACCGATGATCATATCCTCGCCCAACTGCTTGTTCAGCTCGCGGGTCACCAGCTCGTACTTCTGCATCAACCGGCCCCGGTCCTCTTCCATGCTGCGCAGGTTGAATGGCAGGCACATTCCCAGATCGGCCAGGCCCTGAAAGACCGCCACAGCATGTTCGCGGCAACTGTTGTAGCCGCAGGCCCGGCAGTTAAGCTCGTCGCCCTGGGTGAACTTGCCGGTGGAGTGCAGGATACGGCGGACATCATCAGGCTTGGGGGCCGGCAGCCGGCGCGACTTGTCGCTGAAGCTGCGGGTTAGTTGCTGGGGTGGCTGGGCATCCTGATAGTGGGCAGCGGTGCGGTACGGAATCGTGCTGCTATTGTAGCGAATGATCAGGTTGCGTTTGGAGATCAGGGTCAGCTCGCGGTTTTTACCGGGACCGTCCACACAACCGCCATCACAGAAGCGCAGGTCTACATAGCGCGGCTTGATGCGTCCGGCAGCCAGGTCGCGCACGATGTCGAGGGTATGTACTTCTCCTTCGCCGGAAACGGTCTCAGTATCCAGAAAATCGGTTTTAATGTCCAGGGCGCGAAACGGTCCGCCCGAAAGGGTAAACATGCGTCCGTGCTGGGGGTCAATGCCATCAAAGGCCGCCTCGGTCAGCACGGTGGGGTTGATGCCGCGCCGGCGGAAGAATAGTTCGATCTCGCTGTAGGTCAGCACCACATCCACCAGCCCGGCAAGCTCTGGTGACTGGATCTCGAACTTGGCGGCGATACAGGTACTGAGATAGATCACCTTGGTCTCGGGCCCGAGGTTTTCCTTGATGTAGCGCGCCATGGCCATCATGGGGGAGACCACCGGTACCAGATTGGGCAACAGCTTGGGGTAGTGGCGCTCGATCAGGTCCACCACCGCCGAGCAATGGGAGGAGATCAGCGGTTGCTCGGCATCGGCGATGGCCCGCGCATAGTGTGGTGCGACAAGCCGTGCGCCGTAGGCACCCTCATGCACTTCGTGGAAGCCGAGGCTTTTCAGGCCAGCCACCAGCTGGCCAGGGGTGTAGTTATGGAAGAAGGCCGGAAAGGAACAGCCCAGCACCGCCACCACCGGGTCGCCCGAGGCCAGCAGTTCTTGGGTCTTGACCATCCGGTCCACGATCACCTTGGCCTTCTGGGGGCAGTTTAGGCAGTTGCCGCAGCCGATACAGCGTTCGTAGATGATCTCGGCATAGCCGCTATCGACCTTGATCGCCTTGACCGGGCAGGTGCGGACGCAGGAATAGCAGGTGCGACAGCGTTCTTTATAGGTAACAATCGGTTCCATGACGGCTCCTTGCGCAATGCTTGAGCCATCATACAGACAATCATTAAAAAAGTGTGCTAAAAATGGCACACCATTCTGTATTCACAAAAAAAGGGGGCGCCAGGCCCCCAATGATGCAAACAAAATATAATTATATTGAATAGTTAGGCGATGGTGTGGCGGATATCCTTGCCTTTGACCATGAAGATCACCATCTCAGCAATGTTGGTGGCATGGTCGGCAATCCGCTCCAATGATTTCGAGACATAGGTCAGCTTCATGGCACGGCTGATGGTGCTGGGGTCCTCCAGCATAAAGGTGTAGAGCTCGCGCTGTATCTGCTGGTTCAGGTCGTCAACCATCTGATCATCCTGGCAGACCTTGATGGCCAGCTCGTCGTCACCGCGCACAAAGGCGTCCAGCGACTCCTTGACCATGACCGAGGCCCAGTGGGCCATGCGGGGAATATCGATGTACGGCTTCAAGGGTGGTTCGGTATTGATTTCCCGCACCCGTTTGCCCAGGTTGGCACACTGGTCGCCGATCCGTTCCAGGTCGGTGACGATCTTTAAGGCCAGGGTGATGAAGCGCAGGTCCCGCGCTGCCGGCTGGCGACGGGCCAACAGCTCAAGGCACTTTTCATCAATGGCCACCTCGTGGCCGTTCACCAGGTGGTCCTGGGCGATTACCCGCTCGGCCAGCGGGGTGTCCCGTTCCACCAGGGCCTTGATGGCGTCGGCAATCATCACCTCCACCAGACCTCCCATGGTCAGAATCCGCTGCCGCAGGTCGTGCAGCTCGGCATCAAAGGCTGCGCTGATATGCTGTCGTTCCATAGTTAATTACCCAAACCTTCCTGTTATATAGTCTTCAGTTTGCTTTTTTTCGGGGTTGGTAAAGATCTTCTTGGTCTCGCCCATCTCGATCAGTTCGCCCAGATAGAAAAAGGCGGTGGCATCGGAAACCCGGGCCGCCTGCTGCATGTTGTGGGTCACGATGACGATAGTGTACTGTTCTTTCAGCTCGTCAATCAACTCCTCAATCTTGAGGGTCGAGAGCGGGTCGAGGGCAGAACAGGGCTCGTCCATCAGGATCACCTCCGGGTTGGTGGCAATGGCCCGGGCGATGCAGATCCGCTGGGCCTGACCGCCGGACAGCCCCAGGGCCGATTCATGCAGCCGGTCCTTGACCTCGTCCCAGATGGCGGCGCCTTTCAGGCTCTTTTCAACGGTCTCGTCCAATAGCGCCTTGTCTTTAACCCCGGCGATCCGAAGACCATAGACGATGTTTTCATAGATCGACTTGGGAAACGGGTTGGATTGCTGAAAGACCATTCCCACCCTGCGTCGCAGCGAGATCACGTCAGTGGCGTTGCCGGTGATCTCCTGGCCGTCCAGCTTGATGCTGCCGGAGATAGCGACCGAGTCAATCAGGTCGTTCATCCGGTTCAGGCAGCGCAGCAAGGTGGACTTGCCGCAGCCTGAGGGGCCGATGAAGGCGGTCACCTGGTTGCGGGCCACCGACAGGGAGATATCCTTCAGGGCATGGGCAGCGCCGTAGTGCAGGTTCAGGCTCTCTACGGTCACAATCGGTTGTCTGCTGGTTACTTCAGATTCAGGGCTCATCGTCATCTGTTCCTTTATGGTTTAGAAGTGCGAGCTGGTGTACTTGCGCCGCATCTGGTTGCGGAAACGGATCGCCAGACTGCTGGCGGCGATCACGATCAACAGCAGCAGCAGGGTGGTAACATAGACCATCGGTTTGGCCGCCTCCACGTTGGGGGACTGGAAACCGACGTCGAAGATATGGAACCCCAGGTGCATGAACTTGCGGTCCATGTGAAAAAAGGGAAACTGGCCGTCAAAGGGGAGCGTGGGGGCCAGCTTGACCACCCCCACCATCATCAGCGGCGCCACCTCGCCCACGGCACGGGCCATGGAGAGCACCAGACCGGTCATGATACCGGGTGTGGCCATCGGCAGTAGCACGCGGGTCAGGGTCTGGAACTTGGTGGCCCCCAAGGCCAGCGAGCCTTCGCGGATTCCCTTGGGAATCGAGGCCAGCGACTCTTCGGTGGCCACAATCACCACCGGCACGGTCAACAGCGCCAGGGTCAGCGAGGCCCAGAGGATACCGCCGGTGCCGAAGACCGGGGTCGGCAGCCGCTCGGGAAAGAACAGTTTGTCCAGCGAGCCGCCGATGCCGTAGACGAAGAAGCCCAGGCCGAACACACCGTAGACGATGGAGGGTACCCCGGCCAGGTTGTTGACCGCGATCCGCACCAGCTGCACCAGCTTGCCCTCTTTGGCATACTCACGCAGGTAGATGGCGGCGATCACGCCGAAGGGCAGCGAGAAAACGGACATCAGCAGCACCATCATGACGGTGCCGAAGATGGCCGGGAACAGCCCCCCTTCGGTATTGGACTCGCGGGGGTCATCCAGCAGCAGTTCCTTTATCTTGACCAGATAGGCCCCTGCCTTGGCGACCACCGACATGCGGTTGGGCTGGTAGATCCGCACCAGCTCCTGCAGCGCCAGTTCCTTGGTGGTGCCGTTGGCGTCACTGAAGACAGCGCTGGCCTGGTTAATCACGGACTGACGCTGGTTGAGCTGCTCAAGCAGCTGATCAAAGGCCACGGTCAGCTGTTCGCGCTGCTCACTGAGACGGGCGATGGTTGCGCTGTTGGCCTCGGCATCGTGGTACTCCAGCTTCAGAATCTTGAGCCGCAGCCGCTCCGAGGCCTGGTTGAGGCGGGACATCTCGCTCTTGATCGGCGCAAGATCTTCCTTTTGGGTAAGCACCTCGCGGTGCAGCTTCAGCAGGCTGGCGTGGTCAGCGGCAACCGGTGCGCCGTTGATGTCCTTCAGCTCCTTGAGGAACCCAAAGAAGTTGCCGTGTTCGCGGCGCTCCAACAGATAGGCATCCTCAGGAATATCACGGCCGCTGATCTCAGCTTCGTCCACCCAACGGAAGTCCTGGGCATAGAGGTCGCGGTTGCCCACCTTAAGCTGCTGCCGCTTGGCGTCGGTCAATGCGTGGCGCTCAGTGTCGGTCAGCTGGCCCATCACCAGGCTGCCGTCAGTCAGTTGCAGGCGCACCAGCCCCTTGACCCAGAAATAACCCAGGGAATTACCCAGAATCACCGCCATCAGGGTCAGAGTCATGAACAGGATCACGGCCAGGGTTGCGCCGGACACCAGGACCATCGGTTCGCCACGTTTGAAGTAATTTTTCACGGTATACCCTTAATATCTCCCGTACTTTTTGCGGAAACGCTGCCGCAGCAGCTCTGCCGCAGTGTTGATGATGAAGGTCAGCACAAACAGCAGCACTGCCGACAGGAACAGGGTGCGATAGAGGGTGCCCCCCAGCGGGGCCTCAGGGATCTCCACTGCGATGTTGGCTGCCAGCGAGCGCAGGCCGTTAAACAGCGACCAGCTGGTAATCGGCGTGTTGCCGGTGGCCATCAGCACGATCATGGTCTCGCCCACCGCCCGGCCAAAGCCGATCATGATGGCCGAGAAGACGCCCGGCAGGGCAGAGGGCAGCACTACCCGCCAGGCGGTCTGCCAACGGCTGGCACCCAGGGCCAGCGAGGCGGCCGACAGGTTGCGGGGCACATTGGAGAGTGCGTCCTCGGCAATCGTGAAGATGATCGGAATCACCGCAAAGCCTAGCGCAATGGCGATCACGATGCTGTTACGCTGGTCATAACGCACCCCCAGCACTGAGTAGAGCCACTGTTTCAGGTCGCCGCCGAACAGGGTGGCCTCGATCAGCGGTGCCAGTTGGCCGGACAGCCACAACCCCAGCACCACCACCGGCAACAGCCCCAGAAATTCGTAACCCTTCAGCCGGCGGCCGATACGGGTGTTTTCCGCCAGTGGTCGCCAGGCAATAATCGTAAGCAGCAGCATGCTCGGCACCAGCAGGGCAGCCAGGAACAGGCCCAGCAGGTGGGTGTCCAAGAGCGGCGCCAGCCACAGGCCGGCCAGGAAGCCGACTACCACCGACGGCACCGCCGCCATGATCTCCACCGCCGGCTTGATCCGCCCCTTGAGGCTGGGGGCCATGAACTGGCTGGTGTACAGGGCGCCGAACAGGGCCAGCGGCACGGCGAACAGCATGGCGAACAGGGTGGCCTTGAAGGTACCGAAGATCAGCGGCACCAGCGACAGTTTGGGCTCGAAATCGTCGGTGGCGGCTGAGGACTGCCAGACATACTCCGGTTTGCTGTAGCCCTCATACCAGACCTTGCCGAACAGGGTGCCCAACGAGGTCTCCGGATGGGGAACGGACAGCTTCCAGGCCACCTGTGTGCCATCGGCGCCGGCAACCACCAGCTGACGCCCACGATCCACGAAACTGGCGCTTTCGACCGGCATGGCCGCCTTCAGGGTCAGCAGTAGCCGTTCGGTGGTCATATGCACCAGGCGGATGGTGCCGTGGCTGTCGATGGCGGCCAGCGACTTGTCCCGCGGCGAGGCCAACAGCAGGCTAACCGGACCGTTGCTGCTGGGCAGACGGTGGATCAGGGTCAGTTGTTTGTCTTCACCCCTGCCGGGGGTGGTGACCGGCATCCAGGTGGTGACCCCGCCCTGGGCATCACCCACCGCCAGTGAGTTGTCACCCAGCAGCGTGGTCAGGGCGGTTATCCGGCGGTGGTCCTTGAATGCCTCCACCGTATCCACCAGCCGTCCTTCGCCCTCAGCGGACAGGTCCCAGCGCACCAGCCAGCCGTTGTCGGTGCCGGCATACAGATTTTGACCTTTGCGTCCCAACCAGAAGACGGTTATCGGGCCGGGCAGCGGGTCGCTCAGGCGATACTGCTGTTCACTGCGGGCCTCGTTACCCAGGATATCGGTTGCAACGCTGCTGCGCTGTACCGCCAGCTGGTTGCCGGCCACCAGTTGCACGGTGATGGAGCCGCTATCGTCAAGTTGGCGTGTCTGGCTGACGGCAGCCCGCTCAACACTGACGCCATCAGAAAACTCGGTCGGTGCCTGGGCCAGGCGTTCGGCGCTGGGGGCAAAAAACAGCGGCAGGGCCACCTTGGCGATCAGCAGCAGGATCCCGATCACGGCCACGATCACCAACAGGCCGCAGCCCTTGATCAGCCAGGCTGCCAGGCGGTCATTGCGGCGAGATGTGTCTACAGTTGCTTTCGGCATGTTGAATCCTAGTCGGGCGTTAAGATACAAGCAGGGGTGTGGCGTCGGCCACACCCCTGTCAGCTACTGTTTTCAGCAGGTTACTTCAGTGCCTTCAGCTGGTTGGCTGCGGCAGCTGCCGGCAGCGGATCGTAGCCGTCCTTAACCACGACCTGCTGGCCTTCCTTGGACAGGGCGTACTTCAGGAACTCTTCCACCACCTTGGGCAGCGGCTCGCCCGGCTTCTTGGCGACGTAGATGTAGAGCATCCGGGAGAGCGGGTACTTGCCAGACAGCACGTTGGCGTAGTTGGCCTCGTAGATGGTGCCGCCCTTCTTGTCGGACAGTGCCAGGGCCTTCACGCCGGAGGTGGCATAGCCGATGCCGGAGTAGCCGATGGCGCTGACATCCTTGGCCACCCCTTCCACCACCGAGGCGGAACCGGGCTGCTCCTTGACGGTGCTCTTGAAGTCGCCTTTGTTCAGGGCGTGCTCCTTGAAGTAACCGTAGGTGCCTGAGGCGGAGTTACGGCCGAACAGTGAGATCGGCTTGGCAGCCAGCGGGCCGGTTACGCCTGCCTGACCCCAGGTGGCGATATCGGCCAGACCACGCTTGTGGTTCTTGGAGAAGATGGCATCCACCTCATCCAGCGAGAGGGCCTTGATCGGGTTGTCCTTGTTGACAAACACGGCCAGCGAGTCCAGGGCCACGCCGATCTTGGTCGGCTTGTAGCCGTACTTCTTCTCGAAGTCTTCAATCTCCTTGCCCTTCATCTCGCGGGACATGGGGGCCAGCTGGGCGGTGCCGGCGATCAGGGCCGGCGGTGCGGTTGAGGAACCCTTGCCCTCGATCTGGATGTTGACGTTGGGGTACTTCTTCTTGAAGCCTTCAGCCCAGTAGGTCATCAGGTTGTTCAGGGTGTCGGAACCGATGCTGCTCAGGTTGCCGGATACGCCCGAGGTGGCCTTGTAGCTGGGCAGTTTGGCATCGACCGTTACTTTCTCGGCCTGGGCCGCGGTGGTGATGCAAAGGGTGGCGACAGCTGCCAGGATCGTCGTTTTCAACATGGGTACGTCCTCCAATGAGATGGTTGGTTAGATAATCAGTTCAGTACTTGCACCATACGGCCACAGTGTGACAATCAGGTTACAGGTTGGGAAAATCTGGGTGAAATGACCCGCCGGTCAACACAACCCGGCCATCATCCGGTGCAGTGGCTGGGGTGCAACGGATGAAGAGATATCGCTGTTGGTCCGGTGGCAGGCGCCACAGATTACGTCGCCTTGTGCCACCCGTACCCACAGGGTCCGGTTGTCGCTGTCGCACCAGTCGCAGGTCCAGGTGTAATAATCATCAAGCGTTCTGAATTTCATGGCTAAGCTCCTTTCATGCCGTTGTGCAGCGCCAATCTAGCCTGCCCGTGTTGCAAACAGGTGACAGCAGCCTTAAAACCGGGCAACAGGGTTGAACTTGCTACGAGAGGACGGTATTGTGGCGTGCAGACGAGGAGGGATTATGAACTACAAGACTGTTGAGATGCAGGGACGCAAGCGGATCGCGCTGGTGGCCCATGATCACAAGAAGCGGGATCTGCTGGAGTGGGCTCGTTATAACCGGGCTGTGTTGGTGGAACATGACCTGTGTGCCACCGGTACCACCGGCAGCCTGGTACAGGAGGAGTTGGGTCTGGCGGTGACCCGGCTACAGAGTGGCCCGCTGGGAGGGGATCAGCAGATCGGCGCCAAGATCGCCGAGGGTGAGATCGATCTAGTGATCTTTTTTTGGGATCCGCTGGAGCCGCAGCCCCACGACCCGGACGTCAAGGCGCTGCTGCGGATCGCGGTGGTCTGGAATATCCCGGTGGCCTGTAACCGCTCCACGGCTGATTTTATGATTTCGTCAAGCCTGATCCATGATTGCTATGACCGGGTGTTACCTGACTATGAGGAGTACCGCCAACGTCTTAAGCAAGGTGCCTAGCTCCGCTGTTGCCGGGAAAGTTTAGCCAGCTCTTGCTGGCCAAACGTCCGCAGCCTGGGGTCATCAAGCTGTGCCAGACGGGTGATGAATTCTTCCCAGCTGTAGCTGACCGGTCGCTGTTGTGTGGCCAGGATGGTGCGAGAGCGTTGCATGCGGGCCTCTTTTTCCTTAGTAATGCTGGTGGTTGCCATGGCTTTCTCCAAAACTGATTGGAACGGTTTTCCGGGTGGTAATCTGTTTTACGGCTTCTTACTCAGATACTAATTGATCAAGATGGCTGCGGTGCGACGGTTGCGTTACAAAGAGATGGCGAAGACACGAGAGTCAGGCGGTATGTCTGTACCCCAACGGAGGCAGATCATGACGACACCTCAGCAGACCTCGCTTTACAAAACGATCCCGTTGGCCACCGATCCGGCGGCTCAACGGCGTTATCTGGTGGTTGATGAACCGATTGTCGGCAACTTCAGGTTCGGACTGCTGTTGGAAGATCTGGACATCATGGCCGAACAGGTGGCCCTGGGCTACGCCCGCCGCGCCCACCCCGACGCCAAGGTGGTGACTGCCGCTATCGACAACATCATTGTGCGTCATGTGGTCGATAATAGTCGGGACATTCAGATCGATGCGCGGATCAATCATGTGGGCCGCTCATCGATGGTGGTGGGGATGCGGGTGGAGCATGTCGGCGATCCGGCTACCCATATCGCCTCCTGCTACTTCACCATGGTGGCACGCGGCGGTGAGGCGGCCGAGGAGAGCCGGACCCTGCCGCCGCTGGAGTATCAGGACCAGTTGGAACGGCGCCGGGCCGAAAAGTCGCTCCAGGAACGGGAACAGTACCGGCAGCAGCAGGCAGCCCAGCAGGAACCGCCCAGCCGCGAAGAGTATCAGCTGCTACAACAGTTGCATACGGCTCAGGATGAAGCGGGCTTTAACGGGGTAAAGGCGGATCGGCTGGTGGTGGATGGCTGGGAGCGGATGTACCCGGAGCAGGAGTATGTGCCCCATCGTATCTTCGGCGGTTACATCATCCGCCGGGCCTACGAACTGTCAGCGATCTGCGCCGAGCTGATCGCGCCGCACCGACCGATCATCGCGGCGGTCAACCGGATCAACTTCTTTCATCCGGTGCGGTTGGGGGATAAGCTGCACTACACCTGCCGGGTGGTCTACACCTGCGACAGTTTTATCTGTGTTGAGGCCAGTATTGAGCGGATCAGCCGTGATCGTACCAGCAAGGCGCTCTCCAACTCCTGCCTGTTTACCTTTGTGAATGTGGATCGTGAACAGCGGCACCAGCCGGTACCGCCGATCTATCCCGGCACCTATGCCGAGGATGCGCGCTACCTGGCCGCCTACCGCAGCCACCGCGCCATGCAGCAGCATTACACGCTGCTGTAGCGAGCCGTATCGAAGATCAACCCCAGAATTTCTCCCAGAGGGTCATCACAATCTCGAAGGCGATCAGCAGGATGATGATCCATTCCAGCCGGGCCGAGCGGCGGGCGTGGGACAGGCTGGTAAAGACCTCGTTCACATCCAACAGGGTCTCGGATTTATGCTTGATCTCCTGGTAGCGGGGCCGCAGCTCAAACAGGCCGGCCATGGTCAGATAGAAGCGCTCGGCCTCGGCGTTGTCCCAGGTGATGTCCGGTTTGTCCAACACCATGATCTGGGCCACTGAGGCGTACTTGAAGCCCAGCACGATGGAGGCCAGCCGGGCCAGATCACGGTCCGGCAGTTCCAGCTTGCCCTTTTTCAGCTGGGCGATCAGCCCCTCCACCTCGTCCAGCACCGCATCGGTGCGCTCCTCGATCCGCTCCAGGGCCACCGACTGGGCCAGCACCAGACAGATGATATCCTGACTGACCTGACTGAAGGCCGGCAGCAGCGCGGCATCATTGCTGATCGACGCCGGCCGCTGCGGCTCGATCTCCAGGCGGTATTCCTCACGGTAGCGCAGTTGGGGTCTGCCTTTGAGGGTCTCGGCGTAGTGGCCGATCCCCTCCAGAAAACGTCCCACCAGCTCGTCATCGCCATTCACAAAGACCAGGCCGCCAAAGGAATACAGGTAGACCTGCAGGCTGTCGCCGTCGGTGCTGGGGGTGAGGGTGACCGGGTTGAGTCGCATCGGCTCTTCCCAGCGGTATTTGCGGCTGATGTTCAGCCGGCCGGCCAGCCGGTTCAGCTCCAGTTCGCCATCCAGCGCAAAGGCCGTAAAACGGGTCGGCTGCATCGTTTACCCCCTGGCCTCCGGTTGCACCGCAAAGACTACCTGCAGATCAAAGGCCTTCTCGAATAGTTCTTTCTTGGCGCTGCCGCCAAACACCTCCACTACCAGGTCGTCGGAGCCGCTCAGGCCGATCCGGGCAACCCGGTCTTGCAGCTGGCAGCTGATTTGCTCTACCGCGCTGCAGCGGCGTCGGTCCAGGCCATCGGCCAGCCGCAGGATGCCGCCCAGCCGGCTGACCAGCCCCTGCTCCTTGGCGGACAGCTTCTGGAACGGCTCGTGTTTTTTCTTGGGCAGCGCCTTGCGGTGGTAACGGGCGATCTGCGCCGCCAGTTCCCGCTCACGGGGGGTCAGACCAAACAGGTCGGCGTGGCGGATCAGGTGGTAGGAGTGTTTGTGGTGGCTCTCGTAGCTGATCCATGCGCCGCAGTCGTGCAGCAGGGCCGCCGCTTCAAGGACCACCCGCTCACGTTTCTTCAGGTTGCAGGGTTTGGCCAGGTCGTCGAACAGCGCCAGCGACAGCCGAGAGACCTGCAGGGCGTGCCCTTCCTCGATCTGGCAGCTATGGCCGAACTCCAGTACGGCATCGCGCCAGGTGCGGTGGTTTGATGTCTGGCGGGCCAGGCCGTGACGTTGCAGTGCCTGCAGGATCACCCCTTCGCGGATACCGCGGCCATTCACCAGCAGGGAGTTGGCGCCGAAGTAGTCCATCATGCAGTCCACCAGGGCTACACCGGCCACGATGATGTCGGCCCGATCCGGGGAGAGCCCCGGCAGGGTCTTGCGTTCTTCCAGGATTTTGCGCTGCAGCATGGCCAGGATATGCACCACCTCGGTACGCAAGACCGTGACGCCATGCACAGAAGGCAGTTCTTCGCGGCGGTACTGCAATACCATCTGGGCGATGGCGGTGATGGTGCCGCCCGAGCCCACCAGCACCGGCAGCTGCAGCTTGCCGCCGCCAAACCGCTTTTTCAGTTCAGCGCGGATGTGGCGCCGCAGCTTCTCCATCTCGCTGCCCTTGATCGGGTCGCTTTTCAGGAAGCGCTCCGTCATGACCACCGCCCCCAGTTCCAGGGAGTAGTGTTCTTCCACCAGCTGTCCCTGGGCCGAGGTCAGCTCGACGCTACCGCCGCCCACATCCAGTACACCGTAGCGCTGACCCTGCATATCAAAATTGCGCAGGGCTGACTGGGCCGCCAGTCCGGCCTCCTCTTCGCCGCTGATCACCTGGATCGCAACCCCCAGGATCGCCTCCAGCCGTGCCACCAGGTCCGGTCCGTTGCTTGCGCTGCGCACCGCGCTGGTGGCCACCGCCTCGACCCCCTTGACACCCAGGCCCTTGACCAGCTTGGCCATGCGGCTGACTGCCTGTTCGGCCCGCGTGATGGCGGCATTGCTGATGGCGCCGGAGGAGGCGATGCCTTCCCCCAGCCGCACGGTTTCCTTTTCGTCATCAAGGATGCGGTAGGTGCCGTTTTTGGAGGCCTCGACCACGATGCAGCGGATGGAGTTGGTGCCGATGTCGATGGCGGCCAGACGCTCGTTTTTCATTACGTTCCCTCTCTTAGATTTGCAGCTGGTACCTTAGTGGCTGCTGGCTCAGCAGCTGTTTGAAATCGTTGATCAGCTGCCGGTGCTGGGCAGCGATCACCAGCGTAACCCGTTCACGCACCTGCGGTTCAAGCCCGGATGCTCCCTTGACCAAGGCCAGAAAAACCTCACGGTCGTTCAGCTCCCCCAGCAGCCCCTGATAGCGCTTGAGCAAGGCCACCTGCCGGTCGTTCCGCCGTAGCCACAACTGCGCCAGCAGTTCGTTGAAATAGCGCCATTTTTTAACAGCGATACGGAGAGTATGCCGCTCTTCTGCCCGTTCGGCAAGTTCCGGCAACTGCAGCAGCTGGTGGATGGGACGGTACAGCGTCAGATTGCGATCCGCGAGCCAGCTGACCACCTCAAGCGGCGCAGCTGTTTCCGGGGTGTGCAGCTGCTGGCCAGCCAGCTCAAGCAGCTTGTGCAGGCGTTTGTGCGGCAGCTCCGCTAGCAGACGCCTGATCCGTCTGTGCTCCTGCCGGCGCTGCTGCTCCAGCTGCGTCAGCAGTGGCGTCAGGCCGTCATCCTCAAGCCCGCTCAGGTAGTGGTGTGCCTCGTCAAGGTTGCGTAGCTGGCCCAGCTCACGGGTCAGCCGTCGGACCGGACGCCGCAGACGCCGTACCTGGTCCTGGCCGATCCGGGGGGCCAGTAGCTCGATCATGGTGCGCAAGCGGCGGCTGGTAACCCGCAGGTCGTGAATCGCCTCAGCCTCGAACTGGTCAAGCACCAGCTGCCGCTGTTGCAGCAGTTCGCGCCACTGGTCATGCAGTGCCTGTTCCAGGCGCTCCAGCAGCAGTCGGGCTGCAGGCAGGGCGATGGTGCCCATGGTATCAGGCTGGCCTGAGCAGCGCCTTGCGGGCCGAGGTGACCAGCTTTTTGCCGGGCTCGATGTACCAGTCAAAAGCTGCCGGGCGTTCCGGTTTGTCGGGGCGCCAGGAAAGTGCCAGGCAACTACCCTTTGCCAGCGGGGCGACATGTTCATACCCCAGCAGCTGTGCCGCAAGCGCGGAAAGCTGCGGCTCGTGCCCCACCAGCATGATCGACATCTTGTTGGCGGCTCCACGCAGCAGGGTCATCACCGCATCCGTATCGGCTCCGGCGGCCAGGCAGGCATCTGCTGCCACAACGGTCTCCTTGCCGATGTCAACGGCCAGCAACTCGGCGGTCTGCACCGCCCGTATCAGCGGACTGGTAATGATCAGGCCGGGGCGCAGCCTGTTCTTTTTGAGCCGTTTGGCCTGTTTGGCGGCCTGCTTGCGTCCGCGTCGGGTCAGGTGACGCAGCTCCTCGGCCAGCCCTTCGCTGCGTTCGATTGCCTCTGCATGTCGTACCAGATAAAGTTGCATGAACACCTCCTCGGCCAGACTCTACACCTCCCGTAAGTGTACGGCAGAGTCGGGCAGAATCAAGTGTGTGATGGCATTGTAACGGAATTGTAGCAAACCTTGAGGGGCAAAAACGGGTGGGAAGTGGCAGGGAACGAACGGACGGCAACACGGGGTTGCCGTCCGATTACTGCGGCTATTTACCGAACAGGGGGGTCAGGCCCTGATAGGTGATAAAGGCCATCAGGGCCGAGGCGGGAATGGTCAGCACCCAGGCCCAGAGGATACGGTAGGCCACGCCCCAGTTGACGGCGGTCAGCCGTTTGGAGATGCCGACCCCCAGGATGGAGGAGGTGATGACGTGGGTGGTGCTGACCGGCATACCGATGGTGGCGGCGCCCATGATAACGCTGGCGGCGGCGGTCTCGACGCAGAAACCGTGCACCGGCTGCAGCTTGACGAAGTCGCGGCCCAGGGTCTTGATGATCCGCCAGCCGCCGGCGGCGGTCCCTAAGGCCATGGCCACGGCGCAGGCGATCTTGACCCAGGTCGGCACCTCAAAGCTGGGGATCAGGCCGTAGGACAACAGCGCCATGGTGATGACGCCCATCGATTTCTGGGCATCGGCCGAACCGTGGGAGAAGGCCATAAAGGCGGCCGATGCCACCTGTAGTTTGCGAAAACCCTTGTTGAGGGGCCCTGGGCTGTGGTTGCGGAAGATCCAGAGTACGATCACCATGAAGATGAAGCCGATGATAGTACCCACGATGGGTGAGAGCACCAGCGCCAGCACGATCTTTTTGAGACCTTGCCAATGCAGCAAGGCCGGGCCGGAATGGGCGATCACGGCCCCCATGATGCCGCCGATGATGGCGTGGGAGGATGAGGAGGGCATGCCGTAGTACCAGGTGATCAGGTTCCAGATGATGGCCCCCATCACGCCGGCCAGCACCACCATCTGGGTGATGCTGCTGGCATCCACGATCCCCTTGCCGATGGTGGTGGCCACCTTGGTGGAGACCATGGCGCCAGCGAAGTTTAAGAAAGCGGCCATCAGGATGGCAGCCTTGACCGACAGGGCCCGGGTGGAGACACAGGTGGCAATGGCGTTGGCGGTATCGTGGAAGCCGTTGATGTAGTCGAAGGCCAGGGCCGCAACAATCACCAGGATCAGCAACACAAGCGACAGATCAAGCATTTTTCATGACCACGCTTTCCAGGACGTTGGCTGCGTCTTCACACTTGTCGGTGGCCTTTTCCAGGGTCTCGTAGATCTCTTTCCACTTGATCAGCTGGATCGGGTCCTGCTCCTCATCAAACAGCTTGCTGATCGCCTCGCGGCAGGCCCGGTCAGCCTCGTTCTCAAGGGCGTTGATATCGACGCAGCAGGAACAGATATCCTCGTTTTTGCCGCCCAGGTGCTTGAGCGAGCATTCCACGGCCTGACAGGAGCGCAGGATGATGTCGGCCAGTTCCTTGGCGGCCGGGGTGGGGGCGTCGACCCGGTACATCACGAACCGTTGGGCCGAGGCATCGATCAGGTCCAGGATATCGTCCAGGCCGGAGGCCAGGGCGTAGATGTCTTCACGGTCGAAGGGGGTGACAAAGGTCTTGTTGAGTTTGTTGATAATGGCGTGGGTCTGGTGATCGCCCTTGTGTTCGATATCCTTGATTTTGCGCTGGCTGGCCACCGGGTCGCTGAAGTCGTTCATCATTTCGCAGAGGGCCTCGGCACCTTCGGTGATGATGGTGCCCATCTCGCGGAACATCTCGAAAAACTTTTCATCCTTGGGAATCAATCCGAACATGTCTGTCTCCTGATCTACAAAATAACCCGGTTGTAACGCTCATGTTACAACCGGGCTACCTTACTGAGACAGACGGTTTACTGCAACAGTTTTGTGGTCAGGCCTGCTGTAACAGGACCGTAAAGCGGCTGCCGCGGCCCGGTTCGCTGCTGACCTGCACCTCGCCGCCGTGCAGTTGCACGATATGCTTGACGATGGCCAGTCCCAGGCCGGTGCCGCCCTGTTCCCTGCTGCGAGCCTCGTCCACCCGGTAGAAGCGCTCGAAGATCCGTGGCAGGTCCTTGGCCGGGATGCCGACACCGGTGTCGCTGACCACCAGCGCCACTTGCTGACCACGTTGCTCGGCCGCGATGGTCACCGTGCCACCGGAGGGGGTGTATTTAATGGCGTTATCCAGCAGGTTGAGCAGCACCTGCTCCAGGCGGCCGTGATCAGCCGGCACCTTGGGCAACCCCTGTTCAGGGCAGTCAATAACCAGGTTGATGCCCTGCTGCCGCGCGTGCTCTCCCATCAACAAGCCCGCCTTGCGGATCAGGCCGCAGACGTCAAACGGGTGGCGTTCCAGCGCCGTTTCTTTGGATTCCAGCTTGGAGAGGGTCAGGATGTCGTTGATCAGGTTGGTCAGCCGTTCGGCGTGGCTGGCGATGATCTGCACAAACTGGTGGCTGCGCCCGGCGTCCTGCAGACCACCGTCCAGCAGGGTCTCGGCGTAGCCCTTGATCACCGCCACCGGTGTGCGCAACTCGTGGGAGGCGTTGGCCACAAAGTCGCGTCGCACCGCTTCTATCCGTTTCAGGTCGCTGATGTCGTGGAAGACCGCCACCGCACCCTGCTGGTCGCCCAGTGGCACCCAGTGGGTGGACAGCACCAGCTCAGGCAGCTGCAGGTGCACCTCGCGCACTACTTCGGCGCCGCTCTGCTGATGTTCTTCGAGGGCCTCCAGCAGGTCGGGATGCCGGCAGACCTCGGCCAGGGGACGACCCTCCACCTGTCCGCTCAATTGGAACTGACGGCGAAAGGCGGGGTTGACCAGGGTGATTACCCCCTGGGAGTCAAGCACCATCACCCCTTCGCCCATGCCGCGCAGGATGGTATCCAGCCGACGCTGCTCACCGGCCAGGGTCTGTACCTGGCCCTCGATCCGTTCGGCCATCTCGTTGAGCACCTTGCCCAAGTAGCCGATCTCGTCGCTGCCCTGTGCTGGCATGCGCACGCCGCGCTCGCCGGCTCCGAAACGCGCCGCTGCCTCGGCTATGGCCCGCAGCGGACGTGCGGTCAGGTTGGATAATGCTGCCGAGAAGATCAGGGCCAGCACCAGCAAAGCAGCGCCAGCGCCTCCCAGCAGGGTGTTGAGTGAGCGTTTGGCGCTGTCCAGGTATTCCAGCGGCAGGGCCAGCCGCAGCACCACGCCGTCAGCAGCGCTGCTGGCCACCGCCACGTAGAGCATGGTTGCCCGCAGCGTCTCAGAATAGCGCAGCGTGCTGCCGCTGCCGCTGGCCAGCGCCTCCTGCACCTCGGGTCGGCTGCGGTGGTTCTCCAGACTGGCCACCTGGTCGTCACGCACGTCAGAGTCGCCCAGCACCCGTCCGTCGGCGGCGATCAGGGTTACCCGCGAGCGGGTGGCGCTGCCCAGCTGCTCGGCTATCCGTTGGGGGTGCTGGCCAGTGTGCAGGTGCTGGTAGGTCATGCGGGCCAACCGGGCCTCGTTCAGCAGGTGGTTGCGGCTTTCATCCACCAGCCGCCCTTCCAGTAGTCGGTTGGTCTGGAAGTAGAGGGCGCCGGCCATCATAAGCGACAGCAGGGCATAGGAAAGAAACAGCTTCCAGCGAAAGGTCATGGCGTAATCTCCAGTTTGTAGCCGAAGCCGCGCACGGTCTTGATCATCTCGCCGGCCGGGCCAAGTTTGCCCCGCAGCCGGGTGACGTGGGTGTCCACGGTACGGGTGTCGCCCACATAGTTGTAGCCCCAGACCTGCTGCAGCAGCAGTTCGCGGCCCAGTACCCGCCCCACCCGCTCGGCCAGGTACTGCAGCAGTTTGAACTCGGTGCCGGTCAGCTCCACTGGTTGGCCTTCAAGCAGCACCTGGTGTCGCTCGATATCGATAGTCAGCGGGCCTGCCTGTAGCAGCGCGGCCGATTCAGGCTCGTGGCTGCTGCGCCGCAGGATGGCCCGCACCCGCAACAGCAGTTCGCGCATTGAAAATGGCTTGACGATGTAGTCGTCGGCCCCCACCTCGAAACCGACCACCCGGTCGATCTCCTCGCCGCGAGCGGTCAGCATCAGCACCGGAATGGCGGCGGTCTTCGGTTCCCGGCGCAGTGCGGTGCAGACCTCGGTGCCCATCATACCGGGCAGCATCAGGTCCAGCAGGATCAGATCCGGCAGTTCCTCGCGGGCCAGTGTCAGGCCGTCAGGGCCGGTCAGGGCGCATAGCGGCCGAAAGCCTTCTTTTTCAAGGTTGAAGGCCAGCAGATCTGCCAGGTCCTTCTCATCTTCCACGATCAGTATTTTTTTCATGCGGTCATACTCCTGCGTCGCACAGCCTGTTTCAGGCAGCGTATTCCAGGTCGTTACGCTACCAGCAAAACGTTACAGCCTTGTTACATGCAGGCAACTGCTTTGTGGCGCCATAACCAAAAGGCTGCCCCCGCTCTGGAGACAGCCTCTGATCTAGACCGTGCGGTCACCACATGCCACCAGCAGTCGGCAAGCACTGGTGTGACGGAAACAGCAACCTTCCCGTTCTGAGGTGCTGTGTCTGCATCAGGATGCCGGAGGCTTCGCATAGAGCGCCTCGTGCAGGTTGACGGTGTGGTTCTTGATCCGTCGCAGGGCGACCGCCATGTCGCTGAAGGTCAGGGCAGGCAGCGCGCCACAGCAACCTGACTTCATCCGCTGTACGTGCCGGTTGCGGATCTCATCGGCCAGGTCGTTCAGGCGATGGGCCTCGTCATAGATTTTGGTGTTGCTGACGGTATCTGGGCTTTTGAAATCAGTGCTGACCAGCATGAAAAAGGCAAAAACCTCGCGGTGGAAATGGTGCAGGTCCTTCCAGGCCTCCTCACTGAAGTCGAGTTCATGTTTGGTAAGCCGTTTCATGTACGAACAGAGCGAAGCGGCGTAATCGGCGATCGATTCCAGTTCATCGGCGGCTCGTACATAGCTGTAGGCGCGATCTGACTGGCTGTTGCTGGCGCTGCCTGCCTGCATCATGGTGACGACAAAGGTGGTGATCTCATGCTGCATGATATCGGTTTCATCTTCAAGCGCCGTCACCTTGCGGTAGAAACGGTCACGGCCTTTCAGGTCTTGCTGCAGATAGCTGCCGGCGTGACGCAGGGCCTTGTGTACCCGGGCCTGCATCCGCTTGAGTTCTTCAAAGACCATCGGAATACCCATGGAGACCGGAATAGTGCCGGGCGACCCGATATATTTGAAGGCGCCCCGCGCCGCCCCTTCCCGTTCCGGTACCAGCCTGGTCACCAGCTTTGCCAGCTGACCGAGAAACGGGAGCATTACCAGGGTGGCAGTGACGTTGAAAGCGGTATGGGCCATGGCGATATGGGCGGCAATGTAGGGGTAGGTCCCCTGGGCATCGGCAAACCCGGCCTCGCCCGGCACGAATCTTTCAATCAGTTCGACATAGGTTGAAAAGAAGGTGACGATGATCATGACTCCCAGCACGTTAAAGACGGTGTGGGCCATGGCGGCGCGGCGTGCGGTAATGGACCCGCCGATGCCGGCGAACTGGGCGGTGATGGTGGTGCCGATATTTTCGCCCATGACCAGAGCAATGGCCGTGTAGAGGGGAATCGCTCCGGTTGTTGCCAGGGCGATGGTGATGCCGAGCATGGCGGAACTGCTCTGCACCACCATGGTCATCAGGCAGCCGATCGCCACGCAGCCGAGCACACTGAGCAGCGTGCGGCCATCCAGTGCCAGCATCAGGTTCATGAAGCCTTCGTCTTTACGCAGGGGCTTGAAGGCATCGCTCATGATCTCAAGGCCGAAGAAGATCAGGCCGAGGGCCACCAGCACCTTGGCTATGCCGGAAATGGTATCGTTTTTCGAAAAGAGCATCGGAAAGACGCCCAGGGCAATCAGCAGCAGACCGTACTTGCCGACCTGGATCGCGAGGATCCAGCCGGTAATGGTGGTGCCGATGTTGGCCCCAAGAATGACGCCGATGGCCTGGGTCAAGTGCATCAGGCCGGCGTTGGTCAGACCGACGACCATGACCGTGGTGATTGAGGACGACTGGACAAAGCAGGTCACAAAAATGCCGACCAGCACCGCGAGGAAGCGGTTGGTCGTCATTGATGCAATTGCTTTACGGATCAGGCCGCCCGAAAGCATTTGCAGGCTGTCGGAGAGATACTTCATGCCGAGGACGAAGACACCAAGTCCGCCTAGGGCTGTATACGTCATCTTGAATGGTTCGATCATTGCCCGACCTTATACGTGAATAGATGCATACCAAGGGGGTGTATGTTACCGTTATGCAACAGTCCTGTAAAGCATCGGTTTTGTTGCAGACGCAAAGGCGGGCAGCCCCCACTGGGGACTGCCCGCCTTGTTGCTGCCGTTTGTGCGTCTGGAGCGCTTAGCCCAGGATCGCCTTGAGGTCTTCCTCAGCCGTGGTGATCGGCATGATGTTGAAGTTCTCCACCAGGAAGTTCAGCACGTTGGGGGTGATGAAGGCCGGCAGTGAGGGTCCCAGGCGGATATCCTTGATACCCAGCGACAGCAGGGTCAGCAGGATGACGACGGCCTTCTGCTCGTACCAGGAGAGTACCAGCGACAGCGGCAGGTCGTTGACGCCGCACTCAAAGGCGTTGGCCAGGGCCACGGCGATCTGGATCGCCGAGTAGGCATCGTTGCACTGGCCCACATCCAAGAGGCGCGGGATGCCGCCGATGTCGCCGAACTCCAGCTTGTTGAAACGGTACTTGCCGCAGGCCAGGGTCAGGATGACGGTATCCTGGGGGGCCTTTTCGGCAAACTCGGTGTAGTAGTTACGGCCCGATTTGGCGCCGTCGCAACCGCCCACCAGGAAGAAGTGCTTGATCTGGCCGGCCTTGACCGCGGCGATCACCTTGTCGGCCACGCCCAGTACGGCGTTGTGGCCGAAGCCCACCAGGATCTCCTGGCCCGGGTTTTCCGGCAGGCTCGGGCATGCCAGGGCCTTGTTGATCACCTCGGAGAAGTCCCAGCCGCTTATATGCTTGACGTCGGGCCACTGCACCAGACCCCAGGTGTAGAGGCGGTCCTTGTAGGAATCGGCCGGGCGCTGGATGCAGTTGGTGTTGAAGATGATCGCGCCGGGGAAGTGGGGGAATTCCTTGGCCTGATCCTGCCAGGCGCCGCCGAAGTTGCCCACCAGGTGCGGGTATTTTTTGAGGCCGGGGTAGCCGTGGGCCGGCAACATCTCGCCGTGGGTGTAGATGTTGATCCCCTTGCCCTCGGTCTGCTTGAGCAGTTCTTCCAGCATCTTCAGGTCGTGGCCGGTGACCAGGATCCCCTTGCCGGCCTTGGTGCCCAGGTTGACGGCGGTGGGGGTCGGGCTGCCGTAGGTCTCGTTGTGGACGGCGTCCAACAGGCCCATGGTGGTCAGGTTCTGCTTGCCGCACTCCATGCAGAGACCCACGAAGTCCATCAGGCCTAAGGAGGCGTCGGTGGTGGCGGCCAGCGCCTTCTGGAAGAAGGCCATTACCTCGTCGTTACTCTTGCCCAGGATCATGGCGTGATCCATGTAGGCCGCCATGCCTTTCAGGCCGTACATCAGGATCTCGATGGTGGAGCGGATATCTTCGTTAACGTGCTGGCTGTTGATACCATACTGCTCACCCTGGGCGATCATGCCGGCCAGATCGGCGGCCGGTTTCCAGTCGGCAACCGGGCCGGACAGGGTAATGCCCTTGGTGGCGCAGGCGGCCTTGGCCTTTTCTTTCAGCTGGTAGCAGCGCTGGATCAGCTGGCCGATCACGGCCGGGTCGAAGTCGACGTTGGTGACGGTGGTGAACAGGCCTTCGATGGTAAAGCGGTCGATCTCCTTGTCGCGGCCCAACTTGTCGGCGTACAGGGCCAGCGACTTCAGGCCGTAGATCAGGTGATCCTGCAGGGTGGCTACCTCGGGTTTCTTGCCGCAGACGCCGGAAATATTGCAACCGGTCCCGTTGGCGGCCTGCTCGCACTGGTTACAGAACATGCTCATAGTCTAATCCTCCTTTGGTAGTGGCATCCAGAGAGATGCGTTTTGGACGTTTGTATGGTATGGAGAGTATAGCAGCGTTTCGACCAATTGCATGACCGTGGTCAAAAAAAGTGCGCTTTTAGGGAGGGAATCATGGCCAAGGTGTTTTTTGCCGATATGCGGGCCAGTCACAAGGAAAACCTGTTCGATAAGATCACCAAGCTGCTGGCCCTGTGCGGTCTGGCGCAACGGGTGGTCGAGGGTGACCTGGCCGCAGTCAAGATCCACTTCGGTGAGAAGGGTAACAGTGCCTTTATCCGGCCGATCTTTGCCCGGCGGGTGGTGGATGAGCTGAAAAAACTGGGTGCCAAGCCGTTTCTGACCGATTCCTCCACCCTCTATCCCGGCGAGCGCAAAGAGGCGGTTTCGGCGCTGGCTTGCGGCATCGAGAACGGCTTTGCCTACGCGGTGGTCAACGCGCCTTTGATCATCAGCGACGGCCTGCGGGGGGTGAGCGAGGTGACGGTGCCGATCGCGGGTCAGTTGCTCAAAGAGGTCTACATCGGCACCGAGATCGTGGAGGCCGACGCCCTGGTGGCGCTGTCCCACTTCAAGTGCCACGAACTGACCGGCTTCGGCGGCGCCATCAAGAACTTGGGCATGGGCTGCGCCTCCCGCAAGGGCAAGCTGGTGCAGCACTCCACCGTGGCGCCGGTGGTATCGGCCAAGCACTGCACCGGCTGCAGGCTCTGCCTGAAGTCCTGCGCCCACGACGCCATTGCCATGGTTGACGGCAAGGCGCTGATCGACGCCGACATGTGCGCCGGCTGCTCGCGCTGCATCACGGTCTGCCCAGTCAAGGCGATCAACATCCAGTGGAACGAGGCCGCCGACCTGGTGATGAAGAAGATGGCCGAATACGCCCTGGGTGCGGTGGCGGGCAAGCAGGGTAAGCTGGTCTTTGTGAACTTCATCACCCAGGTTTCGCCGGCCTGCGACTGCTACGGCCACTGCGACGCGCCGATCGTGAACGACATCGGCATCTGTGCCTCCACCGATCCGGTGGCCCTGGATCAGGCCTGCGCCGATCTGGTCAATGCAGCGCGGGGTAATCAGGATTCGGCCTTGAAGAGTGGCCATGAGCCGGGGGGCGACAAGTTCCACGGCGTCTGGCCCGAGATCCCCTGGCAGGTGCAACTGGAGCATGCCGAAAAGGTCGGCCTGGGCAGCCGCAGCTACGAATTGGTGAAGCTGTAGGGAGAGAACTGTATGGACCGTCGTATCGTTACCCTGCTGCTGGGATGTCTGTTGTGTTGCCTGCAGGTTGGCACGGCTCGCGCCGTTGCAACGCCGTCCAGCCCGGCTCCCCGTGAGTACACCCTGGCGGTCTTTCCCTTCTTACCCACCGGCAACCTGGAGGGGATCTTCGCGCCGATTGCGGCGGAGTTGTCCCGTGAGCTCGGCAAGCCGGTCCGCTTTCGGGTCACCCCGACCTATGATGCCTTTATTGCGGCGCTGAAAGAAAAGAAGTTCGACATCGTCCATATTCACCCCTTTGATTATGTTCAATTTGGCCAGGCCATCGGGTATCAACCGCTGGTTGCCAGAACCGAAGGACTGTATGCTGAATTTTCAGTCAAGGAGGGGTCGCCGCTCAAGCGGCTATCAGACTTGCGCGGCAAGCAGATAGGAACGCCCCCCAGTACCGGCTCGGTTACCTATCTGGCCCGGGCGGCCTTGCAGCAGGCAGGCATCAGACCTGATGAAATCACGATCCGCAACTTCCCCAACCATCTGGCCTGTCTGCAGCAGCTGCAGATCGGCAGCGTGGATGCTTGCGCCACCAGCGCCCCGGCGGCCCGGGTATTTGAGGCTCAGCTGGGGCTCAAGTTGCAGCATATCGGGCGTTCTCAGACCATCACCCATGCCCTGTTCGCCGTTCACAAGCGGGTTCCGGCAGCTGATCGCGAGCGGATTAAGAAGAGCCTGATCGCCACCAAACTGGAAACCATGGATCCCAAGCTGCGGGCCCTGTTCATTGATCCGGGCAGCGCCACACCAGGCCGCTATTTCCAGCCGGTCACCGATCGTGACTACAACCAGGCACGGCGTATCATGCAACAGCTCGGATACTGACCGATGGTGCGTCTGTCGCTCAAATACCGCATCGCCCTGGTGGTGTTTCTGTTTCAGTTGCTGGTCTTAAGCCTGCAGCTCTGGCACACCTTCAGTGCCAGCCGTGAGTCCGACCTTAACCAGCTGGTGACCCGTGAAGAGGTGTTTCTCGGCCTGATCAGCGAGATGGGCCGTAACGCCCTGTTGACCAATGAACCGGCCGATTTTCAGCTCTTCATCACCCCCTTCACCAACGCTCCCCACATCAAGCGGGTCATGCTGCTGGATCAGACCGGCCGGGTGGTGGCCAGCACCACCCCCCAGGATCTGGGGAACAGCAACCCCGCGATGGTCGACACGTTACCGTTGCTCTGGAAGGTCAAGCGGATCGAGAATGCCACTGAACAGTTAGGCAGCATTGCGGTTCAGTTTTCCCGCCAGGAGCTGGTTGACCGTACCGACCTGCTACTGGCGCGGGGTATTCCGGTGGCCTGTGCCGGTATCCTGCTGAGCGCACTGACCGGACTGGGGCTGGGTACCCTGCTGACCCGCCGTCTCAAGAAGCTGGAGCAGGCAACCCAGCGGGTGGGGGCCGGTGATATGGAAGTAACGGTTTCTATCCCTGGCAATGATGAGATTGGCCGGTTGGCCCAGGTCTTTAACGAGATGTCCACCAGCCTGCGTTCACAGTTTGTGGAATTACAGCAGATTCAGCAGGAACTCGCCTTTCAGGCCCACCATGACCCGCTGTCGGGCCTGCCCAACCGGACCCTGTTTGACCTGCGTTGCGGTCAGGCCCTTGAGGCTGCCCGGCAGGAGAGGAGCCAGGTGGCGCTGCTGTTCATGGACCTGGATCATTTCAAGAATATCAACGACAGCTATGGCCACCAGGTGGGTGACTGTGTGCTGCGGGACGTGGCGGCCCGCCTGACGATGGTGCTCAAGGATCAGTACCTGATCGCCCGCCTGGGTGGTGACGAGTTCTGTGTGCTGATCGAGCAGCTCAGCAACGAACAGGAGGCCATCGACCTGGCTCAATCAGTGCTGGATGCGTTGGCAGCGCCGTTATCCTGCGAGCAGCATGAGTTTTTCCTGGCCGCCAGTATCGGCATCTGCTTTTTCCCCCAGGACGGCGACGATGTCACCAAGCTGCTGCGCAACGCCGACACCGCCATGTACCGCGCCAAGGCGTCGGGACGCGGCGGCTACCGTCTCTACTCCCGGGAGCAGACCACCACACTGCGGGAGCGGGTCTCGATGGAATCACGGCTGCGGCGGGCCGTTGAACGGGGCGAATTGCGACTGCACTACCAGCCGCAGATCGACTTCAGCAGCGATACCGCGGTGGGGGTGGAGGCGCTGGCCCGCTGGAGCAGCCCGGAGTTTGGCCTGGTCAAGCCGTCCAAGTTCATCCCGATTGCCGAGGAGAGCGGCCTGATCATCCCGCTGGGAGAGTGGATACTGTTCGACGCCTGCGCCCAGATGCAGCAGTGGCGTACCGAAAAGCTGGGCCTGCAGCGGATGGCGGTCAACCTGTCAGCGCTGCAGATTCAGCGTGGCGACATCGTCAATCTGGTGCGCCGGGCACTGGATCATACCGGACTGCCGGCCAACTGCCTGGAGCTGGAGATCACCGAAGGCTACATCCTGCAGGAGACCGAGCGGGCCGTGGAGACCCTGCAGCAGCTGCGGGACCTGGGAGTTTCGATCGCCATCGATGACTTCGGCACCGGTTTTTCCTCGCTCTCCTATCTGCACCGGCTGCCGATCGACCGGCTCAAGATCGACAAATCCTTTGTGCAGGAGATCGGTACCACCTCGCGGGCGGCCATGGTGGCCCAGGCGGTGGTTGATCTGGGGCGTACTCTGGGTCTGACCGTGATCGGCGAGGGGGTCGAGCAGGAGCGCCACGCAACGGCGCTTAAATCCTGGGGCTGTCATGAGGGACAAGGCTTCCTCTATTCGCCGGCCGTTGAACCGGACCAGCTGAGCAGTCTGGCCCCCTGGCTGAAGAAGCCATGAAAGCCGTGATTCAGCGGGTCAGCTCGGCTTCGGTGACGGTGGATGGTGCAGTCGTCGGTCAGATCGGGCAAGGGATCATGGTGCTGCTGGGGGTCGAAAAGGGCGATAGCGAGGCGGCGGCCGACTGGCTGGCGGAAAAGATCGTCGGTCTGCGTATCTTTGAGGATGACGACGGAAAGATGAACCGCTCGTTGATTGACATCGGCGGCGCGCTGTTGGCGGTATCGCAGTTTACCCTGGCCGGCACCTGTGACAAAGGGCGCCGCCCCTCCTTTGACAGTGCGGCCCCGGCCGAGGAGGGCAAGCGGCTGTACGACTTTTTTGTTAACGCCCTGCGGCGGCAGCAGGTACCGGTGCAGACCGGCATCTTCCAGGCTGATATGCAGGTGGCGCTGGTTAACGACGGCCCGGTAACCTTTATCCTGGAACGGAGGTAGATGCGTATGCAGCTTGGCAGTCTGAAACAGGCGGCAGCCAGCGGCGGCTTCTGGCTGGCCTGGTTGTTGCTGGTTGGCGCAGGCCTGATCGGCTCACCCACGGCCGGGTTCGGTATGGCCTTCCTGTCGGTAAGCTGTGCCGTGCTGCCACTGGCCTTTGGTTCTACGCGCCAGCGGATCAGCGCCGGGGTGGCCCTGTTGCTGGGGGTATTACTGGCGGTGTCGCTGGTGGACAAGGCCCAAAACGACCCGTACTTCACCAAGCAGCGCAGCCAGCCGGCGCCTGCAGACGTCAAGCCGCCGGCAGCCCGTTGATGGCCCACAGAAGGAGATTAGTATGAACCGTCAGAAATTGCTCAAGATCGCCGGCGTTTCGGCTGGCATTGTCGTGGCCCTGCTGGTTGGTCTGACCATCCTGGTCAAGCTGATCATTTCGCCGGAACTGGTTAAAAAGACCGTGCTGCCCAAGATCTCCGCCGCCATCAACCGTCAGGTCAGCCTGGGTGATGTCTCGGTCAGTATCTTTTCCGGTATCCGGTTGCACGATCTGGTGGTGCTGGACCGCGAAGGCAGCGAGCCGTTTGTCAAGGCCGGGGCCATCCGGCTCGACTATCGCTTCTGGCCGCTGTTGCGCAAACGGGTCGAGATTGAGCAGATCCGTCTTGAATCACCGCTGGTGCGGGTGGTGCGCAATGCCGATGGCAGCTTCAACTTCAGCGATCTGCTGGTCAAGAAGCAGCCGCCGGCGGCACCGGCGGAACCCAAGGCCAAGAGTCCGATCGATCTGTCTGTCTCCGAGGTGGTTGTCAGCGACGGTCGGCTGATCTTTGACGACCGCAAGGGGCTGGGGGGTAAGCCGTATCAGGCCGAGATCAGCGCCATCCAGTTTAGCGCGCAGCAGATCTCGCTGGATGGCACGTTTCCGATCTCATTGCAGGCGGCCCTGCCGGGTGGCATGCAGTTCGATCTGTCCGGTACCGCCACCGCGGTGGGCAGCGGTCCCACGGTGGCCCTGGCTGCCAGGCTGATCGCCAAGGATCTAAGCAAACTGGCAGCTGGCCTGCCGCCCTCACTGGCTGAGAAGATCACCAGATTCGATCTGGCTGGCGGCATGGAGCTGAACCTGAAGCTGGCCGGCGCTACCAAGCAGCCCAAAGAACTGCTGCAGGGGGGCGAGATTACGCTCAACGCCATGCAGCTGACCGCCGGTGGTCAGCGCCCCAGCATTGGCGGCCAGTTGCTGCTGGGCAAGGACAGTCTTGAATCAAAGGGACTGACCCTGACCGTCAAAGAACAAAAGCTGGCCATCGGCCTCAAGGCCGCCAACCTGCTGGCCAAGCCGATCAAGTTGAGCGTGGCGGTCAGCGGCGACACGCTGGACCTGAACAAGCTCCTGCCGGCCAAGGCCAAGGCAACGGCGGCACCAGCCGGATCGACGGCGCTGGCCGGCCCGTCCGCAGCACCGAAGGCCGTTGCCAAGCCTGAGCCAGGGCCGCTCAACCTGCCGCTGGTTGCCAACGGCACGGTCACGCTTAACAGCCTGCTCTTCCGTACCCTGACCATCAGCAAACCGTCGCTGTCATGGCGGCTGGCCGACAACCTGCTGACGGTGGATAGCCTAAAAGGGGGCCTGGCCGGCGGCAGCTTCAGCGACACGGCCCGGGTCAACCTGGGGGTCAAGGGCTTCAGCTACAGCACCCAACTGACGGTGCAGGGGGTGCAGGCCGACCAGCTGGTCTCCGCCTTTGCTCCCAAGGCCAGCGGCAGCACCTTCGGCAGCATGGTGCTGACGGCGCAACTGCAGGGCAGCGGCACCCAGCCCGAGGCGATCAAACGCAACCTGGGCGGTAACGGCAGTTTTGCCATCAGCGACGGTAAGCTGACCGGCAGTGGTTTCATGCCGCAACTGGCCAGCTATCTCAAGGCCGATGCGCTGCGTATCCTGCGTTTCAGTCGCTACGCGGGGGATTTCGCTATTAAGGGTGGGATTGTGACGCTCAATTCGGCCCTGGACGGCAGCGATGCCAAGTTCAAGACCAGCGGCACCGCCGGCTTTGACAAGAGCATCGCCATGGGGCTCGATCTGCGTCTGTCGCCGGCCATCACCGGTCAGGTGGTGCGGGGCAGTGCGGGACGTTTCCTGACCGACAGCCAGGGTTGGGGTATCCTGCCGCTCAAGGTGGTGGGTACGGTCGGCTCGCCCCGCTTCACCCTCGACAGCGCCCAGGCCGGAGAGCATCTCAAGGGCAAGCTGCAGGAAGAGCTGAGCAGACGGCTGCTGAAGGACAAGCAGGGCCAGCCGCGGCCGGAAAAGCAGCTGCTGGAGCAGGGGCTGAAGGGACTGTTCGGCAGGTAGGGCTTACTCTCCTTCGGGAGCCAGCTGCAGGCTCTGCAGCGCAGCGAACGGTTGATTGCCGAAGCCGGCCTTAGGCGAGGCCTGCTTCGGCTCTTTTTTGTCCTGCTCGGGGGCAGCCGCGGCCAGCGGTTCGGCCAGGGCGTTTAGCTCTTCCTGCTGATCGTTGCCGTTGCCGGTGAAGAAGTACAGATTATAGAGCCGGTGGTGGCCGGTCCAGCGGCTATTCTGGGCAGTATCGCGGGCCATGTGGGCCTGGATGCCGTTGATCTTGGAATCCATGTCGTCCAGGTAGTGCAGCACGGTGGCCTCCACCGTTTTGGGCCGTTTGGGGGAGCCGTAGTCATACTGGCCGTGGTGGGAGAGCAGCATATGCTTCAGCAGCAGGGCCAGCTCACGGGGAAAGCCGGGAAGCGTGGCGATCCGCTCGCTCAGCAGCTCCACGCCGATGCTGATATGGCCGATCAGGCGCCCCTCGTCGGTGTACTCGAAGGCCCGCTCGTAGCACAGCTCGGCCACCTTGCCGACATCGTGCAAGAGCGCCCCCACCAGCAGCAGATCGCGATTTAGACCGGCATACAGCGGCACCACCGCGTCCACCAGCCGCGCCACCGCCAGGGAGTGTTCCAGCAACCCCCCCAGATAGACATGGTGCATCCCCTTGGCAGCCGGGGCCTTGCAGTAACCGGCCATGAACTGCTCGTCGCTCAGGAAGCTTTCCATCAGCGCTTTCAGGTGCGGGTTGGTCAGTGATGCCACCTGATGGGCCAATTCGTTTTTCATCTCAGCCAGTGGTACTGCTGAGACCGGCACGAAATCAACCAGATCAACCCCCTCCTCCTCCAGCCGCCTGATCTCCTTAGCCACCAGCTGCATCTTGCCCATGTAGAGCGAGGCCGTGCCACGGATCTGCACGAAGTCGCCCTTCTGGAAGGCCTTGTCCAGCTCGTCCACCTTATCCCACAGCTTGCCGTCCATCTCGCCGCTCTTATCCATGAACTTCAGGTTCATGTAGGGCTTGCCGTTCTTGGCCATGGCCATGGTCTTTTCCTTGACCATGAACACCGATTCAACGACGTCTCTATCCTTCAGGTCGGCGAGGTACTGTTTGGGCATGGTGGCTCTTTCGTTTTTAAAATGTTGAGCTGTCAGGCTGCCAAGCGGAAGGTGGCGTCAATCTCATCCCATGGCACGTAAAAATGACCGCTGGCATCCTTTTCAACCAGGCCCAGACGCTCCATGGCCTTTACATCATCGAACACGTTGCGATACTGGCGGTGGAGGTGCTTTGCCAATGCATTGATACTGGCATGTCCCATGCGGCGTAGTTCTGTCAGCAGTTCGAACCGTTTCGGTGTCAGATGCTTGAGCAGCATGGGCAGGTTATCAAAATAGAGCCGTTCGATCGTCTTTTCTGGCAACCAACCGTCATCAAGCCGGTCGGCAATCAGCTTTAACTCATCGAAAAATTCGCTGTCACTTTTTATGCCGATTTTTAAGTCACGTTTTGCTTTCATAACGATCACATCCTCTCCACATCCGCTTCAAAATCTTCCACCAGCTTGCGCAGGGTGGTGAAGCGATAGGTCTCTTCCACCGGTCCGACATGCCGGTGATCACCCTTGCCGCGCTCATTATCGTAACGGACAATGCAGGTGCCGTCAGTTAAACCACAGTACAGGCGATATTTAAAAGGGTGCAGACTACCTGCAACCGATTCGGAAAGGTGCCAGATCACCACCTCAATGATCCGACCATTCTTCTCTTTCCGGTATCTGATGATCTCTCTGGCAGTCCCCACTTACACCTCGCAGGCTATATGTTGTCTAATAACATAGCTGGCCGACTTCAGCAACCCCTATCTCACTACCGCCCTGACGATCTTCAGCAAGGTCTTGCGCTTCTCCTCATCAGCCCCGGCCAGCAACTGTTCCAATTCTCCCTCTTTTACCCCACCCGCTTGCAGATGCTGAAACTCGAACAGGTCCTTGATCTCTACCTGCAGGGCGATTGCGATCTTTTCCATGGTTTCAAATGAGGGAGTATTACGCCCGCATTCGATAAAACTGATGTATTTTGGGTCTACCATAACCAGCTCTGATAGTTGCTCCTGTGACAACCCGCGTATTTTGCGCAACTCCTTCACTCTGGCACCGAAAAGTTTCTTGGTCGTATCCATATCCACCCTCCGCAAGCCATGATTGGCGCGAAGGGCTTTTTCTATAACCGACAAATTATTAGTTTATTATAGATGAAATCTAACAAATTATTATTTTGTGGTGACTTTGAGTTAGTTTTTAGGTATCTCATTCATTATTTAAGTTAGCAAAAAGTGAATTGCTGCGAAATTTGCAGCTACCTATAAGGAGTTGCAGATGGCCATATTCAAACACATCACACTAACTGTTGCGCTCTGTTATTTGCTGTCCACTGAGTTGTATGCCAATAGCAGTACCGGAATTGTCGAACCAGCTAACGAGCTAAAACCATTGACACAGCAGCTCCGAGACAGCCAGATCGGCAAGTGGTTATCGGTTTGGGGTGATTACAGTCTTGTGGTTGGATACAACAAGCTTAACGAGCGACTAGCAGATTATCCCGGAATCGATCATTCCATGACTTATGACAACAGGGTTAGATTTGGCCTGCGATCCAAGCCGCTAGAAACGCTGACTTTGGATATCAGCATGGAGTACGCTACCAATAACACAAGGTTCCTCGTCGTTTCAAGTGGGTTGAGGGTATAGCGAGTTGAATCTGAGCTTGCCTGCAATGATGTAGGCCATGGTAATCAGATTCTTGGGGTTGCGATATCCTCGTGCCCGCGCCTTGGCTG
>Ga0265295_1000437_pt1 | contig 84229 bp, 65 predicted proteins | sample Munlansysbiofilm_FD_192503 | JGI IMG/M metagenome (GOLD analysis project Ga0265295, IMG submission 192503) | Leachate microbial communities from a municipal landfill in Southern Ontario, Canada - Methane capture system biofilm | ecosystem: Engineered > Solid waste > Landfill > Unclassified ... | reverse complement strand
TCGCCTTTTAAATTGGATATACTGTCCCCAGAATTCCGGGAACTTAAATTCGAATGTCAAAGATAGATATGGTGTCGCCGGAACAGGCCCTGGAACGTCAAAGATAGATATGGTGTCCCCAGAACCGTGCTGAGTTTAAGCGCAGACGCTTCTACGACCGGCCTATATATTTTCTTAAAGCATCTGCATTCGGAAATGTTTTTTTGTCTCCCCACCTTGTTACTATTTCGCATGAACCATTGTCATACTCTGTATATTCACGATTTCTTATTTTTTTAACCCCTATTACTTTTTTATTTGTTTCAATGCGAAGCTCTTCTTCCTCTTCCTCTCTTTTTCTATTTTCCTGTTGTTTAATCTCTTGTATGAGTTCGTTTTGACTATCAATCAATTGTTTAGCTCTGATCTTTAGATAATAAGATTTTGCTTTAATTTCATCTCCGTTGTAATCAGAAAATCCCTTAGCCCAAATCCCCTTTTTTCTTTCAGTGGATTCAAATTCATTTAGTGCAGCCTCCCAAGCTTTTTCTTCGTCAAGTGGTGCGGGAGGGCATATCACTTTTCGTTCTTGCTTCTCTAAAATGGCTGAAGTGGTGAAATTTCCAGACTGTTGCGTATTGGATAGTTTTTTCTTTTTTTCTTCTCTACCTATATAAATGCCAAAGACTATACCTATTAATGTCCACCAGAATCCCCTTGCGAAAAAGACAGGTATAGCATTTTTCGCAATTTCAGCGAAAATTGAAGTTATCGCCAAAACTAAAAAACCGCCCAGTAACCAAGAAATCAAAAACGAAGCAAAATGAGCAAAGGTAAGCTTTATTGCCCCCGTCCAGTTCAAAGAAATATATTTAGAACAAAAATATGCTATTCCTGCTATCGCAAGATATCCTAACATGATTTTTCTCCTTAATTTTTTTCTATTTTTAACAGGTAAGGTTTCCGACCCGATTCCTGGGACACCATACCCAACCTGCCTAACTTTTCTTCCTGGGGCCAGGCTTCTGCGGCGGCAATACCCGCCCCAGTGCTTGTTCCAACTTCTCGACAAAGCCGCTGTCACCCATCAGTCGGCCGGTGCGCTGGTGGCGGTACAGCAGATCCAGCAGTTTTGGAGAGCGTGCGCCGTTATCGGCTGGTGCTGATGCTTTCCCTGCGTCTGTCATTGCCCTCCCTTGCTGATATCCGGCTCTACCGGCAGGAGAGCTGTCGCGCTGCGCCCTGCACTAAAAAGCGAAGATAATCAAAACCCTCTTTCCTTGCAAGATTTCTAATATTTCACATTGCCGGGTGATTTGTGCCCCTGCCATCGCACAAGCCACGTTGACGGGCGCACGCAAAAACGGGGCACACCCAAAGGATGTGCCCCGTCGTTATGCTTGATCGGGCGGCGCCGGTCATTGATCGGCTGTGGCCTGTATTGGCGCGGGTGTTTCATCGTGACGCTCGACCTTCAGCGCCAGCTGACCGTTTTCGGCAGTCACCTGCACGCAGCTGCCATCGCGGATCTCCCCGGCGATGATTGCCCGCCCCAGGCGGGTTTCGAGCTCGTGCTGGAGGAAGCGTTTGACCGGCCGCGCGCCATAGTGCGGATCGTAGGAGCGATCGCAGATCAGCTTGCGGGCACTGTCTGTGAGTTCGATGCGGATACGCCGTTCAGCCAGCCGTTTCTGAACGTCGGCAATCTGCAGGTCGATAATGCGGCTGAGTTCGACGTGGGTCAGGGGTGAGAACAGCACCGTATCATCGATACGGTTGAGAAACTCGGGGCGGAAGGTCTGGCGCAGCCGCTCCATCACCGCCATGCGGGCCTGTTCTGAAATCTCGCCCTCGCCGCTGACATCCTGCAGCAGAAATTCGGCGCCGAGATTCGAGGTCATGATGATGACGGTATTCTTGAAGTCGACGGTGCGGCCGTGACTGTCGGTCACCCGGCCGTCATCGAGAATCTGCAGCAGCACGTTGAACACCTCGGGATGGGCCTTTTCGATCTCGTCGAACAGGATCACGGCATAGGGCCGCCGCCGTACGGCCTCGCTGAGCTGGCCGCCTTCTTCGTAGCCGACATAGCCCGGCGGCGCGCCGAGCAGACGGCTGACGCTGAATTTTTCCATGTATTCCGACATGTCGATGCGGACCATGTGCTCTTCGCTGTCGAACAGGGTCTCGGCCAGGGCGCGGGCCAGTTCGGTCTTGCCGACACCGGTAGGGCCGAGGAACAAAAAGGAACCCATGGGCCGACGCGGGTCTTTGATACCGGCACGGGCGCGGATGACCGCGTCGGTAACGCGCTGAACGGCTTCATCCTGGCCGATGACGCGGGCATGCAGCTGCTGGTCGAGATGCAGCAGCTTGTCGCGCTCCGACTCCAGCAAGCGGGTGAGCGGAATGCCGGTCCAGCGGGCAACGATGCCGGCAATTTCATCCGGGCCGACACATTCATGCAACAGCCGCTGGCCGTCGGGCCGCTGGCGATTTTCCTCTTCCAGCGCGTGCAGTTGCTTTTCCAGTTCCGGCAGACGGCCGTGACGCAGCTCGGCTGCGCGGTTGAGATCGTAATGGCGCTCGGCCTCGGCCAGTTCGCGCCCCAGCCGTTCGATGTCCTCGCGCAGCTGTTGAATCTGGCGCTGCGACTGCTTTTCGATCTCCCATTGAGCCTTGAAGGTATCGACGATGTGTTTCTGTTCGGCCAGTTCGGCCTGAATGGCGGCCAAGCGCTCCTTGCTGGCGACGTCCTTTTCCTTGCGCAGGGCCGCCGCCTCGATCTCCAGCTGCATCACCCGCCGCGCGGCCGTGTCCATGGCCGCCGGCATGGAATCCATTTCGGTGCGGATCAGGGCGCAGGCTTCGTCAACCAGATCAATCGCCTTGTCCGGCAGGAAGCGGTCGCTGATGTAGCGTTGGCTCAGGGTGGCCGCCGCCACCAGCGCCTGATCCTGAATCTGCACGCCGTGATGCACCTCGAAGCGTTCCTTCAGGCCGCGCAGGATGCTGATGCTGTCCTCGACGCTGGGAGCTTCGACCATCACCGGCTGGAAGCGACGCTCCAGCGCGGCGTCCTTTTCGATGTACTGGCGGTACTCGTCCAGCGTGGTGGCGCCGATACAGTGCAGTTCGCCGCGCGCCAGCATCGGCTTGAGCATGTTGCCGGCGTCCATGGCGCCTTCGGTCTTGCCGGCGCCGACAATGGTGTGCAACTCGTCGATAAACAGGATGATGCGGCCCTCGCTGTTGCGGATTTCGCTCAGCACCGCCTTGAGCCGCTCCTCGAATTCGCCACGGTATTTGGCCCCGGCCACCAGGGAACCCATATCGAGGGCAAAGAGGGTCTTGTCGCGCATGCCATCGGGCACATCACCGCGCACGATGCGCTGGGCCAGGCCCTCGACAATGGCGGTCTTGCCGACGCCTGGCTCGCCGATAAGCACCGGGTTGTTCTTGGTTTTGCGCGACAGAATACGGATGACGCGGCGGATCTCCTCGTCGCGGCCGATCACCGGATCGAGCTTGCCGTCGCGTACCGCCGCCACCAGATCACGGCCATATTTCTCCAGCGCCTCGTAGGTGCCCTCGGGCTGATCGCTGGTGACGCGCTGGTGCCCCCGCACCTGCTGCAGGGCCTGCAACAGCGCCGCATGGTCGAGCCCCGCGCGCTGGATCAGCTGACCGAAGGCGCTGTCTTTCGGCTCCGTCGCCGCCGCCAGCAGCAGGTGCTCGACACTCAGATATTCATCCTTGAGCCGGGCCGCTTCCTGTTCGGCCCGCTCCAGCAGGCGCTGCAGTCGCACCGAGGCGTACAGGTGGCTTTCCTCGACACCCCGGCCCTGCACCTGGGGGCGGTGAGCCAGGGCCTGTTCCAGCGCTGCCAGCAAGCCGGCGGGCTTGAGCCCGGCACGCTCAAGCAGGCGCGGCGCCAGACCCTGGGTATCCTGCACCAACGCCAGCAGCAGGTGCTCGCAGTCAATTTCGGCATGCTGGCGCTGGCGGGCCAGCTGCTGGGCCTGTTGCAGGGCCTGCTGGGTGTTACGGGTCAGTTTTTCCATGTTCATCGCTTCGGTCTCCTTTCCTGCGCTCCATCCGACCACTGCCGTCAAGCTGGGCATGGCCGGCGGCCTTGTCAACCCCCGGGCGTCAAAAAATTGTCGTAAGCCGGCGTAGCTCCTGCCAGCATGCCAGAAAAAGGGCGACTGTAAATCGGTCACGGAAGAACAACGAAGCCGGTAGGACAACAAGGCGAAAAAGAAGGGGGACGGAAAACGAACAACCGGCGGATGCCCCGGTCTGCGGGTCAGGCCGGTGCCGGAGTCGGTCGCTGCTGCAGAAAACGCATCAATTCATCGGCCGGCATCGGCCGCCCCAGCAGGTAGCCCTGCACATCGTCACAGCCGTGCCGGCGCATGAATTCGAGTTGGGCCGGGGTTTCGACCCCCTCGGCCACCACCTGCAGCCGCAGGCTGTGCGCCAGGGCGATGATGGCCTCAATGATCACGGCATCGTCGCTGTCGCTGGTCAGATCCTTGACAAAGGAACGGTCGATCTTGAGGCGATTGAGGGGAAAATGCTTCAGATAGCTGAGGGAGGAATAGCCGGTGCCGAAGTCGTCAATGGCTGTGAGGGTGCCCAGTTCGCGCAGCTGTTCAAGCACTTCGCGCACCTGCTCGGGTTTTTCCATCAACAGGCTTTCGGTCAGCTCCAGTTCCAGCAATTCGGGCGGCAGGGCCGTCTGGCGCAACACCTGGGCCACGGTCTGAGGCAGGCTGCGGGTGAACTGGCGGGCCGACAGGTTGACCGCCACCCGCAGCTGGCGGTAGCCGGCATTGTACCAGCGCCGCGCCGCCAGGCAGGCCTGTTCCAGCACCCAGTGACCAATGATCAGAATCAGATCGGATTCCTCGGCCAGGGGAATGAACAGCACCGGCGAAATCTGGCCCTTGCTGCCATGATTCCAGCGCAGCAAGGCTTCCACCCCCACCACGGCGCCGTCGCTCAGGCGCAATTGTGGCTGGTAGTAAAGCTCAAATTCACCCCGATCGAGGGCACGATGCAGATCGCTGTTGAGAAACAGGCGTTCAAAGGCGCGCTGATTCATCTCCGGCATATAAAATTGATAGGTGTTGCGCCCGTTTTCCTTGGCCTGGTACATGGCCGTGTCGGCATTCTTCAGCAGGCTGTCGCCATCGCTGCCATCCATCGGAAACAGGGCAATGCCCAGACTGGCGGTGCAGACAATTTCATGTTCGTCTACCTGGAAGGGCTCGGCCATCAGATCGAGCACCTTGACCGCCGCGCTGATGACATCCTGCTGGGTGACGCAACCCGACAGCACGACGACAAATTCATCACCTCCCATGCGTGCCAGACTGTCGCCCTGCCGCAGCCGGCCGGTCATGCGTTCGGCCACCGCCACCAGCAGGCGGTCGCCACTGCTGTTACCGAGGGAATCGTTGATCTTCTTGAACTGATCGAGATCGAAGGCCAACACGGCGACCAGGCCATTCTGGCGCCGCGCCTGGGCCAGCGCCTGGCTGAGCCGGTCACGGATCAGCACCCGGTTGGGCAGGCCGGTCAATTCATCGTAGTAGGCCAGCCGCTCGATCTGGCGCTGCGCCTGACGGGTGGCCGTGACATCGGTGAGCAAGGCGGCAAAGCGCTGCGGCAGTGGCCGCGTCAGCGACACATGCAACTCGCGGCCACGCAGGCTGATTTCCTGGGCACGCGGCACACCATCGGCGACAACGGCTTCGAGCAAGCGCAGGTAGGGAATTTCCTTCTGCCAGTAGAGACTGCTGGCCCGCTGGCCGACCAGCCGTTCGGCATTGTACTGCAGAATCCGGCAGGCTGCCGGGTTGACATCGTGCAGGATAAAGTCCACCGCCCGACCGGCAGCATTGCGAATCAGCTCGCCAACAATCAGGCCTTCGTTCATGGCGGCATACAGTGCCCGGTAGCGCTCCTCGCTGGTACGCAGGGCATCTTCGGCCTTTTTGCGGGCACGGATATCGATAAAGCTTTCCAGGATGTACTGCTTGCCGCCAAGCTCAAGCAAGGTAGCGGTCTTGAGTACCGGAATATGCTCGCCATAGGCATCGATCAGAATGCGTTCGGCGTTATCGAGCTTCTGATTCAGGTCGGTCAGTGGGCAGGCGCCCCGCTGGGCCGGACAGATATAGCGGTGACAAACCGCGCCGATGATGCGTTCGCGCCGGTCGCCAATCAGGCGAATCGCCATCGGATTGGCATCGACAATGCGATGGCTTTCGGGATCGATGATCAGGATGCCGGCCATCAGGGTATTGAAGATCGCCGACAGGCGGCTTTCGGCGGCCTGCAGCATCAACTCATTATGCCGCCGTTCGGTGATATCGTTGAAGGCCAGCACCCGCAGCTGGCACTGGCCGGCCCGGTCGCGCACGGGAGCCACCAGCAGCTGGAACACCTGGTCAGTATGGCAATACTCGGGTTCCTCCAGCAGACCTTCCTGCTGCCGCAGGCGCTCAGCCAGTGCGGCGCTGAAGGGAAAAGCCAGCGGCAGATCGGTGGTTGCCAGAGCGAAGGTCTCCGCAGCCCGCCGGTTGCAGCTGTGCACCCTGAGCTGGCCATCGAGTACCACGATAGCAGCGCCGGTGGCATCGAAGACCGCCTGCAGTTCCTTGTGCGCCAGGCTCAGATGGCCATGGATGTCGTGGAGATGCTCGATCATCTGGGCGACGCTCTCGGCAATGATGCCGATGGGATCGAGTTCCAGCAAGGTGGCGTCGTCCAGCTCCTCCATGCGCAGTGGTGCCGTGCCCATGATGGCCAGCAGCTGGTCAATCTTGGCGCGGACGTAGGCCACCAGCTGGCGCTCCAGGCTGGCTGGCGGATCAACCGCCAAGGCGGCGCTATCGGGGGGACTGGAGGTCTGCATCCCTTCTCCTTGACTCAGCGGCGTCAGCCGCGCCCGATGCGCAGACAGTAGCCGCGCGGGCAGGGTTCGACACTGACCGCATAACCCATGTTGCCGACCGCCTCGGGAATGGTATGGGTGGCCTCGCGCGCATCGAGATAGAGCACCAGCATCAGCCGGCCCTCACGCAGGGCCTGGCGATGACGATTGACCTCGCGCAGGGCGGTCAGCAGGGCTGACGGACAGACCTGGCCACAGATATCGAACTCACGGATTTCCACGGTCACCTGCCGCGAAATGGGTCAGCAGTTGGCGCAACACCAGAGCGCCGGCAGCGGCGCCCGGCAACAGCCCCAGGGCAAACAGCAGCGCATTGAGCCCGAGAATGGGCAAATCACCCAACAGATAGTGCACATTGCAGCCTGGCGCCAAGCGGGCCGCCAACCCGGTCAGCAGACCGCCTGCCAGCACCAGAACGTACTGCCAGGCCGGCACCCGCCAGACCAGGCGCCATTCGCCCAGCCGCCAGGCTGAAAAGGCGCTGCCCAGCACGATGCCAAGAACCAGCGGGGCCTGCAGCAGGGCCACCGCATCCCAGCCCGGCCCCAGCCGCCCCTCCAACCGCAGATTCTGCGGGTTAAGCAGCGGCGGCACATACTCCAGCCGCAGCCGCTGGCCATAGTCAAGGGCGGCCACATGCTCCGGCAGCAGCAGCTGTTCCACACTCAACCCCAGTTTGACATAGCTGGAGGTAATGCCCATGGGCATGCCAACCAGCAGACACAACAGCAACGTCAGCCCCGCCCAAGCCAGGGCCGTGCGCCAGGGCTGGATAAAGCCGCGCGCGGCGCAGCGCCGGTGAAATCCATGCTGCCGGCCGTAACGCCACAGCGCCAGGGTCAGTAAAACCATCAGCGGCCAGACCAGGCTGGCGACAGGCCGGTGCAACAACTCGGGCAGGGTTTTGTACGGCAGATGCGGCCAGCCGGCCGTGAACCCTTCCCACCAGGGAGCGATTTCAGCGTACAGGGTCGCACCGGCCACCATCGCCAGAAAGGCGACCAAATTGAGCAGGCTGCCGGTCGCCATCTTGTACAGGCAGCCAACCACGCAGCTACCGCAGAGCACCGAGCCAAAACCGAACAGGGCACCACCGACCAAGCTGGTCAGCAACAGCGGCTTGACGGTAATGAAGGCGGCGCCGGACCAGAGACCGCCGAGCCGCGCCAATTCGAGCAGCAGCATGGTGGCGCCGATCTGCAGCAGCAGAACCGGCAGCAGACCGGCGCGGCGGAACAGGAACAGATCGCGCACCATGCCGGTAAGGCAGTAATCGCTGCGATGCATCAGAAAACCGGCGACCAGCGCCACCGCCAGGCTGACAAGCAGGACCAGCAGCACAGGCGCAGACAGGGGAAGCAGCGGCGCGGTCACCGGGGCGGAGGTCATGGCAGTGGCACTCCGGCGGGCGGCAGTGGCTCGATGCCGCGGTTGCCGAAGCGCAGCAAGCAGAGCTGCACCTGGGCCTCGCCATCGGCGGCAAAACCGCTCAGGCCGCTGACCATTTCCTGGTAGCGCAGAGGATCGGGCCGCAGCAGTTCCTCGCGCAGCAGCGCCGGCGTCGGCGTCTCGCACTGCCGCACCAGTTGCAGCAACAGACGGGCACAGTCGTAACCCTGCGCCTCCAGCAAGGTCGGCGGTTCACCGTAACGGGCCTGGTAATCGCGGACAAAGCGCCGCGCCGCTGGCCGCGCCCCGTCAGCGCAAAAACCATCGCAGAACAGGGCGCCGGCCACATAAGGACCGGCCTGCTGCTGCAGCTGGTCGGAACGCCAGCCATGAATCCCCAGCAATTGAACGCCCTCGATGCCGTAATACACCAGCTGCGGCGCCAACAGGGCAATCTGCTCGGCGTAATCGGGCAGAAACAGCGCCTCGAAGGCCAGCGTCGGCAGACCCTGCTGGCGCCGATTATGCTGCTCACGGTCGGCAACCGCCAGACTGCCGGCATCGAGTCCGGCTGGCAGATCACGCAGGGCCAGTAACTGCGGCCGGAAATCCGTCGCCTGCTCAGCATAGCGCTGCCAGGAATGCACCTGGCCACCGCGCCGCCGCACCGCCTCGGCAAACAGCCGGGCAAAGCGCTCACCGCTGCTGTTGTCTGGCTGCAGAATGGCATAACGGGTCAGACCGAGACGGCCGAAACTGTAATCCAGCAGGGTTTCGACCTGCTGACGGCTGGTCAGGCTGTGACGGAAAACATAGGCGCCCTGAGCGGGCAGATCGGGCCAGTGCGACAGGCTCAACAGCGGCACCTGCAGCTGATCGGCCAGCGGGGCACAGGCTTGTGCCGCCTCACTGCTCAAGGGGCCGAGAACCGCCAGCACCCGCTCCTGCTCCACCAGCTGGCGCAGTTCGTCAACGGCGCGGGCAGGATCGGCGGCGCTGTCACGGAACAGCAGCTCCGCCGCATCGGTTCCCGCCTGAGCCGCCGCCAGTTCGATCCCCTGGCGCACCATCTGGCCAAAGGGCGCATAGCGCCCCGTCAGCGGCAACAGCACCCCGATGGCCCGGCGTTGCCAGGGCGTCCCGTTCAGCTGGTCCAGCAGTGCCACCAGCTGCTGACGCAAGGCGGGAGCGGTGGCGGCAGCCAGTAATTGACTGAGCTGGTGCGTCAGAGTCCGGCGTTCGGGCGCGTCTGCCGCCAGCTGCCGGGACTGCCGGACCTGTTCGCGCAAATCGGGCAACTGCAGCAGCGGCTCCAGGCCGGTGCCGGCAAACATGAACTCCGCCTCGGCCCGCTCCGCCGCCGGCAGCTGCCTGACCAGCGTCTCCAGTTCGTGCCACAGACCCTCATCTGCCGCTGCCGGCTGCTGCAACAGCTGACTGTAGAGCATCAGGGCCTGCAGTTGCTGGCCACGGGCCTGCGCCAGGCGCAGCTGCAACCGCAGCCGTTCAGGCGCTGACGCGGCATTGGTCGGCACTGGCCGACTGTCAAGCAACTGCTGGGCCGCATCGAATTGGCCAAGGGAAATCTGTTCGGCGACGAGGGCCTGCCACAAATCCGGCGACAACACCGCCGGCGGCAAGCGGCGGGCATAGGCCAGCGCCTGTTCGGGCAACTGCTGTTGCCACAGCAGATCGGCCAGCAACGTCATGGCCTCCTGCCGCACGACATCCTCTGTGCTTTCCAGCAGCAGTTGCCGCAGCTGCGACTGGGCCGCGTCTATCTGGCCTGTCGCCACCAGCTGACGCACCGCCGCCAAGGGTTCAGCCGCTCCGTCCTGTGCCCGCGCCCCGCCCGGCCAGACCGCCGGCAGCAGGGTCAGCAACAAAGCAACCAGAGCGATTCCTCTTCCCAACATCATGGCAACCGCACTCCTCGACAAGCCACCGAGCAAGCCCCTGCGGCAGGACAAAGAAAAAAGCCGCATGGTTTCTGTGATACAGGAAACCACGCGGCCTTGATCTTAGCACAGCCAAGCCCGCTTCAGCCACTGCTTCATTGGGCTAAAAAGTCTTGAAATAGCTGAAATTACCTAATCAAAGATTTCTTTCACCTTGTCAAAAAAACTCTTGCCGAGCGGATGAACATCGTCTCCCGACTCACGGGCAAACTCCTCCAGCAATTCACGCTGACGCGCCGTAAGCTTCGTCGGTGTCTCAACGCGCAGCACCACCAGCTGGTCACCGCGCCGACTGCCCTGCAGATCGACAATGCCCTTGCCGGAAAGCTTGAGCACCTTGCCCGACTGGGTTCCCGCGGGTACCTTCATGCGCACACGCCCTTCCAGGGTCGGCACCTCGATCTCGCCACCAAGGGCCGCCTGGGCGAAAGAAATCGGCATTTCACAAATGACATTGCGCCCTTCGCGGTGAAAAATCGGGTGTTCCTCCACCGTCAGGACGACATACAGATCACCCGGCGGGCCACCGTGCAGGCCGCTCTCTCCCTCGCCGGCCAGTTTCAGGCGGGTGCCGGTTTCAACCCCGGCGGGAATCTTCAGCGAAACCTTGCGTTTTTCCTTGACCCGGCCGCTGCCATGGCAATCGGGACAGGGCTGTTCAATCCGGCTGCCACTGCCGCCGCAATCGGGACAGGGGCGAGTCAGTTGAAAAAAGCCCTGCTGATAACGGACCTGACCGACACCGCCGCAGGTCGAACACACCTTTGGACTGGTACCCGGCTTGGCGCCGCTGCCACCGCAGGTGGGACAGCTGTGATGGCGGGGAATCTGGATACTGGTTTCGGTGCCAAAGGCCGCCTGCTCGAAACTGATACTCAGATTATAGCGCAGATCATCGCCACGCTGACCGCGGCCGCCGCGCTGACCACGACCACCGCCGAAAATGTCGCCGAAAATGTCGCCAAAGATGTCTTCGAACGGACTGCCGCGAAAACCGCCGCTGGAAAAACCGCCGTTGCCGTCGACACCGGCATGGCCAAACTGATCATAGCTGGCCCGCTTCTGGGCATCGGACAGCACGGCGTAGGCCTCGCTGAGCTCCTTGAAGCGCTCCTCGGCCTGACGATCGCCAGGATTCTTGTCGGGGTGATACTTGATGGCCAGCTGGCGGTAGGCCTTTTTGATCTCGGCCTCGCTGGCATTGCGATTGACCCCAAGGATTTCATAATAATCACGTTTGCCGTTTGCCAAGGGTCGTTCCTTCCCGTGGGTGGCTTACAAACAGCAGGGGCACAGCTGTTTGTGCCCCTGCCATGCATGGCGCTGATCGGCCAAAACTTGCCCGGATCAGGCGGGCCAGCCGCTGGCGGCCCGCGCTTTCTGCGGTCTGGCGCCTACTTTTTCTTGTCGTCGTTGACTTCCTCGAATTCGGCGTCAACCACGTCATCACCGCTGGCCGGCTCGGCCTTGGGGGCTTCGCCACCCTCGCCCGCCGGATTCTGCTGGGCCTGGGCATACATTACCTCGGCCAGCTTGTGCGACGCCTGGGCCAAAGCCTCGACGGCCTTGTTGATGGCATCGGTGTCCTCGCCCTTGATGGCTTCCTTGACCGTCTCCAGCGCCTTTTCAATGCCGCTCTTGGTTTCGCCATCCACCTTGTCGCCGTGCTCGGCGAGGGATTTCTCGGTGCTGTAGACCAGGCTGTCGGCCTGATTGCGGGCCTCGATCAGAGCACGCTTTTTCTTGTCCTCGGCCTCGTGTGATTCGGCATCCTTCACCATTTTCTCGATTTCCTCATCGGACAGGCCCGACGAGGCGGTGATGCGGATGGACTGTTCCTTGCCGGTGCCCATATCCTTGGCCGAGACATTGAGGATGCCGTTGGCGTCAATGTCGAAGGTTACCTCCACCTGCGGCACGCCCCGCGGCGCCGGCGGAATGCCGACCAGCTCGAAGCGCCCGATGGTCTTGTTGTCTCCGGCCATTTCACGCTCACCCTGCAGCACGTGAACCGACACGGCCGGCTGATTGTCCGCCGCGGTAGAAAAGATCTGGCTCTTCTTGCACGGAATCGTGGTGTTTTTCTCGATCAGCTTGGTCATCACGCCACCGAGGGTCTCGATGCCCAGCGACAGCGGCGTCACGTCGAGCAGCAGCACGTCCTTGACCTCGCCCTTGAGCACGCCCCCCTGAATGGCGGCGCCGATGGCCACCACCTCGTCGGGATTGACCCCCTTGTTGGGCGTTTTGCCGAAGATGGTCTTGACCTTCTCCTGCACTGCCGGCATGCGCGTCATACCACCGACCAGGATCACCTCGTCGATCTCGGAGGCCGACAGCCCGGCATCCTTGAGCGCCGTGCGGCAGGGGCCTTCAAGCTTGCCGATCAGATCGGCGCAGATGCTTTCGAGCTTGGCGCGGCTGAGCTTGAGGTTGAGATGCTTCGGGCCGCTCTGGTCAGCGGTGATAAAGGGCAGGTTGATATCCGTTTCAACCGAGGAGGACAGCTCGCACTTGGCCTTTTCCGCCGCTTCCTTCAGGCGCTGCAGGGCCATCTTGTCCTTGCGCAGATCAATACCCTGCTCCTTTTTGAACTCATCGGCGAGATAATCGATGACATGCTGGTCAAAATCCTCGCCCCCGAGAAAGGTGTCGCCATTGGTCGACTTGACCTCGAACACGCCGTCGCCCAGTTCCAGGATCGACACGTCGAAGGTGCCGCCGCCCAGGTCGAAAACGGCGATCTTTTCATCCTTCTTCTTGTCGAGACCGTAGGCCAGCGCCGCCGCGGTGGGCTCGTTGATGATGCGCAATACCTCCAGACCGGCGATCTTGCCGGCATCCTTGGTGGCCTGGCGCTGCGAATCGTTGAAGTAGGCCGGCACGGTGATCACCGCCTCGGTCACGCTTTCGCCCAGGAAGTCCTCCGCCGCCTGCTTCATCTTCTGCAACACCATGGCAGAGATCTCCGGCGCGCTGTATTTCTTGCCACGGGCCTCGACCCAGGCATCGCCATTGTCGGCCTTGACAATCTTGAACGGGCTGATTTCGATATCCTTGCGCACGGCGTCGGAATCGAACTTGCGCCCGATCAGACGCTTGATGGCAAACAGGGTATTTTCCGGGTTGGTCACGGCCTGGCGCTTGGCCTGCTGGCCCACCAGCCGCTCACCGCTTTCGGTGAAGGCCACCATTGACGGCGTCGTGCGGGCGCCTTCGGCATTGGCGATAACGATCGGCTCCCCTCCCTCCATCACGGCAACGCAGGAGTTGGTGGTGCCCAAATCGATTCCGATTACTTTTCCCATGGTCTGTAGTCTCCTCTGTTATAGCCTGCTGTCCGGGCTCGTATCAGGCATCCGCTGCAACGGCGCCTGCCGGTGCCGCTGCCTTGGACACCAGAACCAGAGCCGGACGCAACAAACGGTCATTCAGCATATAGCCACGCTGCATCTCTTCCACCACCGTGTTCGGCGGGCAGTCTTCACGCTCCACCTGCCCCATGGCCTCGTGACAGGCCGAATCAAAGGGCTGTTGCAGGGCTGCCACCGGCCGCACCTGAAATTTTTCCAGCACCCGCTGGAACTGCTCCAGCGTCATTTCCACTCCGGTAATCAGCCCCTCGACCGGGATATCCTGGGTTCGGGCGTGGGCCAGAGCGCGTTCAAGATTATCCACCACGGGCAGAATCTCGCGCAGCAACTGTTCGTTGCCATAACGCTGCAGGTCCTCTTTTTCGCGCTGCACACGCCGGCGATAGTTTTCCAGATCGGCGCGCGCCCGCAGGTACTGATCCTTCTGGGTCGCCAGTTCCTCGCGGCAGGCCTGCAGCTGGGCTGCCGGCACCAACGTCACCTCTTCCTCAAGGCCGGCGCAGGACGCCTCGGCCTGGCCGTTGGTGGGTGTTTCCGCTTCGGTTCCGGTCAGGGGAGCAGCCTGCTGCGGCTGCGATTTTTCTTCAGACACGTCCATTCCTCTCACTCAGGGTTGATGCCTTGACAACAAGCATCCGGTTAGATAGCGAAACAAAAAACGCCAAAGGCAAACCGCACAACCGTTACCGCAACGCCAATGCGGCTGCGTTTTAGCCACGCCAGCAGGGTTATTCCAGTTCGCGTTCCAGCATCCGACTCACCAGCCGGGCGGTGTAATCCACCACCGGCACCACCTGGGCGTAGGCCATCCGGCTCGGGCCGATAACCCCCAGGGAACCGAGGGTTTGCTTGCCATTGGTATAGGTGGCGGTAATCAGGCTGCAACCTTCAAAATCCTGATACGGCGACTGGCTGCCAATATAGATCTGCACGCCCTGGGCCTGCTGGGTCCGATCAAGCAGTTCGATCAGATGGCGCTTCTGCTCAAAGGCCTTGAACAGCCGCTTCATGCTGGCGATATCGGTAAAATCGGGCTGATCGAGCATGTTGGCGGCGCCTTCGATAAACAGATCGCCCTCGATATCATCACCGAACACCTGGCTCGACAACGACAGGGCACGGGCCAGCAGGCGGTCATACAACGCCTTTTCTTCGCGCATCTGCGCCACCAGCCGGCCCCGCACCTGAGCAATGGTCAGACCGCCAAGCGACTGGTTGAGGTAGTTGGTCACCTGCTCCAGTTCGCGCACATCGGGCATATCGTCGCTGGTTTCGATAATCTTGTTCTGCACCACGCCGCTTTGCGATACGAAGATCACCAGCAGCCGATTCTGCGACAGGGGCACAAATTCAATGTGGCGGAAGGTGGTGGCGGAAAAGCGCGGTGCCAGCACCAGCCCCGTGTAATGCGACATCTTCGACAGCACATGGCCGGCCCGTTTGAGCAACTGCTGCGGCTGCAGGCCGCTGGCGGCGCAGTGGGCATCGATACAGAGGCGTTCGGCTTCCGTCAGGTCGCGCACCTGCAGCATCGAATCGACATAGAAACGGTAGCCCTTGTCCGTCGGCACCCGGCCGGCCGAGGTATGAGGCGACACGATGTAGCCCATCTCCTCCAGATCGGCCATGACATTGCGCACCGTCGCCGGCGACAGCATCTGCGGATGCTGGCGCGCAATGGTGCGCGAGCCCATGGGTTCCCCCGAGACAATATAGCCTTCGATGATCGCTTCGAGAATGCTCAGACTGCGCTCGTTGAGTTCCATAGCCGCTTTCATCACCGGGGGCCTGCGCCTGGGCCGGCAGCTGCTGGCCCTCCACTGTTAGCACTCTCTGCCGCCGAGTGCTAACAGGGCAGAACATAACAACGGCCCTGATCTTTGTCAAGACAGCCGGCCAAAAACCACCGCCAGCAAGCTACGACAGAAAAGGGCTGATCAGGTGGTCAAACAGCAGCCAGTCCGGCGCCGCCATGCGCCAGACGCCCTGCTGCCGCTGCAACCGAGAACCGCAGAACTGCACCGCCGCGGCAAAGCAGGAGGCGAAGTCCGCGCCAAACAGCCGGCGAAATTCCACCTCGTCAACGCCGGCGGCGGTACGCAACCGCAGATAAACCCATTCGCTGCGCGCCTGGTCGGCGCTGAAGGTCTCGATCAGGTGACGCGGCGCGATCCCCGTTTCGATCGCCCGGCAGTAGCCGTGCCAGTCGTCATCCGCCGCCCAGCGCTGACCCTGATCCTCGGCAAAGAAGCTGTGTGCCCCGGCCCCCAACCCCAGATAGGGGTGGCGCTGCCAATAAGCCAGATTGTGGCGGCAGGCGCGGCCCGGCCGGGCATAGTTGGCGATTTCATAGTGGTCGTAGCCCAGGGCGCTGAGTTGCTCGTGCCAGAACAGGTACTGGGTGCAGTAGGCCTCCTCCGACACCGCCGTGAAGCGGCCAGCGGCCGCCTCGCGCGCCAAAGGCGTGCCCGGCTCGATGGTCAGGCCGTAGAGCGACAGATGTTCCGGTGCCAGCCGCTTGACCCATTCGAGTTGCCCGTGCGGCGGCAGCCCCGGCACTGCAAACATCAGATCAAGGCCGATATTGTCGAAGCCGGCCTGGCGGGCAGCCTGCACCAGTGCCACTGCGGCCGCGCCATCATGGCAGCGCCCCAGCCGCTGCAGCACGGTGTCATCGAAACACTGAACCCCGACAGACAGTCGATTCAGGCCAAGACGGCGGGCGCCGCGCAGCCAGACATCATCCACCGTCGCCGGGTTGACCTCCAGGCTGATTTCGATGTCGTCCGCCCAACCCAGCCGCGCCCGGCTTGCTGTCAGCAGCTGCTCCAGTTGCGCCAGCGTCAGCAGCGAGGGCGTCCCGCCGCCAAAGAACAGGCTTGTCAACGGCAGCGCCGTCAGCGAGGGTGGCAGCGGCGCCGTCTGCAGATCGCGGCACAGCGCCGTCACATAGCGCTGCAACGCCTGCGGTGCCGGCAGGGGGCGTGAATAGAAATCGCAGTAGTGGCATTTGCTGCGGCAGAAGGGCAGATGCAGATAAAGACCAGCCACGGCGCACACTCCCGACAGACGAAAAAGCGCCGGGGTCGGCTAAGACCCCGGCGCCACGGAACAAGGGACGCGGCACTGCCTCAAGCAGCGCAATGGCGTCAGTGGAAATACTTGCCGTTGATCAGCATGTGGACGGCGATGCTGGCAGCGTAACCCAGGGCAATCGCCGGCGTAAACACCAGATGGCGACCGAAGGTGTAGATGCCGCGGGCGGTACCCATCAGGGCAACACCGGCGGCCGAACCGATGGACAGCAGGCTGCCGCCCACACCGGCCGTCAGGGTCACCAGCAGCCAGTGGCCATGCGACATGTGCGGTTCCATGGTCAGCACGGCAAACATCACCGGAATGTTGTCAACGATGGCGGAGAGAATGCCGATCATGACGTTGGCATTAAAGGCGCCCAGATCGTTGTAGAGAAACTGTGACGCCATGGCCAGATAACCGAACTGGCTCAGACCGCCGACACACATGATGACCCCGTAGAAGAACAGCAGCGTATCCCATTCGGCGCGGGCAATCTCACGGAAGATGTCATAGCCGTGCTCATCCTCCTCGCCGCTCAGATCCATGTGCAGCGGCGCCTCAGCCATCAGGGCCGCATGCTCGCGCTTCTTGATGTAGTAAGAGAAAAAACCCAGATAGCCCAGACCCAGCATCATGCCGGCAGCCGGCGGCAGATGCAGGAAGTTGTGGAACGATACCGCCGTGACGATGGTGCACAGGAACAGAATGATGACCCGTCTGGCGCCAAATTTCATCACGACCTTTTCGTCCAGGGCCTGGGGTTTTTCCCTGCTGATCAGGAAGTTCATGATCAGGGCCGGCACCAGCCAGTTGACCAGTGACGGCAGGAACAGGGCAAAGAATTCACTGAATTCAACCATGCCCTTCTGCCACACCATCAGGGTGGTGATGTCACCAAAGGGCGAGAAGGCGCCACCGGCATTGGCACCGACCACCACGTTGATACAGGCCATGACGACAAAGCGCTGGTTCGAGCCGCCCACGGCCATCACCACCGCGCCCATCAGCAGGGCGGTGGTCAGGTTGTCCGCCACCGGCGAGATGAAGAAGGCCAGCAGGCCGGTAAGCCAGAAGATGACCCGCAGCGAAAAGCCGCGCGACACCAGCCAGGAGCGCAGAGCCTGAAACACGTTGCGCTCCTCCATGGCGTTGATGTAGGTCATGGCGGCAAGCAGGAACAAGAACAGCTCGGCGTATTCCACCAGATTGTGCAGAATCGCATGGTGGGCATGGTCAGGCTCGCCCAGGCTCTTGTAGGTGATCGCCACCAGGATCCAGATGATTCCGGCAGCCAGCAGCACCGGCTTGCTTTTACGCAGGTGCAGCTTCTCTTCCAGAATCACCAGGGCATAGGCGCCGACAAACAACACCAGCGCCAGCACGGCCAAACCACTGCCGGTCAGGTCGCGCACGGCGCCGCCGCCTTCACTGGCCAGGGCCGGCAGGGCGGCCAGGCTGAACAAAACGGTCAACAGACTCTTCACATTTTCCCCCGTAGCATGAAATAAAAAAGGTATGAAACCACCCGACAGTGACCTGTCTCGCTGCCGGGCTGACACCGGAATAAACATAACAAAATCGGCACCCTGTTCGGTGTGCCGGTCATTGGTACGCTGAGGCTGGCAGCACCCGCCGACAGGCGGGCTTCTGGCATAGATCAACGATTTTGCGTTGTTTTTCGACTTTCAGGGCTCATCTTCATAGCACCGGCTTCGCGCCACTGTCAACCCTTGAAGCACCATGTGGGACTTTTTGCCTTTTATGTTGCAGATCTTCCACATCAGGTAATCCCCCTCAAGGGACGCAATCCCGCGCCGCAGCTTGCGGCCGGCAGCGGCCCTGGGCTATGATGGCGCCCTGCCACAGGGCAGCAAATTCTCCCGCCAGCCAAAAGGAATCCCACCATGAAACAGGCCCTGAATCAGGACATTGTCGCCGGCATCGCCCAGTTCAACATCCAACTGGGTGACTGTGACGCCAACCTGCAAACCGCCCTGGCTGCCCTGGAACGCCTTGCCGGCCAGGGCGCGCAGCTGGTGGTCCTGCCGGAGATGTGGAGCACCGGTTACGCCTACCGTCAGCTCGATCAGCTGGCGCAGCGCACGCCGGCCATCCTGACGGCACTGGCCGAGGTCGCCCGCCGCCACCAACTGGTCATCGTCGGCAGCCTGGTGGAGCAGGATGGTGGCCGGCTCTATAACAGCGCCTACACCATCGACGCCGGCGCCCTCGTCGGCCACTACCGCAAGCTGCACCTGTTCTCCACCATGGGCGAGGACCGCTTTCTGGCCGCCGGCGACCGCACCTGTGTGGTGCCGACCCGTCTCGGCCGTATTGGCGTCGCCATCTGTTACGACCTGCGCTTTCCCGAGCTGTTCCGCAAGATGGCCCTCGAAGGCGCCGCCATCATCTGCCTGCCGGCGGAATGGCCCAAGCCGCGCCAGGAACACTGGCGCACCCTGCTGCGCGCCCGCGCCATCGAAAACCAGCTGTTTGTCGCCGCCGCCAACTGTTGCGGCGTACAGGGCAAGCTCGATTTCTTTGGCATGAGCCTGCTGCTGTCAGCACGCGGCGAGGTCCTGGCCGAAGCCGGCGAGCACGACACGGACCTGATCGCCACCTTCAGCGCCGAGGAAATGCTCAGCTACCGCAGCCAAATCCCCTGCTTCCGCGACCGGCGGCCGGAAATCTACGGCACCCTACCTTGAGCCTGAGCCGGCCAGCGGCTGGGCCGTGGCACGCAACGGCGCCGGAATCTGCTCCAGCCGGTCGGCAAACATCAGCTCCCCCGCCTCGTTAAGATACAGATAGCGAGGGCCGCTGGCCGGTGCGGATTGCTGGTGCAGCTCGATCAGGGCATCGACGCTGGCTGGCGGCGCCGCGACTGGACGACGGGACACCTCCGGCTGCGACGGGCGCACAACGGGCAGCGGCGCGGCCGGGGGCGTGGCGCTGGGCACGGCGACCGGCTGCGGCGCACACAGACGCGCATGAAAACGCTGCAGACTGTGCAACAGACTGCCGGCCGGCGGTCGGCTGTAGCGCAGCAGCTGATCAAGCAGAAGCAGCAGCACAACAAACGTCAGCAGGGCCAGCACAAAACGCAACCAGCGCGGCCGACTGGGGCGTGTGACCGGTTTTTTTCGCCTTGAGGCTGCCGGGCGGCGCTTGGCCGGCACCGTCCGCTTAGCGCTCATCCCGCCCTCCCGGCAACCTCTCCAGCCCCCGGTATTGCACCGCTTCGGCCAGATGAGCGACAGCAATGCACTCGGCCCCGGCCAGATCGGCAATGGTGCGCGCCACCTTGAGAATGCGGCCATGGCTGCGGGCCGACAGACCCAGCCGATCCGTCACCTGCTGCAACAGCCGGTGGCCTTGCTCGTCAAGAGCACAAAAACGACGCAGATGGCGCGCCTGCATCTGGCTGTTGGTGTGCAAACCGTAGGGCGCCAGCCGCTGCTGCTGGCACTGCCGGGCCGTTTCAACCCGGGCACGGATGGTGGCCGAGGCTTCCGGCTCGGCACCACCGGCCAGTTGCTGGTAGCTGACACGGGGCACCTCCACCTGTAAATCGATTCGGTCAAGCAGCGGCCCGGACAGACGGCTGCGATAGCGCTGCAAAGCCAGCGGCGTACAACGGCAGGGATGCTGCGGATCACCCAGATAGGCACAGGGACAGGGGTTCATCGCCGCCACCAGCATGAACGAGGCCGGAAAGGTAAGGCTCTGGGCCGCCCGGCTGATGCTGACCCGGCCATCCTCCAGCGGCTGGCGCAACATCTCCAGCAGGTTCTTCTTGAATTCCGGCAATTCGTCAAGAAACAGCACGCCATTATGGGCCAGCGACACCTCACCGGGCCGCGGCACCGCGCCGCCACCGATCAGGCCGGCATCGGAAATGCTGTGGTGCGGTGACCGAAAAGGGCGTTGCCGTACCAGGGCATCGGCCCGTGGCAACAGGCCACTGATGGAATGAATCCGTGTGGTTTCAAGGGCTTCAGTAAAATTCAGCGGCGGCAGAATGGTCGGCAGGCGCCGTGCCAGCATAGTCTTGCCGCTCCCTGGCGGACCGATCATCAGCAAGTTGTGGCTGCCGGCGGCCGCTACCTCCAGCGCCCGCTTAACCTGCTGCTGGCCGCGCACCTCGCTGAAATCCTCGGCCCCTTCCGGCAGCAACGCCGCCGCGTTACCAACGGGCGGCGGCGTTGCCGTCAGGCGTGTCGGATCGTTGAGAAACTCCACCACCTGGGCCAGATCCTCCACCCCATAGACCGGCACCGCACCGACCACCGCGCCCTCGGCGGCATTTTCCGCCGGCAGAATCAGCCCCTCGACCGGCCAGTCGGCCGCCGCCACCGCCACGGCCAGACAGCCCCGCACCGGCTTGATGCGGCCGTCAAGGGACAGTTCACCCATATAGAGAAAGCGCCGCGCCCGTTCCGGCACATGGCCGGTGGCCGCCAGAATCCCGACAGCGACCGGCAGGTCGAGAGAGGCGGCATCCTTGCGAATATCGGCCGGGGCCAGATTGACGGTGATGCGGCGCACGGGAAAATCGTAGCCACTGTTCTTGATGGCCGATTTGACCCGGTCCTTGCACTCCTTGACGGCGCCTTCCGGCAGGCCGACGGTGGCAAACTGGGGCAGGCCCTGGGCAACATCAATTTCGACCTCGACGGGATAGGCGTCGATGCCGATCAGGGCTCCGGAATAAAGGGTGGCAAGCATGGGGGCTCCTGCTGAACCGGGGAACATGACAACGGGCTAACCGGGCAAGTATAGCAGAAACCGACCGGCCGACAGCAGCCCTGGCACAAAACATCCCCCACAGGGGATTTTTTACTCTTTGACAGCCGCCACTGTGCCTGTCTATCGTTTGTCGCTGCCACATGCAGCATTGCTGGCCGCCCAGTCTCCCGCCGGGCAAGCCGCCAATGAAGCCCCTGGCCGGAGAACCGGCCGCGAAAATTCTTTATTGTGCCACGACCCGAACCGCTTGCCGTGGCACCCAAGCTGGAGGCTGTCATGCTGTTTTTTCTGTTTTATCTGGCCACCGGTGCCATCGCCGGGGTCATGGCCGGACTGCTCGGTGTCGGCGGCGGTGTCATCATCGTGCCGCTACTGGCCTTTGCCTTCAGTTCGCAACAGATGCCGGAGAGCTACATCCTGCATCTGGCGCTGGGCACCTCGCTGGCCAGCATCCTGTTCACCTCGCTGTCGAGCCTGCGCGCCCACCATGCCCGCGGTGCGGTTCACTGGGCAGCGGTGCGGGCCATCGCGCCAGGCATTCTGACCGGCACCTTTGCCGGCAGCTATCTGGCGGCCCAGCTGTCGAGTCGCTTTCTCAGTATCTTCTTCGTCAGCTTCCTGTTCTACGTCGCTGTGCAGATGCTGCGCAACAAGCGGCCCCATCCCGGTCGCGAATTGCCGGGCTTTACCGGCATGTTTGGCGCCGGCAGCCTCATCGGTGGCGTCTCTAGCCTGGTTGGCATCGGCGGCGGCAGCCTGTCGGTGCCCTTTCTCGTCTGGTGCAACCTGCCGCTGCATCGCGCTGTCGGCAGTTCCGCCGCCATCGGCTTTCCCATCGCCCTGGCCGGCGCCTCCGGCTACCTGCTCAACGGCCTGGCGGTAACCAACCTGCCTGGCGGCAGCCTCGGCTTCATCTACCTGCCGGCCCTGGCCGGCATCGCCCTGGCCAGTGTGCTGACAGCACCGCTGGGAGCCCGGCTGGCCCACAGCCTGCCGGTAACGCGGCTGAAGAAGGTGTTCGCCCTGTTCCTGGTGCTGATGGGAACGCGCATGCTGATCGGCCTGTTCTGCTGACCCGTCACGAAAATCGGCGGCGAAACCGGGAGGGGGAGGACCGCTGGATCAATGGGCCTGGCCACTGCGCACCAGCGCGAGAAATTCGGTATAGCTGCTCACCTGCAAACAACTTTCGCGCATCGGCCGGCTCTTGAAGGTGCCGGCAATGTCGGCAAGAATCTCCAGCTGGATACCGCTGTCGTCCTGTGGTGTGAGGATGAAGAAAATCAGCATGGCTGGCAGATCATCGGGCGCGTCGAAATCGATCCCCATAGGCGCCAGCCCCACCAGCACCAGCGGTTCGGCCAGGCCCTCCAGCCGGGCGTGCGGCACGGCCAGGCCCTTGCCGATACCGGTGGCCATCACCTGCTCGCGCTGCCGCACCAGAGCGGCAATCTCCGTTACCGCGCAACCCGCCAGAGGCGCCGCCAGCTGAGCAAACTCCTCGATCAACTGCCAACGATCCGCCGCCTTGAGCCGCAGCACAAAACCGCTCGGCACCAGGTAATCGACAAAGCGGCGAGCCTTTTTCAGCCGCAGCACGGCCTGCATGGCCGGGCCACTCAGCAGCGAGGTCACCAGCGCCATGATCACCAGCGACACAAAAACCGTCTGACTGATCAGACCATACTGCAGCGCCAGCACACCCAGAATAATGCCCATGGTGCCCTGGGCACTCATGCCGAAACCGATCCCCAGGGCATCGCGCCACGGCAGGCCGGCACCCCGGCCGCCAAGCGTGCTGCCAAGAATCTTGCCGCAAAGGGCCAACACCAGCACCGTCAGGGTCAGCAAGGGATTGAAGTGGTCGAGAAAATTGACCTTCAGACCAATACTGGCAAAAAACAGTGGCGCGAAGATGAAGGACACGAACTGTTCGATGGTGGTGCGGGTGCGTTCGCGCAGATGGCTCGAATGGCCCAGGGCCACGCCTGCGAGAAAAGAGCCGAAGATGGCATGGATGCCGATCCATTCGGTGAAGGCCGCCGCCAACAGACACAGGGACAGGGCAAAACCCAGCACCCCGCCGGGCCAGCTGGTATGGGCCTGTATCCACGGCAATGCACGATGAATGGCCCAGGGAAACAGCGTCAGCATCATCAGGGTAAAGAGCAGGGTCAGGCCGATGGTATAGCCGACCGGCAGCCCACCACCGGCGCCGAGCAACCCGAGAATGACGGCAAACACCAACCAGCCGAGCAAATCATTGAGCACCGCCGCCGCCACCACCGTCACGCCCAAATCGCTCCGATAGATGTTCAGATCCATCAGGATCTTGGCGATGATCGGCAGGGCCGATATCGACAGCGCCGTGGCCATGAACAGGGCGAAAGCCAGCCGGGGCGCGCCGGCCTGGTGACCCATCAGCTGCGGCAGCCACCAGGCGGCGGCAAACCCCAGGGCAAAGGGCAACGCCATGCCGGCCAGGCCGACCCACAGGGCGGTCTTGCCCTGGCGCCAGACCGCCGACAGATTGACTTCCATGCCAGCCACCAGCAAAAACAGCACGATGGCCAACGTTGTCAGGCCATCAAAGGCCAGGGCGCAGCCGCCGACGCAAGGAAACAGAAAGGCATGAATCGCGGGCGCGACAGCACCGAGCACCGTCGGTCCGGCCAGAATCCCGGCCAGGATTTCACCCAGCACCGCCGGCAGGTTGACAGAGCGCGCCAGTTCGCCCAGCAACCGCGCCGCTGCCAGCAGCAACCCGAGAGATAACAGCAATACGGTAACATTGTGGTGATCAAGAACGTCCATGCGGCCTCGTCAGGGCGCAGCACCAAAGCGGGCACAAGCCCATGGCTGCCGGGATCAGGAAGAAAGTATTGCCGCTGCCCGGCAATTGCCACACCCCGGAGACCTTTGCAACCGGCATCGGGGAGGACGAGCCCGGCAAAAACGCGCAGGCAGGCCAGGATCAGGCCATGAAACAACGTCCGCAAGCGTCGAGGCCACGAGACGATGGCAGAGCAACAGCAGTCCAAGGCTGTGTTGCTCTGCCATCACCGGCAGGAGCACAAACCAGATTGTTCCTGTTGATAACAACTGCGCAAAAAACAGCATCGCGCCCAGCAGGATGTTGAAAAAGTCCCATCCGGGGCTTTTTCAACGACGCAAGCCGAAAATGCGATTTCCGTCTTGCTCACAAAATCAATCCATTACGAAGTAATGATTGATTTTGGTCGCCCGTCCATGGGCTCCAGCAGGCTGTTTTTCAACAGCCTGCTAGGCCCGGGCGCGCCAAATGTCTATCGACAGCCGGTTGGCTGCGGCAGCGCCTATGCCCGCAAGCCCGGCCCGTCGAGCCGGGCGGACATGGCGGTTGCGGCCGCATTACCGGGTTCTGTTGCCGTTTCGGCCGCCTGGCCGGCCATGCGGCTGTAGGCCGCCGCGACCTGGGCCATCTGCGGTGCGGCCCGTTGCTGTTCGGCCAGTTCCTGTCGCGCGCTGGCCGCCTGGCGGCGTGCCCGTGCCGCCACCCGATAATCCTGAGCGGACGGCTGGGCCGGCGCCAAGGCAGCCCGCTCAATGACGGCCATCTTTTCGATGGTGGCAGCAGGATCACCCGCCACGGCCGCCAGATCAACATTGACGGCCCCTTCAACCGCATAGCGGCGGCCATCGGGACCGGTTTCGTAGCGCAGGGTCGGCGCACCGGCATAGGGGCCGCCAGCGGCGGCATGGGCCGCTTCGTGAACCCGCACCTCCTGATCACGTTGCTGCAGCTGCCGCACCTGTTCCAGTTCGGCCGTGGTCAGCTGGGTCTGGGGAGCCGCAACCGCTGACGCCTTCCCCTCCGCCTCGCCAGCAACCGGTACCGTCGCGGGTTGCGCCTCGGCGGCCTGTTGACGCGCCGCACCACTGAGGCTGACACGATCACGACTGTCACCCTGCCGCTCACCAGCCAAAACACGCCCGTTGCCGGCGAGCGGTCGCAACGCCGTCAAGCCCTGCGGCCAGGGGGCCTGCCGGGCATAAGCCTCCAGCGGTGTCAGAGAAGAAGAGAGCCGAAGCGCGGACATAATACGACTCACCGGAAAGGGGCAACCCTCAGTCCAGCAGCGGCAGCACCTGCGCTACCCGCCAGAATTCTGGTGAAGTATAGCAAAAAGTCCGCGACACCGCAGCAGGGCGGCATTACTTTTCCCGTTCAGCGAAATCGTCAGCACTGCGCTGGTGGGCCAGCCGTTGCAACGCGTACAACGACAGCCCATAGAGTACAGGCCACAGCAGCAGTGCTGCCAGCAACCAGAGCAGCAACGCGCCAGCGGCGGCAAGGGCCAACGGTGCCAGCGTACCGGCCATTCGCGACAGATCAAGCAGGACAGACAGCGAAAGAATTGCACCAGGGGCAGGAACACCGGCCAGAGAGGCACCAGCGTAAAAAAATGGCGGCAGCAGGACCAGTTGCAGAGGGTAAAGCGCGAAATTGACAGCCTGCATCAGCGCAAGATTCAGTCGCAGACTCAGGGCCAGGGCGGCACACAACAGGCTGGTGCCCCAGGGCAACGGCATCAGTCCCAGCAAAATCGCCAGGCTCAGTGCCAGCGCCAGACGCCGCGGGCTGGAACCCGCCCACAGCAGACGGCCGAGAAGCCGCCGGATTTGACGGGCCAAACGCAAGCCGGCAAAGCACCGATCAAATCCGCTCACGCCGGACGTGAAACTGCAGGATGGCGCCGGTCACGCGGCTGCAGCCGGTATAGAGAAACAGCAGCCACCAGAGCACGGCCGCCAGCAACAGGATGGCCGGGTGCCACAGGCCACGCAGTCCCGCCAGCAAATCGACGGGCAGCTGCGGCCCCGGCGGCAGCCAGCTCGCCACCAGCGGCAGATAAAACAGGCTCAGCAGGGCCATCCACTGGTAGGCGCTGAAGCGCCGCTCGCCACGATAGTCGGCGCGCAGCAGTTCCGACAACAGCCGCCAGCCCTGCGTGACCAGGGTTGCCAGCAGCAGAGCCGCCAGCATCGCTCCACGGCTGTAGAGCCACAGACCCATCAGGCCGGCGCCGACATAGAGCAGGGCGGTGAGGACCTGAACCGGCACCACCGCCGTGTTCTCTAAGCCGCTGGCATAGGCGATCTTGCGGGTTGTGCCTTCAAATACCAGCGGAAAACGCCCGAACAGCCGCCGGATCAAAGGCCCACTCTGGGCCAGTGGCCGACCATAACAGCAGCCGAAGCTGATACAGGCCAGCCGGCCGAAGCCCTCGCCAAAGGCGTAGGCCAGCGCCAGCGCCGCCAGGGTCGCCAGCGGTGGCAACAGTTGCCGCCCCGCCACGGCGTTGATAGCCAGAACCAGCCAGGGCGCCGCCAGAATACCGACAAAAACCGCGCCACCAACGGTAAAGGTGTGCGCCTTGCCCTCAACCCATTGCGCCACCAGTCGCGAAGCCGGCACACACAGCCCCAGCAACGCCAGTCCAAGCAGCGCCACGGTGGCGCTGGCCACCCCGACAGCCTGCAGCGCCAACAACAGCAGCAGCAGGGCCGCGACATAGGCATTGGCGGTCAACAGGCCGTAATAGGTCAGGTTACAGCCCTGCCACTGTTCCGGACCAACGCGCCGCAGCGGCACCGCAGCGATAAACTGCCAGCCTTCGCGCGGCAGCACCCGACAGCCCCACAGCAGGTAAAAGCCGCTCAGCAAGGCTAACACCAGCAAAATCAGCAGATTGGTCATCACAACAGGCTCCTTCCGAGCTGCTTTGGTAAACAGTATCAGGTTGGCTGGCGAAACACAAAGCGCCGCAGGCAAGGCCAGGGCCGTTGCCGCAACGCCGCCATCGCTACGTTGTTGCGCCCCCAGCTTCCCAGGCGTAGTTCAACCTCCTGTCACCGCCCGGCCGATGGTGCTGCGCAGCCGCACCTCGGTTTCCACCAGCGGCAGACCAAAGCCGCGGCTGAAGCGGCTGACGACATCGCCACGCCACTGGTTGGCCAGCAGATCGTCGCTGAAGCGCAGCCGGCCGGGTTCGAACAGCAGCACCACCGTGCTGCTGCCGGGACGGAACAGGCTCTTGGGCTGACCCCGGCGCACGAACAGTCCGGGGTACTGCAGCGTCACGGGTTCATACCCGCAATGATCGCAGTAACAGCTGTGCAGATCACCGATCATCAGCGCCACCACCTCGACCATGGCCACCAGCCCCACCTGAGAGCCGTCGGCCACATCGGTATCAATCAGCGTCACCAGGCGACGGTTCTTGTCATAGGGCGTCACCGCGGCCACCACCGCGCCGGGATTGCAGGCATGATAGCGGCCCTGCACCTCGTACTGATCGACAATCCGGCCACTGACCGGCAGGTGGTTGTAATGGTATTTCTCCGGCGTCAGACGGAAAATGGCGACATCGGCGGCGGCAAAGCGACCCAGCCAGTCGGTCTTGGTCGCGGCCAGCAGCTCCGCCAGCACGAAAAACTTGTCCTTGAGCCACAGAGCGCTGTCTTCGGCCAGGGAGGCCAGCAACAGGCGCGCATCCGCCGGCGCCACCACCGCCCGCTCATCCGCCGCCATGGGCCGACAGTGCCAGTAGCGGATACGCCGCTCGAACAGGCGACGGGCACTGGTGAGCCGCTCCGGCTCCAGGCATTCCGCCAGATCGATGCCGTACTGACGCAGGAAGGCCGGCTGGCGCAAACGGGGATTAAAGGTATCGAGATCGTACTGGGCCAGCGCCAACAGGCGCGAACTGTAGCCACTGGTCAGCAGCCGGAACAACGCCGGTGCCTGTTCACGCAGCGGATGATAAAGAAAACGCACCAGCCGGTCGCCGAACAGCTGCTCGGTCCGTACCTGGCCGCTATAGCGCTCGATATACTGGTGTGGTAGCGTCATGGTCCCCCTCCCCCTCGCCTGTCAAGCCCGCCCGGCGCCGGTCCTGCTGCAGGCACAGCAGCACCAGATTGATCAGCGCCAGCAGATCGGCACCGCGCAGCCGCTGCTGCCGCAACCGCTGGACCAGATCGTCGAAGGCCGTGGTCAGGTCCTCGCGCCCGCCGAGCTGCTGGCGCAACCAGACCCGTTCGGCCGCAGACCCCTCCGTTGCCAGGCTGGCCACCGCCGGCCGCAGATCGGCCAAACCTTCCCACAGCTGCTCCAGCCGCAGCTGATCACGATAATAACGTTCCGCCAGCCGGTTGAACTCGGCCGCCGGCAATTGCAGAGGCTGGCGCACACCGGCGTCGGCCAGAATGGCACGGCTCAGCCGACCGACGGCGCTGGCTTCGGCCGGACGCAGCAGCCGCTGGCGCAGATCGGTCAGCAGCTGACCGCAGCCCAGCTGCTCGATCAGGGCGGCGCCATCCTGCTCCAGCACCTCCAGCGCGGCCAGGGCGTACTGCTGCTGGGGCACGCGCCAGTAACCGGGATAGCGCCGACTGACCCGTACGCCGGCCGTGCGCCGCAGAATGCGCAGCAAGAAGCGGTTACGACTGTCGCGCCGCACATAGAAGGTCGGCAGACCGAGGGCGCGGCCGAAAAAAATCTGCCGTCGTTCACTTTCACACTGGGGCGTATCGGGAATGGTGCGATGCTGGCCAAGACCGCTGGCCATGTACTGAAACGCCAGAGCACTGATGAGCTGCTGCAGGCTTACCGCCGCCGCCATATCGGCGCCAAAGGAAGGAAACAGACTGTAATAACGGCCTTCGAAGCCACAGAAACCCTGCTGCTGGTAACTGCGCAGCTTCATCAGCTGGTACAACGACATGCGCGCGTCGAACACGCCCATGGCATCGAGATCAGCCAGCAGGCGCTGCTGATTACCCAGATAACCATCGAGAGCCGGGCTTTCGGCGCTGCTGAGAAAACTCACCGGATAATCGATCAAACGGAAATCCGGCACAAAATCGCCCTGCAAGCCCGGTAAGCGGCTCAGGGCGCCATCGAGCCAGTCAGGCCCGAAGGGCGTCAGCCGCTGTCCCAGCAGCTTGAGCTGCGCCTTCTTGCGCCAGCGGCGCCACAGCATGCGCAGGTGGGTGAAATCGAGTTCGTGAGCCAGAAAACCCAGCGCCCGTTCCGGATGAAAATCCTCGAAGCCCAGCCGGTAAGGCGCGGCACTGTAGGTACCGACAAACAGCGGCAAAAAATGTTCCTGAATCTTGATCGCCAGATCACCGCACAGCTTTTCCAGCGCCGCCGGATAGCTGCCGCCACCGCCCAGGGCCCGTTCGGCAGTCAGACGCCGGCTGCCAAGGCTGACATGCACCCCATTATTGGCCAGGCTGGTATTCGACAGATTGGGCAGAACCACCAGATTGCGGGTGATAATGCCGGCCTCACGCAGCTTGGCCACGCCATTGAGCTGACTGCGACTGAGAACCTGGTGGCACAGGTGCATGTAGGCGTGCTTGTCTTCGCCGCAGTCCCAGCCCGACAGGCAGGGGCTCATGAACAGTTCCCGGTAAAAACTGTCGGGGATCAGTTCATTGAGCTGCTTCTGCCGTTGGGGTGGGTGGGGCGCATTGTAGATCAGGGCCTGCTGACCCTGTTCGGTCAGGCCGAACCGATCATTGGCGTAAAGAACCAGCAGCTGGGTCAGAACGAAGCGGCGCGCCGTCTCGCGCGCCAGCGCCTGGCCCTGTCCTGCGGCCACCGTCAACGGCACCACATAGAACGACAGGGTTTCCGGCGAGGTGTTGTCATTGAGAAAAAACTGCTGCAACTGCGCCACCGTCTGCCTTAAGGTGGCCGGCAGCTGCGGCTGCACACCGGCGACGTCGGCCAGGGCCAGCTTGACCAGATAACTTACCGGCAGCCGCACACCGGCCTCACCGCTGGCCGTGGTGTAGCTGAAGCGCTGGTGATCGCACCGCAGGGGCGAATCGGGCCGACGCTTGTCCGCCAGCAGATCCTGCTGCAACACCTGGCGAGCGGCGGCACTGAGCCGCTGACGACCAAAGCGCACCCAGCTGTTTTCCCACACCTGCGTCTGTCCTTCGTCGAGGAAGGCGCGCAAGCGCTCGATCTGGCGTTCGGGCGCGTCGCCGCTGGCGGCCCGTTTGACCAGGTTGGCGAAATAACGCGACTGCTCAATGGTGAGCGGCAGATCAACCTGCTGCCGGCTGCCGGCCACGGCCACCTGCAACTCGGTTTCACTGCCGGCGGTGGTATCGCTAGCGCCAAAGGGCAAGTCACCCGCGGCCAGCAATGGCGCCAGCGCCCGCCGCACGGCCGGCAGGGGCAGATCTCCCCCCTGGGCCGATTCCAAAGACTTCAGATGCAGGGTACAGTCGCGCGACATGGACACAGCCTCCTGGCGCCGCGCTTGTTAACAGACTCGGCGGCAACCCTGGTCAGGCTGTATCGCCGCTGTTCAGTTTGGATGAGGGTGCGATGATGTTGGCGTGAGAACGGCGCCGCCAGCCCTAAGCTGCAGGCTGGCCAGCAGAACATCAAAGGTCAGCGGACGGGAATAATGATAGCCCTGGCCGATGCGACAGCCAGCCTCGCGCAGGACCTGGTGCTGGATCGGACTTTCGACCCCTTCGGCAACGCAGTCCAGTTCCAGACCGCGCGCCATGGCCAGCACGGCCCGAACGATGGGGCTGATGCTGCCGCTCTGGCTGATGGGACGGACAAAACAGCGGTCGAGCTTGAGGGTATGCAACGGCAGACTCTGCAGATAGCCGAGGGAGGAATAACCCGTGCCGAAATCGTCGACGGCAATGGCAACCCCGGCCTCGGCCAGGGTTGCCAGCAGGCTCTGGGTGGTCTTCATGTCCCGCATAAGACTGGTTTCGACAATCTCCACCTCGAACTGCCGCGGCGAAAGACCAGAGGCCGCGATCCGCGCCAACATTCGCCGGGCGAAGCCTGCCTGCTGAAACTGTTGCGGCGACACATTGATGGCGATCTTGACGTGTTCCAGATCCCGCTGGCGCAGAACCGCCGCATCGCGGCAGGCTTGTTCCAGCACCCAGTCGCCCAGGTCAGCCATCAGGTGCGCTTCCTCGGCCAGGACAATGAACGCCGCCGGCGCCAGCAATCCCAGCCGCGGATGCTGCCAGCGCAGCAGGGCTTCGAGACCGACCAGTTGGCCGGTCTCCATGGCTATCTGGGGCTGATAATGCAGCCGCAGCTGGTCGCGTGCCACTGCCTGGGCCAGATCGTTCTCCAGCGACAGGGTCGCCGCCCCCGCGCGCTGCAGTTCGGCGCTGTAAAAACAAAAGCTGTTGCGGCCGCGCGCCTTGCAACGCTCCAGGGCCAGATCGGCATGACGCAACAAGGCCTGCTTGGTCTGGCCATGATCGGGGTAGAGGGCGATACCGATACTGAAGGTGAGCCGCACCGCCTGCTGCTGGTAATGCAGCGGCTGCCGCGCCAGCGCCAGCACCTTTTCCGCTATCTGGACAGCCTCGTCGGCCAGAACAAGCCCCGGCAGCAACAACAGAAATTCGTCGCCGCCGATCCGCGCCAGGGTGTCCCCTTCCCGCAAACTCTTTTTCAGCCGCAGGGCGACAGCCTGCAACAGGGTGTCACCCGCCAGGCGACCAAGGCTGTCGTTAACCTTTTTGAACCGATCCAGATCAAGCGACATCAAAGCGAGGCGGCCACCGCCACGCCGCGCCTGGCTCAAGGCCATTTCCAGCCGGTCATCAAGCAGCAGACCATTGGGCAGCTGGGTCAGCAGATCATGATAGCGGTGATGACGCTGCAGCGCCTGCGACTGCTTGCGTTCGCCAATGTCCCGCGCCACGCCATAGATCACGGAGGTGGCGCCGATCCCGCTGCCAGCGTCCTCCGCCGTGGCCGCCTCTGGCGGCAGCAGCGTCACTCCGGCCTGCACCTCGACATGGCAGACATCGGCGCTCGCGCGCATGTTCAACCGCAGTTCCAGCCGCCGGGCCGACCGCAGACCACCCTGACGCACCTGCTCAAAGGCGTGCCGCGCCTTCTTGCGGTCCCGGGCATAGACCAGACTACTGAAATGCCGCCCCAGCAAGGCCTCCGCCGGCCAGCCCAGCAGACCCTCGGCCCGGTCACCAACAAACAGGAAGATACCCCGATCATCCAGCAGAAAGAACAGATCCGGCACAGAGTTGATCAGAAAACGGTGCAATTCCTCGGAGCGCTGCAGCCGACGCTGCAGACACAGAGATTCCTGTCGCTGCAGGCGGCGCTGCAAGGCGGCGGCAACGCTGTCCAGCAGTCGCGGCGGCGGACAGGGTTTGGCCAGAAAATCAACGACGCCTTTGCGAAAGGCCCGGGTCGCCTGATCAAAGGTGGACTCACCGCTGAGCACGATGACGCTGGTGTCGATCGCCTCACCCGCCAGCCGATCAAGCAGCTGCTGGCCGGTGAGCACCGGCATGTTGATATCAAGCAACAGCAGATCGAAGGATTGCCGGCGCAAGGCGATCAGCGCCTGCCCACCATCGGCGACGGTATCAACCCGGTAACCGGCCAGCTCCAGAACCGCCCGCACACTGGCACAGAGTCGCGCATCATCGTCGGCCAGCAGAATGCGTGGGCGCGGCTCAGGCCCCGGCATCGGCGCTCTCCTGCGCCAGTAGCCGGCGCGGCAGCAGTATCTGGAAGCTAGTCCCGGCAGCAGCGCGCGAGGTACAGCTGATTTCGCCGCCAAGTTGTTCGACCAGATTGCGGACAATGACCAGCCCCAGACCGGCATGACCAGCCTTGCTGCTGGTCACCGGCTGGAACAGCCGTTGCAAAACGGCTTCCGGCAGCCCCGGCCCGTCGTCCTCGATCCGCAGTTCGACCAGCTGCGTACCGTTTTTGTAGACCCTGTCGCGCGTCACCAGCCGCAGGTGGCCGCCGGCCGGCAGGGCCTCGGCGGCATTGCGGACCAGATTGAGCACCAGCTGCCGCAAAGCCGCGCCACTGAGCGCCAACGGCGGAATGCCTTCGTCCAGATCGAGTTCGAGATGCAATCCGCGACCGGCCAGCAAGCTGACCGTGAACAGGCGACCGAGATCACGCAGCAAAGCGTTAAGACCCAGCCGCGCCGGCTCGCCGGTGGCCTCCAGCGGTTCCAACGGCTGACGCAGGCGGGCCAGCAGATCACCCACCCGCACCAGTTCGTCCTGCAGCAACACCAGCTCCTCCGTCCGGGCCGGATCATCGAGCTTCTGTTGCAGCACATGCAGGTAGTTGCCAATGACCGTCAGGGGATTGTTGACCTCGTGCAGCAGTTTACGCACCTGCAGCTGGTAATGGTCCCGCTCACCCTGCAGGCGCTCGGCCGTTTCCTGCCGCCACTGGCGCTGGCGGGCCAGGACCAGGGCCAGCTGATCGGCAAACAGTTGCAACAGGGACATCTGAGCCGCCAGCCGGCGACCCTGCGCCGCGCCAACACCAGCAACCACCGCCGCCAGCGGCATGCCACCTGTGACCAGAGGCAGCACCAGCAGCCCCTCCTGCCCCAGCAGTCCTGCCATCTGCCGGTCCGGCAACGGCGTCAAGGCGTCGTGTTCATCCGTCAGCTGAACCTGGCCACTGCGCAGGGCCTCGGCCACCCGACTGGCCGAATCCGGCCAGTGCAGAACAATTTCGTTCCAGCGCGGCCGCAACGGCGAGGACTGCCCCACCAGCTGACCACCGTCCCGACAGAGCAGAAACTCCGGCGCATCGAGGTTGAAAACCAGCGCCAGATCCTGGCGCATCCGCTCAAGCAACGCCGTCTGGTCAGCACCGGAAGCAGCGGCCGTGCGGCAACCGGCCAGCAGGGCCAGGCCGCGCACCTGGTCGGCCAACGCCTGCCGCGCCGGCCGTTCAATCGCTACCGCTGGTGACAACCCCAGATCCTGCGCCAGGGCGGCCACGTCGGCACTGGCCTGCTGAATCAGCTCCTGCAGCAGACCGGCATTGAGCCCCAGAAGCGGATCATCAACCGCCTGCGCCGTCTGGGCGGCGTCGACCAGCCGCAGGGCCAGATTCACCAGCTGCACCAGCGGCGCCGCCTCGCGCAGTTCCTGCGCGGGCTGATTCTGATAGCGCACCGCATCGGCCAGCAACGGCGACAGACCCCAGCGAACCAGCAAGCGGGCCGCGACCTCGGCCGCCGGGCAGCCGAAGCAGTCACGGGCAATGTCCTGCAGTTGCGTCAGAGCCGCCGCGTCGGCCGCCAGCAGCGGGCAACGTTGGGGAAAGGACTGCAGCAGCACCAGCTGGCCCAAGGCATGGAGCAACCCGGCCAGATAGGCCTCTTCGGGATGGGGGTAGGCGGTCAGTTGCGCCAGCTGACGGCTCAGCTGGGCACAAAGCAGGGAACGAAACCACAACCGGTCGGTCAGGGCTTCATGCTCGGGAGGGATCTGGCTGAAAACCTGCTGGACGGCGCTGGTCACGGCCAGCTGGCGGATGCGTTCCTGGCCCAGCACCACCAGCAGGCGGCGCAACTGGGTAACCGCGGACCACGGGCGAAAGCAGGCGCTGGTGGCCAGGCGCAGCACCCGGGCGGTCAGGGCCGGTTCCTGCTCGATCAGCGCGGCCAGGGCGTCAAACTCGACCTCGGCGTCCTGCGCCAGCCGCAGCACCCGCAGCAAAACCTCCGGTACCGCCGCGATCTGCTCGATATGCCATGCCTCTGAATGCATCATTCTGGCTCCTCAGGCGGCAGGCGCCGCAACCAGCCGGCCGGATCGGTACAGCATCGGCGCCACGCTGTGCCAGCATAACGCCGCAACCCCACAGGTCAAGGCCAAAAATGACCAGAAAACAGGCTTATAGGATTCTCACGACCCGTCGGGTGGCCAGACCGAAAAAACCCGCCCGGTCACGAAAGAACCGGGCGGGCCTGAAAAAGGGTTCGAATGAATGAGCGACGTCTTAACAGGCTGTTGAAAAAGTCCCATCCGGGGCTTTTTTAACGACGCAAGCCGAAAATACGATTTCCGTCTCGCTCACAAAATCAATCCATTGCGGAGCAAGGATTGATTTTGGTCGCCCGGCCATGGGCTCTACAGGCTGTTTATCAACAGCCTGTTACAACCGAATCTTCCAGTCGGTGCCGGCCGGGCCATCGAGCAGCAGAATGCCGCGCGCCTCCAGTTCATCGCGGATGGCGTCGGCCCGGGCAAAGTCCTTGTCCTGGCGCGCTTGCAGACGGGCCGCGATCTGGCTGGCGATGTCCCCGGCGCTGAGGCCCAGGCCGGCCAGGGCCGCATGGCGCTGCCGGTCGAGCCAGTCAGCCGGATCACTGGCAAACAGACCCAGTACCTCCCCCAGCCGCCGCAAGCCCTCGTGCAGGGCGCGCACCTGCGCCACCTTGTCGGCCTGCTTGCGCCACTTCTTCTCGGCCAGCAACCGGTTGAGGCCACGCGCCGCGTCGAACAGATGGCCGATGGCCAGGGCGGTATTGAAGTCGTCGTCCAGCGCTTCGCAAAAACGTGTCCGCAGCGCCTCGCTCTCACTGGCCGCCGCCGGCCCGACCGGCAGATCGGCCAGTGCCTCGCCGGCAGCCTGCAGCGCCTCGTAAAACCGGGTCAGACCGGCGCGGGCATCGCGCAGATTCTGGTCACAGAAATCGATGGGCGAACGGTAATGGGCCGACAGGATGAAGAAGCGCACGATCTCGGCGTCGTACTGCTTGAGGATATCGCGAATGGTGAAGAAGTTGCCCAGCGACTTGCTCATCTTCTCCTGGTTGACGTTGACAAAACCGTTGTGCAACCAGTACTTGACGAACGGCTGGCCCGTGGCGCCCTCGCTCTGGGCAATTTCGTTTTCATGGTGGGGGAACACCAGATCCTTGCCGCCGCCGTGGATATCAAAGGACGCACCCAGATATTTCATGCTCATGGCGGAGCACTCGATATGCCAGCCCGGCCGACCGTCACCCCAGGGCGACGGCCAGAACGGTTCGCCCGGCTTGGCCGCCTTCCACAGGGCGAAATCCATTGGATGACGCTTCTTCTCACCTGGCGCGATGCGGGCGCCGGCCTGCATCTCCTCCAGATTGCGCTTGCTCAGCTTGAGGTAGTCGGCCAGGCTGTCGACAGCGAAATAGACATCACCGTCGCTGGCGTAGGCCTTGCCAGCGGCAATCAGCTGCTCTACCAGCGCAATGATCTCACCAATATGCTCGGTGGCCTTGGGCTCCACCGTCGGCCTGAGCAATCCCAGGGCCGCCATGTCTTCATCGAAGGCACGGATGAACTCCTCGGACAGCTGCTGGCAGCTGATGCCGCGCTCGTTGGCCCGCTGGATGATCTTGTCATCGACATCGGTGTAGTTGCGCACATAGGTCACATCGTAGCCGGCGTAACGCAGGTAGCGGTAGACGATATCAAACACAATGTTGGCGCGGGCGTGACCGATATGGCAGTAGTCGTAAACGGTCACGCCGCAGACATACATGCCGACCTTGCCCGGCTGCAGGGGTTCAAAGGGTTCCTTCTGGCCACTGAGGGTGTTGTAAACGCGCAGGCTCATGGCGGGCTTTCCTTGTCTGGACGGGTTGGTGCGGTCACTCGGCCTGTTTGGCCCAGGAATCGCGCAGCGTCACGGTGCGGTTGAAAACGATGCGGCCATCGGCCGCAGGCTGCGGATCGGCACAAAAATAGCCAAGCCGCTCGAACTGCCAGACCTGCCCCTCGGCCGCGCTGGCCAGGGCCGGTTCGGCCAGGGCGCCCTCGATCAGGGCGATGGAAGCGGGATTGAGATCGGCGCGGTAATCGCTGCCGCCGCGGCCGGGATTCTCCACCGCGAACAGCCGGTCGTACAGCCGCACCTGCACCGGCACGGCATCGACGGCGTTGACCCAGTGGATGATCCCCTTGATCTTGCGCTCGCCGGGAGCCGGGTCGTAACTGCAGCGCAATTCGACCACCGCGCCGGCAACGTCGCGGACCACCTCGTCACAGCGGATCACATGACCATAGCGCAGCCGCACCTCACGACCGGGACCGAGGCGGAAAAACTTCTTCGGTGGGTCCTCCATGAAGTCATCACGTTCGATGTAGAGTTCGCGACCAAAACGCAGCTGGCGGCGGCCCAGCTCCGGCTGCTGCGGATGGTTGGGCACCTCGATAATCTCGCTGTGATCCGCCGGATAGTTGGTGATCACCACCTTAAGTGGATTGAGCACGCAGAGGGCACGCGGCGCGGTCTCGTTCAACTCCTCGCGCACACAATCTTCCAGCACACTGTAATCGATCCAGTTATCGCTTTTGCCAACGCCGATTCGTTCGCAGAAGGTCCGGATGGCGCGGGCCGGATAGCCGCGCCGGCGCATGCCCACCAGGGTCGGCATGCGCGGATCGTCCCAGCCGGAAACCACCTTTTCCGCCACCAGCTCCTGCAGCTTGCGTTTGCTCATCACCGTATAGCCCAGATTCAGGCGGGCGAATTCGTACTGCCGCGCCGGAAAAAGGTTCAGCTGGGCGATAAACCAGTCGTACAGCGGCCGGTGATCGGCAAACTCCAGGGTGCAGATGGAGTGGGTGATGCGTTCAATGGCGTCGCTCTGGCCATGGGCGAAATCGTACATCGGGTAGAGGCACCAGGCGGTGCCGGTACGCGGATGATGGGCATGCAGGATGCGATACATGACCGGATCGCGCAGATTGATGTTGGGCGCGGCCATGTCAATCCTGGCGCGCAGCACCTTTTCTCCCGTGGCGAATTCGCCGGCCCGCATGCGGCGGAACAGCTCGAGATTCTCCGCCGGACTGCGGTCGCGCCAGGGGCTATCCTGCCCCGGCGTGGTGAGGGTGCCGCGCCGCTGGCGGATCTCTTCGGCGCTTTGGTCATCAACATAGGCCAAGCCGGCACCGATGAGCTGCTCGGCCCAGGCGTACAGCTGCTCAAAATAATCCGAGGCGTAGTATTCATGCACACCCCAGTCAAATCCGAGCCAGCGTACATCGGCACGGATGGCATCGATGAACTCCTGTTCCTCCTTCACCGGGTTGGTGTCGTCGAAACGCAGGTGGCACTCCCCACCGAATTCCTGCGCCACGCCGAAATTGAGGCAGATGGACTTGGCGTGGCCAATGTGCAGATAGCCGTTAGGTTCCGGCGGGAAACGCGTCGCCAGCCGGCCATCATTGCTGCCGGCGGCCAGATCCGAGGCGATGATCTGACGAATGAAATCACGGGGCGGGGTTTCGCTGAGAATGGTTTCTGTCATGATGATGGCGTTCCATTGCAAGAAATCAGCAACACCACGGCCTGGGCGGAAATGCCTTCCTGCCGGCCCTCGAAACCGAGGGTTTCAGTGGTGGTTGCCTTGATGTTGACCTGTTCGGGCACAATAGCGCAGCAGGCGGCCAACTGGGCCACCATCTGCGGAATATAGCCGGCCAGCCGCGGCCGCTGGGCCACGATGGTGGCATCGATGTTGCCAACACGGTAACCGCGCCGGGCCACCAGCTGCAATACCTGCCGCAGCAGTTCACTGCTGGCGATGCCCTTGTAGGCCGGATCAGTGTCGGGAAAATGGCGGCCGAGATCACCAGCGCCGATGGCGCCGAGCAGGGCGTCGCACAGGGCGTGCAACAGCACATCGGCGTCGGAATGGCCCAGTAGACCAACCTCGTGCGGAATGGTCAGGCCACCCAACACCAGCGGCCGCCCCGGCACCAGCCGGTGGACGTCATAGCCCTGCCCGATACGGAATGGCGTCACCTCGATTTCCTCCTCAACGGCCACCGTTGCGCTCTGATCAGCGCTGCGCAGCAGAAAGTCGGCCAGCGCCAGATCCTCCGGCCGGGTCAGCTTGAGATTACCCGCCGCGCCCGCCACCAGAGTGACCGGCTGCCCCAGCCATTCCAGCAAGGCGGCATCGTCGGTCGCCTGATAGCCCCGCTGCGCCGCCTGGCGGTGCGCGGCAAGAATCCGGCCATAGCGGAACAGCTGCGGCGTCTGTGCCGCCCACAAGCGCGCCCGCGGCGGCGTGGCGACACTGCGACCGTCGACCACCTCCTTGATGGTATCGGTCACCGGCACCCCCAGCAAACAGGCACCGTCACGCCGCGCCACCCCCAGCAGAGTCTCCAGCTGCTCGGCTGCAAACAGCGGCCGCACGCCATCGTGAATCACCACGATGTCCTCAGCCGCCGCCGTCAGCGCCTCCAACCCGAGATGAACCGATTCCTGTCGCTCGGCGCCGCCGGCCAGCACCGTCCGTACCTTGGTCAGGCCATAGGCCTCGACAATGTCGCGGCGGCAGTGTGCCACCTGGTCGGCCGCCACCAGCACCAGAATCTCGTCCACCAGCGGATGGCACTGAAACAGCTGCAGGGTACGCGCCAGCACCGGCAGTCCCTGCAGTTGCAGGTAGGGCTTGCGCACCTCACCGCCCATGCGCCGCCCCAGACCGGCAGCCGGCACCAGCACCAGCACCCGTTCCTTCCGTGCCATCGGCTCTCCCTGCGCATGGCCGGCCTGACACCAGAACGGCCCGGATAAAGAAAATGACCGAGCAGCACCCGGTCATTCTGTTGTCGTTCATTGATGGTGGCGGGCAGGCCGCGCGACGCTAGTGGCGCCAGGCGTTCTCCAGCTTGCGGTTCACCTGATCCTCGGCCACCCCCTCGGCGAAGGCGACCTCTTTCACCACCAGCCGGCGGGCCAGTTCCAGCACCTTCTTTTCGCCGTAGGACAGCTCCTTGCCGGCGCCAATCATATACAATTCCCGCATCACTTGTGCAACCTCAAACAAATCGCCGGTCTTGATTTTTTCAGCATATTCCCGCTGCCGCCGGCTCCAGGACGACAGACCACCGACCTGGCCATCGGTATCGCACAGCAGGGCATAGAGCTGGGGCACGCGGGTCTTGTCCACCAGCGAGCGCATGCCGACATGGGCCGCGTTCTTGGTCGGCACCATGATGGTCATGTTGCTGTCACAGATGCGCAGCACATAAAAATCGTGCTTCTGGCCCGAAAACTCCTTGGTTTCGATGGCCTCGATCACGCCCACTCCCTGAGCCGGATAAACGGCCTTGTCCCCGACGTTGAAACTCATGATACTCCTCACTGCGGCAACGGGTTGGTGAAACAACCAGAAGGCACCCGACGTCGCCGACAGCCGCACCGCACAGAACCCTTGGCCGACCCCAGGAAACGTCCGTTCCCTTCCGATCGCCTCGACGAAACACCGGCCGGATGGCCGGACATTGCAAACGGAAATGACAGAATACAAAAAAAACACCAAAAAGTCAACAAAAGGGCTGGAAATCGTCCCCGGCCCTGTGCTAGCTTGCTTGGCTTTTTCTTTAAGGGTCCATTCGTGAAGAAAAGGGGAGAAATATGACCCTCCAGCGTCGCTCCGCCGCCAGCCCAGCCGCAGCCATGGGGCTGCTGATCCTGCTGGTGGCCCTGGCCCCTCTCCTGCTGGCGGCCCCGCTGCGGGCCGAAACCGCATCCCTGCAGCTCGGTTTTGCCGACACCCTGTTCGCCGAAGGCGACTATTACCGCGCGGTCAGCGAATACAAGCGCTACCTCTATCTGCAGCCCGATTCCCCCCATGCCGCCCAGGCCCATCTCAACCTGGCCCGCGCCAGCCTGCTGGCCGGCCGCAGCGCTGAAGGTCGCCAGGCCCTCGACGCGCTCATCGCCAGCCATCCCGCCAGCCCGCAAGCGGCCGCCGCCCAGTTGCTGCTGGCCGAGATTCCCTTCCGCCAGCAGCAGTACCAGCAAAGCCACCAGCTGCTGCAACAGCCTCTGACGGACAGCGCCAGCACCTTTCTGCGCCAGCATCAGCAGCGACTGAGCCTGTGGAATCTACTGCATGGCGAGCAGTATCCGCAGGCCCTGGCGCTGTGGCACAGCGACCCGGCCATCTTCGGGCTGGAGGAAGCCGATCTGCAGGCGCTGCAGCAGCGGCCGCGCAAGTCACCGGCGCTGGCGGGCAGCCTGTCAGCCGTGTTGCCCGGTGCCGGCCAGCTCTATAACGGCCGCTACCGCGAAGCCGGTCTGGCGCTGGCCCTCAATGCCGCCTTTCTGCTCGGTGGCCTGCAGGCCATCGATACCGGCAACAGCATTCTTGGCGGCATTCTGCTGTTCTTCGAGGCCGGCTGGTACGGCGGCAACATCTACAACGCCATGAACAGCGCCCACAAATTCAACCGCGATCAGCACCAGACCGCCCTTGATGCCCTCAAACAGCGCAGTGGCTTCTCCCTGCTGACCGATGACAAACAGGTTCGGCTGCAGTTCGACGCCCACTTCGATTGAGCCAGCGCCAGCCCTGCTGATGCGGTTGCAAGTGCATCACAGTTGCAACTGCTGGGCCCGCTCCCGCGCCAGCGGCGCCACCTGCAGCACCTCGACCCGGCCATCCGGCCACTCCAGCCGCACCGCCACCTGCGCCTTCGCCTGATCCTTGCCATAGCTGGCCACCAGCGCCGCCGCCAGCTGCACATCCTGCGGCGCCAGCGGCACCGCCGCTGCCACCAGCACCCCCAGCGGACCGGAACATTCGGCACAGCGCAACTGCACATGGCGCTGCAGGGCCAGCGCCCGCAACCGTTCATTATCACCCCGCTGACGACCCAGCGCCAACCGCGCCTGGGGCGACAGGCGAAAGGCCCGGCCCTGCTTGAGCAGCGCGATATCGGCCGGCGTGCACTCGGGTTCGTGATCGAACAGATCACGCAAGCGCACGGTGAAGGAGGGTTCCGTCAGCAAACAGCCACCACCGGAACTGGGATAGTCGGTCACGCCCAGTTCGGCCGCCAGCTGCTCCTGCGGCTTGCGGCTGCGGCCGGAAATTCCCCGCAGCTGCGTCCGGTCAACCAGGCCGTCGCGCTCCATCGCCGTTTCCGGCAACAGCAGGGCACTCAGGGGCCGCAGGATGCGGCTGCCACAACCGCTGGCCTTGTCGACCGCCTGCAGCGCCGGCCTGAGCTGACTTTTGGGCCGCTGGCCCAGCACCTCGCCGGAAAAAAGAAAATCCCAGCCCCGCTCCTGCCGCAGCTCATCGGCCAGGCGGAACATCAGCGCATGGCAGTCGATGCAGGGATTGAGGTTGCGGCCGTAGCCGTAGTGAGGATTCTTCAGCATCTGCAGATGTACCGCGCTGATATCGCGCACGGTCAGGGACAGGTCGTAGCGCCGGGCCGCTTCCTCGGCGCGCTCGGCACCAAAGAAAGGCGTGACAAAACACAGGCATTCCACCGCAATGCCCTGCTGGCGCAGCAGCAGGGCCGCCAGAATGCTGTCGAGGCCGCCGGAAAAGATACCCAATGCGGTCACGGGTCGGTTCATGAATTCTTCTCGTCAGGAAAGCAATCAGAAAAAAGCAGGCAGGTGACATCAAAGCCACCTGCCTGCCGGATATGCACTTTGGGGGAAAACAGGAAAATCAGCGCTTGTGGCAGCGCTGACAGTTGCCTTTGGCGCTGAAGGCGCGCTCACCATTGTGGCAGATGCCGCACTGCTTGCCAGCGTAAATTTCTTTCATCTTGATGGTCACAGCGCCCTGCTTCATCTGCGGAAACACCTCGGGATTGTGACACTCGCGACAGCTTTTGGCCGCCTTGTTGTGCAGAGCGCCGTCGAAGGTCACCACACCGGGCGCCCCCTTGTCAAAGGTCAGGCTCTTGCCGGCCGGCACGGCCAGGGCGACGCTCGCACCCAGCAACACCAGCAGCAGACTTGTCAGAAACGCAGCTTTCATGGGCAATCCTCCTTGGTTGGAATGGGGTCGGACTCAAAACCCTCCGCGGGCAGGGCCTGAGCCACCAGCTCCAGCACATGGCAGACCCGCGTTGCCAGGCCGGCGTGATTGATGCTGTCCTGCAGCTGCAGCATACACCCGGGACAGGCCGTTGCAACCAGCGCCGCACCGCTGGCGGCAATGCCATCGGCCTTGCGACTGCCGATCTGGCGACTGGTATCGTAATGATAGACCGAAAAGGTGCCTCCCAGGCCACAGCAGCGGTCGGCCCCTTCCATTTCAACAAACTCCACCTGGGGCAGGGCCTTGAGCAGCGCCCGCGGCTCAGCGGTAATACCCTGGGTTCGCAGATGGCAGGGGTCGTGATAGGTCACCCGCACGCGCTCTTGCTGCCGTGGCAGTTGCTGCAATTTTTCCACCAACCCCTGCCGCACCAGAAAACGGTGGACATCCTCCACCTTGTTGCCCAGCACCGCGCAAGACCCACCCATTTCACGGTAATGCTTGCCGATACCGGCGTTGCAGGAGGCGCAAGCCGTCACCACCTGGCCGATTTCACGCCCGGCGAAGGCCGCCACATTGGCATCGGCCAGGGCGTCGACGGTGGCAGCATCGCCCGCAGCCTGGGCCGGCAGACCACAGCAACCCTGCTGGGGCGGAAGCCACAATGGCAGGTCGAGAAAGCGGAAGATGCGCGCCAGCGCCTCGCCCACCTGGGGATAGCTGTACTGGATCATACAGCCGCTGAAAAAAGCCGTCAGCGACGCGTCGGCCCGGCCGGCCAGATATTCCGGCACCCGTTCGCGCAGGGGGTGGGTAGTGAATTCGGGCAAAGAGCGCTCACGGGCAATGAAGGGCACCGGAAAACGCAGGCGCAGGCCGCTGTGATCGGGAATTTTACGAAACGCGAGTTTCTCCAGCCGGCCACCAGCCTTGGCCAGCACGTCCATCAGCTTCGGCCGCTTGAGCACGCCGGTGAGCACCTTGCCGAAGCTGGACAGACCCTGGCGCTGGGCGATTTCGCGCCGCGCCGCCAGCACGATGTCCTCGGTGGGCACCAGATTGGGGCATTTGTCGTGACAGCTGCCGCACAACAGGCATTGCGACATGTCGAGCACGAAACGCTCGCCGAGCGGCAATTCCTTGTCCAGCAGGGCCTCGGCAATGGCGATCTTGCCGCGCGCCACCGTCGATTCGCGCCTGAGGCTCTTGTACACGGCGCACTGGGCCTGGCAGGCCCCGCATTTGACGCACTTGTCGATCTCGGCGCGAAAATCCTCCAGCGTTTTGTGGCGGCCCATGATGTCAGCTCACCTGAACCGGCGCTTCGAGAAAGATCTTGCCGGGATTGAGGATGTTGTTGGGGTCAAGAGCGCGCTTGATCGTCTGCATGTAAGCCACCGCCGCCGGGTCGAGTTCCATGGGAATATAGGGCGCCTTGGTGTTGCCGACACCGTGCTCGCCGCTCATGGTGCCACCCAGTTCCAGCGCCCCGGCAAACACCTCTTCGATGGCCTGTTTGGCAAGATCGAGCTGGCCCTCCTGCCGGCCATCAACCATGATGTTGACGTGGATATTGCCATCGCCGGCATGGCCGAAGTTGACAATGGGAATGCCGTATTTCCGGGCGATGACGTCCACCTTGCGGATCATCTCCGGCACCCGGCTGCGCGGCACGCAGATATCCTCGTTGAACTTGTCGGGATTGACGTTGCGCAGACTGGCGGAGACGCTGCGGCGCACCTTCCACAGTTCCTCGCTTTCAGCCGGGGTGTTGGCGACGCGGGTTCCCACCACGCCCAGCGGCGCGACAATATCGAGCACGCGCTGGGCCTGCCGTTCGAGCAGGGCGGCGTCACCATCGACCTCGACGATCAGCACCGCCTGGGCCTCTTCCGGCAGATCCAGCTGGGTGGCCTGACGGACACAGGCAATGGTGGCGGCGTCCATGAACTCCAGCGTGGTCGGAATGATCTTGCCCCGGATGATGGCCGACACCGCCTGGGCCGCGCCATCAATGGAATCGAACAGGATCAGCAGGGTTTTCTTGGCCTCCGGCAGCGGCAACAGCTTGATGATCAACTCGGTGATGATGCCCAGGGTGCCCTCGCTTCCCACCATCAGCTTGGTCAGATCGTAGCCGACCACACCCTTCATGGTGGCGCCGCCGGTGCGAATGATGTCGCCCTGGGGCGTGACCACCTCCAGGCCGAGGATGTAATCCTTGGTCACGCCGTACTTGACACAGCGTGGCCCGCCGGCGCATTCGGCCGCATTGCCCCCCAGGGTGCTGAACTTGAGAGAGGCCGGATCGGGCGGATAAAACAGGCCGACCTTTTCCACCGCCTGCTGGAACTGCTCGGTCACCACGCCCGGCTGTACCCGCGCCACCAGATTGTCCTGGTCGATTTCGACAATGCGGTCAAGCCGGGTGGTCACCAGCACGATGCCGCCGCGCGTTGGCAGGGCGCCACCGGAAAAACCGCTGCCGGCGCCGCGCGGAAACAGCGGCACCTGTTCGCGGTTGGCCAGGCGCACAATGGCGCTGATCTGCGCCGTATCGGCGGGAAACACCACCGCATCGGGCAGAAAGCTCTGCTGGGTGGCATCGTAGGAATAGCACAGCATGTCGGTCGGATCGCAGGTTACCTGCTCCTTGCCGACAATCTCTTCCAACTGGCGGATGATACGGGGTGCAAGCATCGAAAGCATCCTTCCGGGCATGAGAAAGCGCGATGGCGACACGCCGCCTGACAGCGCGTCCGTCTCCAAACGTAACCTTTTTAGTCATTTTTGCAGTCTAGGCAAAAGGACCGGCCGGCGCAAGGGCAAAGAGTATAACCATGGCCGGCCACGGAAAAAACTGCAAAATGCGATAAACTTTGCTAGGGTGCGACAGTCCCACAACCCGCCAGCCGAAAGCAGCCGCCGCCATGTCACAACGCAAGAACCGTCCGCCGCGCAGCCTGTACTGCTGCAGCCAGTGTGGCTACCAGAGTCCTAAATGGCTGGGGCGCTGCCCCGACTGCCAGGCCTGGAACACGCTGATCGAGGAACAGATTCCCGCCAGCAACGGCGGTGCCGCCCACCGGCCCGTCACCGGCCCGGCCGCAGCGGCCCTGCGCCTGACGGAAATTGCCAGCACCCATCAGCTGCGCCAGCGCAGCGGCATCGACGAACTCGACCGCGTGCTCGGTGGCGGCATCGTGCCCGGTGCCTTCACCCTGCTGGGCGGCGATCCCGGCATCGGCAAATCGACCCTGATCCTGCAGGCCGTCGGCCGGCTGGCCCGGCAGGCGCCGGCACTGTACGTCACGGCAGAGGAATCCTGTCTGCAGGTGAAGCTGCGCGCCGAGCGTTTGCAGGTCGATGCCGATCAGCTCTACCTGCTGGCCGAAACCGCCCTGGAACTGATCTTCGAGAAGGCCGACAGCCTCAAACCGGCGGTACTGGTGATCGATTCCATCCAGACCATCTACAGCACCGCGCTGGAATCGGCGCCCGGCAGCGTCAGCCAGGTGCGCGACTGCGCCGGCCGGCTGATGCAATGGGCCAAGAGCAGCGGCATTCCCACGTTTATTGTCGGCCATGTCACCAAGGACGGCAGCATCGCCGGTCCGCGGGTGCTGGAGCACATGGTCGACACGGTGCTCTACTTCGAGGGCGATCCCGGCCACCCCTACCGTATTCTGCGGGCGGTGAAGAACCGCTTTGGCTCGACCAATGAAATCGGCGTGTTCGAGATGCGCGAAAGCGGCCTGCGCGAGGTTCACAACCCGTCGGAGCTGTTTCTGGCCGAACGGGCCGAGGAGGCCGCCGGCAGCGTGGTGATTCCGGCACTGGAAGGCAGCCGGCCGATTCTGGTGGAACTGCAGGCGCTGGTGTCAAGTGCGCCCTATGGCACGGCGCGCCGCACGGCCATGGGCATCGACCACAACCGGGTGTCGCTGCTGGTGGCGGTGTTGGAGAAAAAGGCCGGCCTGTCGCTTTTAAGTCACGATATTTTTGTCAATGTCGCCGGCGGTGTTAAACTTGATGAACCGGCCGCCGATCTGGCCATCCTGGCGGCGCTGGCCTCCAGCCACCTCAACCGCGTGGTGCCGGGTCGAACCCTGGTGTTCGGCGAGGCCGGCCTGGCCGGTGAACTGCGTGCCGTATCACGACCGGAGCTGCGCATCCAGGAGGCGGCCCGACTGGGTTTCAGTCGCTGCCTGCTGCCCGCCGGCAACGCCCGTAATCTTGACGCGCCCGCCGGGCTACAGCTGATCGCCGTGCGCAGCGTGGCCGAGGCGCTGGAACGGCTGTTCGACTGATGGTGTCCGCCGCCGCCCTCGGCGCAAGGAGCTTTGCCCCATGACCTTCCGTATCCGCCATGCCTTTCTCATTCCGCTGGGCCTGCTATGCCTGGAGGTGCTGGCCCTGCTGGCCAGCTGCCTGTGGTTCGATGAACCCCTGGCCAAGAGCCTGATTCTCGGCTTCATGATCCTGCCGGTGCTGGTGCTGTTCGCCGAAAGCCTGCTGCGCCAGGCCCGTTTCGACGACGAAACCATCGAGGTACGCAAGCTGCTGCGCCGCAAGCGCCTGCGCTTTGCCGACATCACCGCGGTCGAGAGCATCCTGATCAAGAAACGCGCCTTCATCACCCTGTGTGCCGGCGATGACGACTATCTGATCCTGTCCAACGCCTACGCCGACTTCCCCCGCCTGGTACGGCTGCTGCTGGCACGGGTGCCGGCCAGCAGCATCAGCGCCGAGGCCACCGCCCTGGCGGCCGATCCGCCGAGCAAGAGCAGCGACATTGTTTCCTGCTGGCTGGCGGCCCTGCTGCTCGGTTTCATCCTCTATGCCCAGCTCAAAAGTCACCTGGGCGCTGCCCTGCCGCTGTAGGCCATGGACGGGCTGCGCCGCATCAAGGACTGGCCCGAGGGCGAGCGGCCGCGCGAAAAGCTGCACCAGCGCGGCGCCGACAGCCTCAGCGACGCCGAACTGCTGGCGTTGATCCTGCGCACCGGCGACGCCGCCAGCCGCACCAGCGCCGTCGATCAGGCCCGCCTGCTGCTGCAACGCTTCGACAGCCTGGCCAGACTGGCGCGCGCCGGCAGTGCCGAACTGTGCCAGATTCCCGGCATCGGCCCGGCCAAATCGGCCGAGCTGCTGGCCGTGTTCGAGCTGGCCCGCCGTCTCAGCGCCCACTGCCTGCAGCCAGGCGACCCCTTCTGCAGCGCCGAAACGGTTTTCCAGCGCTACCGCAACCAGTTTCTGCACTACAATCGCGAGGTTTTCCTGTGCCTGCTGCTCGACACCAAACACCGCCTGATCCGCGAGGTGCGCGTGTCCGAAGGCAGCCTCACCGCCAGCATTGTCCACCCGCGCGAGGCCTTCAGCCCTGCCGTGCGCGAATCGGCCGCCGCCGTGCTGTTTCTCCACAACCACCCGTCGGGCGATCCCAGTCCCAGCACTGAAGACATCCAGATCACCCGCCGGCTACAGCAGGCCGGTGACCTGCTCGGCATCCGCATGCTCGATCACATCATCATCGGCCGTGACAGCTACATCAGCTTGAGCCAGCAAGGCCTGCTGACATGAAGGCCAGGCGGGTCAGCGGCCTGCGCAGCGAAATCGTGCTGGGCGCCAGTCTGCTGGCCGGTGCCGCCCTGCTGTTCAGCGCCCTGCTGCTGCTGCGGCTGCACGAACAGGAGCGCCTGAGCGCCGAGCTGCAGCGGCGGCTGGAGCAGGCCCAGTGCTGCGCCCAGGCGCTTGCCACCGTGCCGGCACAGCACCAGCCGGCCCTTCTCACCAGCCTGCAGCGCCAGCTGCACAGTTCCCGGCTGCGCCTGGGTGATGGCAATGGCGCGACCGCCAGCGACCGGCTGCTGCGTCAGGCCCTGCTGCAACAGCAGCCAGCCATTGATCTGCTGTTTCCGCCCCTCTGGTCGCTGGCGGCAACGACGCCGGCCAATGCCTCGCTGCAGCTGGCCGTGCCGCTCACCAGCCAGGCGGCGCCACGCCAGGCCCTGTGGCTGCAGTTCGACCTGCAGCCGCTGCGCCAGGCCACCCTGGCCCAACTGGCCCTGGCCCTGAAGCTCTGCCTGGCCTATGGCCTGGTGCTGGTGCTGGCCGCCGTGCTGATCCTGCAACGCGCCGTCATCCGGCCGGTAGAGCAGTTGCGCCAGCGCACCCGCTCTCTGGCCGGCGGCGATTTTACCAGTCGCGCCCCCGTCGACGGCCCGCGTGAAATCCGCCAGCTGGGCGAAAGCTTCAACCAGATGGCTGAAGCGCTGCAACAGGCCATCAGCCACCAGCAGCAGCAGCTCGACCAGCTGCAGCAACAGAATACCGAGCTGCGCGCCACCCGCCAGCAGCTCGACCAGTCCGCCCGCCTCTCCAGTGTCGGCCGGCTGGCCTCGGGCATGGCGCATGAAATCGGCAATCCCCTAAGCGCCATTCTCGGTTATCTCGATCTGCTGCGGCGCAAGGCGGCCGATCCGGCCCAGCAGGACCTGCTGCAGCGCAGCGAACAGGAAGCCCGCCGCATCGACCGCCTCATCCGCGATCTGCTCGACTACGCCGGTCAGGCCCGCGCCCAGGCGACCGACGGCCAGAGCCCACAACAGCACAGCGGCGCCAGCTGCGATCCTCTGGCCGTGATTCAGGCCAGCCTGCACCTGCTGCAGCAGCAAGGCGCCCTCAAGCAGCGCCATCTCGACCTGACCCTGCCGGCCAACCTGCCCGCCGTGGCCATGGCCGGCCACAAGCTGCAGCAGGTGCTGATCAATCTGCTGCTCAATGCCCGTGATGCCACCAGCCGTGGGGGCCAGATCGAGCTGGGCGCCTGCAGCCATCCCCAATCAGTGGAAATCTGGCTGCGCGACAATGGCTGCGGCATGGACGAAGCGCAGCGGCTGGCGGCCTTCGATCCCTTCTACAGCGGCAAGGCCGAGGGGCAGGGCCGCGGTCTGGGCCTGTTCGTCTGCCATCAACTGTTGCACGAATGCGGTGGCGATATCCTGTTGTCCTCCGTTGCGGGCGCAGGCAGCTGTTTCACCCTGCGGCTGCCTCACGCCGCCCCTGCCGGAGACGATGCATGACCGCTGCCGCCCGCCTGCTGATCGTCGATGACGAACCGGCCCTGCGCCATCTGCTGCACTGCCTGCTGACCGAGGAAGGCTTCGCCTGCCAGGTGGCCGACAGCGCGCCCAAGGCGCTGCAGCTGCTGCGCCAGCAGGACTTTGACCTGGTCCTGTGCGATATCCGCATGCCCGGCGGCGACGGCCTGAGCTTTCTGCGCCAGGCACTGGCGGACGATGGCGATCGCGGCATCGTACTGATGAGCGCCTACGGCGACCGGCAGACCGCCCTCGACTGCATCCGCCAGGGTGCCTACGACTACATTGCCAAACCCTTCGCCAACGACGATCTGCTGCTGGTGCTGCGCAAGGCCCTCGAACGCCGCCGCCTGCGGCAGGAAAACCGCCAGCTGCGCCGCAATCTGCGCGAGCAGCAAAGCCGCGCCGACAATAGCGCCATCGTCCACGCCGCCGGGCCCATGTCCGCCGTGCTGCAGCAGGTACAAACCCTGGCCCAGGTGGCCAGCCCGGTGCTGATTCGTGGTGAAACCGGCACCGGCAAGGAACTCATCGCCCGCGCCCTGCACCAGCAGGGCCCCCGCGCCGAGCGGCCCTTCATTGCCCTCAACTGCAGCGCCATCGCCGCCAACCTGATCGAAAGCGAGCTGTTCGGCCACGCCAAGGGCGCCTTCACCGGCGCCGACCGCGCCCGGCCGGGGCTGTTCAGCGCCGCCCACGGCGGCACCCTGTTCCTCGACGAGATCGCCGAACTGCCCCTGACGATGCAGCCCAAACTGCTGCGCGTGCTGCAGGAGGCCGAGGTCCGTCCCGTCGGCGAAACCCGGCCACGCGCCATCGACGTGCGCATCGTCGCCGCCACCGCCTGCGACCTGAAACAGGCTGTCGCCCAGGGTCGCTTCCGCGAAGATCTGTTCTACCGACTGGCCGTGGTCGAACTGCAGCTGCCAGCCCTGCGCCAGCGGCCCGACGATATCGCGCCCCTGAGCCGTCACATCCTCAAGCGCTGCGCCGCCGCCAGCGGCCGACCGACCCCCGAACTGAGTCCCGCCGCGCTGGAGGTGCTGCGGCGCTATCCCTGGCCCGGCAACGTGCGCGAGCTGCACAACCTGCTCGAACGGGTACTGATCTTCCACCGCGACGGTCCCATCAGCCCGGCCGACCTGCCAGCCGAACTGCACAGCCGGCCGGACAATGGCGCCGGCCCCGCAGCCGGGCAGGGCCTGTCGCTCAAACAGGCCATCGCCAGCCTGGAACAGCACCATATCCGCGCCGCCCTGCAACAGACCGGCGGCAACCGTACCCAGGCCGCCCGCCTGCTCGACATCAGCCTGCGGGCCCTGCACTACAAGATTCGCGAATATCAGTTGTGATGAAGGGGTAAAAAGACGGGCGCTGACCTTTTACGCTGCCCCCTGGCGCCGTCATCTGCGGTGATCGTCGCAGCTGAGCGCTTCAGGGCAACGCGGCGTTTTCCTCACTGGACCACAGGCAGTAGCGGTTGCGGCCGGTCCGTTTCGCCTGGTACAACGCCTGATCGGCCTCGCGCAGCAGCTGGTCGCCATCGCCTACATCGGGCCGAAAATAGCTGATGCCCAGACTGGCACCCACCTGCGCCGGCCCACTGTCCAGCGTCACCGGCTGGCGCAGGGCCGCCAGAATACGCTCGAACACCACCGGGGTCTGGCAGTCGCGGAAGATCAATACGAATTCATCACCCCCCAGCCGCCCGACGGTATCCTCGGCGCGGATCACCTGCTGCAGCCGGCGCGCCACCTCCACCAGCAACTGATCGCCGGCCTCATGGCCGAGCCGGTCATTCACCTGCTTGAAACCATCGAGATCGAGCATGCAAACCGCCAGCGGCTGGCCGCTGCGACGCGCCTGGGCCATGGCCTGCGCCAGCCGGTCGGTCAGCAGCCGCCGATTGGGAATGCCGGTCAGCACATCATAATGGGCCAGCCGGTCGAGCTCGGCTTCGTGCTTCTTCTCCAGGCTGATATCGGAGAATACCGCCATGTGGTACTGCGCCTGGCCGGCCGCGTCGCGAATCAGCGACATGGCCACCTTCTGCGGATAAACCTCCCCATTCTTGCGCCGGTTCCAGATTTCGCCCTGCCAGAACCCCTCGCTTGCCAGGCGCTGCCACATGCCCTGGAAAAATGCGCTGTCATGCCGGCCGGAACCGAACATGGCCGGACTCTGCCCCAGACATTCCGCCAGTGAATAGCCGGTGATGCGACTGAAGGCCGGGTTGGCCTTGACGATGCGGTTGGCGGCATCGGTGATCAGAATGCCGTCGTAGCTGTGTTCGAACACACTGGCGGCCAGCCGCAGCTGATCCGTGGCCTGGCGCAACTCGCGGTGGGCCCGGCGGATACGGCTGCGGCTGCGGTGCAGCGCCAGCGTCAGGCCGGCCAGCAGCAGCATGACCAGCACCGTGGCCAGCAGCCCAGGCCAATAACGGCGCCAGATATCGGCCCAGGTAAAGGCCGGCGACCGGTCAAACGGCGGCAGCCGCAGGGCCTGCATCGCCGCTTCCACCCGCGAATAATCGGCCGGCACGGCAAAGCCGTGAATGCCGGCGGCGCGCACCGCCGGATGGTCGGGCTCCAGCCCCAGCAGCAGCGACGACAGCCGGCGGCAGGTTTCGCCATCGACATGGGGCAGCGCCACCCAGGGCCATTCAGGATACAGCGGGGTCGAAGCGACAAAGGGGAAATGCCGGTGATTCTGCGGTTCGATCACCTCCAGCGCCTCGACCTCGGCCTGCCGGCCCTCACGCACCAGGCTCTCCAGCACACCGGTCCGGATGAAACCGGCATCCACCTCGCCCTGCAGCACCGCCCGCACCACCCGGTCATGCGGCTGGCCGGTTTCGATCAGCTTGAGCGACCGCAGCGGTACTCCCCGGTTCAGCAACGCCGCCGCCTGCGCCGTGTAGCCGCCCAGATACTGCTTGCCGGCGCAGGCCACCCGCTGACCACGCAGATCCTCCAGCCGCCGCAGGTCGGTGCGCGCCTTCTGCCGCACCACCACCCCGGCCAATGCCGCCGTCGGCAAGGCGTTTTCCAGCGATACCTGGGTGGCAATCGCGCCCGTCAGCTCCGTCTGCGCCCGCAAGCGGATGTAATGGCTGGGATTGGTGAACACAAAATCCAGCTCGCCATCCGTCAGCGCCTGCTGCATCTGCGCCTGGTCGAGCAGGCGCAGCTCCAGCCGCTTGCCCGGCAACTGAGCACTGAGATGATCGATCAGCGGCTGCCAGCGTTGCTGCAACAGCACCTTCGGCCGATAGGCAAAAAAACCCAGTGTCAGGGTTTCGTCCGCCGCCGTCACCAGGGCTGGGCACAGCAGGCCGCTGCCCAGCAACACCACCAGTCCGGCCAGCAAACGCCGCCACCAGCCTCCCACGCCTGTTCCTCCCGCGCTTGTTTCGATCATGCTCACCCCACAACTCCAACGGCCTTCTTGCCAAACACTGTCATGCTAGCGTTTTCCACCGCCCTGCCAAGCAAAAGCGACGACTAACCCTCAAAAAAGATGTTTTGCGCCGCCATCAAGACAGCGCCGGCGGCAACAGAATCGCCAGGGGCACCTCCGTCAGCCCGACCGTCGCCGGCCCCGCCGTTGCCAGGCAGCAGCAATAAGCCGGATCGAGCGCGATGGTCTGCAACTCATACCAGACCCCCGCCAGCGCCACCCGCCCCGCCTGTGGACAAACCAGGCGCAGATCAAGGCTCAGGCCCCGGCCACAGGCCTTGAGCGCGCTTTCCTTCTGCGTCCACAGCCGCAGCAGTTCAACCGACGGGTCCGCCTGCGCCGCCAGCCGCTGACGCTCAGCCTCCGTCAGAGCCAGGGCCAGATCGGCCGGCACCAGCGGCCGCAGCGGTTCGAGATCGATTCCCGGCGTCACCCCGTCGCCGAGAGCGCAAACCGCCCGACTTCCGGCATGGGCAATGCTGAACGCCGGTGCGCCAGTGATAAACGGCCGCCCCCCGGCCTCCCGCTGTAACCGCCGCACCGCCTCGGCCGCCAGACCATAGGCGGGCAGAGCCTGCCGCAGCAGCAAACGCCCCAGCAACCGCAGCTGCCGATCCTGCCAGCGACGAAAGCGACGAATCTGCGCCTGATCCGCCGGCCCCAACAGCGCCAGCGCCTGCTCCAGTGCCACAGCAGGCCAGGCCGCGTCAAACATCGCCGTAAAAATCTGAACCCGAGGAATCGCCATGCCGTACTCCTGCCAACCGCACTCGCTGCTTTGCCCGTCAGGGTTGATGCCGTACCGGCATCAGAGGGCAGAAACAATGCAAAAATTGCACAAGCCGTGCAATCAAGTGCACGGCTTGTGCATAATAAAACCTTAAAGATCGGCTCCTTAGCCGCTGGCACGAAACTTTCAGAAGACTAACACAAACCCCCTTGCGATCAACGCTTCCAAAAAGGACCGCTACCATGAAACAACGCAACCGACAGGCCGGCTTCACGCTGATGGAGCTGGTCATCGTGGTCGCCATTTTCGGCATCAGCGCAGCCATTGCCATTCCCGGTATCATGAACTGGCTACCTAACTACCGCCTGAAAGGCGCCGCACGCGAACTGTTTTCCAACATGCAAAAAGCAAAATCCGAAGCTGTCCTGCGCAACACCAGCATCGGCATTACCTTCACTCCTGTTGCGTTTCCAGCCACAGGAGGAGGCTACACCGTTTTTATCGATGACGGTAACGGTGGCGGCACCGCCGGTAATGCCGTTCAAGATGGTGGTGAACGCCTGCTGTTTCAGGTCACCATGCCGTCGGGCTGCTCATTAGTATCGGCCTCCTTTAGTGGCGGAGTGCCGAGAACGGGCTACAATTCTCGCGGGCTGCCTCTGGGAAACCGAATAGGTAACGTCCAGATCAGAAACGCCAATTCAAACTGGTTCCGGGTCGCTCTCTCAATCGCCGGCTATCCCACAATAACCCGCAGTTCCACCGGCGCCGATGGCAGCTGGCAATAAATCTAAACAGGAAGAAATGTCATGAAGAAGAGAATCATTACCCTGCTCACCAGAAAACGCGGCTTCACCCTGGTGGAGGTGCTAATAGCCTTGGCGATATCCGGCCTGCTGCTGACGGCCGTTTATTCCGCCTTCCAGTCACAGCAGAGAAGCTATCTGGCCCAGGATCAGGTTGCCGAAGTGCAGCAGAACATTCGCGCCGGCATAGATTTTATGGTGCGCGAAATGCGCATGGCGGGCTACGACCCCATAGGAACAGACCAAGCCGGGATTGAAATCGCTACCATCGGGCGTTTTGGATTCACACAGGACCTTAATGCTGATGGCGACATCGAAGACCCGAATGAATCGGTTATTTATGGCTTCAGAGCCGAGTTCGACAGCGAACCCGATGGCGTAGTAGACAACAACGATGTAGCTCCCCTTGGAAGAGATTCCGGTGGAGACTTCCAGCCGGTAGCAGACAACATGCAGGCCGTTGAGTTTCTCTATTTTGATCAAGACGGCGGAATTCTTGACACCAGCATCGCTGCGAATCTTCGCAGAATTCGTAGTGTGCAAATCTCCCTTCTGGCCCGCGCAGATCGACCCGATACGCAATTCACCAACACCGAAACCTACACTACCGCATCCGGCGCCGTCTGGGGGCCCTACAACGACAACTTCCGCCGCCGTTTCCAAATCATCACGGTGCAATGCCGCAATATGGAGTTCTGAAATGATGCGTGCGAAACCCTTGTCTGGCACTTCTGGCTTCACCCTGATCGAAGTGCTCATCACCCTGGTGATCTTTGCCGTCGGCATTCTTGGGCTGGCACTGATGCAGCTTTCGGCTATCAGAGGCAACTCCGTCGCCAACCGTTTAACCGAGGCATCCAACATCGCTACTGACCAGATCGAGCAGATGTTCAACTGGGACTATAACGATAACCGCCTTGAAGGAAGCACGAACGCGACCTACAACCTCATTAATGGCGCAAATCAAATTGCTGACGGCCATCGATTGGATGCCCGCGGTAACTATGACATCATCTGGAATATCCAGGAAAATACTCCGGCAGCAGGGAGTAAAACGGTGGATATCACCGTCATCTGGTTTGACAGGGGACAACGCAAGGAACTGACTTTCTCCACCATAAAAGCCGCACCATGATTTCTCCCGGGAAAGAGACGACCATGAACACAAGAGCAATAAATGAGCAGGGCTTTGTACTGATCAGCGCCATGCTGTTTCTGATCATCCTGACAACGATCGGTATTCTTGCAACTACCACCACCACGGTAGAGTTGCAGATTTCCGCCAACGACCGCATAACCAGAGAAGATTTTTACAATCAAGAGATGGGTTTAGCGGTCGCGAAAATTAATCATCCCGACTGGCTGACAGGTGCTTTCGCTCGTGACAGCGCCACGGCCGCCTACTTCCCGGAACCCGGCACCCTGGCGACAGATGCCAATAATAATGGCATTGACGACCGCAGTGAAATCACCAACAACGCCGGCGAGATTGTTGCCACCTACAAGGCACGTAAAATTGTCTTGCCGGCGGCAAACATCAGCACATGGGAAGATCTTGATAATTTCGGCAGCGCTGCCAACCATCCGGCCAATCAGATCCCGGCTCTGTCGCATAAGGACAAGCCACCAATCAATAGCGGTTACGATACTCGTACCTTTGAAATTCGACGTTATGCGATTACCACTTATTCACCCCAGAATGATCGCAATGTCATTCTGCAAGAAGGGCTGTATCGAGCTTTTCCTAAATAAAAACAGCCTCTATATCCGCCGGGCAACCTGAAACCGGGATGCTTGAGCAAGGAGCGAATCATGAAAACACGACTGCTATTGCTGGCCGGCCTACTGCTGATGGCGTTTACTGCCCAAGCAGACGATATCGATATTTACGGCGTTTCCGGCATTGGTGAGGATCTTAAACCCAACGTACTAATCATTCTCGACAATTCCGGAAGCATGTCCACTCGTGACGTACCAGGAGATCCTTACAACCCAAATGTAACTTATTCTGGTTCCTATGGAACCAACCGGGTCTATGAAAAGGATGGCAATAGTTGGGATTACTATTTCTCTGACATTGATTCGGAGGACTGGACCTGTGAACCTGCCCGTACGCAGCTTAAAGCTACTGGCACCTGGAGAGGTAGACTGCGCCTAAGATGGGGAATTGTTACCTGTACCGATTCCGGTTCAGCCCATGATTATCGGCTTGGCAATTACCGCAACTTTCTGGCATCAGGCGGCTCGGATCGTACCCGAATGGAAGTGGCCAAAGAGGTGGTTGCCAATCTGATTTATCAAAACCACGAAAAGGTCAATTTCGGCTTGATGGTTTTCAACACTGGGAATTCCACTTATGGCTTTAGTGATTACTATGGCAATGGTGGATACATTTTAGCTGAATGTGGCGCAAGCAAGGAGGCGCTGATCGGCAGCTTCGAACCGGGCAACACTCTCACCAGTTCAAGCCAGTCAGGGTACGGATCAATTGGCTCACTGTTTCCACAAACCAATACTCCTTTATCGGAAACGTTAGCTGAAGCAGGTTTATACTTTGCCGGAAAACAAAGCTGGTTCAATGGAACATCGACAGGAAGCAACTACCCATTGGGAAAATACTCAGAGTCATGCACGGATAGAAACAACTACTGCCAGAACTACAGCAATGACAGTCCTATTGAATGGCGTTGTCAAAAAAACTATATTATCCTTATTACCGACGGGGAACCGACTCAAGACGACGACAAGTTTTCTTCAACCAACTTCATTATCAATAGTAAGTTGACAGAAGCAAGCAATGATGGAAACAGCAGCTATTTAGACGATGTAGCCGCTTTCCTGAATAGCAATGATCTACGGTCGGACTTGGGTTCAGCCGGAGATTTTCCCGATCAAACCGTTATCACCTACACCATCGGCTTTCAGACAGATCAAGACCTCTTGGAAAGCACTTCCAACCGTGGTGGCGGTGAGTATTATACTGCCAGCAGTGCCGCTGAACTTGGTGAATCATTGACCAACATCATTGAAACTATTGGCCAGCTCAACGAAATGTTTACTGCCTCCACCGTTCCCGTCAGCACTGCAGATGGCGTCTTTGCGGGGAACTATATTTATCTTGGCCTTTTCCAGCCCACCAACCAAAGCAACTGGCTAGGTAATTTGAAAAAGTTTGGCTTGTCAGACAATGGCACCATTTTGGACAAACTTGGCAATCCTGCCGCCAATGACAGCGGTACCATTTTTGACAACGCCACCTCCTACTGGAGCACAACGGCTGACGGACCACAAGTAGCAGCAGGAGGTGCCGGCGAACTCCTGCGTGATCGCGCGACCAACCGGGTACTATACACATACACTGGAAGCAACAGTGCCCTTACTCATAGCAGCAATCTGTTTGCAACCACCAATACGGTTTTAACCGCCGCCACTAGTGCCGATCCACCGGGCTTCGGCCTCAGCACAGACGATATCGCGGCTGTACACCGTGGCGTAGCTGAAGACTGGCCTCTGGGCAGTTTGCTGCACTTTCAGCCCCTAGTGGAACATTACGATATCGACAATGATGGCACCTATGATGGTACCAACGATAAGTCAGTTATTTTCGTAGGCGGAAATGATGGTTTACTGCATTGCTTCGACGACAGCACCGGTGAAGAGCTTTGGGGCTTTGTTCCGCCGGACCTGCTGCCCAACATCAGCCTGCTAAGCAAGGCGGACGACCTGCTTTATTTTGTCGATGGCAACGCCAGCCTCTACCGCTATGACGATGACAACAGCACCGATACACCAGACAGGAAATTGCTTATTTTCGGCCAACGGCGTGGTGGTTTTAGCTATACCACTTTGGATGTTACCAATCACAATGCTCCTTTATACAAATACAGTATTGACTCTGGACACCTCGGCAGCGGCCAGGAAATTTTAGGCCAATCCTGGGCTGAACCCCAACTGTGCCGCCTAGGCTACATGGATGGCTCTACCTATAAAACCAAGGATGTTTTCTTTCTAGCTGGTGGTTACGATATTAACCAAGACTTGGAAGGAGAAGAAAAAGCAGCCGAAGACAGCATCGGTCGTGCCGTATTCGCCATTGATGCACAAACCGGCGCACTCTTCAATAACTGCCTGTTCAGCCACGCCAACTACGCTGCTATGACGCATTCTGTTATTGCTGCAGCGGCTTTTGAAAATCCCAAGAGCCGTATCTGTACCCGAATCTACGCTGGCGATATGAATGGCAACCTGTTCGCCTTCCGCGACGACATTTTCCATCGCAACCAAGATCCCATCAAAATGGAGGATTTCGATGGAAAATATGACGGACAGGAAGATGGTGTTTGGGAGCAGAAAATCAAACTCTATGCCCTTCCTGGAAAAAAAATATGGTACGCACCAGCAGTAACCAACGAATACTTTCCTGTCACCTTTACTTATCCCGCTAGCGAAACCGGAGGCACCGACGCCGAAGTCCGCACCGAATACCGTGCAGGCGATTTCGTATTCTTCGGCACCGGCGACCGCTCCCGCCCCAACGAAACCGACACCATCAATGTCTTCTATGCCATCAAAAACAATTGGCAGTGGTCTGACGACTCGCCCACCATCACTGAAGCTTACGTTGATAAAAATGACAATGGCACGATAAAAGCTAAAAATGATAATCACCTGATTTCCGATGGAGAATATTTTATTCTTGATGTCACGGATAATCGAATCCATGACTCACAAATTGACGAACAAGTACGAATTGATTTTAGCAACTGGATTAAAGCTGCCCTTAAGAAATCAAACAACAAGGGCTGGTTTCTGCGCTTAATCGAAAAAGACGGCAGTGCCGCAGGAGAAAAACTGGTTTCTTCTCCTTTGGTTTTTGGTGGCATTGTTCTGTTCACTACCTTTACTCCTGAATCAGATACTGCTGAAGCCTTTGAAACGGGTGGAGATCCCTGTGCCAGCCCAGGCAGTAGTGGAACAGGCTATCTTTATGCTGTAGACTATCTTACCGGCCAAGACGCTTTCAATCTTATTGAAGGCCGACGTGTTCCTATAGCAAAATCTGGTATTCCACCAGCACCAACGGTGATAGTGACAGAAAAAGGCCCGATAGTTTTAGTTGGGACTCAAGGACCTCCAGATAATGATGATGATGATTCAAACGATGACGGATTCGACGATTGGGCGAACTTAAGCAGAATAACAGTTGAACGTCTTTTCTGGCGGCAACTGAACCTTAATTAAACTTAAACAAAGGAGCTAATGATGCAAAAAGTCGAAAATAAATTATCAATATTAATGTTTATGGTGTTTTTTTTAGCTTTTGCTGGAAGCACTATTTCCATGGCTGATGAAACAAAAGAAAAACAACGTTTCCGGCTAGACGCAGAAGTGATGTACATTGTGCCCGAAGAAAATCTGGCGGTTATTGCCGAAAAAGAAATTCACCTAAAATGGCACATTGAAAAAGGGATTAAGGTTTGGGATAGCCGATTCGTTGGCGAGCAGGAAAACGCTATTGACTTGTCAACTTTCAAATCGCGTGACCGGGTTCTGGTCACAGGTTCGATCAAAGATGGCAAGATCATCGCCGACGAAATCCGCCTGCTGCAACCAGCAAACTAAACCGTCACAAACAGCTCAAACACAACAGCCCGACCGGTTCCCCCGGTCGGGCTGTTGATTTTCAGCGGTTTTTCTCGGCTGGCATCGCGAACGAGAAGCAAGGAGCGACAGCATATAAGCCGGGAAGTTTCTTACACTTCCAGGTGCTCTCCGCGGGTGGCACGGGGGCTTTTGCCGAAACGGCGCGGTCGTGACAGGAAGTAGTGCGTCCCTTCTTCTGCCAGCTGACAGGCGAAGCCGGTTTTATCGACGTAGTAACAGTTTTCTTCTCGAATCTTACGAAATATCTGTATCCAGAAATATCTGTATCCCGATGGGCAGTTTCTTCCGCTTCATGGGCTATCTTGGGCAGTCATCCGACCCAAAAGCGCCAAACAGCTTTTGGCGAACCCTGCAGCATACGTAAACAACAATCCGTGACGGCTTCATTCCATGCCAGCCTGATAGTTGAACGGTGCGGTACCGGGCAGGGCGCGGTCCTGTGCCAGGGCGTCAAGCACACGCCGTCCCGTATCGCTGAAGGCGCCCAGGTGCGACAGGTCGGCAATGAAACCGGCACAACCCAGCTGGCGCAGACCGGCAAGCTGACCGGCGAGTGAGAAATCGGTTTCGCTGCTGAGTACCGTCAGGCCGGCGCGCTGGCGCACGCGATAGCCTTCATCCCGGTCAGACAGCAATGGCGCGTCACCCCGCACACCGGCGATACGGATGCGGGAGGTGATCAGATCGATACTGCTGTACACCAACGCCCGCAAGGGCAGGGCACTGTGGCGCAGCAACGCCGCCATGTTGACCTGATCATCCTCGACATAGAGTTCCGCACTGCTGACGCCAAGCTCCTGCCAGGCCTGCACAGCCTGACTGTTAAGGCTGAACAGGCGATAGCCAGCCTCCAGGCGCAGGCCATCATACTGGCGGAACAGGCGGAAATGGCTGAGGTTGTTCAGCCGAAAGGCGCGAAAACCGGCACTGACCAGATGATGAACAGACTTCTGCAGCCGATCCCAGTCACTATCGAAACAGACAAAGGGCAGATCCCATACCAGCCGCTGCTGCTGCCGCGGCGACGGCTGCCAGGGTCGGTGCAGCACGGCAGCGGTGAGGGGCACCAAAACCCGATCGATCGCACGATTTTCCAGCAGACGAATCTCGCGCGCATCGCGCACCATGACAGTGAAATCACAGGCTCCAGCTCCCGCCACTGAGGCCGTAACACCATCATCCAGAGCCTGGCGGCGACGCTGCTGGCGCTGCTCGTGCTGCTGCTGTTCGAGTTGCTGTTGCAGCTGTTGGTAAAAATCGCGGCGGATCTGTTTGAGCTGTTTGGGGGCGATGGCCACCGGCGGCAGGTTGTCCGCCCACAGCTGGCGCAGAGCGAAAGGGGCCTGATCGGTCTGGGCAAACAACGGCTGCAGCACGGCGGCGCTTAACGGCTGATCCGTGGCGTTGAAGGTTTCTACCGCAAAGCTGGTCTCAACATGCAGATCCGGCAGTTCAGCCTGCAGCTGCAACTGTCCCGCCGTCAGCGCAATTCGCAAATCAAGCGGCCAACGCTGCAGCGGCGCCTGCTGCAGACGCCGGCGACAGGCGGCATCACTCAGGGAAAAAGCCTGCTGTGACGACACCTTGAATACGGCATCGCCCGGCTTGAAGGCATCCCGGAACGGCGTCGACACCGTTTGCGGGCCAACCGCCAGCTGCTTGACCAGCCGGTTACCCTGCCACAGTTCGCGCACGGTGAAGGCCTTGCCAACCTGATCGTTGCGCGGCTGCACCCGCAGCCGGTCGCCGATGCGCAGCACATCCTTACTGTGATAGCTGAGCTTGCCACCGCCGGCCCGGCTGACCTCGCCCAGAAAGCGGCCGGTGGAACCGCGCCGCGCCGGCGTCGCCAGATCGGCCGGCTGGGCTCCACTTAAAAAACCCTTTGTCGGCGCGCGGCCGAAGGAGTCGCGCAGCTTCTCGCGCGCCTCGGCAATGGCCTGCTGTCGCCGGGCCGGCGAAGCATCCAGCACCTGGCGGTAGGCCGCCACCACGTTGGCGACATACTCGGCGCTTTTCATGCGACCCTCGATCTTGAAACTGCACACCCCGGCCTGCTGCAGCTGCGGCAACAGATCAATGGCCGACAGGTCATTGGGTGAAAAGTAGTAGCCGGGCTTGTTGCGGTAACTGTAGCGCCGGCGACAGGGCTGGGTACAGCGCCCCCGGTTGCCGCTCTGGCCGCCCAGCCAGGACGAAAAATAACACTGGCCGGAGAAGCAAAAGCACAGCGCGCCGTGAATGAAATGTTCCAGCTGCAAACTGGTCTGACTGCGGATCTGGGCGATTTCAGCCAGGGTCAGCTCCCGCGCCAGCACCGCCCGCTCGAACCCCATGGCTTCGAGCTGTTTGACACCGGCGCTGTTGTGCACCGTCATCTGGGTGGAAGCATGCAGCGGCAATTCGGGGAAATAGCGCCGCGCCAGCCGCCAGACCGCCAGATCCTGCAGAATCACGGCATCGACCCCGGCGGCACTGATGGCATCGAGGGTGTCGACCAGCTCCGTCAGTTCCTGCTGCTTGACCAGCGTGTTGAGGGTAACGAACAGCTTGCGGTCCTGCTGGTGGGCATAGCGCGTCATGGCGTCAAGATCGGCAAAGGAAAAATTCTTCGCCTTGGCGCGGGCGGAAAAGCTCTTCAGGCCGCAGTAGACAGCATCGGCGCCAGCTTCAAGGGCGGCAAAAAAGGCTTCCAGGCTGCCAGCCGGTGCCAGCAGTTCGGTAAAGGGGGCAGGGGACTCAGACAAGGGGCAGACTCCGCAGGGCAAAGAACGGCAGGAAACAGATTTTTTCAGAATAGCACGGCCACAGAACCAGCCGGAGGCAAAAACGCCGCCAGCCTCGATGCCTGGTCCGTGAACCATAAAAAAACCCCCGCAAAGGCGGGGGTTTTTTATTACGCAAGCGACACGCCAGGGGCGCGGCGACAGATCACATCATGCCGCCCATACCACCCATGCCGCCCATACCGCCCGGCATGGTCGGTGCGGCTTCATCCTTGGGCAGTTCAGCGATGCAGGCCTCGGTGGTCAGCATCAGGCCGGCGACGGAAGCGGCGTTCTGCAGCGCGCTACGAGTCACCTTGGTCGGGTCGAGAATCCCCGCTTCGAGCAGGTCGACATACTCGTCGGTCGCGGCATTGAGGCCGTAAGCACCTTCCTTGGAAGCCACGTTGTTGACCACGATGGAACCTTCCAGACCAGCGTTGCTGGCGATCTGCCGCAGCGGCTCTTCCAGGGCACGCTTGACAATCTGCACGCCGAAGCTCTGCTCGCCGGTCACCTGCACCTTCTCCACCGCCTTGATGCAGCGGATCAGCGCAACGCCACCACCAGGAACGATACCTTCTTCTACTGCAGCACGAGTCGCATGGAGGGCGTCCTCGACGCGGGCCTTCTTCTCTTTCATTTCGGTTTCGGTTGCCGCGCCGACCTTGACCACGGCCACGCCACCGACCAGCTTGGCCAGACGCTCCTGCAGCTTCTCGCGATCGTACTCGCTGCTGGTCTCCTCGATCTGGCCACGGATGACCTTCACGCGGCTCTGAATATCGGCCTCGCTGCCGGCACCGTCAACGATGGTGGTGTTATCCTTGTCGACCACCACACGCTTGGCGCGGCCGAGCATGTCGAGGGTGGCGTTCTCCAGCTTGAAGCCGAGATCCTCGCTGATCACCTGGCCACCGGTGAGGATGGCGATGTCTTCCAGCATGGCCTTGCGGCGGTCACCGAAGCCGGGCGCCTTGACAGCGCAAACATTGAGGGTACCACGCAGCTTGTTGACCACCAGGGTAGCCAGCGCTTCGCCATCGACATCCTCGGCGATGATCACCAGCGGACGGCCCTGCTTGGCCACCGGCTCCAGCACCGGCAGCAGATCGCGCATGGAGCTGATCTTCTTGTCGTGAATCAGGATCAGCGGATCGTCCATGCCAACCGTCATGCGCTCGGCATCGGTGACAAAGTAGGGCGACAGATAGCCGCGATCGAACTGCATGCCCTCGACGGTTTCCAGCGAGGTTTCCATCGACTTGGCTTCCTCGACGGTAATGACGCCTTCCTTGCCAACCTTGTCCATGGCCTCGGCCAGGATATTGCCGATGGTCTCATCACTGTTGGCCGAGATGGTGCCGACCTGGGCGATTTCCTTGTGGTTGGCGATGGGCTTGGAAATGTCGCGCAGGGCAACAACGGCGGCCTCGACGGCCTTGTCAATACCACGTTTGATTTCCATCGGATTGTGGCCAGCGCTGACCAGCTTGACGCCTTCGCGGTAGATCGCCTGCGCCAAAACCGTGGCGGTGGTGGTGCCATCACCGGCGATATCGGAGGTTTTGGAGGCAACCTCCTTCACCAGCTGGGCGCCCATATTCTGAAACTTGTCCTCCAGCTCGATCTCACGCGCAACGGTCACGCCGTCCTTGGTGATCAACGGTGCGCCGAAGGATTTCTCGATCACGACGTTGCGGCCTTTGGGGCCCAGGGTCACCTTGACGGTATCGGCCAGCATATTGACACCGGCCAGAATGCTGGCGCGGGCTTTTTCAGAAAACTTGATTTCTTTAGCAGACATTGAACAATTCTCCTGTTGGGGTTAAGCAGGTAAGGAAAAAACGGGCTCTCAGCGCCCTCGCGCCATTATTTTTCGATCACACCGAGGATATCGTCCTCGCGCATCATCAAAAAGCTCTCGCCTTCCACCTTGATCTCGGTGCCGGCATACTTGCCGAACAGAACCTTGTCACCCACCTTGACATCCATGCCGAGCACCTTGCCCTCAGCGGTGACCTTGCCTTTGCCAACGGCGATGACTTCGCCCTGCTGCGGCTTTTCCTTCGACGCGGTATCGGGGATGATGATGCCACCGGCGGTGGTGGTTTCCTCTGCGACACATTTGACGATGATACGGTCCTGCAGCGGTCTGATGTTCATGTTTCCTGACTCCTTTTTGTACGGAAAGTAAAGGTGACGGCACCAACCGGCTGGCGCCGCCCGGTCGTCCGGGATTTAAGTCAACGACGTCGTTCAATACCAGCCAGGATAACCGCCTTTGCGGCTATCCTGTTAGCACTCAAACGCGGCGAGTGCTAACAACAGGGCCAAATATAGTCAGACCGCTGTGAATGTCAAGGCCCGCGTTACAGAAAAAATCCTGCTTGCGGCCACCAGCTCAGGGCGGCCACAGCCCTTGACAGTCGCCAGGCACCGTGCTACACCACGAAAATTGTTGAAAAAATCCTATAATGTGGCCAGTGTCCGGCCAGGCTGTCCCGTGGCGGGCAGCCCCGTTTCCCCTGTGAAAGGAGAACCCCGAGGTGCACAAAAAACTCTACATTCCCGGCCCGGTGGAGGTCAGCGCCGACGTTTTCGCCGCCATGTCACAACCCATGATCGGCCATCGCATGGCCGAATACGCCCAGCTGCACCAGCGCGTGACCGACAATCTCAAGCGCCTGCTCAACACCAGCGAACCGGTTTTCCTGTCCACCTCCAGCGCCTTCGGCATCATGGAAGGCGCAGTGCGCAATCTGGTGCAGAAACGCTGTGCCAACTTCGGCAACGGCGCCTTCAGCAGCAAATGGCACGATGTCACCCGCCGCTGCGGCCTTGAAGCGGATCTGTTTGAGGCCGACTGGGGTCAGCCGGTCACGCCGGAAATGGTCGAGGCCGCACTCAAAACCGGCCGCTACGACGCCATCACCCTGGTGCACAATGAAACCTCCACCGGCGTGCTGTCGCCACTGGCAGACATTGCCGAGGTGATGAAAAACTATCCCGAGGTCTCCTTCATTACCGACACCGTTTCCTCCATGAGCGCCGTGCCCATTGATTTCGCCGCCCTGGGTCTCGACGTCTGTCTGGCCGGGGTGCAGAAGGCCTTCGGACTGCCGCCGGGGCTGGCGGTCTGCGCCGTGTCACGCAAAGCCCTCGACAAAGCCAAAACCACGCCCAACCGTGGCTATTACTTCGACTTTGAAGAATTCGAAAAGAACGATTTGAAGCACAACACGCCCAGCACGCCCTGCATCAGCCTGATCTACGGCCTCGACGCCCAGCTGCAAAAAATGTTCATTGAAGGACTCGACAACCGTTACTGCCGCCACGCCGCCATGGCGGAAAAAACCCGCGCCTGGATTCAGGCTCAGGGTTTCGGCCTGTTCGCTGCCGCAGGCCACCGCTCCGTCACCCTCACCAGCGGCTGCAACGATGGCCGCACTGATCTGGACAGGCTGAAAAAACTGGCCGGCGCGCGTGGCTATGCCATCGATAACGGCTACGGCAAAATCAAGAACACCAGCTTCCGCATCGCCCACATGGCCGACATGACCGCTGCCGACCTGGACGAGCTGTTCGCCCTGCTGGAGGAACTGCTGCCGCAGGCACGCCGCTAAAAATCCATCCAGCCCGCGCGGGACCATGCCGATAACAACAAGGGGAAGCAGCAGCTGGCGGCTTCCCCTCCGTGTTATAGTACGGTCGCACCATGCTGTGCGATTGTCCCTTCAGCGTTTTTGACCCCGATCAATTTTTCCCCCGTCGTTCTGTGGCAGGCTGCCTGCCGTAAGCCACAGCGGCCACGCCCCAGGAGAAAACACCATGACGGAAAGCGATAAAACCTATCTGGTGGTGGTGCAGTGCCACTTGGTGCAGCAGCGCTGCAGCGGCTTCCACTGCGAAAAAGCCTTTACCGACCGCACCGGCGGCTTTGCCCGTTATGCCAACCAGCCCGGCCTGCGGCGGCTGAGCCTGACCTGTGGCGGCTGTTGTGGCCGTGCCCTGCAGCGCAAACTCAGTCATCTGCTGCACAGCGCCCACAAGCGTGACGGCATTGAAGCCGCGCAGGTGGTGGTGCATCTGGCCTCGTGCATCTGCAAGGACAACCATCACGGACCACCCTGCCCACACCTGGACTATCTCAAAACCCTGGTCAGCCGCCTGGAGCTGGATCTGGTCGAAGACAGCTGGATCTCACGCACGGCTGAAAACCGCCGGCAGCAGGGACTCTACACCCCCAATGGCGAGCCGGAACAAACCGTTGTGGTCAGCAGTCCGGTCCGGCCGGTACCTTGACCGCCGCTCCAACCAAGGAGAGATCATGAATCCAACCGTTCCGCGTCCTGCCGCCCTCAACCGGCCGAGCCGCTGGCGGCAACTGATACAATGGCTGTTCCTGTTGTGGATTCTGTGGCTGGGCTGGCGCTTCGGCCAATTCGTTGGCCATTTCACCAGCCAGGGGGCAACCGCCTTTGTACCGCGCCCGGCCGGTGTCGATGGCTTTTTGCCCATTGGCGGCCTGGCCAGCCTGAAATTGTGGCTGCTGCGCGGCGAAATCGACCCCAGCCACCCGGCAGCGCTGGTGCTGCTGCTGACCTTTCTGGCCATGAGTCTGCTGGCGAAAAAATCCTTCTGTTCCTGGCTCTGTCCGGTCGGCACCCTGTCGGAAGGCGCTTGGAAGCTGGGCCGTAGGCTGCTGGGCCGCAACTGGCGCATGTGGCGCTGGCTCGATATTCCGCTGCGCGGGCTGAAGTACGCCCTGCTGGGCTTTTTCGTCAAGATTCTGCTGCTCGACATGCCCAGCTTCGCCATCGCGTCCTTTCTGCAATCGCCCTACTGGGCCATCAGCGACGTAAAAATGTTACGCTTTTTCACCGCGCCGTCCAGCCTGACCCTGACGGTCGTCGGGGTCGCGACACTGCTGTCGCTGGTGTACCAAAACTTCTGGTGCCGCTATCTGTGCCCCTATGGCGCACTGCTCGGACTGATCAGTCTGCTCAGCCCGTTCAAGATCCGCCGCGAGCGCCACAGCTGCACCAGCTGCCAGCGCTGCAGCGCCGCCTGCCCGGCGCTGCTGCCGGTACACCGGCTCGATACGGTGATGAGCGTGGAATGCACCGGCTGCCTCACCTGTGTCGACAGCTGCCCGCACGGCAGCCTGCGCATGGGAACCCTGATCGAACGCAAGCCCCTGCCACGCTGGGTTTTTCCGCTGCTGGTGCTGGTCCTCTACAGCGGCGGCGTCAGCCTCGGCATGGTCAGCGGCCACTGGCACAGCAGTCTGGAATACAGCGATTACCTGCGGCTGATCCCCCTGGCCGACCGCATCGGCCACTGACCGGTCAGCCCCTGCCCAAGGAGAGCGCCATGACGACCGCCACCTCGCCACCCGACAACGCGCAACGCAACCTCGCCGACCTGCTGCGCCAGGCCATCGACCAGGCCCCCGATGCCATTCTACTGGCGGATGCCGGCGGCGCCATCCGTTACTGGAATCGCGGCGCCGAGCGGCTGTTCGGCTTCAGCGCCGCCAAAGCCCTGGGGGCCTCCCTCGATCTGATCATTCCCGAGCGCCTGCGTGAGCGCCATTGGCAGGGCTACCACCGGGTGATGGCCGGCGCGCCCAGCCGTTATGGCGACGATCTGCTGGCGGTGCCGGCTCTGCACCAAAACGGCCAGCAGCTGTCGAGCGAGTTCAGCATCGTTCTGCTGCACGATGGCGCCGGCGCCCCCTGTGCCATTGCCGCCATTCTGCGCGATGTCAGCGCCCGTCACGCCCGCGAAAAGGACCTGCGCCGCAAACTGACCGAACTGGAGCAGCAGCTCGGCGCCACCCGCTGACGGACAGCCCGCCAGCCAATTCGCCCCTGCCAGGGACACCAAAAAAGCCCGTTGCGCACGAACAATCCTGCGCAACGGGCTTTTGGCATCACAGATACAGGCGACTCTCAGGCCGGTTCGAGACCGGCAAACTTGAGCAGCAGGCGTTTGGGGCCATGCAGGTTGAAATAGACGATCACCTTCTGCTTGTCGCCGGCGCCCTCCAGCCGGCGCACGGTACCAACGCCGAAGCGGGCGTGGCGCACCCGGCTACCAATACGCAGGGTCGGGGCGACGCCGGCCTCCACCTCGATAACCGGCTCCGCCGCCGCCAGGCGCGGGCTGGGCGAGGGCGGGGCAGGCGGCCGCTCAACCACGGGCGACAACGCAATAGCCTCGTCCTGGCCAGGACATGGCAGCTGCTCGAACAAGGACGCCAGATTGTGCGCTGCCGGCTGGCGCAGCGGCGCACTGCCACGACCGGCCAGCAGATGCGGCGGCACCTCGGTCAGGAAGCGGCTGGGCGGATTGAACTGGTAGCTGCCATAGACCCGCCGGCGGCCGGCGGCGGTCAGAAACAAGCGCTCGCGCGCCCGCGTCATGCCGACATAACACAGCCGCCGCTCCTCCTCGATCTGCTCCTCCTGGCCACCGGCGCGCTCGGCCGGAAACAGCCCTTCCTCCATGCCGGTCATGAACACCACGGGAAACTCCAGGCCCTTGGCGGCGTGCAGGGTCATCAGCGTCACCCGGTCGAGACTGGGATCGTAGGCATCCAGATCGGTGACCAGCGCCATCTGCTCCAGGTAGTCCTGCAGCCGCTCCAGCGGACTGGCGCTGTCCTGCGCCTGTTGCAGGCGGCTGTCGTGTTCCTCCATGCCGGCCAGCAGCTGATCGAGGTTCTCCAGCCGGTCCTGGGCTTCGCTGCTGTCGTCCTCACGCAGCATGGGGCCATAACCGCTGGCATCGATCAGTTCGGCGGTCAGCTGCGGAAACGGCGTCTGCGCCGCACGGGCGCGAAAGTCCTCGATCAGGGCGACAAACTCGGCCAGCCGGCGGGCCGCCGCGCCGCCGAGCAACCCATCGGCGACAGCCTGGCAACAAGCCGGATAGAAGCCGCCGGCGGCCTCGGACAAGGGCGCAATCCGCTCGACGGTGGCGGCGCCGATGCCGCGCGCCGGCACATTGATAATGCGGCGCGCCGCGACACTGTCGGCTGGATTGACCAGCAGGCGCAGATAGGCCAGCACATCCTTGATTTCCAGGCGGGCGAAGAAGCGCATGCCGCCGAACATGACATAGGGCAAGCGCTCGCGCACCAGCGCCTCTTCCAGCACACGCGACTGGGCGTTGGTGCGGTAGAGCACCGCCATGTCGCGCAGGTGGCGGCCGGTGGCGTGCAGCTGGCGCAGCTGACGGACAACAAAGTCAGCCTCGGCCAGATCGTCGTTGAGCACCTCGGCATGGATCGGCTCGCCGCCCTGCTGCCGCGTCCACAGGGTCTTGCCGGCCCGGGCGCGGTTGTTGGCCACCAGCTGGCTGGCCGCTTCGAGAATCACCGCTGTCGAGCGGTAGTTCTGCTCCAGCCGGATGGTATGACAGCCGGGGAAATCGCGTTCAAAATTGAGGATGTTGCCGATTTCGGCGCCACGCCAGCGGTAGATCGACTGATCATCATCACCCACCACGCACAGGTTGCCGTGCCCCGTCGCCAGCATGCGCACCAGCCGGTACTGCACGGCGTTGGTGTCCTGGAATTCGTCCACCAGCACGTGGAGAAAACGCTCGGCGTAGCGCTGGCGAATGGCCGGCTGCTGCTCGAACAGCTGGCAGCACTGCAGCAGCAGATCGCCGAAATCGAGGGCGTTGGCCTGGCGCAGCTGCTCCTGATAGGCCTGATAAACCTGGCGCAGCTGGGCGCTGCGCGGATCATCGGCCGGCAGATCCTCTGGCAACAGGCCACGATTCTTGGCGGCATCGATGGCGGCGGCCGCCGTGCGCGGCTTGAGACTTTTCTCGCTGATGCCCAATTCCTTCAGCACCACCTTGAGCAGCCGTTCCTGATCCTGATCATCGTAGATGCTGAAGCTGGCGCTGTAACCGGGCAGGGCGGCGATCTCGCGCCGCAGAATGCGCACGCAGGCACTGTGAAAGGTGGCCACCCAGGGCGGTTCACCGCCATCCAGCAGCCGTTCAATGCGACCGCGCATCTCGGCGGCCGCCTTGTTGGTGAAGGTCACCGCCAGAATGCGCCAGGGCGGCACCCCCTGCCGCTGGATCAGGTGGATCACCCGCCGGGTCAGGGTACTGGTCTTGCCGCTGCCGGCACCGGCCAGGATCAGCAACGGGCCATCGCCGTATTCCACCGCCTCGCGCTGACGGTCATTGAGACTGGCTGCGGTTTCAGCCACCGCTGTCCTCCTTGAGGGTGCGCGCCATCAGCGCGCGGTTATAAGCCGACACCATGTCGCGCCGCGAAATGATGCCGACCAGCTGCTGGCGGCAATCGCGCGCCACCACCGGCAGCTGCTCGATGTTGCGGTAACCGATGCGGCGCATGGCCTGGTCGAGGTTCTCATCCTCAAACACCGTGGTCACCTCGGTGGTGGCCAGTTCCTTGACCACCACCAGATCGAGCAGATCCTTCTCGAACACCACGCCGAGAAAGTCCTGCACCGAAATGATGCCGGTCAACTCGCCCATCTGATTGACCAGCGGGAAATTGGTGTGGCGGGTCTGGCTGATGAAATCGGTGAACTGACGCAGGGTCATGCTTTCGGGCAGGGTCACCGGCTGACGGGCCATCACATCGCCCACCCGCAGCGATTTCATGATATTGCGTTCCTTGCCAGCCTCCAGATTGATGCCGGCGCGGGCCAGTTCAACGGTATCGAGACTTTCCTTGCAGAAATGCCGGCTGATGGTGGTTCCCACCACGCAGGTCAGCATGATGGGCACGATGACCTGATAGGACGCCGTCATCTCGAACAACAGGAAGATTGCCGTCATGGGCGCGTGGGTGGCGGCGGACAGGAAGGCCCCCATGCCAATCAGGGCGTAGGCGCCGGGCAGCAGCCCCAGTTGTGGCAGCAACTGCTGCGCCAGGTGGCCGAAGCAGCCGCCGATAACGGCACCGATGTACAGAACCGGCGCGAACAGTCCACCGGGCATGCCCGATCCCAGGGTGATGGAGGTGGCCAGCGCCTTGAACAGCACCAGCGCCAACAGCAGCCGCCAGGTGCCATCCCCCTGCAGAAAACCGTTGATAAACTCATAGCCGTTGCCAAACACCTGCGGCAGACCGATACCGATCAGGCCGACCAGCAGCATGCCCAGCAGCGGCTTGACCAGGCGCGGCAGCCGCAAACGGTCAAACAGGCCCTTGACCCGGAAATGACTGTCGATAAAGGCCGCCGCCAGCACCCCGACCAGCAGACCCAGCAGCAGATAAAGCAGCAGTTCCCAGTGCGAACCGACCTGATAGGGCGGCACCGCAAAAGCGACCTCATTGCCCAGCAGGGCGCGCGACACCACGGTACTCATGCCGCTGGCAATGACAATGGAGGTAAAACTGGCGATCTCGAAGGAGGACAGCAGCACGATCTCCTGGGCAAAGAACACCCCGGCGATGGGCGCGTTGAAGGTGGCCGCCACCCCGCCGGACACGCCACAGGCCACCAGCACCTTCAGGCGGTTGCCACTGACCTTGAAACCCTGACCGAACTGGCTGCCAACAGCACCACCAATCTGGGCAATGGGGCCTTCCTGGCCAGCACTGCCGCCGGTGCCCAGGGTAATGGCGCTGGCCAGGCCCCGGGTGAGGATGGTACGGCCGGGAATCTTGGCGCCGCGCAGATTGACCTGTTCAAGAAAGGCGGAAAAACCAAAGCGCAGATCGCGGGCAAAGAACAGTCCGAAGGGGATCAGCAGCAGCGCGCCGCTGAGAGGGAACAGCACCACCCAGAACCGCTGCGGACTGAATTGATTGAAATCGATCGCGAAAAAGCTGACGCCTTGTTCGATGACCAGCCAGTGAAAAAACTCGATGGTCCGGCGAAAAGCGAAATTGCACAGCCCCGACAGCAGACCGATGGCCACCGCCAGGATGGCCATGAAGGTATTCTCGCTCAGGCGCAAGCGGCTGGTCAGCACCAGCGGCCCACGGCGCAACAGCGCCAGCAGGCGGGTAAATAAATTCAGCATGGGAGTGCGTCCCGCGGGTGATCCGTCCCGGCTGGCGCTGGTGCCAGCATCAGTCCTCGTCGGCGGCATCCGCCTGCTGACACTGCTGAACCACCTCGGCCAGCCAGGCAATTTCATCGGGTACGAAGGTCTTGGAAAAGTCCGTCCCGACATTCAGCGCCCAGTGCAACGGCGCCTGCGACTGCTCAGCCAGCAGATAACCCGGTGCCTTCATGAAGGGAACCGGCTGCTGCGCCCAATCCTGCAGACGCTGCTCGGAATCAAACAGCAGCAGGTAGTCATCACCGTCCGATTCAAGTACCAGCGGAAACCCCTGGGACTGCTCCTCGCCTTCCGCTGCCGGCGGCTGGGTCTCGGGATGCAGCGGCAGGAAAAACACCGTATTGAGCACCAGATCGTAGAAGCGGCTTTGCACGTCGGGATTTTCCGGATTGTCGCGGTACTCTTCAAGGGCCTGATCAAGGCTCAGGCCGGTGGGGCTGTCGTTCATGGCATGCTCCTGGTACACAAAAAGGGGGGGGTCGGCAGGTTCGACGCCAGGAACAAGCCATGACATCGTGAAAAAACAGGGTTCGGATGTTACCCAATCCGCCAGCGACTGGCAACCGCAAGAACGGCAAAAACCGTCTCTGCCGGCAAAAAACACGCCGGTTAATGAATCAGCGGCTGGCCGGCCCGCACCAGGGCGAGAAACTCGGCTTCCGGCAGCGGTTTGGCAAACAGATAGCCCTGACCATAGGCAAAGCCGATCTGGCGCAGCCGTTCGTGCTGCACCGCCTCCTCGATACCCTCGGCCACCAGCTCGAATTCCATGGCATTGGCGAAGACCACCAGCGACTGGGCCAGGGCCGCGTCGCTGCGGCTGCGATGGATATCGGTGACAAAGGCGCGGTCGAGCTTGACCCGGTCGACCGGAAAACGTTTGAGGTAGGCCAGTGAGGTATAACCAGTGCCGAAATCGTCCAGCGCCAGGGCCACGCCCAGGGCGTGCAGTTCCTCCAACAGCGGAATGGCCTGGGCCACATCGTTCATCATCAGGCTTTCGGTCAGTTCCAGTTCCAGACAGGCTGGTGGAACCTCGCTCTGCTGCAGGATCTGCCGCACCGTTTCGACAAAGCCCGCAGCCTGGAACTGGCGCACCGACACGTTGACGGCAATGCGCAGCCAATCGCCGGTGGCGGCCTGATGGCGGCGGATCAGATCACAGCTGGTGGCCAGCACCCACTGTCCGATCGGCAGAATCAGGCCACTGCTTTCCGCTACCGGAATCATGCGATCGGGCGTGACCCAGCCCAGCTCGGCCGACTGCCAGCGCAGCAGGGCTTCGGCGCCGACCAGCCGGCCATCGGCCAGGCTAACCTGCGGCTGGTAGTACAGCTGCAGCTCACCGGCCTCGATGGCCCGCCGCAGATGCCGTTCGATGCTGAAGTGCTCGCTGGCGCGGCGGGCGAAATCGCTGGAGAAGAAACAGAAACGATCGCGGCCCTGCAGCTTGGCCTGATGCATGGCACGGTCGGCATTCTCCAGCAACGCGCTGTCATCGGCGCCATCGTCGGGATAGCAGGCGATGCCGATACTGGCACTGAGAAACAGTTCCATGCCGTTCAGCTGCAGCGGCGCCCGCACCGCCTCCAGCACCTTGATGGCAATCTGGGTTGCCTCGTCGTTGCGTAGGCCACACACCAGCAGGGCAAACTCATCGCCCGACAGCCGCGAAAAGGTGTCCTCGGCCCGCACACAGTCCCTGAGCCGCTGGCCGATTTCCACCAATACCTGATCGCCGACGGCATGGCCGAGACTGTCATTGATCTTCTTGAAATGATCCAGCCCCACCGCCAGCACGGCCACGCCGACCTGCTTGCGGCTGGCGCGCTTGAGGGCCTGCTGCAAGCGGTCGCGCAACAACACCCGGTTGGCCATGCCGGTCAACGGATCGGTCTGGGCCAGCTTGAGCATCTTTTCTTCCCAGGCCTTGGCCTCACGCAGATCGGCGAACAGCGCCACATAATGCCGCAGCGTGCCCTGCTCATCGTGCAGCGCGCGAATCTGCAGCCAGGCAGGGAAAATCTCGCCCGATTTGGCCCGGTTCCAGATCTCGCCCTGCCAGCTGCCCTGCTGGCGCAGCTGTTGCCACAGCTGCTGATAGAATTCCGGCCCGTGGCTGCCCGACTGCAGCAGGCGCGGGTTCTGGCCCAGCACCTCAGCCTCGCTGTAACCGCTGATGCGGCTGAAGGCCTGGTTGACGGCCTGGATGCTGCCACTGCTGTCGGTGACCAGCACCCCTTCACTGCTGTTTTCCATTACCAGCGACAGCAGCTGCAGGCGCGCCTCACGCTCGCGCCGCTCGCGGATATCGCGCACACTGGACAGAACCGCCTGGCCCCCCTGAAAATGCACCAGGGCACTGCGCACCTCGACGGGCACCCAGGATCCGTCGCGATGGCGATGGGCACACTCGAAGCGGGTCACGCCATTGTGCAACAGATCGCTGAAATGATTGCAGTTGCTGCGCTGGCACAGCAGGGTGCAGTGACTGCCCAGCAGCTCCTCCAGCGTATACCCCACCAACCGCAGATAGGTCTGGTTGGCCATCAGCAGCAGACCGTTGAAATCGCGCAGCACCAGGCCATCGGCACTGTGATCGAACAGCTCCTGGTAACTTTCCAGGTTGCGGCGCAATTCCAGTCGCAACGTCTCCAGCTCGGCCTCGGCCTGCCGGCGTTCGGTCACATCCTGCAGCAACAGCTGGATATGGTCACCGTCGCCAAACTTCAAACGACTGGCGCGAATCTCCACCTGGCGCCGCCGCGTGGTCAGGCAAACCTCCTGCGCCGCCTGGCCCTGGCGCACCACCGCCGCCAGCAGCGCCTCCACCTGGGGCCAGACCGTCGTGCTGTGCAATTCGCGAATGGCCAGCCCCGTTTGATCACCCGCCAGGCCCAGCAAGCGGGCCGCCGCCGGATTCATGCGCTCGACCTGGCCCTGGGGTGACAGCACCACGATGGCCTCGCGCGACTGTTCAAACAGGGCAGCGTAGGCCTGCTGCTCGCGCGCCACCGCGCTGCTGAGCGGGTCAAGACCATAGCGGCGCACCACCCGCCAGACCAGAAAACCGAACAGCAGCGTCAGCAGCAGCAGGCCACTGGTCACCTTCAGACTATGCCGCCCCCACCAGCCGGGAACCTGGCCATCGCTGCGACGTAACTGCAGCCGCCCCAGCAGCTCACCGGCAACAGCAATCTCCAGCTGCGCCTGCCGCAGCCCGGTGTTTGGCTGCGGCCGTTCGGCCTGGTACAGCATAAAACCGTTGGGCGCCTGCAACGCCACGCCGGCAATCAGCGCATCCTGCTCAAAATAGCCCTCCAGCAGAGCACGAACCTGCACATAGTCGCCCCGCAGCAGCGGATCGCGCAGCTGGGCCCGCAACAGATTCTGTTCACTGACAAAGCTCTGCTGCAGGGTCTTCTGCAGACCCAGCTGGCGCGCCCGCTGGATCAGCAGACTCTGCAGCAGCACAAACAGCAGCAACAGCAGCACCACCACCGCCAGGGTACGACCATAACCCGTCGAAAATTTAGTGCGCAGGCGTGACACCAGCTGCTTCCTCCCCCGGTTCCATGCCCGTGGCGCTTTGATCCTGCGCCCAGTCCACTGGCGTGTCCGCAAGAGACTCCAGCCCCCGCAGCCCGTCGTAGTCGCTGTCCTGTACCGGCGCCACGCAGCGGGCGCCGGGACGCAGCGCCCGCAACAGCGCCCGGCCTTCCGCGCTCAGATGCAGCTGCTGCAGGGCCGTGCGCAGGCAATCCACCAGCTGTGGCTCAAGGGTCGGGCTGGCGATGAACAGGTGGTCGGCCACCGGCGGCAACGGCGCCAATACCCGCAGACCCGCCCCTTGCAGGCTGTCGAGCACCTCCTGCTTGACCGCGCCGGCGGCATAGCGCCCCGCCAGCACCGCGTAAGCCACGTTATCGTGGTTGCCCAGAAAAGCCACCGTCGCCAGATCCTCCAGCCCCAGCCGATGCTCGGCCAGCACCGCGCGGGGCACCATGCAGCCCATGGTGGAATAGGGCGCCACCAGCGCCAGGGTCTGACCGCGCAGCTCGGCAACCTGGCGCAACGGGCTGTCCTGCCGCACCACCAGGGCGCCGCGCAGCAACCCTTGGCCGTCGCTCAGGCTGCCGAGCAACTGCAGGTGCGGCTGCTGCTGGCGCAACCGGACATAAAGGGTCGGACCGGTGAAGGCCAGCTCCAGCCCCGGCTGGCCGAACTGTTCGGCCATGTCACCAAAACTGGGCAGAATCCGCCACTGCACCGGTCGGCCACAGACCCGGCTGAGGTACGCGCACAGGGGCGCGAAACGCCGTTGCAGTTCCGCGGCATTGAGATAGGGGTGCACTCCCAGGGTCAGACTGTCCGGATTCAGGTTGCGGCTGGGCACATAATGGGCCGCCGCCGGTGACTGGCCCGGCCCCAGCAGTACCAGCGCCAGGCAGGCACACAGCAATGCCAGCCGAGGCTAAAAACCGTAACAGCTCGCGTCATCGCATCCATCCGTTTCATCCTTTTCTGGGCGCTGCTGGCGCCAGCGCAACACCGCCGTGGGAGCATTTTTGCCCCGCCAGCTCGCCATCAGCGTTCCAGTTGCAGCACCTTGGCCGCCAACTGGTCAAGGGGCAGCGACAGATCGACCCCGCCCGCCTTGACCGCTTCCTTGGGCATGCCGTAGACCACACAACTCGCCTCGTCCTGCGCCAGTGTGGCGGCACCCGCCTCCTTCATTTCCTTCATGCCCCTGGCGCCATCGTCGCCCATGCCGGTCATGATAACGCCAATGGCGTTCTTGCCGGCGTAACGGGCCGCGCTGCGGAACAGCACATCCACCGACGGCCGATGGCGTGAAACCAGCGGCCCGTCCTTGATTTCGACATAATAGCGCGCGCCGCTGCGCTTGAGCAGGGTATGACGATTGCCCGGCGCGATCAGGGCACGGCCACGGATCACCGAATCGCCATCGGCCGCCTCCTTGACCGACAAGCGACACAGGCCATCGAGGCGGCGGGCAAAGGCCGCGGTGAAATTCTCCGGCATGTGCTGAACAATCACAATACCCGGCGCATCGGCCGGAAACTGCAGCAGAAACTCGCGCAGCGCCTCGGTACCGCCGGTGGAGGCGCCGACCACCACCACCTTTTCGGTGGTCTGCACCAGGGCGCGGCTCGAACCCTTTTCCAGCACGGCGTCGGCGGTCAGCTTGGGCGCCACCGTCAGGGACGGCCGACCCGTGGGGCGCAGGCGCGCCTGGGCCGCCGCCTTGACGGCGTCGCAAATACGCACCCGCGATTCCTCCAGAAACTGCTTGGTGCCCAGCTGCGGCTTGGTAATGATATCGACGGCGCCATATTCCAGCGCCCTGAGCGCCGTTTCCGAACCCTGGGCCGTCAGACTCGAACACATGACCACCGGAATCGGGTGCTGGGTCATGATCTTTTTCAGAAAGGTCAGGCCGTCCATCCGCGGCATCTCGACATCCAGCGTGATGACATCGGGAATCTGCTCCTTCATGCGCGCCGCAGCGATGAAGGGATCACCAGCCGTGGCCATGACCTCGATCTGCGGGTCGGACGCCAGGATACTGCTGAGAGCCTCGCGCACCACGGCGGCATCGTCAACGATCAGAACACGAATCTTCCCGGCCATCGCCTGTCTCCCGGCAAAAAAGATGAAGTCGCAAAACGTCCGGCCCTGGGCGCGTTGCTGAGCTGTTACCACCTCAGCAAAAAAGGGTTCAGGGCTCAGACCGCAGCCAGCGCCGGCTGGTGGCGGTAGACGGTCGGCGCGATCTGCTGCAGGGGCACCACATAACCATGCAGCGATTCCGAATGGCCCAGAAACAGATGGCCGTCGGGCTGCAGATGGCGGCAGAATTTCTGTACCAGCCGCTCCTGGGTCGGGTGATCGAAATAGATGATCACATTGCGGCAGAAAATGACATCCAGCACAAAGGGCAGAGCAAACTGTTCGTCCATGAAGTTGAGCCGGCCGAAACGGACATGGCGGCGCAGCTGCGGCACAATGCGCACCAGCGGGCTGTCGCGGTCGCGGCTGCGCAGCAGGTAGCGGCGGCGCAGTGCCATCGGCACCGGCGCGATCCGCTCTTCGTGATAGACCGCCTGCTTGGCCTGATCGAGCACGCGGGTGGAAATATCGGTGGCGATGATCTCGAAAACAAAGCCGCTGTGCTGGCGGGCATAGTCGTCCAGCACCATGGCCAGGGTATAGGGTTCCTCGCCGCTGGAGCAACCGGCGCTCCAGACCCGGAAGCTGCGCCGGCCCAGGCGCTGCCAGGTCGGCAGCACCTGGCCGACCAGATAGTCGAAATGGCTCGGCTCGCGGAAAAAATCAGTCTTGTTGGTGGTGACGGCGTTGAACAGATGAATCTTTTCCAGCTGCTGGCCACGAGGACTGAACAGATAGTCGCAGTAGTCGCTCACCGTGGCCAGCTGCAACTCGCGCAAGCGCTTGTGCAGCCGGCCGGCCAGCATGGTGCGCTTGTTGTCGGTCAGCCGGATGCCGAGTTCATCGTAGATATAGGCGCTGATGCGCCGGAATTCCGCCGGGCCGATTTCCATCTCGCTGTCAACGGCTGTTCACCGCTGCCCCCTGCGCTTGCACCCATGCCATCAAACGCCGGCAGCGGCTTCGGTCTGCCCCGGCAACTGCAGCTGCAGCAGATCGTCGCTGGAAAACACCCGGTCGAGATCGAGCAGCAGGATGAACTGCTCGCCGCGCCGGCCCATGCCCAGCAGGAAATTGGTTTCCAGCCGTGTTCCCATGCGCGGTGGCGGTTCGATCTCCTGCTGATCCAGTTCCAGCACCTCCTGCACCGCGTCCACCAGACAGCCCAGCACCGTGCCTTCACCATCGATGGTGACCTCGCAGATGATGATGCAGGTGTTGACCGTTTCATCCGCTGCCGGCAGGGAAAATTTGCGCCGCATGTCAATCACGGCCACGGCGCTGCCACGCAGGTTGATCACCCCGCACATGAATGCCGGCATGCGCGGCACCCGTGTCAGGGTCGAGACATCGAGCACCTCACGCACGGTTTCGATGTTAAGGGCAAAGATTTCATGATCAAGACTGAAGGTCAGATACTGACTGGTCTGTTTTTCCCCGCTCGCCATAGCTCCTCCGGCCGTGTCGGGCTGTCTGATCGTTACGCTGACGGGCCAAGCCGGCCCGTCAGCGACGGACGAACACGCACCCAGGCTCAATACTCTTCGAACTCATCGTCGAGCTTGTCCTTGCCGCTACCCATGTCGAGCAGCACCCCGCTGCCGCCGCCAGCCTTGGTCGCCGGCCGGGCAGAGGAGGTTTTGGTCACATGCGCGATGCGGGCGGGCGGACGGGCAGCCGCCGCCTTTTTCGCCGTACCCTGGCCGCCGGCCAGTTTGAAGAAGCTGATGGTGTCCTGCAGCTGTTCGGCCTGACTGGAGAGCTCCTCGCTGGTGGAGGCCATCTCCTCCGAGGCGCTGGCGTTCTGCTGAATCACCTGGTCAAGCTGCTGGATGGCCTTGTTGACCTGCTCGGCGCCGGTGTCCTGTTCCTTGCTGGCGGCGGCGATCTCCTGCACCAGCTCGGCGGTACGTTGGATGTCGGGTACCATCTGGCTGAGCATGGCGCCGGCCTTTTCGGCCACCTCGACGCTGCTGGAGGACAGGTCGCTGATCTCGGCGGCGGCACTCTGACTGCGTTCGGCCAGTTTGCGCACCTCGGAGGCCACCACGGCAAAGCCCTTGCCGTGTTCGCCGGCGCGGGCGGCTTCGATGGCGGCGTTGAGCGCCAGCAGGTTGGTCTGGCGGGCAATCTCTTCGATGATGCTGATCTTTTCGGCGATGTTCTTCATCGCCTGGACGGTCTGGGCCACGGCCGCGCCGCCGTTGCGGGCATCCTCGGCGCTCTTGATGGCGATCTTTTCCGTCTGCAGGGCGTTGTCGGCGTTCTGGCGGATGTTGGCGGCCATCTGCTCCATGGAGCTGGACGCCTCTTCGGCGGCGGCGGCCTGCTCGGTGGCGCCCTGGCTCATTTCCTCACTGCTGGCCGACAGCTGCTGGCTGCCGGCGGCCACGTTGTCACTGGCGCTGCGCACGTCAGCCACCACCTGCTGCAGCTGCTCCACCATGTTGTTGAGGGCAGCGGCCAATTGGCCGACCTCGTCCTTCTGTTCGATGGCCAGTTTGCGGGTCAGATCACCCTCGGCCAGGGCACGGGCAAAATCCACGCCCTGCAACACCGGCCCGGTAATGGCGCGGGTGATGAGCAGGGCAATAACAATCCCCAGCAACAACGCCACCGCCAGACCGACCAGCATGATGGTGGAGGCGCGGCCCAGGGCGGTCACCGCACCGGTGGCAATCTCCTCGGTCTGGCTGACGCCGGTCTTGGCCAGTTCCTCGGCCAAACGGGTCATTTCGCCACCGACGGCCGCCCGTTCATTGGCCAGTTCCTCGTTTTTCTGCCAGGTGGCCAGAAAGTCCTCCAGATGGGATTGATAGGCCAGGGCCGATTTGCGGATACCTTCCAGCTGATCCTTGATCTGTTGGCGCGCGGTCTGGGCCAGCAGCGCATCAATGGTTTTTTCGATCTCGGGGAAGACCTTCTCGGTCTCGCGCAGCACCGCCGGCGAACGCAGCGCCTGGGCACGCCAGGCCAGCAGCCGCACGCGGTTGCCCAGATCGATGATTTCGCTGCCCTCCATCACCTTGGCCATCATCTCCTGCAAGCGGGCCGCGCCCTTGCCCGCCGCCAGATCGGCCTGAAAGGTCTGCTCCATGGTCGTCCTGTAGTCGAGCGCGCTGGCCATATAGCCGGCGGCCGCCTTATCCAGTTCCTGGCGATGGCTATCGAGGGCGGCATTGAGCCGGACCGTTTCCTCGATCTGCTCGCCATAGCGATCCACCTGTTTCTGAATATCACTGACACTGCCGTGCAGCTTGACCAGGTGCGGCGCCCGCTGGGCCAGGTCTTCCGCCCGCTTGAGGTTGTCGTTGACCTCGCTGATAGCCTTGCGGCCGGCTGTCAGAAAGCGCTCCTCGGCGGTGTAGCCATAGCCGCGCAGGGCGTACATGGTCGCCAGGGCACTGCGTTCGACATCGTTGGCCACCTGCACCTCGGGCACATATTCCTGCGCCAGAATGGTCGACTGTTCGTTTACCCTCGACATGTTCCATACCGCCAGTCCGCCCAAAAACATGGCGATGGCCAGCAGCAGGGCAAAGCCCCCGCCGATCTTGACCCCCAATTTCAGATTCTTGAACATGTGCTCCTCCATAGTGGAAAATGGCAACAGGGCCGCAAGCGGCCGTCAGCTGGCCTGGCGTTCGCCGCCCGCCGGTTCCTGAACAAAGATGCTGTCGATGTTCAGCAGGGTAATGAAACGTTCCCCCTGCTTGCCCATGCCGCGCAGATAGTCGCTGTTGAGGCGGGTACCCATGCGCGGCGCCGCTTCGATCTGATGTTCCTCCAGATCGATGACCTCCTGCACCGAATCGGCCAACGCCCCCAAGCTGGTGTTCTCGCCATCGAGTTTGACCTCGACGATGATGATGCAGCTGGCCAGGGTGCGCTGCGATGGCGGCAGGCCGAATTTGCAGTGCAGATCGACCACCGGCACGATGCTGCCGCGCAGGTTGATGACACCACGCAGATACTCCGGTGCCTGCGGCACGCAGGTGATGTCGGTGGAATCGAGCACCTCCAGCACCCGCTCGATGGCGATGCCGAAGGTTTCTCCATTGAGCAGAAAGGTCAGATACTGACCAGCGAGGGATTCTTCCTGAGACATGGCAGCTCCTGTCGGCGGGGCCAGGCCCCGCAAAAAATCTGCTGGCGGCCCATCTAGCGTGCCAGCGCGCCCTCCTGTACCGCCTGCTGCAGCAGATAGGCCAGATCGAGAATCAGCGCCACGCTGCCGTCGCCCAGGATGGTGCCACCAGAAACGCAGCGCACATCGCGGTACATCGGCCCCAGGCTCTTGATCACCGTCTGGTGTTCGCCCACCACGGCATCGACCACGAAACCCAGCTGCTGACCATCGATTTGGGTGATGACGATCTGCTGAATCTCGGGCAGCTCACCGGCAATGCCAAAGGTACGCCGCAAGGGAATGTAGGGAATCAGATGACCGCGCACATTGGCCAGGCAGCGGCCATGGGCCTGCTCCACCTCGGCGCGGCTCAGCTCGATACATTCCTCCACCGCCGCCAGCGGCAACACGAAACTGCCGCTACCAATCCGCACCAGCAGGCTTTCGATGATGGCCAGGGTCAGGGGAATGCGCAGGCGCACGCGGGTACCCACGCCGGGGGTGCTGTCAATCTGCACCGTGCCGCGCAAAGCCTCGATGGCACGCTTGACCACGTCCATGCCGACACCCCGGCCCGACAAGCCGGTGACCTGGGCGGCGGTGGAAAAACCCGGCGCAAAGATCAGCTGAAACAGCTCCTGATCGCTCAGATGCTCCT
>Ga0265295_1000436_pt1 | contig 84258 bp, 79 predicted proteins | sample Munlansysbiofilm_FD_192503 | JGI IMG/M metagenome (GOLD analysis project Ga0265295, IMG submission 192503) | Leachate microbial communities from a municipal landfill in Southern Ontario, Canada - Methane capture system biofilm | ecosystem: Engineered > Solid waste > Landfill > Unclassified ... | reverse complement strand
ACCTGTTTTTTTACTTCCGTCTTTTGATTTACCCGTGGCTTTTATTACATCACAAAACTTTCGGCGTGAATGTGCAATGCATCCCACATGCAAAACATTTTCGAGCTTGTCTATAAAATCATAGCCGCTATATCCGTCTGTTTGCACAACACCTTTATAATCTTTAATAAACCTTGATGCAGCATCTCCTGAACGAGTTGGATGATATTCAAAAATTATACACGGTTTTTCAGAGGTGCCTCCTCTAAAAACCCACATATATGATTTTGTCTGGCTTGACCTTCCTGGTTCTTTGATAACCTGAACAGTGGTTTCGTCAATATTGATTAAAGGGCCTGATAAAATTTCTTTTTTCATTGCTTCTAATACAAGCTCTAAACTTTCTGAAATTTTCTGAGCCCAGCCGCACATGGTTGCTCTGGGGATTTTTACTCCAATTCTTGAAAACTGTTTTTCCTGTCGATAAAAAGGAAGAGCATCTACAAACTTTGCTATAAGAACATGTGCAATAAGTCCTGGAGTTCCAATACATTTTTGAATAATCTGCTCAGGTATCATATCTCCTTTAAAACCAGAAGGATCTGCTTTAAGGCAGCAGAAGAAAAATTATCAGGAATATCAAGATGAAAGCCAGATTTTGAATGCAGGGTTATGGATGAATTTTTATTTATTCCAAAAACCTGATTTATTGAAGCCTGGCTGATTTCTACAACTAAAAGCGGCAAATTTTCTTTTTGCAGTTTTATCTTCCAGTAGGTAAATCTGGTATTTTTAAGATTGTTTATTCTGCAATACTCTGCCTGAGTCAGACAGGATACCTCCCATTTTGATATATGGGTCTTCCAAAAATTTTTTAAATCTGAATTTGGTTTCATTTTTACAAGCCTTTATTTGTTGGTTATTATGGCTTGTATTATAAATGGTCTTTTTATAGTTGTAAGGTGGGGTTTATTGAGCGGTTACGTTTTTATTTACACCCTGCTTAATTCAGTTGAAATAAATGCACCGCAGCAATTAACTTTTCCCTTCTCTTAAAAATAGGATTGCCAAGCAAAAGCTCTGCCCCTTACCACATCTTTCAGACTCGTTTTTAAACTCCAACTTAAAAATATAACTATAAGAAATAACAAGGTTAACTTTCACCAAATCATGGTAGGAACTGGTTACTCAGCAGACGTTTTTTTATTTAAAACAGGGATTGCACAATATAAGCTCAGAAACCAGCAAGAGGTATAAAGGCTTGGTTTAGAAATACAAAAACCCCTTCCACCAGTTTGAAGTTGACTTTCATACTAACAATGATATAATATTTAAATGAAAAAATAGCCTCCTAAATTAAACTAATTCAAAAAAATCAAAAAGTTTCAAATTTCTCCAAAAGCCTGTGGCTTTTATTATAGAGTAGCCGGACAATAAGGTTCAGACAACAAGATTTAGCAAATCTTTGGAAACTTGACTTTTGTATGAATATCTAAATTCCCAAAAAGAAAACAAAAGCATACCAAAGTAATTCAGATATTAAGATTTCCTAAAAGACTGGGGCTAAAAATTTTCACTAAAAAAATGGCAATTATACTTAAATTATAATATAATTTTAATTTTCTATTAAATAAGGGAAAACACTTGAAAAAAACTATTTTAGTATTAATAGCTTTTGTTTGTTTATCATCTGCTGTTCAAGCTGGCCAAGCAATCAGATTCGGGGTTCCGCCCTGGCCCGGTGTAACAGTTAAAACAGCAGTAGTTACTGAAATTTTGGAAACCCTTGGATACAAAACAAAGCAATTGGATGTTGGCCCTGCCATAATTTACAATGGAATGATCAATGGTGAAGTAGAAGTTATGCTTGCAGCCTGGGTTCCTCACCATAATGATCTTGTTGATCCTTTGGTTAAAGCTGGAAAAATTGACAGAGTCACTGCAAACCAGGATGATTCCATAGCCAGTCTTTGTGTTCCTGATTATGTATGGGATGCTGGAGTTCGTTCTTTTAATGATCTTGAGCCCAATGCAGACAAGTTCAATAAAACCATTTACAATCTTGAAGCTGGCTCAGGAATGAATACTGAAATGGAAAGAATCATCGACGCAAATGTCGCTGGCTTAAAGAACTGGGAACAAATGGGAAGTACTTTAGCAGCCATGATGATGGAAGTAGGTTCACAAATAAAACAAAAAAAATGGGTGGTTTTCGGCTGCTGGGCACCACACTGGATGAATACTATCCATAAAATCAAATACCTGGAGGGTGTACCTGGAACAGAAAGTTTCGTAAACCAGTCCTATATTTACACTGTTGTTAATAAAGATTTCTCAAAACAATTTCCTGAAGCTTATAAATTTCTTCAAAAATTCCAGGTCTCTGCTAAAACAGAAAGTGAGTGGATCTATTCCTTTGGATACGAAGATATAGAACCAGAAAAAGTTGCCCGGGACTGGATAGCTGCAAACTTAGACATTGTTGAAGTCTGGCTTGAAGGAGTCAACCAATCCAACGGCAAACCAGCCATGGAAATAATAAGGTCTGAATTTAAGACCCAAAAGTAAATAAATCAGGGTAGTTTTTAAACTAAAAACTGAACAACTTCTTTTTAACTCAAACAAAAGAGCGACAGATCTTCCTGCTTTTTAATTTATATATAAATTTTTCACTTTCAAATAATAAGAGGCCAAGGTATCAACCTTGACCGCTTCATTTTTTTTAAAAAACATTCAAAAACTATTCTATGAGCTCATTTTGTTTTCCAATTATTTCTTTTTACGTTTCCATATAAATAGAAAAAACAAAGGAAATGCAACAACAGGAGTTAATATAGCTAAAAATTTAGCCCAGGAAATTAGTATATTGTTTTCTCTTAAAAGTTTTGAATGGGCTTTTTCCGACATAAAACTAATGTCAACAATTTTGGCTATTTTACCAAGCATTGCAATGGGAATTGATCCTTTTGGAATATCCTGATGACAAGCCACACAAGTGTTTCCACGCTCTAAAGCATCGCGCTGTTCAAGAGTTAAAGGCATTGAAGTTGGCCAGTGAGAATCCAAAGTCTGAACCTGAGTACCGTCAGGGCGTAAAACCTGCATAAAATCACCATGCAATTCCTTGATGGCATGTATCTGCACCTTGGTAAATTTACTTACGTTTTCACCTTCGCCTGTACGAACATCTGCATAACGGGAAATATCAGGGTCAGCTCCATAACGGCCATTGTCTATTCCATATCCTATTGCAGCAGGATTTCCATGACAATCTGCACAATTACGGGTTTCTTTTGTTGTTGTATGGGGATTAAGTGGTGACAATTCCATGGCTGAATAACCGTCTTTTGTCTTTGCAACTTTATTCCAGAGAAGAGTTTTTCCGTCAAGCCCAATAACAGTACCAATGGTCTGAATAACTCCTACCAATGGGGTAACCCGCCCTTCTCCATTCACTCCAAGGGGAGGATTTTCCCAGCGCACATGGCTGTAATCCCAGGAAGTCGGGGCTCCGGGCTGAAGAACCATATTTTTATTATAATCAGCTGTTGTTCCATCGGGAAGTACTTTTTCAGCAGAATCAAGCCAGTCAACAGACTGTTTTCTATAGTCAATTGTATATTGATAACCATAATACTGGGCAGCCCAGCTGGCATGACAAGCGTAACATTCCAATTTTTCCATATGTTGGGGGATTCCAACCATGGCAGTCTTTGCCTGGGAAGGATTAGTCCATTCTTTATTTTGATTTATGGCTTTAAGAGGTGTCAGTTCAAAATCATGTCCATTTGCTGAATGAACAAGAACCTTATCACCGCGGCGAACAACATTGCCAAAGGGATTGCCTCGAGCTGAAATCAAATATCCGCCTTCTTTGTCATATACTTTGGAAAATTTACGTGTAATATCCATTGGAGCATCAGCAAGTCCACGTGGTTTATCTGCTGATGGTTTTCCAAATTCATCTCCAAAACCAAGAGGAAGTTCCCAGGGGAATTTATCAGGGGTCCCATGACAGTCTGCACACTCAACTTCAACAGTTGCAAGGGTTGTAGCTCCTATATTGCCGTTTCCGTGCATGGAAGTGGTAAGATGACAATCCTGGCAAAGTAAGCCGGAATTTTTTCCTTTTGTATCCTTCATATTATAATGAACATCTTCCTTGATGAACTTAAAAACATAACCGCTGTTTGCTTTTTGGGGATTACTGTCTTTGTCAAAAGGCCCTCGGTCAGCTCCATGTCCATAGGCCATAAGCCCCTGATAAGCATGACCAATACGACGTCCTGCAGAATGACAGGCTGCACATGTATTTACCTGAACACCTGAAAACGATGAATCATTTACATTAAGTCCTGATTTTCGGGAACCTTGCATGGAATGAGTCATAAGATGGCCTGGCTTATCTTTAGGAAGAGATTTGTCCCCTCCCTCATAATAACCTTCATTACTATAAAGGGAGTGACAGGCAGAACATCCCATACCTCTGAAATGTCCTCTGTCCTGATAACCTTTTCCACTTAAATGACAGGCATTGCAATTGCGTAAATATGTAAAAGCAGCCTGCTCGGGCATTTCTTCAATTTTTTTTAAGTCTACATCCGGAATTTGTTTAAGGCTTTTAGGAAATTGCCCTGGAAAACTTTTAGCAAGCTCCTTCATATATTTTTTATAATCTTTAGAACCAAAGGTAGGAATAATTCCATCGGGATCGTCTAGATCATGATCTCCATAAATATGATCATAATTTTCAGTACCTATACCCCAGCTCCAGGTAATAGCTTTCATTTTTCCTGCATCTGTATTCATATGGGAGCGTTTTACATTATAAACATGTTCCTGATGACATTGTCCGCAGGTATTTTCATTTACCTGCAAGGCTCCTGGTACAGGTGTAAATTCTTTAATTAAACTTTTTTCCGGAGCTCCGCTGTGAGCACGATTTTCATCTTTTATTTCTGAAGGAGTACCCCCATGACAAACAACACATCCATTGGGATCTCCTAATTTTAGGCCCTTTGCAAAAATCTCCTGCATCATGGCGGAATCAGAATTTCGTGGCACTTCCAGTCCCTGATGACAGGACAGGCAATTTTTATTTTCTGCAGGAAACAAAAATGACGATACTGGCTTGGCAGATACAGGTAAAATAAACAGACAATAACCTAAAAAAGATAAAAACACTTGTTTAAAAATTTTGCACACGCTTCCTCCTTGCTTGTTCTTTTACAGAACACTTAATTATCAGCTGGACCCATGAATGATTTTAATCAAAAAAAACAAAACAACTTCTATATTTATTTGCTTAAAAACAATGTATAAACCGTGAGTTAAAGAGATACAATAATTAATTAAAAAAACATCTTATACTTAAAAAATTCTTGTCCTGTTAACTGTAAAACAATGTTCATCAATGCGAAGACACTAACAACAAGGACATATAACTCTTGACACTTGAAAACAATAATAGCATTTAAATGAAGATTCCAAAATTATAATTTAATTTTGGCAGCTTATTCTCAACTATCTAATACAAAACATCAATTATTAGGGAAAAAGGAGGAAGAGATGTCAGAAGACAGTTTTACAGAAGTAACAACCAAATCATGGTCAAGTCGTATTAAGGATGCGTTAACAGGAATTGTGATTGGTTTAATAATGATTATTGTTGCATTCCCTGTACTTTTCAAAAATGAAGGAAGATCTGTTTATAGATACAAAAGCTTAAAAGAAGGCGGGGGAATTGTAGTTTCAATCCCTTCTGACAATGTAGATCAAAGCAACGAAGGAAAACTAGTTCATTTAACCGGCCTGGCTGACACCGGTGAAATACTCAGAGATCCTATTTTTGGAGTTTCTGCAAATGCCCTTAAAATAAAACGAGAAGTGGAGATGTTCCAATGGGCGGAAAGTTCATCCAGCAAAACAGAGAAAAAATTAGGAGGAGGAACAGAAACTACAACAACCTATACTTATAGCAAAAGATGGTCCTCCACACCTATCAGCTCTTCCAGCTTCAGAAAACCAGAAGGGCATCAAAACCCGGGTTATTTCCCATATGAGGCCGCAGAACTAGCAGCCGAAAATGTAACACTTGGAGACTTTGACCTTTCTCCCTCCCTTGCAAAAAAAATAAACAATTATGTTCTCCTTCCAATTGACAATGAAACTCCTATTCCCGAAGAAATTAGAGCCACAGCCAAGGTACAGCCTTCAGGTATTTACATCGGCACCAGCCCTTCATCTCCAGAAATTGGGGATACAAAGATAAGATTTATGATAACTAAGCCCACAACTGTAAGCGTTATAGCAAAACAAACTGGAAATACCTTTGCACCTTATTCAACTAAAGCTAAAGGAAAACTGGAAATCCTTCAAAAAGGTTCTCACAGTTCAGAGGAAATGATCGAAAAAGCCCAGGCAGCTAATAAGATGATGACCTGGCTTTTAAGAGCTGTTGGGTTTGCTTTAATGTTTATTGGATTTAATATGGTTTTCAAACCATTGTCTGTACTAGCAGATGTATTGCCCATACTTGGGACCATTGTTGGTGCGGGTACAGGCCTTATCGCATTTTTGCTGGCAGGAATTCTTTCATTAATAACCATTGCCATAGGATGGATTTTCTATCGTCCTTTACTGGGTATAATTCTGCTAGCAGCAGCAATAGGACTGGCAGTGGTAATAATAAAAAAGTTAAAAGCTGCAAAAAAACCGGCTGAACAAACACAGGAAATGAGCGAAAGCCTTGAGCCTGCTGGAGAATAAACAATTATTCAGTGTTTTTCTTGACCTGTAAAAGCTAAGAAACTATGGGGACCCCATACTTAATATATCCTTAAAATCAAGTATGGGGGTCCCCTTTTCAAACAAACAATTACTAATACCTAAATTTAAACTTTTCTTGCCGAAACCACTTGTTATATCTTAAAATTTCCAACTATTTTATTCAGCTCCTGAGCCTGATCAAGTAAATCTTGTGAACTTTGTTTGATTCTACCGCCGCTACTTGAAATATCCAAAGAGGCTGCTGAAACCTGAGCAATATCTAAAGTTATATCTGCTGCCACATCAGAACTTTGGCTTAGATTTTCGCTAACTTCCTGGATACCTCTACTTGCCTCGGCTATATTGCTTGCAATTTCATCTGTAGCTGAAGCTTGCTCTTCAACAGCGACAGTTATGGTTGATATTATATTATTTACCTCCCTGATTACTGAAGATATCTGACCAATACCTTCTTCAGTTGATTTTGAGGTAATTTGAACATTATCAATTAAGTTTTGAATATCTAAAGTGGCATCAGCTGTCTGCTGGGCAAGCCCTTTTATTTCATTTGCCACTACAGCAAATCCTTTACCGGACTCTCCTGCTCTTGCAGCTTCAATTGTTGCATTAAGTGCCAACAAATTAGTCTGTTCTGAAATTTCAGTGATGGCTTCCGTAACTCTGCCGATTTTATTGACAGCTTCGCCAAGATTTTTCATCTGTTCAGAAACATTGCCTGCCTGTTCAACAGCCTTTGAAGAAACATTCTCTGCTTTTTCAGCATTGTGAGAAATACCGCTAATTGTAGCTCTCATCTCCTCTGCAGCAGCAGCTACCATACTTGCTTTTGTTGAAGACTCTTCCATGGCTGAAGCAACCCTGTTAAAATTAGAGGTCATTTCCTCAGATGATCCTGCAACACTGGATGAACGAGCTGACATATCTTCAGCACCAGTCAGTAATTTGGAAGATATATCGGAAAGCTGTTCCGAACTGGTTACTGCATTGGAGGAGTTTTCACTGACCAATTTTACCATTTCTTGAAGCTTTTCAATAAAATAGTTGAATGAATAAGCCATTTCACCGATTTCATCCTTTGATTTTATGGTAAGCCTGGTGGCTAAATCACCTTGAGTTATTTTTCCTATGGCTTTGGTAACTGAATCTATGGGATTAGCTATAGAGTTAGCCAAAAAAATTCCTATACAGCCAAAAAAAGCTGTTATCACTGCACCTAAAATTCCAATTATTCGCAGCATGGAATATACCTTGGCCATTATCTCCTGCTTTTCTATCAACCCGACAAGCTTCCACTTAAACGAAGGGGAAGTATATATGCTGACGGCATATTCTATACCATTAATTTCTACTTCAAAGCTGCCTTCTTTGTATTTATTAATTTCGTTAAACGCCGGGATATCAAGTTCCCCAAGATTTTTAAAATTAAATTCAGGGGTCTTTGGATCAGCCAAAATCACCCCATCATCCTGAATAAGCATAAGATATCCGGTTTTGCCAATTTTAGTGCTTTTTATTAAATCTGTCAGTGCTTTAAGACTCACATCAATCCCAACAACTCCTACAATTTCATTTCCTGATTCCACAGATCGTGTAACGGTTAACACTGCGTCTCCTTCTCCTGTTGCTGTTTGGTAGGCCTTGGAAATTGTGGCTTTGCCAGGATTATCCATAGCTTGCTTATACCAGGGTCGAGTCCTGGGATCAAAGCCTGGTGGTATTTTAACCTCACTGGCCAGTGACAAGCCACCATACTTTGAAGCAGCATATAAATCCACATAAGCTTTATGCGTTTTATATAAACTTTGAATCAGGTGTTGAATTTTTCGCTCTGTAAACCCAATTTTAAATTCAGGAGTGGCCTTGGCAATGGTTTCATTTATAAATGAATTCATTGATTGATCCATGTCTTTAACAGCAGAATGTTGAGCAAAAAGATTGGTGTTTGCTTTAATTTCCTCTAGAAATAAAGAAAGAGATTTTTCTATATGATTTAACTCATTTCCGGTTGAAGTAAAAAAGCTCTCCATAGAGTTTTCACGAATAGTATAACTAATAAAAACACAGATAAGTATAATTGGTAAAATAGTTGAACTGACTATAGACAATAAAAGTTTTCTTTTTAATGTGATTTTCATAATTACTATCCTTAAAATAGATTAGTTTTTCTTAGCTTTTACTTTTAAGCTTCTAGTTTTTACCTGAGTTTTTAAATTTAACAACCAATATCACTTTTAAAATATGGTTTCTAACAATTTTTATAGACTCTTTAATGCAAAACACTTTTTTTAAAAAAAAGCCATGGTTAATAAGGGGCTTGCTCAAACAAAAAACTTAGTCAGAAATTAATTTAATTGACAGACTTAAGATTATCCAATAAAATCTTTATGTAAACGCTGTTTATCAATAAAAATAACAATCACTTTGTAAAACCTTAAAGAACAAGGAGGAGTCTATGAAGGCATTCGCAATGTTGAGCATTGGGAAGGTAGGCATAATTGAAAAAGAACGTCCTAGCTGTGGGCCTCTAGACGCAATCCTGCGTCCAACAAAAGGGCTTCTCTGTACATCTGATGTTCATACAGTTCACGGCGCCATTGGAGAAAGAGAAAACCTTACACTTGGCCATGAAGTCGCAGGTATAGTAGAAGAAGTTGGTGAATATGTAACTAAATTTAAAAAAGGAGATCGGGTAATAGTTGGAGCAATCACCCCCGACTGGGGTTCAGATGCTGCTCAGTCAGGTTATCCCTCTCAGTCCGGCGGACCTCTTGGGGGATGGAAATTCTCCAATATCAAAGACGGCACCTTTGCAGAATTTGCACATGTCAACGAAGCAGATGCCAACCTTGCCCTAATTCCAAATAATGTATCAGACGAATCTGCTGTGTATGTAACTGATATGATGAGTACTGGATTCATGGGTGCAGAAAACGCCAACATCCCCATAGGCGGAACTGTGGTTGTTTTTGCTCAGGGACCTGTAGGCCTAATGTGTACTGCAGGAGCACGTCTTAGAGGTGCAGGACTAATAATTACGGTTGAAAGCGTGCCCAAACGCCAGGAGCTTTCCAAACACTACGGGGCTGACATTGTAATAGATTTTACAAAAGAAGACGTAGTAAAAAAAATCTACGAACTTACTAATAATGAAGGTGTGGATTCAACAATTGACGCGCTAGGCTCATCAGCTATAATTCAACAATGCGTCGAAGTGACTAAGCCCGGAGGCACTATTTCAAACACAGGCTATCATGGTTCAGGAGAGTTTGTTAAAATCCCAAGGGTTGGATGGGGAGTTGGAATGGCGGGAAAAACAATTACTACAGGACTTTGTCCCGGAGGACACTTAAGGCTCTCCCGTCTGCTCAGGCTGCTTGAACTTAAAAAGATTGATCCAACTTTAATGACCAGTCATACTTTTAAATTCAATGAAATTGAAAAAGCCTATCATATAATGGAAACAAAAGAAGACGGTGTAGTCAAACCCTTGATTGAATTCGATTTTTAATAAATCCTAACTACTTCCCTCAATCAAATCATTCAGCGGAGGACTTTTCGTCTCCGCTGATTTAAAACTTTTGTTTTTCTAAACAACTTCACCATTGAAAATTCAGACGAAATCATAAAGATCAAGAATAAACTACGAATCAACCCCCGGGTCGTTTACCCTAAGCTTCCTTTGGATCCACTATTGGATTCACAGTAAAAGAAACTTCATCCATGTTATCAGACGCTGCAGTAAAAACAACATCAGTTGAACTGTTTAAAGCTGTCTCGTCTGAAGCTTTATAGTTATCAACAACTCTTCAAACTAATTACTGGAAAGATAAAGCTAAATATGAGATATATTCATATAATTAAAAAACAAAGAGTCAAAAGTAAGAAACAAAGAGAATTCTACTAAAATAAAACTCTCAAACTTAAGTCATTAAGTAAAAAGACAAAATTATTAACTAATTTAACGGAGGTTTAAATATGAAAAAACTTAGTGCAAGAGGTCAAAGATGGCTCAAATGTCTGCATTTATACTTTGCAGCTGTTTGGGTGGGTTGTGCTACCGTTTTAACTATTATGCAGTTTTTTACTGCCCCAGACGACGGCAGCAGTACATACGGACTTCTTTCAACACTTGATTTCATAGATCATCGAATTCTTGTTCCCGGAGCAATAGGTACTTTCCTTACAGCGCTAGTTTATTCAATTTGGACTAATTGGGGTTGGTTTAAGCACAAATGGATTACTGTAAAATGGATCATTTGTATGTTTGGAATGATATTTGGAACTTTCTGGCTGGGCCCATGGATAGTTGAAATGGCAGCTGTTGCAGAAGCTAAAGGTGTAGAAGCTTTAAACGACTCAGTTTACATTGCCAACAGGAATAAATCCTTAATTTTTGGAACCCTGCAAACAGGCACTGTAATTTTTGCCTTGTTTATTTCTACTTTAAAGCCTTGGAGAAAAAAGAAATAAGTAAATAAAACTAACAATAACCAAGTTTAGTTATTACTCAAACACTTACTTCCTGTCAGTTTTATACAATTTGACAGGGAGTTTCCTTTTTTTTGTTATTCCTCACCCCATCTCAATACTTTAAACAAAAATATTGAAATACTTCCAAGGCTTGACAGCTCAAAAAGATAGTAAGCTTTGAGCTCTTGTTGTAAAAAGAATTATTGATTGGAAAACAAATTCAATATATGTATTTTTGAGTAATAGTAAAAAACAAACACTGGATCTAACCAGTGAATACAACAAAACAAACGCTAAATTTTAGATAAATGCTGGTACAAAAACAATTTAAAATAACATTTCTAATATCTAAATCTAGTTGTTAGCAAAGAATTGATGCTGAACCAAAAACGAAAGGCATCCATAATGAGAAAACGTACAAAATACAAAACTCTTACAGTTTATTGCAAATGCGGGCAAAAACTAGTGAGATATAAAAAAGGTCCTGGAAGAAGACTATTAAAAGTTCACAGGGATCGGATAGCAAAAGACTATTCTGGAATATTTATAAATGACTACTCTGATGAACATACTGACATCCATTGCCCTTCCTGCAAAAATCGAATTGCCACTGTTCAAAACATTAAAGGAAAATATGTCAACAAGTTAAACCAGGGGCAGGTAGGGGTGATTAAATAAGATTTATTTAGAATAGCTGGTTTTTTATATTTCAAGACTTAGAAACCAATAAAAAACCAAGCTTAATCTTAACCTGATAACCCAAGGAATAAAAATGCTTTATTTTGAAGAACTTGTAAAAAAGGCGACAAACATAAAAAATCCATTACCAAAAATATTAGCTGTTGGAGGAAGTCCAAGGCAGGGAGGCAATACAGATCTAATAACAAAACAGATTATAGCCGGGCTTGATAAAGAAAAAATTGACTCTAAAAACATTAATTTACGCAACTTTAATTTCAAAGGCTGTATTGGATGTGAAAAATGCAGAGCAGATAAAGTCTGCACAGGATTAAACGACGGAATGTCGCTAATTTATCCTGATATTTTAAAATCCCAGGGATTAATTTTAACATCCCCAGTTCACAATTATAATATAACCTCATGGATGAAAGCTTTTATAGACAGATTATATTGTTTTTATGAATTTGATAATAGCACAAGACCTCGTCAATGGAGGGCTAGACTTGAAAATCAAAAAAGAAAAGTTGTTATTTCTGCTGTTTGCGAACAAGAAAGCCTGGAAAACATGGGATTTGCCATAGAAGCAATGAGTGTACCCATGAAAGCTTTGGGTTTTGAAATTGTCGGGACTCTCCCTGTTTTTAAATCCTTTGAAAAAGGAGCTGTAAAAAAACAAGAGGATATAATGGATAAAGCATTTAACCTTGGGAAAAAACTAGGCAAAAGTTTAAAAGAATAACTGCTGGATTTTCTATAAGTACAAAAACAGATTTGATGCAAAAATGAAAAACACTGAAACAGTATTTAAGGTAATAATTTAATTTCTGCCCTTTTTATAAATTTATTATCTTTTGAAATACAAATAAAACAATTGTTGGCTCAATCTGATTACCCTTTTAATTTCTCATTCAATATCTTGCTTTTTTGCAAATCAAATCATATACTTAAAAGTAAAGTGTTTTAGAATTTCCACTAACACACAACCCGCCATCCAAACTAAAAGGAAACCAACAATGAAAAATGAAAAGAAAAAACTCACCACCAATGCAGGAGCTCCTGTACCAGATAACCAAAACGTAATGACTGCCGGCCCTCGCGGACCACAATTACTCCAAGACGTTTGGTATTTGGAAAAAATGGCACATTTCGACCGCGAAGTTATTCCGGAACGAAGGATGCACGCCAAGGGATCCGGAGCTTACGGTACCTTTACAGTTACCCATGACATCACCAAATACACCAGAGCAAAGATTTTTTCTGAAATTGGTAAAAAAACCGATCTATTCGCACGTTTTTCAACTGTGGCTGGAGAACGAGGAGCTGCCGACGCTGAAAGAGATATTCGCGGTTTTGCACTGAAATTTTACACCGAAGAAGGTAATTGGGATTTAGTGGGCAATAATACACCTGTCTTTTTTCTCCGTGACCCGTTGAAATTTTCAGACCTCAACCATGTAGTTCATCGCGACCCAAGAACAAACCTGCGCAGCGCTAAAAGCAATTGGGACTTTTGGACTTCTCTTCCCGAAGCTCTCCATCAGGTAACTATTGTAATGAGTGATCGGGGCATTCCGGCAAGCTTCAGAAACATGCACGGTTTTGGCAGTCACACTTTCAGTTTCATCAACGCCAAAAACGAACGCTACTGGTGTAAATTCCACTTCACTACTCATCAGGGTATAAAAAACCTTACTGATTCAGAAGCCGAAGCTGTAATAGGCAAATGCCGTGAAAGCAACCAACGTGATCTTTACTACTCAATAGAAAAAGGCGAGTTCCCAAAATGGACACTTTATGTTCAGATCATGACCGAAGAACAGGCTGCCAAACTCCCCTACAATCCTTTTGATCTAACCAAGGTTTGGTACAAAAAAGATTTTCCCCTTATCGAAGTGGGAGAAATGGAACTTAACAAAAACCCGGAAAACTATTTTGCTGAAGTTGAGCAGGCGGCTTTTAATCCAGCCAATGTGGTACCTGGCATAAGTTTTTCACCTGACAAAATGCTCCAGGGGCGTCTTTTTTCTTATGGGGATGCTCAGCGTTACCGCTTGGGAGTCAACCATCACCTCATCCCTGTAAACAAGGCCCGTTGTCCTTTCCATAGTTATCACCGCGACGGTCAAATGAGAGTTGACGGCAACTATGGCTCTACCATTGGCTATGAACCCAATAGTTATGGAGAGTGGCAGGAACAGCCAGATTTTTCAGAACCGCCTCTGGAATTAAGCGGTGCAGCAAATCACTGGGACGCCAGAGAAGATGACAGTGACTATTACACCCAGCCCGGCAAGCTCTTTCGCTTGATGAATACAGAACAACAAGAGGCTTTATTTGGCAACACTGCCCGTGCCATGGACGATGCGCCAGAAATGATCAAAATCCGTCATATAGGTAATTGCTTAAAAGCCGACCCAGCCTATGGAGAAGGAATAGCCAAGGCACTGGGTATCTCACTAAGCAAAGTTCCAAAATAAACAACTTGAGTTAACTACCTTAACCAATCGAATTGGCAACCTTGTTCTGCTTTGTTGCCAATCGATTACCCAAAGCATTAATTTGCATAAAGAAAGCTTTTATCGTGGAGAGTTTACTTGAGATAGGACAGCAAATATTAAAATCACAGCCATTCAGTAATCTTTTAGGGGCAGAATTAACTTCTTTTAAAGCAGGTTCTGCTGAAATTACTTTAGAAATTTCAGATAAATTAAAACAACAGCATAGTTTTGTTCACGGAGGTGTGGTGAGTTATCTTGCTGATAACTGCCTTACTTATTCAGGAGGCTCTGTTCTTGGCGACTGCCTAACTTCAGAATATAAAATCAATTATCTTCGGCCTGCCATGGGCAACAAACTGATTGCCCGTTCAACAGTATTATCATCGGGTAAACGTCAAGCTGTGTGCGAATGCAAAGTGTTTGCTCTAAGTGAGAAAGGCGAAATTTTGGTTGTGGCAACCCAGGGGACTATAAATAAAGTTTAAAAACTAAGAAACTTTTTTAACTCTCCTCATAACAAATTTTTCATTGAGGCACCTAAAGTTGCAAGTCTATAAATAAAATTATTTTTCATATATTCTTTTGTAATCATATTTGCTTGCCTTATAAGTGTAAAATAAGCTTCTTCCATCATCTCTCCTCTCATATATCCTCCATGGGCAAGAAAAATATGTTTAGGTTTTAAATCATAGATCATTTCAATACTTTTTTTCATAAGCTTTGGAAAAGTTACAGGAATGGGAAGTAAAAATCTACTTCTTACCTTTAAAAGGACATCAGCTGCATAAAGAATTTTTTCTTTTTCATTGAAAAAAACAACATCGTGAAGAGTGTGTCCTTTGGCTGAATAAACTTTCCAGTCATTAAAAAAAGGAATCCCTGCCCTGTCTTCAAGGATATAATCATAATCAGCTTTTCTTGGATAATACAAAGATTTGAAGGGGAGCTTTGTTGCAACTGCCACATAATGGCCAAGACAAATGTCAATTTTATGCTGAAGAAACCCTCCAAAAGAAGAATACCAGTCGTTCATTCCCTTTGGAACTGCCAGGGGAATATTTAAAAATTTTTTAAGATACCCTGCCCCGCCTAAATGATCTGGATGAATATGGGAGCCGATTGCAAGTTTTGCTTTTTTATCTTTAGTTGAAATTTTTTTTAAATACATTTTGATTGCAAAGGAATCAGGTCTGCAGCCTCCGTCCATTAAAAGTATTTTGTCATTATATTCTATGATGGGAGTTTTTTGGATATATCCATTAATCAAATGAATTTTAAAATCTTCAAACCGAAAAATTTCAGATTTTATTTTTTGCATTAAAATCTCCACTTTTTAAATATACAAAACTTTGTTCAAGCTAAAGAAAAAACTGAACTTTACCATGGTTTACCCTAAAAATATACCAAAAGAATTAAATGATGATTGGGAAAATCCAGGATAAAAGATCTTACTGGCAATTTGACTTTTTGGAATCGATATGCCATTAAACATACCAAATCAACAATATTGTAAATTGATACTAATATTAAAAAGTTGAATTTTATAAATATTTTGTACGGAGGGAAATATCGAAACTCAAGGTCACCAAATAAAAAACAATCAACAAAACTTCTTAAATAAAATCCATTTAATTCTTATCAGTATAATAATAGATTTTTCGCCGCCCCAAACTCCCAGAGTCTTTTTTATTTAAAATAAACATATAAATAATTATTTAATTGCTTGGATTAAACAGTGTTTTTTTCTTATACTAACTAAGATATCTAATGTTAAATATAAACCTAATTAAACCTAAAATTACTAATCGCAGGAAAAAAAATGTCCAAAATACAAATTAAAGACGTATACAAAATTTTTGGACCCAATCCAAAAAAAGCTATTAAGCTTTTTAAAGAAGGAATGACAAAGGATGAACTTCTTAACAAAACAAAGCATGCAGTCGGAGTTGGGGGTGTAAGCTTTAATGTTGAAGAAGGTGAAATTCTTGTTGTAATGGGCCTTTCAGGAAGTGGGAAATCAACCCTTGTCAGATGTGTTAACCGGCTTATCGAACCATCAGCCGGACAAATCTTGATAGACGGAGTTGATATAGGGAAACTAAATGAGTCAGAACTCAGAAGAGTAAGGCAGGAAAAATTCGGAATGGTTTTCCAGCATTTCGCATTATTTCCCCACAGAACTGTTGCCGAAAATGCCGAATACGGCCTTGAAATAAAGGGTATTAAACCTGAAGAAAGAAGAGAAAGAGCAATTGAAGTTTTAGAGCAGGTTGGCCTCAAAGGCCATGAAGACAGTTACCCTTCACAGCTGAGCGGAGGAATGCAGCAAAGAGTCGGACTTGCAAGAGCACTAGCCCTTGATCCTGACATTCTTTTAATGGATGAGGCTTTTTCAGCTCTTGATCCACTTATCAGAAGCGATATGCAAGATGAACTTATTGCTTTGCAGGCCAAAGTTAAAAAAACAATTTTATTTATCAGCCATGATCTTGATGAAGCCCTTAAAATAGGCGACAAAATTGTTCTTATGAAAGACGGTAAAGTTGTCCAGATAGGAACGCCCGAAGATATTTTGATGAATCCAGCCTCAAGATATGTTGAAAAATTTGTTGAGGATGTAGATATAACAAAAATACTTACAGCTCAACATGTAATGAATAAGGTAAGATCAACAGCTCATTTAAAAAATCACGGCCCAAGAGCTGTTTTAAGAAAAATGAAAAGACATAACCTTTCCACAGTTTATGTTGTAAAACAGGACAATACTCTTGTGGGCATGGTAACTGCTGAAAAAGCCGTGGAAGCTCTGAAAAGAGGAGACAAGGATCTTACCCAAATAATTGAAAAAGAGATTATAACTGTAAGCCCAGACACTCCGGCATCTGAGCTTTTTGAAATTATGTACAACCTTCCATATCCCCTTGGAGTTGTTGATGAAGATAAAAAACTTAAGGGCGTAATAGTAAGAGGTGCCTTACTAGGTGCACTTGCTGAAAGAGGAGTCTAAAATGGACTTTAATATTCCAAGAATACCCATTGGAGAGGGAGTTGAAAAAGGCATCGACTTTCTTGACTCCAATTTTTCATTTATTACAAAAGCAATGTCAAAGGTTGTTGAATCTGTAATTGATGTGATGGTTACAGGAATGACATTTGTTCACCCTGTTATATTTATAATAATAGTTACAGCTCTTTCCTGGTATCTGACCAAAAAAAAGGGAGTTGCAATTCTTGCCTTAGCAGGATTGTCCCTAATTTTAAACCTTGGATTATGGGATCCTACACTAAGCACTTTGGCACTTGTTATAATTGCCACTCTTTTTTCAATGATGATAGGACTTCCCCTTGGAATTTTTGCTGCACTAAACCAGGTAGCGTACAAAATAACAATGCCGGTCCTTGATTTTATGCAAACCATGCCAGCCTTTGTTTATCTTATACCCGCAATACCTTTTTTCGGTCTTGGAAGGGTAGCTGCAATATTTTCAACAGTTATATTTTCAGTTCCCCCTGTAATACGACTGACCTGTCTTGGTATAAGACAGGTTCCATCTGACCTTGTTGAAGCTGCAGATGCTTTTGGATCAAACCCAAGACAAAAACTTTTTAAACTCCAGCTTCCAATGGCAACCCCGACAATAATGGCAGGAATAAATCAAACTGTTATGCTTGCTCTTTCAATGGTTGTTATTGCTGCAATGATTGGAGCCAAGGGTCTTGGAGGCGAAGTATGGAAAGCAATCCAACGACTTCAGAGTGGTAAGGGTTTTGAAGCAGGTTTAGGCATAGTTATAATAGCTATTTTGCTTGACAGAATTCTGCAGCAGGTTGGAAAGCAAAAACACGCTGATATTGATAAAGAAGAATAAATTAATGAAATAAAGGAGAAAAAGATGAAAAAAATTAAATTGATTACAATGATTATGCTAAGTTTTTGCATAGTTATGACTCTATCTACCAATGCATTTGCAAAGAAAAAAGTAAAAATTGTTTATGTTGAATGGGCCTGTGCAACTGCAAGTTCAAATGTAATGAAAGCTGTTATTGAAAAGGCAACTGATTATAAAGTTGAACTTACCCCTGTTGCTGCTGCTGCAATGTATTCAGCCATTGCAACAAACGATCAGGATGCAACAACAACAGGATGGCTTCCTGTTACCCACGCTGATTATGTTAAAAGATTTGAAGGCAGAATAGTTGACCTTGGCCCAAATATGGAAGGTGCAAAAATTGGTCTTGTTGTTCCAAAATATGTAACAATAAATTCCATTGAAGAGCTTGACAATGAATATAAAAAATTTGACGGAGATATAATCGGAATTGACCCTGGTGCAGGAGTAATGAGGTGTGCAGAACAAGCTTTGGTAGATTACAATCTTAAAAAAATAGAACTAATATCTTCTAGCGGCCCAATGATGACTGCAACATTGCAAAATAGATACAAAAACAACAAATGGGTAGTTGTTACAGGCTGGGTTCCTCATTGGAAATTTGCCAAATTTGACCTTAAATTCCTTGAAGATCCTAAAAAAGTTTTTGGAGAAGCAGAAACAATAAATACAATTGTAAGAAATGACCTGAAAAAAGATATGCCTGAAGTCTACAAAATCCTTGATAATTTTTACTGGGGCCCTTCAGAAATAGGTGAAGTAATGGCCATGAATATGGAAAATGGCCAAGTTGAAAAAAATGCAGTTACCTGGGTTGAAAAAAATCCTGAAATTGTTAATAAATGGATTAAATAAGTATTTAAAAATAATTAAACTAGAATTTAAAGTTTAATATTTAAAAATTAAAGCCGGAAAAAAGTTTTATTTTCCGGCTTTTTTTTAGAAAAAACTATTAAAATCAAATTCAGTTTCTTATTGCTCATCTTCTTACAGAAAAATTTCTAGATACCCTTCCTTTGTCTCCCATAAAAAACTGCCTTCAAGGATTGGAGTAAAAATCTCAACGCTTTCGGCCGACAGGTTTCAGACAGTTTTGAGCTCTTGATGGAAACAATAAAAGCAGAGGTTTTATCAGGCCCTTTAATCAATATTGACGAAACTACAGTATTGTTGAAACTGCAAAAGTAAATAATATTAAACCATATGGGTGTCTTCATATTTTTTTTGGGGGGGTAACTTCCAGATGCTCTTTATGAGAAAAAACATAAAGCATTGCATCCTCAACACATTGATAAAAGCACACTTCCTAATATAAATCCTATTTCATAAAATTTTTGATTTGAATAGATGGAGTTAATTGAGTACTTACTTTATACTAGCAAAATGATTGTTCATATTTTTTTTAATCCTGTAAGAATCTCCTAATTCAACAGCTTTTTTTATCTCGGAGAAAACTGAACTTACAAGAATAAAAAGAACTATATAAATTGATATAATTACTGGTTTATAAACATTTCACGTTTGTCTCTATTAATTTTGATTTCAATGTTTTCATAAAACTTGGCTAGTGAATTAGTTAGGATCAATTTAAGATTTATTATTATATGCTTTAACTAATTTCCAGCCGTTGTCTAATTCTTTGAATTCTAATTTTAATTTAGTTTTTAAAATATCATTTGATAAAATCTCTTGCTGATACAAATTTTTAATTTCTTTTTCTGATAAAGCTTCATTCCTGCAAGCTGACAGCAGAAAAGCAACTACTCCTATCAAACAAAGAAAATTCTTAACTTTTTGTATTCATTACTTTTCCTGAACTTTCTTTTTAGATTTTTTAAAATATCAAACTCTCTGTAAATAAGCAGAGAGTTTGATAAATTTACAGGTGTCTGAAAGTTAGAGCTCTTTTTCTTTAAGTCGATCGATATCGCTAAGAGAATTCATAACTTCGTCAACATGAATTACGCTTTCAATTTTATCCATAAGTTTTGGGTACATCTGATTTAGCATTACAACAAGGTCATTTTCTGCTTCTGCTACATCAGAGTATTCAATAGAACTTTCAAATCCTACTGAAGTGATATCAATATTTTTTATTAAAATAGTTTCTCTTGACATTGGTTCTGTAAAAACAATTTTAATTTTTCCGCTCATTTGGATTGTTCCTTTATCCATTGGCCCTATTACCGGAACTATTGTCCTTTTATTTCTGATGACAGGTGCAAAGTCAAATTCTGGCTCAACAAGCAAATCAATTTCTTTTTTGTATGAATATGAAACTTCATCTTGAGAGTCAAAAGTCCTTATAACATTAAAGCCTTTGCCAAGAAGTATACTTTCCATTGAAGTTTGCATGGCGTTTCTTAAATTAATAACATAATTATTGTTATATTTATTTCTTATCTTGTAGTCTGGTGGCATCATGCTTTCCATCATTCCAGAGTAAGGTGATGCTGACATTGCCTGTAAAGCCTGCTGAGATAGAGAATAACTTGGCTTTATAAGTGCAACTTTCACGTCTTTTTTTTCAAGGCTTTTTGTTGAAACATAGTTTAAATCAAGAGGTGTGTAGTTTGTTGCACAACCAGTTATAAACACCATAAAAACAAAAAGCATGCTGCCCAGTTTAATTTTCCTCATTTTTTTAATCCTCTAAAAATATAATTTGTTAAATAAAATTTTGCTTTTTATAAACTTAGATTTTACAATAGTCAATAATTTTTTACAAAAGTAAACTTCAAATTACTATTATGGGATGTATTTACTATTGAAATAAAAATTTTGATGTTAAATTTCTTGTTTTTGATGTAAAAAAATTTAAACTTTTAAGAAAGAAATATATTAATGAATATAAAATATGATGCTTTTTTTAATAGATTATACGAAGTTATTGATGATTACCCTCTGTCGTTCTGGAATGATAAATTAGGGTCAACAGCTGTAATTCAAAGCAGATGGAAAAAAGGTCAGTTCCCTGGAGCTGCCAAACTTATACAGCTTTGCAAGGCAGCAAACATTTCTCCAACCTGGCTTTTTTTCGGTATCGGTGAAAAAAAAATAGTGACCGACATTTCAGATCTTAACAACGCTTATTTAAAAGATTTTTTAGAAAACAGTATTTATAAACTCAATGATATAAATTTTTTTTTAGATATTTTTTTAAGCCTTTCTTTGGAAAAATTTGTTTCAATAAATAAAATTCCAATAAAAAATATTTTTATTGAATCTGAAAACTTTATTACAAAGCTTGACCTTTTACAGAAATGTATCGCTAATTCAGTGGTATCTCTTAAAGAAGAAATGTCTGGCGAATCTGAAATTGATCAATCTAACAAAAAGTATATTTTATCTTATGATTCCGAAGGTTATTTGGATTTTGCAAATGACTTTTTTCTTGAAAAATTTGCTTTAAATAAAGAATCAATTTTAAAAACCAAATACAAATTACCCATTTCTAAAAAAGATAGATCAAGAGTTGATAAGCTTTTTAAAAAACTTGATAATAAAGAAATCAATCTTATTGAAAGCAGAATAAGGGTTTTGATAAACAACAAAGAAGAATGGCAACATTGGACTGTAACTTCTTTTTTTAAAGAAAACGGTCAGTACAGCAGAAAATCAATCGGTTATTCTATTCCCTTAATTCAAATCAGGAATGAAGAAATTTTGCGAGAGTAAGTTTATTATCTTAAAGAAATTTTTTACCAAACCTAAGTTTAATATATCAGTTTTTCTAAAAGATAATATATGGGTCAGGCTTTTTTAGCCCAGAAAATATTCAGCTCCATTACGTGTTCAAAAATTTAAAATTTTCAAATCTTATGGTTTTTTAACTAACCTTTTTGTAACTCAAGGCCCGGCCGAATCAAAACTTAAAAAAGCATTATGCATTAATTGTGAGTATTCAATAAAATCCATCTTAGATCCATATCTAAATAACTTTACTCTATATCGAGTTTTTTGAGCCTGTATCTGAAAGATCTGAAAGAAATATTTAAAAGCTCAGCAGCTTTTTTCTTGGCTCCTTTGGTAATTTCAAGGGCTTTTAAAAGATAGTTTTTTTCAGTTTCAGCTAATATTCCATCCAGATCTACTCCAGCCTCAATCGAGTTGAGATCAAGACAAAAGCCACTGGAAAATCCACTGATTTTTTGGTCAAAATTTTTATATTTTTTTGAGATTTCCCTTTTATGGAATGAAAGGGAAAGACTTTCAGGAAGAATAATGTTTGTTGATGAAAGGGCAACGCTTCGTTCAATTATATTTTCAAGCTCTCTAACATTTCCCGGGAAATCGTATTTTTTAAGAAGATCAAGGGCATAGGATGAAAGTTTTAAAATTGTTTTCCCTGTTTCCTTTGCATACTTATCCATGAAATGCTCGGCAAGGGTTTTTATATCTTCCTTTCTTTCTCTTAAAGGAGGGATTTTAAGTTCTATCACATTGAGACGATAAAAAAGATCTTCCCTGAATCGCCCCTCTATCACCTCTTTTTCAAGATTTCTATTTGTTGCACAAACTATTCTCACATCAATATTAAACTCAATATTTCCGCCCACAGGTTTTATTTTTCTTTCCTGAACAGCTCTTAAAAGCTTTACTTGAAGTGTTATTGGCAGTTCAGAAATTTCATCAAGAAAAAGAGTTCCTTTATGAGCAGCTGCAAAAAGACCTTTTTTATCTTTTTCAGCTCCTGTAAAAGCTCCTTTTACATAACCAAAAAACTCACTTTCCATTAAATTTTCAGGAATTCCCCCGCAATTAACAACCACAAAAGGAAAATCTTCCCTGTCACTTTGCTCGTGAACAGCCCTTGCAACAAGCTCCTTACCTGTACCCGACTCACCTGTTATCATTATATTGGTTTTTGTAGGTGCTACTTGTTCAATTTTATTGTAGATCTCCGCCATTTTAAAGCTAGAACCTACAATCCTGTTAAAATGAATATTCTGCTTTAATGTTTTCTTGATATCCTCCCTGTCATTTTCCACAGATCTCATTTCAAGAGCCCTTGAAAGAGCACTTAAAAGGTCATCATTATCAAAAGGTTTGGGAAGGTAATCGTATGCACCATTGTTCATTGCTTCAACTGCATTTTCAGTTGTTGCATATGCAGACATCATTATAACTGTAATATCAGAATTTTTTTTTCTTACATGTTTTAAAACTTCAATTCCGCTTATATCACCAAGCCTTATGTCACATAAAACAAGATCAAAATCAAAACTGTCAATTGCCTGAATAGCATTTATACCGCTGTCTGCGGTTTCTACCTCATAATTTTGTCTTGAAAGAATTATTTCAAGAAACTCTCTTATGCCCTGCTCGTCGTCAGCTATAAGAATTTTTTTTGGTGTATCAGACAAGTTAATCAATTGGTTCTACTCCAGATAATTTTTCCTTCTATAATTGTATACTCACAGATCCCTTTTACCTTTCTTCCTGTAAAAGGTGAATTTTTGCTTTTTGATACAAAACCCTCTCTTGTTATAGTCCACTCAAAATCAGGGTTGATTATTGTAAGGTTTGCCTTATTTCCTTCAAAAATAGAATTATTAATTCCAACAACCTTGCCAGGATTAATGCTCATTTTATCTGAAAGCTCTTCCATTGTAAGAACACCTGAAAAAACCAGTTCAAGGCTTAATGCAAGTGAAGTTTCAAGTCCTGTTATTCCAAAAGCTGCTTCTTCAAAAGGAACAATTTTTTCCTCATCAGAATGGGGTGCATGATCAGTTGCAATCAAATCAATTGTACCATCTTTTAATCCTGCTATAACAGCGAGCCTGTCTTTTTCAGTTCTTAAAGGAGGATTCATTTTTGCGTATGCATCAAACTCCTTAACAGCATCTTCTGTGAGTATAAAATAATGGGGTGCAGTTTCTGCAGTTACCCTTATATTTTTATTTTTTGCATTTCTTATTATTTCAATTGTTTTTTCTGCACTTACATGGGCAATATGAACAGGATAGTTAACAAAAGCAGCTACTTCAATATCACGTTTTACTCCAAGGCTTTCAGCACTGTCTGGAATACCTGAAAGGCCAAGCCTTGTGGATACAATGCCTTCATTCATTGCTCCATTTTTTGAAAGTGAAAGCTCTTCACTATGACAGATAACAGGGAGATCAAATGCTTTTGCATACTCAATAGCCCTTCTCATAACTCCTGAATCGCTTACTGGCATTCCATCGTCTGAAAGCGCTATTGCTCCTGTTTCCTTAAGTTCTCCGTAATCACAGATTTCTTCCCCTTTGAGAGATTTTGTAAGGGAAGCAACTGGATGAACATTTGAAAAACCGGCTTTATGAGCTTTTTCAATTATAAAGGAAGTGACTCCTGGACTGTCATTTACAGGATCAGTATTGGGCATACAGCAGATATCTGTAAACCCACCTTTTGCTGCGGCTTTTGCTCCTGATTCTATTGTTTCTTTATATTCATGGCCCGGCTCTCTTAAATGAACATGAATATCTATAAGCCCTGGAAAAACATACATTCCGTCTGCATCAATAACTTTATCGGCATCTTTTACAGAGTCTGAAATTTCTTTGATTACTCCATCTTCTATATAAACATTTGTTTTTGTCTCACCTTTATTAAAAAGAATACAGGTGCCATTTTTAATCAGAACTCTCATCTCTTAAACCTCCGGATACCAGATAAAACAAGGCCATTCTAAGGGCAACACCGTTTTTAACCTGGTCGTTTATAACTGAAATTTCACTGTCTGCCAGCTCTGGAGTAATTTCCACTCCTCTGTTTACAGGGCCTGGGTGCATTATTATCACATCTTTTTTTGCTGCCTTAATGATTTGGCTGTTAAGGCCAAAAAGCCTTGAATATTCCCTTTCACTTGAAAACAGATTTGCCCCCTGCCTTTCCTTTTGGATTCTAAGCATTATTATTGCATCTACATCTGTTATGGCTTCCTCCATTGTTTTAAAAACTTTTACACCAAACTCTTCTTCAAGCTTAAAAGGGATCATTGAAGGCGGGCCAAAAATCCTTACATTATTTCCAAGCTTGACAAGACCTCTCATATTTGATCTTGCCACCCTTGAATTGGCAATATCTCCAATAATTGCTATATTTTGGCCTGTAATTGTTTTCTTTTTTTCTCTTATTGTCATAATATCAAGAAGAGCCTGACTTGGATGGGCATGTTTTCCATCACCAGCATTTAAAATTGAACATTTTAAAAATTTTGATAAAAAATGAGATGCTCCTGACATTGAATGCCTGATAACAAGAACATCAGGGCTCATGGATTCAATTGTTCTTGCAGTGTCTAAAAGTGTTTCCCCCTTTTTCATTGAACTTGTTGAGACAGCAAGGGAAACCGAGTCGGCACTCAGTCTTTTCGCCGCCAGCTCAAAGGAAAGCTTTGTTCTTGTACTTGGCTCTTGAAAAAAAAGTACTATTGTTTTTCCCCTCAAAGCAGGGACTTTTTTAACTGGCCTTTCGTTTATCTCCTTCATGGAGTCTGCTGTATCAAGAATTATTTTAATCTCTTCAGCTGATAATGAGTTGATATCAAGGATGTTTTTTTTTTTAAATTCCATCTCCGGCAATGCTCTCAATAAAGTTTAATATTTTAATAATTAGAGAAACTAAAACTGTCTTTTTACAATTCTAAAGCCAGATTCAAATTTAATCTTTAAAACTTAGCAATGCCCTTAAAAGATTAAACCTTTCAATTTAACTTAAGAAAGCCTTTGTTTTCGGTGAATTACCAATAGATAACAATACTCGTTATCTTAAAATTTTACCAAGCCTTGACCACCTAACCCCAAAATCCTCTTTTTTCCAAGACCAGTATATTATAAAAGCCTGCCCCTTAAGCCTTTCATATTCAATACTGCCAAGAAACCTGCTGTCAGTTGAATTGTCCCTGTTATCCCCCATCATAAAATAAGAGTTTTCAGGTACTGTAATCGGCCCAAAGTTATCTCTAGGGTTAAAAAAGCCTTTATAAATTTTGGAATCTTCATTTTTTGCATAAGCTTCATCAGTGTATTTTTTGTTATTTATATAAAGCTGCTTATTTCTTAACTCAATTTTTTCTCCTGGAAGACCTATCACCCTTTTTATAAAATCCTTTGGAGGATCAACCGGAGCTTTAAAAACAACAATATCACCTCTTTTAGGCTTTGAAACAGGGAAAATTGTCTTGTTTGTAAAAGGCATTCTCACACCATAAACAAATTTATTTACAAGAATATGATCACCGATAAAAAGAGTGTCAAGCATTGACCCTGAAGGAATTTTATAGGCCTGAACAACAAAAGCCCTTATTATAAGGGCAAGTATAAGGGCAAAGACTATTGCTTCAATATTTTCACGCAATACACCCTTTTTTTTCTTTTCTTTTATATTTTCGTTCATTTAAGTATCCTGGGGTTAATAAAGTTTGTCCCCTGCAGAAAACTGAGGTTCTCCAAGCAGGAATTTTCCATCGCTTATTTGTTTTTTTAAAATATCAGCAATTTCCCTGGCTTTTACCATGCTGGAAAGTGGAACTGAAGGTACTTTTCTTCCGTTAATCTCTATTTCACCGCTTTTAAGTTCTCCATAATTTACTTTTTTTATAATTTTTCCGGTTGCATTGGGATAATCATATGAATAATCAACTACCTGAGTATAAATATCTTCATCCTTAACTGATGTAAACCGGGCCATTTCCTCATTTAAAACAGGGATAGGAATTCCAAGGCCTACGGAAAGAGAACATCCATAACCTCTTATGCTTACACCTCTTAAAAAACTTCCAGACATCTGCTTGAGATCGCCAATAACAAAAAGAGTTGCTGAAGGAACATCGGGAACCCCGTTTTCTTTTCTAGAAGTTTCAATTTTGCTTTGAGTTCCCTGCCAGGAAACATAGCCTACTCCTCCCCCAAGAAAAATTCTTGTTCCAATTCCTATTGTTCTTAAATAAGGATCATTTAAAAGAGGACTGAGCTGCCCTGCAGAACAATAATTTGCATTTCCAAGCTTGGGCCTTAAGGTTCCCATATAAGTATAAATTGTCTTATTTGAAACATTTACAGCACAATTATAATTTTGATAGGCATTTCTTGGGTTGCATAAAAGAGCATAGGGCAAATCCGCCAAAGTTACTTCCTTTATAAAACTTTTATTAGGATAACAATCTGTGCCATATCCCGAGCAACACATTTTAACGGTTTTACCATTGACGAGATCTTCAATAACATGACCTCCCCCATAACTAAAACTTCCCGGCCACACTTTGTTTAAAGGATCTTCCTCTGAAGGCTCTGTTGCACCAAGATAACAGTCTACTGCTGCCACACCTGCGTATGCTGCCACTTTATTAAAACTTGCCTTTGATACTTTAATGGGTAAATCTGCCTGTCCTGTGTTTATCATAAGCCCTGAAGAACACATGGGAGCAAAAGTTCCTGTAGTGACCACATCAACTCTTTTTGCAGCCTCGATTTCTCCTTCTTCTTCGACAATACCAATCATTTCCTCAGCAGTTACAACAACAGCCTGCCCAGATTTAATCTTGTCATTTATTTCTTTATAGGTTTTTTTTACTTTAAAATCAGTCATGGTTACCTCAAATTTATTTGGTAAAACAACAAAACAGGGTCTTGGTAATGACTATTGATAGGTCAAAAGCAGATCAAGTTTTGATGTAATATTGTTTTTTATCCAGTTTGGATCAAGCCATTCTATTGGGTTAACAAATCTATTGTTTATAAACATTCCAAAATGAAGATGATCTCCAACAGCCATTCCTGTGGTGCCTGTCTTTCCAATAACCTGACCTTTTTCAACATGATCGCCTTTTTTAACGTCAGCCTGACTTAGATGAGAGTAGATACTGAAAAGACCGAAACCATGATCAATTGTAATGGTAAGCCCAAAGATTCCAATGGACTTGACATCAGCAATTATCCCAGTGTTTGCAGCAGGAACATCGGCATTGGCTACAGAAGCAAGGTCTATTCCCATGTGGTAGGAATCGTCAATTATTTTATCATTATAATAATATTTTCTATGATCTGCAAAACCCGCTCTATTTGCAGAACCCCTCATCTGGAGAAACCTATCTTCCCACAATTTTTTATTTACACTATTTTCAGCAACCTTGGTAACTTCCCTGGAATTTTTTTCTCTGTACTCATTATTAATATAAAGAAACTTTTTTAAAAGATCGGAAGGATCTTCAACAGGAACATTAAATTCAGGCATTTTCCATTGAAGAAAATTGTCTGTAATATCTATCTTGTCTTCTTTAAACCATGCCTTTCTTATATAATAAGGAAAGCCTGCTTTTTTTTCATTCCCTGCCCTGTCAACTGCAATTATATATAAAGGCTTATTATTCTCAGTTTTGTGATCAAGGGCAAAAAAAGCTATTTTATAGTGGGGATCTTTTATAAACCCTGAGTATCCAGGAAAGAACTCATCCCCAACCATTACCCCGTCTCTTGAATCAAGCTCTGAAACCTTGTAGCAAACAAGCCCAGCTCCTCCAGGAGTTATATAGTGCTGTCTTGACAAAACAGAAATATTTGGCGGAGTTGTGTCAATCATCACATCTTTTTGAAGGTATAGTTTATTTCCCTTAAAAAAAGAACGAAGCGAAGAGTCTCTGACAAGAAGCTTTAAAGTTGCCATACTGTCAGGAAGTCCCAGCTCTCTTGGATTAAACTTTAATGAAATTTCATAGGATTCAACTCCTGTACCCAGCATAAAACTTTTTGTTTCAAAAGTCTTTTCTTCTAAAAGAATTTCCCTTTCACCTGAACTCAGATAAAGACGAATTTCTTTGAGTCCCCTTCCCTTTTCACTTATAGGTATTGAAATTTGGGTGTTGCTGCCTATTGAAGTTGGAACTTCATCTAACGAAGCTTTTGGCTTTTTTCCTTCAAACCAGAAAATAAGTGCAAAAACAATAAAAGATATCAATATTAAAAACAGCAGAAACAACCAAATTTTTTTAAAGCCACTGCTTGTTTTATTACCTATTTTTTTTCTTGCCACAACAACCTCCATTACAGATTTTAAAATTTTTTTATGAATATCAGCAAGGTTAACAGTTATCAAGTGTAAATGGTAAAATATTTATCCACGCTGTTTTCTATAAATTTTATTGAACAAACCCGCCTTGCCAAAACTCAATCCTTCAAATTAGTTATGAATGTTGAAAGTACAATGCCTGCCTGCTCTTATTCCCATTGACTTTTTCATGAACCAAGTTTTACAATATAAAATCTAAAGTAGATAAATTTCAGCTTAAACCAAAACATTTTAATCTGGAAAAACTTAGCCAATTTTCAGGTTGTTGCAGATCTGCATAAAATAAAATTCTTGGCTTGCAAAATCAGTGTAAAACTAAAAATATAAAACTTCTTTCTAAAACAAAAATGCTTAATTTATTGCCTCTATGGAAAAAAGAAACTAAAATAGTTTTTTTTAAAAGAAGCTCATTCTCAGATTTTACAACAAAAATTAATAGACCTTGGGGGAGGATGGCAACTTTGACCAATTAACAGTCTTGGAGAAAATTTACTATGCAAACTCTTTTTAATGAAAAAAAACTATTTATAATTGCAGGACCTTGTGTAATTGAAAAAAGGGATATCCTTTTTCAGATTGCAGAAAAACTTTGTAAAATCAAAGAGATGGAAAAAATAGAAATAATTTTCAAAGCCTCTTATGACAAAGCAAACCGAACATCCATCTCATCTTTCAGAGGACCCGGAAAATATGATGGTCTAAAATACCTTGAAGAAATAAAAACCAAATTTGGCCTTCCTGTAACCTCAGACATCCACCATCCTGAAGATGCTGATGCAGTAAAAGAAGTTCTTGATATAATTCAGATTCCAGCTTTTCTTTGCAGACAAACAGATCTTATACTCGAGGCAGCAAAAACAAATCTTCCTGTAAACATCAAAAAAGGACAATTTCTTGCTCCTTGGGATGTCAAAAATATCATTGACAAGGCAAAATCCACGGGAAATGAAAAAATAATTATCACTGAAAGAGGAACAACCTTTGGATACAACAATCTTGTTGTAGATTTTAGAGGAATTCCCATAATAAAAGATTTTGGAGTCCCTGTAGTATTTGACGCAACCCACAGCATTCAAATACCCGGAGGACTTGGGACTTCGTCCTCAGGCCAAAGAGAAATGGCTCCTGTTCTTGCCAAAGCAGCAGTTGCAGCCGGAGTTAATGGAGTTTTTATGGAAATCCACCCAGATCCTGACAATGCCCTTTGCGACGGACCAAACTCCCTTTATCTAGACAAAGTTCATAAACTAGTGAAAACCCTTCTCAGGGTCAAAGAGGCTTCCTGTGACTAAACCTTTTGCTTTTTTTAAAAAAACTAAACTCCTTCTTCTTGATGTTGACGGTATTTTAACAGAAGGTACAATAACCTATACTTCATCTGGCGAAGAGCTTAAAAGCTTTTCTGTCAAAGACGGACTTGGGATAAGACTGCTTCAAAATGCAGGAATAAAAACAGCTGTTGTAACTGCAAGAGAATCTGAAATGGTTTCTAGAAGATGCAGGGAACTTTCAATAAATCCGGTTTTCCAAAATATAAAGAAAAAAAGAAAAGTAATTGAAATAATAGAAAAAGAATTGAAAATTAAAAAGGAAAATATCTGCTGTATGGGAGATGATCTTATTGATATTCCATTAATGCAGATTTGCGGAATCTCTGCTACTGTACCTGACTCCTGTGAGGAGGTAAAAAATCTAGCCATGTATATAACTAAGAAACAAGGCGGTAAAGGTGCTGTCAGAGAAGTTTGTGAGCTCATCCTCAAATCAAAAGGGCTTTGGGAAAAAAGCATAGAGTCTTTTATCAACCCGGAGCAAGGCAATTGAGTTATAAAAAACTTTTTTATTTGGTTTCTCTTTTTGCTTATATTTCAACTTCATCCCTATCTTTTGTTTCTGCAAATCAGGGTTCAATAATCATTTCAAATCTTTCCCATAACATTTCTTCCAAGGGAAAGCTTTTATATAAAATAAAAGCAAAATCAGGAACAATGGAAGATTTTCACTCTAAATCCTTAATTCTTGACTCAATTGAAGTTATTCTTATAAATCAGGGCAAACCCGATTTTAGAATCTTTGCAGACAAGGGGAAACTTGATACAAAAGAAAAAAACCTTGAACTTAATAAAAATATAAGAGCTTTTAATGACAAATATAAAATCACCTGCAATAAACTTTTTTTTAAAAACAACAAAAAAATGATATACCTTGATGGGAATGTAAAAATAAAATCTGAAACTTCTTTGTTTTTGTCAGACAAAGGGGAATTTGATATTGAAGAAGATACCTTAACACTTACAAATAATGTAAAAGGCTTTTTAAATGAAATTTAAATTAATATTTTTAAAAACAACAATTGTTTTTTTCTTAATTATATCATCACTTACTCAAGCCGGTGCAGATGAAAAAAAACAAGAGCCTACAAATATAAGAGCAGATTCAATGAAGGTAGTTCAAAATGAAAATATAACAATTTTTTCTGGAAATGTTAATGTGGTAAAGGGAAAAACAATAATTGATTGTGAAAAACTGATTGTTCACCACAAAAACTCTGACTCAGTCAATTCAACTCCGGACAGAAACTCCTTTAAGTCCATAGAGGCAAAAGGCAAGGTAAGGATCCAGATGGAAGACAAAAGAGCAAAAGCTGAAAATGCAATTTTTAATTCTGACAAAGAAATTCTGATTCTTACTGGAGGTCGGCCTGAAATAATTGACTCAGGAAACAAAATTTCAGGGGATTCAATAACCTATTTTATAAAAACAGGAATAATGGAAGTGGAAAAAAACTCAGACTCGCAAGTGGAAGCAACCTTTATAAATGAATAAAATGAAAACCCTAGATCTCAAAGATCTTGAAAAATCATACGGAAAAAGAAAAGTTGTTTCAGGAGTAAACATCTCTATTAACACCTCAACAGTCACCGGACTTTTAGGGCCAAACGGAGCCGGAAAAACAACAACTTTTAATATGGCTGTGGGTCTTATTTCCCCTGACAAAGGCAGGGTTCTTCTCGATAACTTTGACATAACAGATTATCAGATATACAAAAGAGGTAAAAAGGGAATAGGATATCTTCCCCAGGAAGCATCTGTTTTTAAAAAACTTTCTGTGGCAGACAACCTAAAAATAATACTTGAACATACTAAACTTAAAAAAAACGAAATAGAATCAAAAATTGATTCCCTTTTAAGCGAGTTCAATATTGAAAGGCTCAAACACCAAAAAGCTGAGAGCCTTTCAGGCGGAGAAAGAAGACGGCTGGAAATCTGCAGAGTTTTATCAACAGATCCTGACTTTGTACTTTTGGACGAACCATTTGCAGGAGTTGACCCTATCGCAGTATCTGATCTTCAAGAAATCATCTCTTATCTTTCACAAAAAAACATAGGAGTTCTTATATCAGATCATAATGTAAGGGAAACACTAGGAGTTTGCGACACTGCGTATATAATAAACAACGGAACAATAATAAAAAGCGGAACCCCCGAAGAAGTTGCAGCCGATGAAATAGTAAAAAAAACATACCTTGGAAAAAACTTTAAAATGTAGGATTAGTGATTATTTTATTAGCTAGTTTAAGATTGTAATTTTTACTTTCTTCAAAAAACAAAACAACTTTAAATATAAACGATGAAACTTTTACTTTAAGACAAAATGGACAAGTTTTCAATTTTTTCTTCTATTAATTTAAGCTTAACTCAGATAGAGAAACTTTAAAATGGCTTTTGAACTAAGACAGGAACTAAAACTTTCACAGCAGCTTGTTATGACTCCCCAGTTGCAGCAGGCGATAAAACTGCTTCAACTTTCAAGGCAGGAACTCATAGAAACAATCCAACAAGAGCTTGTTGAAAATCCTGCCCTTGAAGAAAGAATTTCCGATGACAAAGACTCAGATGAGGTCAGCCCTGATGAGCTTAGTCCTGAAGAAACTTCTTCAGAAGAAAAAACAGTGGAGCTCAAAGAAGACAAGTTCCCAGATGAAACTGACTGGGAAAACTATATTGAAGAATATAATACCCCAGGAAGGATGAACTTTGACCCCGAAATCAAAGAAGGGCCAAGGTATGAAGCATTTGTAGCAAAAAAAGACAGCCTTGAAGATCATCTTCTATGGCAGTTCAAAATGCTTTCCCCAACAGAGGAAGAGGAGCGGATAGCATCTGCTGTAATAGGAAACCTTGATGATGACGGTTATCTTAAGATTGATATTGACGAAATTTCAGCCGCTACAAAATCTAAACCTGAGGACATTGAATATATCCTTGAAACCATGCTCCAAACCCTTGATCCGCCCGGTGTTTGCTCAAGAAGCCTTGAGGAATGCCTTCTAAATCAGCTAAAACTTCTTAATGTCAGTGATGAAAGACTTGAAATCCTAATAAAAAACCATTTAACTGATCTTGGAAACAACAGGATAAAAAACATTGCAAAGGCAATGGGGATTTCAACAGATCTTGTGATGGAATATGTGGAAATTATCAGAACTCTTGAACCCAAACCCGGAAGAATTTTTTTTGATGAAACTGCAAACTATATCACCCCAGATATTTATATTTACAGAGAAAAAGATGATTTTATAATTGTGTTAAATGATGACGGATTCCCCAATCTTCACATCAACCCTTATTACGAAAAGGCTGTGGCAAATACAGCTGAAAAAATAGACAGAGATACAAAAAGCTATTTAAGGGAAAGAATAAGAACTGCATCAGGACTTATAAAAAGTATTTATCAGCGTCAAAGAACTATTTACAGAGTTACTGACTCCATTTTAAAACATCAAAGAGAGTTTTTTGAAAAAGGGATTGAACATTTAAAACCAATGATTTTAAATGATATTGCTGAAGATATTGAAATGCATGCTTCAACCATAAGCAGAGTAACTACAAACAAATATGTTCACACTCCCCAGGGAGTTTATGAGCTCAAATTCTTTTTTAACAGTTCTATTTCAAAAAAAGACGGGGATTCCATTGCATCTGTCAGCGTTCATGATAAAATAAAAAGAATAATTGAAGAAGAGGATTCAAAAAAACCTTTAAGTGATGATAAGATTTCTAAAATCCTTAAATCACAAGGAATTAAAATCGCAAGAAGGACAGTGGCCAAATACAGGGAGGCTTTAAAAATTCTCCCCTCAAGCAAACGTAAACAATACTAGGAGGTGGATGTATGAACATTTCTGTGTCTTTCAAGAACCTTGAACCATCTGACTCATTAAGAGACTATGTCCAAAAAAAACTTGAAAAGATTGAGAAAAGACTAGACGCACCTGCAGAAGCTGAAGTTGTGCTCACTGTAGAAAAAATAAGACATATCACAGAAGTAAGACTCAGCAGCGACAAGCTTCATATAAATGCCAAAGAAGAGTCTGATAATATGTACTCTTCCATTGATCTTGTTCTTGATAAGGTAAAAAGACAGATCAAAAGAGCAAAGGATAAAATGCATGAAAAAAGGCCTATCTCCAAAAATGGAATCAAAGATGAAGATCTTCTCCCTGAGGAGCCGGTAACTGATATTGAATAAACCTCATTAAAGTTAAATCAGTATAAAATTAAAGCCGTTTCCAACAAATGGAAACGGCTGATTTATTTTAACCTAGGGAAAAACTCCAGCCCCAATCAAAAGAATAAAGGCTTTAGAACCTTGATAATAAAACCAATAAATGTTAAAAAAAGCTTTCAATTGTAAAAAATTTGAAGATAAAAGATTGTTTATCGTGCCTGGATTTCAAGTTTTAAATTGCAGAAATTATTAAATAAAGAAATATGTTAAATCAAATGAAACTAAAAGACTACTTACTCCCTGAATTTATAAATATGGATTTGAAATCAAGAGATAAAAAAGCTGTGCTTGAAGAACTAGCCGTTCCTCTTTCTAAGTACTCAGGAATAGAAAACAACGACCTTGTAAAAATCCTTCTTGAAAGAGAAAGACTGGGAAGCACAGGAATAGGAAAAGGCATTGCTATTCCCCACGGAAAAGTTGCGGGCCTTGAAAAACTCATGATAGGATTCGGCCTCAGCCAAAATGGAGTAAGCTTTGAATCAATTGATGATAAACCAGCTTTTATATTCTTCACAATTGTTACTCCTGAAGATTCATCAGGAGATCATCTAAAAGTTCTTGCAAAAATTTCAAGCATATTAAGAGACAGTTCAATAAGAAAACAAATTAAAACGGCTTCAACTTCTGAAGAAATACTAGATTTGATAGATGAAAACGATCCAAATGATTAAAACAGGAGTTAAAAAACTGTTTTTTGTCCATTTCAACGTCAGATTAGAATTTAATCCTTAAATCAATAAAGTATTCCTGCGGTTAAATTTGTTATCTTTTCTTGAACTAAAACAAAACACTGGTTTTTGACTAATCACTAAAATAGGGAAAATAAAATGAAAAACACTCCTATATTTATAATAACTGGGGAATCAGGCTCCGGTAAATCAGTTGCTCTGAATGCTTTTGAAGATTGCGGATTCTATTGCGTTGACAATATGCCTGCGGCACTGCTTCCAAAATTTCTTGAACTTCCTTTGAGCAAAGAGGCCGAAGAAGTAGCCGGAATAGCGTTTGGAATGGACTTAAGAGAAAAAAGATTTATAAATGTTTACCCTGAAGTTTTTGATTTTTTAAATGAGAACAATTATTCCCATAAAATTATTTTTCTTAAAGCTTCTGAAGAAACTCTTATAAAAAGATACAGCCAGACAAGAAGACACCACCCTTTTGCAAAAGACTCAAACCTCCTAGAAGGAATCAGGCATGAAAAACAATTATTAGCTGACTTAGAGCTTAAATCAGACACTGTTATAGATACATCTTCCTATACAGTGCATGAGCTTAAAGCTGAAATTTCTTCAATAGCCTCTGAATATACAAAAATAAAAGAAATGAGAATAGACTTTGTATCTTTTGGTTTTAAGTATGGAATACCAAAAGATTTAGACCTTTTAATAGATGTAAGATTTCTTAGAAATCCCTACTTTATAGCTGAGCTTAAAGAAAAAACCGGGGAAGATGAAGAGGTAAAAAACTATGTTTTAAATAACAAGAGAGCAGAAGAGTTTTTAAAAAAATTCACTGATCTCCTTGACTATTTGATACCTTTATATAAAAAAGAGGGCAAGGCGTATTTAACCTTGGGAGTCGGCTGTACAGGAGGCAGGCATAGATCTGTTGCTGTTTCCAGATATTTATTTAACTATATCAGCAGACACGCAGCCAAAGCCGGGATCTTGCATAGAGATATAACCCGCCGGTAATAAAGAAATGCGAGGTATTATGATAGGAATTATAATAGTAACACACGGAAATCTCGGCAAAGTACTTCTTGAAACAGCCGAAATGATAATAGGTTCAAAAATTGAAAACTGCATAGATGTTTCAATTAATGTAAACGAAAATGCTGACGGTTTGCGGGATAAAATTAAACAAGCCATAAAAAAAGCAGATAACAATCAAGGAATAATTATCCTTACTGATATGTTCGGCGGCACCCCTTCAAATTTAAGCTATTCTTTTCTTGAAGAAGGCAAAACAGAAGTTCTGTCCGGAATAAATCTGCCTGTTCTTATAAGAGCATCAGAACTTAGAAAAAGACTGCCCTTGCCAGAAGTTGCTCAAAGAATAGAAACATTTGGGAAAAAAAGTATTTCTCTTGCAAGCGGTATACTAAAGGGCAATCCAAGAAGTGTGTGATGTTTTTTCCATTGAAAAGGTTTTAGACGATGACCTTGAAGTCTTACAAAAAGAAGAAATAAATCATTTTGAGAACCCCTGGTCATTACAAAGCTATAAAGAAGAGCTTATTCACCCAGGGAGCAGAATAAAAAAAGCAGTATTTAAAAGCCGCATTTGCGGCTTTGCAGTTTCAAGATTAATACTTGAAGAAATGCATATTTTAAAAATTTGCATTTTAAAAGAGTTTCAAAGAAAAAATATAGGTTCAGCTCTTTTAGATTCTCTTATTGAAGAACTAAAAACCCAAATTACCCAGGTTCTTTTGGAAGTAAGAGAGAACAATTCAACAGCTTTATCCTTTTATAAAAAAAACGGGTTTAAAGTAGTAGGTAAAAGAAAAAACTATTATGGACAGGGAGTTCATGCCCTGAATATGACTAAAGATTTATCCGGAGGAAATAAATGACTGTTAGAATAGGAATTAACGGTTTTGGCAGAATAGGAAGATCAATGCTTCGGGCCGCCCTTGAAAAAAAAGATGTAGAAATTGTGGGAATCAATGATCCTGCTCCTGTTGAGACAATGGCCCATCTTATAAAATATGACTCTGTTCACGGTATCTTAAACGCAGAGGTGAGTTCAGATAAAAATTCACTGATAATAAACGGAAAAAAAATTGCATATTCTTCTGAAAAAGATCCCTCGCTTCTTCCGTGGAAAAAGCTTGAAATTGATATAGCTGCAGAATGCACAGGAATCTTCAAGGACAAAAAAGATGCATCAAAACATCTTGAATCAGGTGCAAAAAAAGTTATAATATCTGCACCTTCAAACGATCCTGATGTAACAATTGTTCTTGGTGTAAATGAGGAGGTTTATGATAGAAAAAAGCATTTTATCATTTCAAATGCTTCCTGCACTACCAATTGTCTTGCTCCTGTGGCCAAAGTTTTAAAAGATAACTTCGGAATAAAGCAAGGGTTTATGACAACAGTACACTCATACACAGGTGCTCAGAATATACTTGATTCTCCCCATAAAGATCTAAGAAGGGCAAGAACAGCAGGAGTTTCAATGGTACCTACTACAACTGGAGCAGCTAAAGCTGTAGGAATTGTAATCCCTGAACTTAAAGGAAGACTTAATGGGCTCTCCATGAGAGTTCCCACTCCAAATGTTTCAATTATTGATTTTGTAATAAACACAGAAAAAAAAGGACTTACAAGGGACGAGATAAACAATGCCCTTAAAAAAGCTTCTGAAACAACGATGAAGGGGATTTTAGGATATTGCGAAGAACCTCTTGTATCCATTGACTTTAATGGCTCAAGACTTTCTTCTGTTGTTGACAGTCTTTTAACAGATGCTATTGATGATATGGTTAAAGTATTTTCCTGGTATGACAATGAAACTGGCTATTCAACAAGAATGATTGAGCTTGCAGCTTTTATTGGCAGGGATTTGTAAAAAACGGAGAAAAAAAATGAAAAAGAGAAAATGCTTGATTGCTGGCAACTGGAAAATGTACAAAACCCCGGAGGAGTCAGTAACTGAGGCTCTAAAAATTTTTTCAATGCTGGATGAAAAAGATTTTGAAAGAAGAGATGTGATGATATCTCCAACTTTTACCTCAATTTATCCGGTCTATGAAGCCATTAAAAACACAAACATCACCCTTGGTGCCCAAAATATTTATTTTGAGACAGAAGGAGCGTATACAGGAGAAATTTCTGCAACAATGGCCAAAGCCTCAGGTTGTAAGTATGTAATCCTTGGCCACTCTGAAAGAAGACAAATTTTCAATGAAACAGACGAATTAATAAATAAAAAGATTTCTTCTGCAATTTCAACAGGTTTAATCCCTATTTTATGCATTGGCGAAACAAAATCTGAAAGAAATTCAAATAAAACTTTAAATATCCTTGACAAACAAGTCCAAAACGGATTAAAAGGCATTCCCGTAAGCATGGGTAACGAGCTTGTAATCGCATATGAACCTGTATGGGCAATTGGAACTGGTGAAACAGCCTCCCCAGATCAGGTAGAAGAAGCTCATTTTAATATCCGTAAGCTCATTGAAAAAATTTATAATAAAGATGTTGCTGATAATATTAAATTACTGTATGGTGGCAGCGTTAAATCAGGGAATGCAAAAGAACTTCTTTCTCTTGAAAATGTTGACGGAGCTCTTGTAGGCGGAGCAAGCCTCAAGGCAGAAGATTTTACTGAAATAATTAAAGCTTAATGGTATAAATTTTATGACTATCTTTCTTGTTACCATACATATAATAGCCTCAATCATGATAGTAATCATGGTTCTGCTCCAATCAGGTAAAGGTTCAAGCCTTGGTGCAGCACTTGGAGGTGGAAGTAATCAGACTTTGTTTGGGCCTGCAGGTTCAGGCAATATTTTAACAAAAATAACTACAGGCCTTGCAATAGTGTTTATGGTCACTTCCATGTCTTTGGCTTATATATCAGGAAAACCCAGTTCAAGTTCAGTTCTGGACAAGGTAAAACAGGAAGCACCCTTGAAAACAGATAATACCGAGGCAGCAAATTAAAAAGCCGCCGAAGTGGTGGAACTGGTAGACACGCAGTGTTGAGGGCGCTGTGGGTAAATCCCGTGCCGGTTCGATTCCGGCCTTCGGCACCAGGCAACACAAAATATAAATTTTATTATAAAAGTTCTTTAAAAAAGTTTTCATGGTGGGGTTCCCGAGTGGTCAAAGGGATCAGACTGTAAATCTGACGGCTCAGCCTTCGAAGGTTCAAATCCTTCTCCCACCACCAAAATAAAGGGTCATTAACTCAGCTGGTAGAGTATCTGCCTTTTAAGCAGAGAGTCGTTGGTTCGAATCCAACATGACCCACCATGCGTCCCCATCGTCTAGTTCGGTCCAGGACACCGGCCTTTCACGCCGGCGACAGGGGTTCAAATCCCCTTGGGGACGCCAACAGACAACAAGAGTCACTGATTTTAAATCGTGGCTCTTTTTTTTTGGCTAATTTTTATGTATGCTTATAAAAAATAAGAACATTAATCTTAATCAGCAAATATAAAGGAGTCAAAATGAAATCAATTGGCATTATCCTATCTGGATGCGGAGTAAATGACGGAACAGAAGTTCACGAAGCTGTAATAACCATGCTATGTCTTGATCAAAAAAATGCAGACATTTCATATTTTGCCCCAGACATCAATCAAGCCAATGTAATAAATCATTCAAATCAGGAATTAATGTCTGAATCAAGAAATATTAAAATTGAATCTGCAAGAATTTCAAGAGGCAATATAAAAGACATAAAATCAGCTGATTCCGATAAATTGGACGCTTTAATTTTACCTGGGGGTGCCGGGGCTATAAAAAACTTCTCAAAAATATTTGACAACCCAGCCAGCCCTGAAATAAATCAAGATGTTTCAAATCTTGTAAAAAAAATGCACTCTAAGAAAAAACCAATTGGTTCAATTTGCATCTCCCCTCTTCTTATAGCAGCCATTCTTGGCAATTTTAACCCGGAATTAACCATAGGAAATGACATTAATACTGCTCAGATGATAGAAAAATTTGGCGGAGTTCACAAAAACTGTTCATTTGACTCTATAATAACCGATGAAAAAAACCTTCTTGTATCAACTCCTGCATATATGGTTTCCACAGGCCCGGCACAAGTTTATCAAGGTATAAGTAAATTAGTTGATAAAATATTTGAGTTGTGCAAACAAAACTAAAACAATAATAAAGAAAATGAGCAAGTCTGGCCTTCCAAAGGTCTAGTTTTCAAAATTAAGGCCAAAACAAATAAAACTCATAAAATTTCAAGGTTTAAAAATGAGCAAAGCAAAAATAGTAAGATTCAAGGGATGTTCAAATATTCAGGTAGCCAAAGCATTATCAGATCTAGCTGCTGGGCTTATTGAATTATCCAAAAACGACAAAAGACTTCTTAATCTTGTTATATCTCTTGCTGTTGAAGGGTGGAATCTTTCTCTTTATGAAGACAGTAATGAAAATTATAAAAGAAAAATTGAAGAAAAACTACCTAAAGGGCTGAGTAAAGAAAAAAAACTGATATTTCAAAACTTTCTTTTAAATCTAATAAAACAAAAACAGGAAACTTATCCTGGTTACTTAAAAGGAATAACCTCATTTAATCTTAAAGAAGAAAACGGTAATCTAAATCTTATTGTAAATGCTTTACCAATTAACCCATTATAAAAACAATTGATTAAATAATTTTAAGGTTTGCTTTCTTTAGGGTAAGCCAGTTGGTTTAAAAAACTTATCCAGAGCCAAACCTTAAAATTAAATCTTTTGGGAGCAAGTAAAAAGAAAACCATCAATCAAAAACAAATAGCCCTCAAATTGTACTTTTCATAAATTTCTTGCCTTAAGGATAAAACAATGGAATCCATAGCTGAAATAAAACCTTTTGAAAAAAGACTGATGATGGGAAACCAGGCTTTTGCAAGGGGAATAATTGAATCAGGAGCAAGTTTTGCCTCTGGTTATCCTGGCACTCCTTCAAGTGAAATAATTGAAACTCTTGCCTTAAATTCATCAACCACAGGAATTTATGTTGAATGGTCGGTAAATGAAAAAACAGCTCTAGAAGCAGCTGCAGCCGCTTCCTTTGCAAATCAAAGGGCAGTTTGTGTTATGAAACAAAATGGGGTTAATGTTGCCTCTGATTTTCTTCTTCACCTTTCTTATTCAGGAACAAGAGGAGGGCTTGTACTTATTGTCTGCGATGATCCAGGAGCTCTTTCAAGTGTTAATGAAGGAGAATCCAGGCATTTTGCAAAAATGCTTGAACTTCCCCTTCTTGAACCAGGCGATTTTCAGGAAGCAAAAGATATTGTAAAAACAGCTTTTGAATTGTCTGAAAAACTAAAAACCATTGTAATTATAAGAAGCCTTACAAGACTTTCCCATGCCAGTGGAATTGTAGAAGCCGGAACTATTTCCAAAAAAAACATCTCACCATATTTTCATCATAGCGGATTTATTCTGGATCCGGAAAAAGGACCCATAATGAGTACCCCTGTAACCTACAGGCATGAACTCATGCAAAATCGACTTGAAAATTGTGAGGCTTTTTTCAAAGAAAAAAATTTAAACACATATATTGGTCCTAAAAATCCAGAACTTATAATTATCACAAGTTCTGTTGATTTTTTATATTCAATGGAAGCTCTTGAAGAACTGAATCTTCATCAAAAAGTCGGAGTTTTAAAACTTGTTTCAACCAACCCTTTACCGGAAAATCTTTTAAATGAAATCTTTTTAAAAACCAAAAGTATAATGTTTGCTGAACAAGTACTTCCCTTTATCGAAGAAGGAGTAAAAACTATTTATGCAGACAATTTATCACTTGATAAAAAAATTAAGTTTTACGGTAAAAAATCAGGACATATACCCAGTGTCGGTGAAACTGATACTAATATAATTATTGAAGCTTTAACAAAAATTTTTGATATAAATTATTCAAACTCAGATGAAGAATATGATAAAAAAGTAATTGAAACAGCTTTTTTAAATTTAACCCCGGGTAGAGAAATGACATTTTGCCCAGGATGTCCCCACAGAGCCTCTTTTTTTCATTTGAATAATGCCTTAAAACTTGATGACAAAGATGGTTTTATCTGTGGTGATATTGGGTGCTATACTCTTGGAATGCTTCCTTCTGGCTATTCAACTTTAAAAACAATCCACAGTATGGGCTCAGGAACAGGAATTGCCTCAGGATTTGGAGTATTGAAAAAACAGGGATTTGCCCAAACTGTTTTAAGTGTTTGCGGAGATTCAACTTTTTTCCATTCAGGAATCCCTCCTCTGATAAATGCAGTTCACAATAATAGTGAAATGACAATGGTAGTTTTAGATAATTCAGGTACTGCAATGACAGGGTTTCAACCCCACCCAGGAGAAAAAGGCACAGCAATTGATTTTAGTGGAATCCCTTTGAAAATTGAAGAAATTTCCAAAGCCTGCGGTGCAGACACTTATCTTCTTGACCCCTTTGATTTTATACAATGTCAGGAAAAAATACCTGAAATAATTTCAAAACAAGGTGTAAAACTGATAATCCTAAGACATCCCTGTGCTTTAAGCCCCCAAAGAAAAAACAAAAAAAAATTTAAAATTAAAATAGACTATGAAAAATGCGTGGGTGACAATTGCGGATGCTTTAATTTTTGCACAAAAGTATTTAAGTGCCCTGCTCTTTTTTTAAATATGGAATCAAAAAAACCTGAAATAGATCCAACTCTTTGTGTTGGATGCGGGTTTTGTGCAGATATCTGTTTTCACAATTCAATAATAAAAACGGAGGCAGGAAATGAGCTCTAAACCCGAAAAAAGTTTAAATATTGTAATTACTGGAGTTGGAGGTCAGGGCAATGTTACCCTTTCAAGACTTATAGGGGAATCTGTTATCAAAGAAAATAAATATATAACCATTGGTGAAACCTTTGGAGCTTCCCAAAGGGGAGGTTCTGTTATGAGCCATTTGAGAATAGGCAGCTCGAAAATATATTCTCCAGTAATTCCTTTAAAAAAAGCTGATATCATAATAGGACTTGAGCCTGTTGAAACATTAAGAGTGCTTTTAATCTATGGAAATAAAAATATAACAACAATATCAAACTCAAAACCCTTAGTTTTTGCAAATGCACTTTCAGGAGAAATCAATTATCCTGAAACGTCTGTTCTTAAAGAAAAAATCAATCTTTTATCAAAAAAAACTATCTTTGATAATTTTACAGAAATGGGGATAAAAGAAGGTCATCATCTTTTATCAAACTCCATAATTTCCGGGGTTCTTTCGGGATTTAAAATCATCAGGGGATTTAACCAGCAAAGTTTTACTAATACAATCAAAAAGTATTACTCAGAAAAAACTCTGGATAAAAACATTGAAGCTTTTTTAAAAGGGGTTAAAATAGCCCAAACCTAACAATTGAACCAAATAAAAATTTTATCTTTTCACTTATTTAACACTTAAATAAAAAGTATTTATGCCTGAAAATAAAATAATTATACTTAAAAAAATTCTTAAAACTCAGCTTGAAGAAAATCTGAAAGTAAAAAAGGCTCTTAAATCAATTACAAAGCCAGTTGAACCTGATGTCTCAATTGGAAGGCTTACAAGAATGGAAGCAATTCAAAGTAAAAGCATTAATGACTCAGCCCTTTTAAAAACAGAAATTAAAATTAAAAACATCCAGGCTGCCTTAAGACGAATTGACTCAGATCCTGACTTTGGATATTGCGATAAATGCGGAGAAGAAATCAATATAAAAAGGCTTAAAATCATGCCAGAAACAAGACTATGTGTAAAATGCATGGCAAAACTGGGCGGATAGGAGCTTTTATTTAGCCCTTAAAAACAGATAAAAAGATTGAACTTCTTAAAATTAAATATATAAACAACAGTAAAGATCTAATAATTTACAGGTAAATTGATGACAAAGGCATTAAATAGGAGATTCTGGTTGAAAGATAAAAACTCCTGAATTAACAGATAAAACCAAGTATATTTTAGCAACTCTGACTTAATTAATTGGGTATTGTAAAGATTGCTACCTTAGTAGCTTAATTCTTTTAGTTCCTGTATTTAAACCTTTAAAACCATTAAACATAAAGTTTTTAAATGGCTAAAAATCAAAAAATCAACAACTTCAAAATTTTTTACTTTTTTATTTTTTTAAGCCTATCATCCTTTTGCAATGCCCAGTCCCTTTCCATAATGACCTGGAACACAGGAGACAGCGACCGCTCCCTACCAAAAGCATCAGAGATCCAGGCTCTCATAAATAAAAACGGACAAAACCCTGATATTTTAATTATCCAGGAAATTTTTTACAATAATTATTCCAGCCTTAAAAAAAGGCTGGATTATAAACACGGAATCCATTCAGCCCAAATCTCCCAAAACCTTAAAAACCTTGCAATCTTAAGTTCTTTTGAACTCTCAGGCCATGAACTGATTGTTTTTTCAAAGAATATATCAGGAGCTCTCAAAACCGAAGTTGAAATGCCTGATAAAAAAAAACTTAAAGTTTACTGCGTTCATTTTGAATACATAAAAAACAAGTCAAGGGATAATAATGGATATGTAAGCTTGAGTTTTAAAGATATAATAGAAATTTTAGCTAAAGAAGTCTCTTGTGAAAATCCCAGAAAACATGAAGCTGAAAAGCTTATTGAAAAAGCAGGAAAACCTGGACAAAGAACTATAATTGCAGGGGATTTTAACACTGTTTCTTTTTCTTCTTCAGTAAGAACAATAAAAAAATTTTATTCAGATGCCGCCCCTATTTTCAAAAGACTGTCCTCGGGAACATATAAAAAAATAAGCTTTCCAATTAAACCAAGAATTGACTATATTTTTCATTCTCCAGACATAAAGATTGAAGCTTTTAAAATTATAAAGGAAACTCCTGGAGATCACTACCCTGTAACTGCAAAAATAAAAGTACTAAATTGAAAATACAACAAACTTTAAAACTTAATATAAATTATTCATCTGCTCCTAAACTTAATTCTTGAGTCAACTAAAATTATTATTCATCAGAAGAAATCTTTACAACCCTTAAAACCTCTTCTTTTGTAGTTTTTCCATCAAGCATTTTTTTAACAGCATTTTTATATAACTCAGTCATCCCTTCTGAAATTGCCGCCTTTTTAATTTCTGAAGGAGAAACATCTGATCTTGTTAGATTCATTAAAGATTTAGAATATTTCATGATTTCATAAACACCTGTTCTTCCATAATAACCTGTACCTCTACACTTAGAGCATCCTTTTCCCTTATAAAGAACTGCTTTTATTTTATGCCCTGTAAAAATTCCTTCGGACTCAAGATTTGCTACATCTTCTTCATAGGAATATTTGCACTCATCACATATTTTTCTTACAAGTCTTTGGGACACTATGCCTATAAGAGTTGATCTAACCAAAAACGGTTCAAGACCAAGATCAAGAAGTCTTACAATAGTTGATGGGGAATCATTTGTATGAAGAGTTGAAAGCACTAAGTGTCCTGTAAGTGAAGCCTGAACAGCATTTTTTGCAGTTTCAAGATCCCTCATTTCACCAATCATTATAACATCTGGATCCTGCCTTAAAATATGCCTTAAGGCCCTGGCAAATGTCATATCAATAGAAGGTTTTACTGCTATCTGATTAAAGTCTTCATGAATCATTTCAATTGGATCTTCTATGGTTGTAATATTTATTTCCGGTTTTGAGATTTTTTTTAAGGCAGAATACAAGGTTGTTGATTTACCGCTTCCTGTTGGACCGCAGACAAGGATTATACCATGTGGACTTGAAATAAATTTTTCAATCTGCTCAAGCTCTCTGCCATCAAAACCAAGGGAAGGAAGATCCTGAAAAAGAATATCGGGATCCATGAGTCTTAAAACAACTTTTTCTCCAAAAGCAACCGGAAGAGTTGAAATTCTCATTTCAACTTCAACATTATTTTTTGAAGTTTTTATTCTTCCGTCCTGGGGCCTTCTTTTTTCTGCCATATCAAGACCAGACATCGCCTTAATCCTGCTTATAATTGCATTGTGTACTTTTTTAGGAAGTTTGTATACAGGGTGCAAAACTCCGTCAATACGAAGTCTTATTATTGTTTTTTCTCTTTTAGGCTCAATATGAATATCACTTGCCCTTTGATCAAAAGCATAGCTTATCATATGATTAACTGCATTTACTATATGCTGATCATTGGCAGGCAGTTCATCCATTGATTTGAGTTTTACATAGTGTTCAAGATTACCAAGGTCAACCCGGGCTTCCACAAACTGGTTTTCAGCAGCATCAATGTATTTCTGAAACCCATAAAACTCGTTAATAAGTCTTATAATATCAGATTTTGAGCTTACAACCGCCTTGACTTTACCAGTATTTATTCTGCTGATATCATCAAAAGCCTCCATATTAAAAGGATAGGGAGTTGCCACTATCAATTGCCCCCCTGTCTTTTCAACTGGAAGCATAAGATGTCTAATTGCCATATTTTTAGGAATGGAAGATGTTACTTTTCCAATATCAAGTTTAAGAGGGTCAACTTTTAAATACTTATATCCCCAGAAATCGGCAAGACTTTCATAAACCATGTCTTCATTAATTTTTTTCCCGGATTTATCATGGGTAAAAAAACCAAAAGAAACAAGGATATCAACTGCAATGGTTTTTTCAAATGCAGAAGAAAAAGAGTTGGTTTGCTTCCTTATTTTTTTAAACTCCAAATCAAAGTTCTCAAGATAAAATTTTGCAGACTTTTCTGAAAGTAATTTTCTTTTAACCATAATTTCCGCTATTTTTTTCGGACTGAAAAAATTTGAGCTGATTTCCATTTAATCTCCGGGGAAATTTAAAGAATTAAAATTTTTATCCTGAATACAACCAAGATTTTATAAAGAAAAAAGCTACTTTAAAGCAGCTTTAAAAATGTAAAATCAAATAATGCTTAATTTAATTTGAGCTTTAATTTTTTTTAATCAGATAAATATCTGTCAACTCCATGTTTTTGTTAAGTTTGTAGCCAACAAAAGACCCTTTTGTAAACTCTGAAGGAGAAATATGCCTGAATTTCATTCCATGAAAGGAAACAGCCCTGCTTTTTTTGAAATTCTGGTCTGAAATAACAAAATAATTATATGTATGGCTGTTAATAATTCCTGTTGATGTATAATAAAAGAAATTACCCTTCTCATATTCAGGAGAAACAATTTCGTTTGAATATAAAAACAATGGGCTAAAACAGGTTACTATAAAAAACAAAACAAATACAAGCTTACTTCTTCTTTCCATTTTTTATCTAATCCTCCAATAATACATTCCCAGTCTTTGCCTTTTTTCACTTATAATATTGATTTTACCTTCACTTGTTCCAAGGATCTTGGCTTCTTTATCTTCTGAGGTCACAATGGCAGGGGCAAATACCATCCCGGAGAGTTTAAGTCTTGAAGGAGAAAGATATTTATATTCACCGTCTATTTCAACTTTTAAAACATCATTGAGCTTTTCTTCATTATCTTCATTTATTTCATTGGATTTAATTTTATTGTCACGATTTATATCAAAAGCAGGAGAGGAAAGCCTTGACCCGCTGGATATATCAAGTTCATGAAACCAGGAATATCCTCCTGAAGTGCACATCTTTTCTGCTGCTTCAGGTACATAGGAAATAAAAACAGATTTATTTGAAACAACTTTTGGATCTTCCACAATTCTTTCACCCAAATCAGGCAAATCAAAATACCACCCAAAATGGGAACCCGGAGCAAGCTCCTGATATCCATCCTTTGAAGAATCAGATTTTTTAATTTCCCATAAAATTTTTTTATCGCTAAGAGTTTCGACTTTTTCATATTGACTTTCGCTTTGAACGTCTGAATCTTTATCACTATGGGCAACAGACTGATTAAGAAGATAGACATCAGAAATATTTGAAGTCCCTGTTTTACCTGTTAAATAATCAGCCCTTTTAATTTGGCCTAAATACTGATTCTTTTTATTTCCATAATCCCAGATACCGTAAACAGACTGAGTTGATTTATCATCCATATCATCTTTGCACAAAAACTTGCCTGTTCCAAAAAGAACTATATATCCTTGATATAACGGATGTTTTGCTATATCCGGCTTAGTTGTTATAGGCTGGTTGATTTGACCATATCCTGCTGTAAACAATGGAACTCCATTACCGCTCCCATCAGAATAAAAACAGCCCCAGTCATCAAGATTTTTACTGGTGATATCAAATTTCCATAAATTACCCTGAAGATCTCCAGCGTACACATAATCAGCAGTAAAATTGTTATCTTTATCAACCACAGCCGGAGTACTCATTCCATTTTCTAATTGATTTCCCACAGATATTTTTTTAATACATTCCCCTGTAAAAGCATCAAGAATAAATAAGACAGATTTACCATTTTCACTATTATAGCCATTCCCGAAAACAACAATAAAAGGATGTTCTTTTAAATTACTTTTTACTATTACAGGGTTGCTATAGCTAAATCCCATATCTTTTAAATCTTCCTCGCCAGGATCTGAAATTGAAGGAAACTCCCATTTAAAAATATCTAAAAGATTTTCAGTGGTTGACATGGTTATCTTATCTACATCTATTTTATCATTTTTAAGAGATAAGGCAAAATAACCCTTTCCTCCTTTTCTAAGCCCGCTTACCAAAATATCTTCTGTTTTACAAATATCCCCATTGAATTTTGAAATTCTTTCAATAACAGGAGTGTGATCAACAAAATACTTATGATTGTAATTAGTCTCAGTAAGCAAGGGAAGGTTTTCAATCACAAAAGAAGGAATAAAAGCAAATCTTTCTTTTCCTGTTTTTTCATCCAGAGCGTGGAGCATTCCATCATTTGCTCCAAAATAAATAGTGTTTCCCCATTTAATTGGTGATGAATTAATAACATCTCCCAAAACAATATTTCTTTCCCTGAAACCGGGCAGATCTTCTCCTCTAATGTAATTAACTGTTTTTTTAATATCTTCTTCAGCTTTTTGCCTTATTTCAGCCACAGTGCTTGAAATAAGGGGATTGATTTTTGATTTGATTGAATCTGAAAATTCGGAATATTTAAATTCAACAGGTTCACCCAAAGGATCTTTAATAAAAATCTTTCTTGCTATGGGAACAAACCTGCCCTTGGTAAAATAATCATTAGTATTCCATAAACTTTTATCTGAAACTTCCCAGATTCCTTCCTGATTTTTTTCAATCTCCTTTGCCTCAATCCAGCCGGACCAATTGCCTGTGTTATAAAAAGACTGGTAAACTTTTGTTCCTGACTTGAGTTTATGGGAACTTAAAGACACTGCAGAACCTGTGTTATATCTTATTTCCACATCTTTTATTATTGAAGTCAGAGCCTCAAATAGTTTTTGGGGGTCAGAAGCATTATAAAAAGCTCCCCGGCTGTTTATTGAAGCATGAAAAAGATCATCTATTTTTTCATTTGTCCATAAATTTTTATCACCACCAGGCCAGACCGGTGCTCCTGTTATTTTATCAGCAAGATTGCATTGATCATAATCTAAGGGATTTATATTTCCTGAGGCTCCGAATGCAACAGAATAGGTAACAAGATGCTGTTCTCTATTTGAATCGCAATTATTTGTAGGAACCTTTCCTTCTTTATCTGGATCAAGATCCCCATAATATTTGGCTGCAACATCTGCAAGGGTATCTGAAACTCCGTCATTATCATAATCTCCAATGGAAAAATTCTTTCCATTCCAGTATCCATCTGTCATTAAAACAGCAAAGGCCTGGAGACATTCACCACCTTCACTTGAAAAAGGTGATTTATTGCCAAGTCCTGATTTTGCTGGAGGTGATTCTTCAGTGCTAAAATATTGGCCAACATCCTTTAAAGCCCTTCTTAGAGGAGTACCTCCAACTGCTTCAAACTTATAAATCATATCTAAAAGTTCATTGGTATTATCTATATTGGAAGAACTGTTTTTTGAAACAGCTTTGACTGCATCGGCACTCGTATACTGATATTTATTTCCAGTTCCCCTTTGAAGTTCAACTAAAACTTTTTCACCTTCAGAAAGCTCAATATCACAAAAATAATTCCAGATATCAGGAAGCATTTCATCTTTAAATTGATTTTTTGTTCCTCCGTTCTGGTTAATAGTCATCTCTTTTACCAAAATTTTATTATCAATATTGCCATTCTTGTATTTATAAACACGATATTTTGTTTTGGGATCCATTTCTGAGGAATATATTCCTCCAAAAAATCCTCCAAAAAACCCTTTATGTTTTGACCACCTTATATAAACCTTAAATTCCCCGGATTCTTCAAGATCATTTATCTTCCAAAAAGCTTTATAGTCTGAATGTTTATCAACTGCGTTGGTTTGTCTTGAGCTTCCATTATAACTGATTGATGAAAAAGAATCCTTCCATGAACTTAAGCCGCCTCTTTCTTCATAATATTTCCCTTGGTCAATATCACCATTATCAGCAATATAGGTTGAAGGCAGATAAGTTTTTACTCCAAGACCTGGCTGGCTAAGAGATTTGTTGATTGTATAAAGACCAACAACAGCATCTGATAAATCATAAACAGATCTTGCCATGGCAGACTTTGCCGCTAAAAGTCTGGTTCTATAAAACTCAAACCAATTTGCAAAATTTTGCAAATCTTCTTTAGCAGTCAAATAAACAAGGCTTCCATTTTCCTTGGAATACTTAAATCTTTTTGCATGATGAGGTAAATCCGGTACAGGAACAAGTTCTCCACTTCCCAAACCCATTCCATCATCAAGATAAAAATCTTTTGTAAATTTTCCTTTACTCTCAATAACCTGAAAATACTCTCTTCTTACCTTACCCTGCCCTTTTTTACCTCCTGGATCTATCCACTCAATATCTTCTCCAGATTCATCAAGAACAAAGTTCACCAGGTACAAAGATTCTCCCTGATCATAAATATTATTTTCATTTATATCGTCCCAGGTAAAATAATTTGCATTATTTATTTTAGCTACAAAATCATTTGTTCCTGTAAATCCGGTTGTTCCCCCATATTGATAAACTGCGTCAATTCTATCAGCCTTGACAAAAGAATCTGGATCTGAATTTTTTGGTTTTCTTAGAATTACTTTTATATCAGGTCCGTTGCTGTTTATTTGGTCTTTTGTAATTGCAAAATCACCCAGGTTGCCGTTTTTATTTCCAAGCCCGCCGTCTATACCCAATCTTCCTCCGGCATTTCCATTTTGATTTTTAAGTATTACCCCATTGCTTATATTGTCACCGGTTTTGTATACCAAAATCTCAAATTCAACTTCACCTGATGAATCCCCAGCTAAAAAAGGCCAGTATCCAGTAAAAGAATATGTCCCATCTGAAGGCAACTCCAAATAAATTTCCATATAAGCACCTGGATCTGAAGTTATGCTGAACTTTGACTTATAGGCCGAAAAATATTCTTTTTCACTCCAGCTGCCTTTTTTAACCACCCCATCATCCCCATCATCTCCAACTATATTGAACTTTCCATTTGTAAGGTCAAAATAACTTCCGAAAAGATCAATGGAGCTTGAGTGATTGAAAATATCTGAAAAACTTTCAGAATCATCATTAAACCTGATAATTTTTGGGTATCTTAGATCAGCAGAGTGGGAAGAATAGTTCTTGGTTCCAGGCCAGGGAATATAGTCAGATTTTGGATTATAATAAATTTTATTAAAAGCAAAAAACCTTGGTTTTATATATCTTTTTGAAAGTCCTTTTAATTTAGAATTACCCTTTTCAAAAATATAATAATATTCCTGAAAACCTGATTCAGGTTTAAAAATTCCTTCAGCTTCTCCTTTCATCATTGTTTCCCAATTCATACTTCCAGAATTATCAATTATAAACATAAGATGGGCCGGAGGTTTTTTTATTGACGAAATCATGGGGAAATCTGAGATTTCTACAGAGATTGAGTTTTGCGAATAAAAAACAAGAAAAAAAATTCCAATTAAAAAAATTTTATTTTTCACAACAAATCTCCTTTTAAAATTTTCTTCTCACACCAATCTCCATCATTTTAACCGAATCAATACTCAATTGTTTTTTATCCTTAAAAACTTCGTATCTTCCTACAATCGTATAATCATGCACACAGTCTTTAGAGCCAATATCCTGGGAACCTGATTCTGAAAGTCCATTATAAAAGGCAATTATCTTTCCGTTTATTTTAGGAGAAAAATCTGTATTTTTATAATCAATGGAAATATTTGAAGAAGGCGAGAAAAACTTTTTTAGATATGAGTCCATGAAATACTTGGGCTTTTTATCTTTAAGTCCAAGCTTTCCAACGACTTTAGAATCATTTTGATAAACCCAGTCAACAACGCAATCCCTAAGTCTGTCTTTTTCTTCTGACTCAATTAAGGAGACACCCTGGATGGCAAGACTTTCACACAAATAAATCTCAGACGAGTGCTTTTTCCTAAAAGAAGAAATTTTGAGATTAAAAAACGAGTCGCTTATTGCAGCAAAACCTATGATAGTAATGAGAACAAGCATCATAAGAACAATAAGCATTGCTGAACCCTTTTGATTTTTTAAACAGCTCATCTCTTTACCTGTTAAATTTAATATTCCTTTTTATAAAACCTATGAACTAATTCATGCTTTTTAGAGTCCTTTGTCCACTTCACAACAATATCTATTTGTTTTATTCCCGGCTCAGGACTATCCCCGGTTACTTTCCAGGATGCCATAAATTGGGGATTTGAAAAATCAGGAATTTCTTTTGGCTGAGAAACAAGATTTTCATAATTTTGAGCAATAATTTTTTCTATTCTGTTATTCATTGAGTTGATTGCCAAATCATAATAATAGGAATTGGAATTTGCTTTAACAGCACTGATTTGAAGAGTGATAACAGCAATAATCCCTATTGAAAAAATAATTAAGGCCACCATTACTTCAATAAGGGTAAATCCTTTTTCTTTTACAATTTCCTTCATCCTAAATCCCCAGGTTTCTGCATTGAACAAAAAACCGAAATGATTCAGTTTTTTGTTTTTTACCCCAATAATTTATTTCTGATTTAATTGAAACTTCAATTGAAGATATTTTTGAAAACAAATTTTTATCTTGATTATCAAGCCCTTGCTGTGAAATTAAATTCCCATCCCGGTTATAATACAAAAATTCCAGTTCAGAGATTCCAAAGGCAAGTTCATCCGGAGTTCTATATTTGTAAGATGCTGAGGAACATAGGCTGGAAAGACTTGGCATTTCCCAGTCAAACCCGGTTTCTGTATTGGCAACATACCTCAAAATTTTATCACCGCACTTATAAAGGGCAATTCTTTTAAGGTCTCCTGAGGTTTTAAATTCATCATTTACCCTTACAAAAGAAAAATAATCTTTTTCTGCTACTTCTATTTCAACACCAGAAGCATCTATGGGATTAAAACCTGATGTTTTTAAATCATTGGAAATAAAATGGGATAAAATTCTTAATTGACTCATCATTTCAGAGAATTTTTTTTGATTCACATATGCAGTTAATTCATTTTTAAAAGTTGAGGAGATAACTGCAGATACTATTGAAAAGACAAGGATTGCCATGAGAAGTTCTATGAGAGTAAATCCTTTGTTTTTCATTATAACTCCAATCATCCTTCAGTTGTTATCCGAATTTTTCCTGAAGGGGTTTGCAATACAACTTTTCTAGTCTTTCCAGAAGGCATTTCAATACAAAGAGTTCCCCCTTTTACAAACCCTGATTTATGTAAATAAAGGGGTTTTGAATTGCCGTCTATTGTGGTTTCAAGTTTATTTATTTTCACACCCTTAAAAAAGTGCCTGTAAATAACTTCATCTGCTTCTGAAACAAGGTTGTTCCCATCATTATCAATATAGATACAAAAACCAGGAGCTTGAATATCATCATCCATATAAAGAGAAATTTTGACTGTGCAACCCTTGCTCACTGCCAGATATTTAGCTTTTTCAATTCCTGAAGAAAACTCAACCACAGCAGATTCTGCCCTGTACCAAGACACAAGATAACTAAACCCTGGCACTGCAATTCCAAGAAGTATGGTGATTATTAACAAAGAAACAACAAGTTCAATCAAAGAGAACCCTTTGGGTTCTTCAAATGAAATAACCATTTAAATTTCCTGATTAATTATTTTATTTCCATAAATGTATTCTAAAACAGTTAAAACAAAATAAATCTTTTTTCAACACCTTTTTAAACAGCCAAAAACTTTATTAATCAAAATATTTATCTTTGAATTAACCTTCAAACATATTAGCTGATTTAAACAAAAGATTTTATATTGACATTTCAGCCGGTGAAGTTTATACAAGATTGTTGAAATGATTTATGGAGAGATGGCCGAGCTGGCTGAAGGTGCGCGCCTGGAAAGCGTGTGTACTCTAACGGGTACCGAGGGTTCGAATCCCTCTCTCTCCGCCACCTTGTTAGCAAATCAAAGCTGATTTAAAAAGTCAGCTTTTTTTATTATGGGATTAAAAACAAACCTATGGCATATCTTGTACTTGCCCGCAAATACCGTCCCGTTGATTTTGATTCTGTTGTATACCAGGAGCATGTCACAACTACGCTTAAAAATGCAATCAGCCTTGAAAGAGTAGCCCATGCCCATATATTCACAGGTCCAAGAGGCACAGGGAAAACCTCCATAGCAAGAATACTTGCCAAATGTATGAACTGTGAAAACGGACCAACTTCAAATCCATGTGGAAATTGCAGATCATGCCTTGAAATAATTAAAGGAAGAACTTCTGACATAATTGAAATAGACGGAGCATCAAACAACAATGTTGAGCAAATAAGAGAAATAAGAGATAATCTCCAATATAAACCGTCTTATTCCAAATACAAAATTTATATAATAGATGAAGTTCATATGCTTTCAATCGCAGCTTTTAATGCACTTTTAAAATCACTTGAAGAACCACCTCCCCATATAATGTTCTTTTTTGCCACCACAGAGCCTCACAAAGTTCCTGTAACCATAATGTCAAGGTGCCAACGTCATGACCTTAAAAGAGTGCCTCTTAACTTTCTTGTAAATCATTTAATAAATATCTGTGAGCTTGAAAGCATAAAAACCTCAAATGAGGCAATCGCTGAAATAGCATCAGCAGGAGAAGGTTCTGTAAGGGACTCCATAAGTCTTCTTGATCAACTGATCTCTTCATCTTCAACCAATGAAGTTTCAACAGAGCAAATAAGAAGAATTCTTGGAACCCCTTCTTTTTCAATTGCAAAAAATACAATTGAAGCTTTATTTTTAAGAAACAGAGAATTGATAGCAGCAACAATAAATGACCTCTATTTTTCCGGGGTTGACCTTAAAATTTTCTACCAAAAAACAATTGAATATTTAAGGCATATAATACTTATAAATTTAAGCCCCAAATCAGCGGATCTGAGTGATCTTCCTGATAATTACAAGGCTGAACTTGCAAATATAAGCTCAGGCTTTGAAATTTCATATTTTATAAGACTTTTAGATCTTCTCCTTAAAGAAGAAATAAGAGTCCGTCAGACTGAAAACATTAGAATCCTTCTTGAAATAATATTTTTCAAACTTTGTGAAATTCCAGAATCAAAAGAAATTGAATCCCTTATTTCAACACTGGAAAATCTTAAAAACAAAGAACCCAAAGAAAAATTTCAGGTTTTGGAAAAAAAGCCTGAAACCCCGATAAGGCAGAGCCATAAAATAAAAACAATAAATGAAAAAACTGAAGAACCAGGGTTTGTTTCTGAAAAAAAACCTATGCCAGAAACAAAGCCAATAAATACTCTTTCTGACAAAGAAAAATGGGTGCTTTGCATAAAACAACTTAAAAAGGAAAACCCATCCGGAGGAACACTTTTTGAGAACAGTTCAGATTTTGTTTCTAAAAAAGAAAATACTCTGGAAATAAGAGCAAAAGGGACAAATTATCATATTCAAAGAATTCAGAAGGAAAAAGATCTGGTTGAAAAAATATCCAGCAAAATTTTTGATGAAAATATAAGTTTAAAAATAATTGAAGATCATATTAAAAACAATCCTGAATCCAAAAAAAACTACGAAGATGAAAAAGTTTTATCATTTGCAAAAACCGATTTGCTTGTAAAAGAAATAGAAGATAAGCTTAATGGTAAAATTATCAGTGAAAAAATTGCCGATAAACACAAAAACAATATTTTTATGGAGGATAATTAATGAAACGAATGGGCGGTAATATGGGCCAAATGATGAAGCAGGCTCAAAAACTTCAGGCTAAAATGGCTAAAATGCAAGAAGAAGTTGCCAGCAAAACTGTTGAGGCAAGTTCTGGAGGCGGGATGGTTAAAGTTGTTGTCAATGGAAAGCAAAACATTGTTTCCATAAAAATAGAAAAAGAAGCTGTGGATCCTGAGGATGTTGAAATGCTCGAAGATCTTGTTATTGCTGCTGTAAATGACGGGCTTAACAAATCCCAGGAAATGGTTTCAAAGGCAATGGGAGAAGTAACCGGGGGAATGAATATTCCAGGCCTTATGTAAAACTTATTAAACATAAATCAAGCGCTAAATTATTCAAATAAAGACTCTTTGAAAAAAATGAAACTAAAAATCTTTATTTTGTTTATCGTTTTAATTAACATAAAAAATACTTAGCCAAAAACTAAGTAAAAGCAATTGTTTGCTTTTGGAGACTTGATGTACGGTTATCCTGAATCTGTTGCAAAGCTTATTAAAGAATTTAGAAAACTTCCCGGCATAGGAGAAAAAACAGCTGAAAGACTTGTTCTTCACCTGCTTAAAACTCCGGAAAATGAAGCTGTTAAGCTTGCAGCTGCCATAGCAGGGCTAAAAAAAAATACAAAAATGTGTAAAAAGTGCTTTGCTCTTACAGATCAGGATATATGCAAAATTTGTTCCAGTGAAAAAAGAGATAAAAAAACTATTTGTGTTGTTGAAAGACCGGCTGACATGGCGTCCATAGAAAAAAGCAGCTCATATAGCGGATTATACCATATCTTACAGGGTGCCCTTTCTCCCATGGACGGAATTGGTCCAGACGAAATAAGACTCAAAGAGCTTTTCAAAAGGGTACCTGAAGAAAAAATAAATGAGGTAATAATAGCTACGGGTACAAGCGTTGAAGGAGAGGCAACTGCCTCTTTTATAGCAGAAAATTTAAAAAAAATATTTAGCCATCTAAAAATTTCCAGAATAGCCTCTGGAATTCCCATGGGTGGAGATTTAAAATATTTTGATCAAGTTACTTTAAAAAGAGCAATGGAAAAAAGATATGATTTCAAATAAAAAAATGTCTAATTTTTTTGAATGTTCCCAATGTGGCGACTGCTGCTCAGGTCAAGGCGGAACCTATGTTGATAAAAAAAAAATAGAAGAAATTGCAAGTTTTTTGAATATAACCATAGAAAAACTTAAAAAAGAATATCTCTGCCTTTCTTCAACCGGAAGGTATATGATAGCCTGTGGCAAAGATGGGAAATGCATCTTTTTTAATAAAAACTGCTCAATCCACCCTGTAAAACCCAGAATGTGCAGAGAGTGGCCTTTTATTCCTGCTGTAATCAAAGTCCCGGAAAACTGGGAACAAATGGCTGAAGCATGCCCCGGTATAAAAAAACAAAGCAGCAGAGCCGAGCTAAATAGTTTTATACTTGAATCTCTTAAAACAACCAGAACCAAAGAAGAACTAGGCAAACTTGAAAAATTTGCAAAATAAAAGGTTTTACTAATGATAGGTATTTTTGATTCAGGGATCGGAGGGCTGACAACTGTAAAAGCTATAACAGACAGGCTTCCCAATTCAGACATTCTTTATTTCGGCGATACAGCAAGAACCCCCTACGGCTCTAAAAGTCCAGAGACAATAAAAAGTTATTCAGCAGAAAATGCAGATTTTTTAATTGAAAAAGGGGCTAAAATTATCATTATAGCCTGTAATACAGCTTCAAGTGCTGCAACAGAGCTTTTAAGAAAAAGATATGAGGTACCTGTTTTTGAAGTGATTACCCCTGCTGTTGAGTTGGCAGTAAAAACAACTGTAAATCAAAAAATAGGGATAATAGGAACCAGAGCTACTATCTCAAGTGCTGTTTATGAAAAAAAAATAAATAAAATCAACTCCAAGATAAAAGTTTTTTCAAATTCATCTCCCTTACTTGTTCCGCTTATTGAAGAAGGATTGCTTAACACCCCGGAAACAAAAAGAATTTTAAAAAAATACCTCATGCCTTTAAAAAGAAGACAGGTTGACACCCTTATTCTTGGCTGTACACACTATCCAATTTTAAAAAAACTTATTTCAGTCAAGGCAGGTAAAAGAGTGAAAACAATTGACTCTTCAACTGCAATTGCACAACAGGTTGAAGACTTTGTTAATTCCCATGAAAACACAAATCTTCTCATAGGGACAAGTGGAAAAAGAGAGTTTTACGTTTCAGATATTACTCCCCAATTTGGGAATCTGGCAAAAAGAATTCTTAAATCCCCTGTAAACCTTATTCACAAGATGCTTTAGCTCTAAATTTCTGAAGTCTGGACCATAAGTTCCCTTCTGTATTGATCAAGAAGAGTTGCCTTGGATATTACTCCCAAAAACTTTTTCCCCTCAAGAACAGGAATACTAAACAATTCAAAATCATCCATTATTCTAAGGGCATCTCTTAACTCAACATCACGAGAAATTACCGGTGTTTCAGTATTCATTATCTGATAAACAAAAACTGTTTCATACATAAGGGAATCAAGGAGATAGGGCCTTATATCATCAAGGTGAACAACTCCTAGAAAATCATTGGTTTTTCTATCAAGAACAGGAAAGAAATTTCTTCTGGAAACCTTAAGCAGATAAATAACTTCCTTTAGTCTCATATCGTTATAGAGTTCAAGGCAGTCTTTTTCTAAAATTTCCTCCACTTTAAGATCTGAAAGAACTTTTGCATCTGTTCCAGACCTCAAAAGAGTGCCTTTTTCAACAAGCTCTTTTAAGTAAATAGACGCAGGCTCAAGATATCTGCATATCACTGAAGACAAGGACGAAACTATAATAAGAGGGACAATAACTTCATAGCCCCCTGTGATTTCAACTATAAGAAAAACACCTGTTAGAGGAGCTTGTAAAACCCCAGCCATCACACCCGACATTCCAAGTAAAGCAAACAATCCTTCACTTACCAGATTAGTTTCAGGAAAAATCATTGTAAAACATCGGTAAAAGACAACTCCGGTCAAACTTCCTATCACAAGAGAAGGGGCAAAGACTCCGCCTGAGCCCCCCCAGCCAAGAGTAATTGATGTGGCAATTACTTTGGCAAGGAGGACAAGACCTACTATTCCAAGCCCTGTGCTATATGTCCCTGAAATAAGATCTCTTATGGAATGATACCCTTGTCCCATTACATCTGGAATAAAATAACCTATTATTCCCACAACACAGCCCCCAATACCTGCTTTGACAAAAAAAGGAAGACTTAATTTTTTTTCAAAAAAACTGGCCAGCTTATTGCTTTTTTCCATTGCTCTTGTAAAAAACACTGAAACAATAGCAGTTATAACAGCAAGAAAAACAGCAGCAAAAAGCTCGTTAAGTCCTATATCAAATCCACTATTACTAAAGGGGATTTGATTTCCTCTTAAAAATCTACTCAATTCTGTTCCTGTAACTGAAGCTATTGCAACAGGTACAAGATAAATGGTGTTCCATTGAGCTAAAATGACCTCAAGAGTAAAAATTATCCCAGCCACAGGAGCATTAAATATTGCTGAAATTCCTGCTGCAGTACCGCAACCTAAAAGAGTTATCCTCTGCCTTTCATTAAGTGAAAAAAGGGTGGCGATGTTTGAGCCAATTGAGGCACCACTATATAAAATAGGAGCTTCAGGACCTGCTGAGCCCCCGCTTCCTATGGTGAGAATACTGGATATAAGCCTTGAAAAAATAGCTCTTACCTTTAAAAGACCGCCTTTTTTTGAAACAGAATAAATAACATCTGGAACCCCATGCCCTTTATCGTCTTTTATAATTTTTTTTAAAAAAACAGAAGATAGAATCGCTCCAACCCCAGGCACAAAAAAAGCCCACCAATATTGGCGGAGAAAATGAAGATGGTCATAACAAAATTCAAGGGAATAATTAAGAAAAACAGCAGCAAGACCTCCCAACAATCCCACAATAACTGCCATTATAAGCAAAAGAAAATTTTCATCAAACCTGAAAATAATTGATTGTGCATGCTTTTTTAAAAACAACCTTCTCAAAGCAATTCTCTCCTATTGGCCCAAAAGCTGATTTTCAAAAACTTCTATTTTGCTAATTACTTCATCCATGGAAGGCTTCTTCTCTAAAAAACTGATAAAACTTTCATGCCTCAGGCAAAATGAAAGATTTGAGAGAAGTTTTAAATGCTCTTTAACATTTCTTGATATGATAAAAAAAAGTACAAAAACATCTTTGTTATCAATAGACCCAAATTCAATTGGTTTTTCAGGAAATACAACAACAATAAGGGGAAAAGAAAAAAGCTTGGCCATGGGCTCTCTTGGATGGGGGATAGCAACGCCCCTGCCTATTCCTGTTGAGGAAAGTTCTTCTCTTTCAATAAGACGCTTTAAAAACTCCTTTTCATTTTCACTGTCTTCAATTCCAAGCTGTTTTATCACAGACAAAAAAAGTTCCTTTTTAGTCTGTCCCTGGACTTCATACAAAAATTCCCCTTTTATCAGAGCATCCGATAAAATTTGATTATTTGTTTCAACACTTTTTTCATCAAAATTTTTTTTGTCTGAAATGGAAAGATTGTTGCGTTTTGCCCAATCATACAATTTTTCTTTTTTAAATATACAGGTGTCTCCTGCTCTGTTAATAGGAATACGGCCCTGTCTGATCCACCTTTTAAGAGTCTTTACCGGAAGATTTAAAAGCGATGCAGCATCGTTAATATGAAGCTTCATTGTTTTTGTTTCTTTCTATTTACAAACTTGCCTTGGTTAAAAGTCCAGAAAAGTTTCCTATTATAATCTTTTTTTATGGAAAAATATGAAACCCTTGAATCAACCACTAATAAACTGCCCAGCATATTAAAATCAGCTTAATAATGCTATAGTTTAGTGCTATTAAAATCAAGGGATATATTGATACCGACTTTTACAAAATCTTTTGAATTATACCTGACCAGACCTTGGCTTAATCCAGGCTGAAACAAAAAAACTGGCTAATCAAATAAAAAAATTGCCCTTTGTAAAAATCAGTAAAAAAATCAATAAAAGACCTGGTTTTCAAATATTTATCTGTACAATGTATTTTCTATGGCCTGCCTTCTATACACTATTTCAACCCTTCTGTTTTTTGCTCTACCGTCTTCAGTATCATTGGTATCTACAGGGCAAAAACTTGAATAACCAGCTGCTGAAAGGGAATAAGGATTAAGGTCCTTACCAATAAAATATCGTACAACCTCTGTTGCTCTTCTTGAAGAAAGCTCCCAGTTTGAAGGGAACTCATTTGTGTCTATGGGGATATTATCTGTATGCCCCGCAATTTCAATTGGATATTGAAACTGTTTAAGCACCCCGGCAATTTTTTGAAGAATGTCAAGGCCGTCTTCTGTTATTTGAGCCTGCCCTGTTTTGAAAAGGACAAGATCTGAAATCGTTATCACTGCACCTTCTTCTGTTTCCTTTACATCCACCATTCCAGCAAGCTTATTGAACATAATAAGTTCTTTTACATCAGTTACAATATCTTGAATTTCCTTTTGAATCATTGCCCCCATTTCGTCTACAGCCTGCTTTTCAGGTTTTGAGTCATCAGGTTTGGCACTTTGCATCACAAGACCTTCTCTAGTCCCTGCTTCGGGAATGGTCTGAACTCCAAGAGCACTTCTTAAAGACTGAACAAGCTCTTTAAAAGTTTCTTCCTGAATTGTGCTCATTGCAAAAAGAAGGACAAAAAAACACATTAAAAGGGTTACAAGGTCAGCAAAAGTAGCCATCCATGCAGGAGAACCTCCAGAACCTTCATCCTCTTCTATACTTCCCTCTGAAAGCCCGAAACTTTTTTCTTCTTCACTGGATTCTTTTTCAGCCATTATTTAACCTGCCTGTGCAGCAGAATCAGCACTGTTCTTTTTATTCATAAGATATACTTTGAGTTTTTCTTCCATCAACCTGGGATGTTCACCTTCACGAATTGAAATAACTCCTTCAAACAAAAGGTTCATATTGGTAATTTCCTGAGTATTTCTCTGTCTTAGCTTATCTGCCATAGGTAAAAACAAAAGATTTGCCAAAATGGAGCCATAAAATGTAGTTATCATGGCGACAGCCATTTTAGGACCTATTGAGGAAGGGTCATCAAGACTGGCGAGCATCTGAATAAGGCCTATTAAAGTTCCCACCATACCAAAAGCTGGGGCATAGGCACCAAGAGAAGAAAAAATACTGATTCCAATTTTATTTTCCTGTTGAACCATTGCCATTTTTTTCTGCATAACCTGGGCAATATCCCCTGTTTTAACTCCATCAACAGTCATTTGAAGTGCACTTGCAAAATAAGGATCTTCAATTGAATTAATATCGCCTTCAATCGACAAAAGGCCTCCTTTTCTTGCTTTGTTGGAAATTTCTATAAGCCTGTCAATTAAATTTTGGGGATCTTCAATCTTGAACTTAAAAACCCTTGATGTTGCCTTAATAAGCTTCATAAAGTCAGGCAAAGGGTATCCAACAAGTGCAGCAGAAATAGTTCCTCCAAAAACAATCATTATGGAAGGAATATTAATGAAAAGCCCAATACCGCTTCCAAGCATTATTGTTCCGATAATAGCCGAAAAACCTGCCACAATTCCGATTATGGAGGTAATATCCATAAAACACTCCTGGAAATTTATTTATTATTAATTAATGTACAAGAACTCACCTTTATTCCATTTATTCAGTTAAAATATAAACCTCAACTGAACAAAACATATAAACCCCTATCAATTGTTGAGTATTAATATAGTATCAGCAACAGATTCACTTAAATCAAAAGAAATAATTTTATCTATAATTTTTCTATCAAGCTTTGTACCTGAAGGAAGGAGCATGGCTCCTCTTTTAGAAAAAACAGCTGATTTCAAAACCATTCCAGGCTCTAACTTATCAACATTAACAGCTTTAACCTTAATTGCTGAAAACAAATCTTTTTTTTGAAGCAACTTGAAAACAATTGACACACAATAGGGATCAAGAGCTTTACCTGAAAAAAAATTAAGTTTTTCAATTATTTGATTTATTGTAAAATTTTTATAATAAAAATTGTAATAAAAAGCAGCTGTCCTTACAATTCTAATTTCAATACTAACATTTCTTCCTGTTTTGGAGTTTGGCCCGCTTCCATCAAAACATTCGTCAAGCTCCTTAAAATATTTAGCTATTTTTTTTAACTCTGAAAATTTTTCAAGAATAAAAACAACTTTCTCAGGATAAAAAACCAAGCCATCCCCTTTATTTACTGCAAATAAAAGGCCTCCAAGATGAAGTCTTGAAATAACTTCAATTTTATTTATCCGAGAAAGTCCAAGTTTTAACTCCTCGCCTACTAATTTAGCAAAAAAAGCTACTTTTTTGGAATACAAACTATCATTTTTTACAATAAGTGAAGATATCAACTCCAAAGTTTCTAAAGCGGCTAAATTGTCAGACTTAGCTTTTTTCTTAAAACTTTCTGCAAAGGCGGAATATTTTTTTCTTTCTGCAACAAGATTCCCAACCTGATTCATTGCTTCATCAAGCTTCTTATGTGAATCCTTAAGCATAATATATTCTGATTTATCTATTAAAAGGCTGGGCATCTCGATCCAAACAAATTAAAAACAAATGGGTTTGCTAAAGTAAAAACACAAGTTTTCAATAAACAAATTAAATCTTATTCTAAATGAGTTTTTATATAAACAACAAGTATTCAGACAATTTTTGTTTATTTTTTCGCTTCAGTCAACATAATTTTCAAGCCACCAGGAATCGGAATCAGAGTTTAAAAGTGCCTCAGCAACTTTTTTACCCTCATTGGTTTTAAGCCTTTGAAAGACTGCCTCAATCCACTTTGACGAAGCCTTTGCACCTTTATCTTTAAGAGCTTTCAAGTCTGCTAAAAAAGCAATTTGGTCAGCATCGTTTGCCAGCTTTGACTCAAGAGTCTTTCCTGAATTGAACTCTTTTAACAATCTTTTTATATCTTCACCAAAAAAAAGTCCTGAAACCATATCGTCAACAGCTTTATCTTCATTTTTTGTAACATATTTCTTTTGAACATAATTAATATCACCAGTTCTAGCCTCTGGAAGATCATGAAAAAGAGACATGAAAACAATTTTTTTCTCATCTGCTTCAGGGCACATTTTAGCAAGAATGTAAGAAACTATGCAGATAATAAAAGAATGTTCTGCCACAGTTTCCTTCCCATTACCCAAAAACGAGTACCCTGATCTTGGAAGCTTTTTTAAAAGCCTGGCTTCAAAAATTAATCCAGCTATTTTTTCCATATAATTTCAAACCCTTAAATTTATAATTTTTATTCTGACTTTAAATTTAACCTTTAAAAATCTTAAGATTAAATTTTTACTTTGAACTTAATCAAATTCCCTGCTTTCGTCCAATTATTTAAAAAATATATTCTTTAAAAATTTTACGCTTTTTTGCAAACATCCCACACTCCTTAAAAACACTGAATTAAGGTTGACTTTTTTAAGGTAGAATGGTTTAATTTTTTAAACAAAACTTGCCAAAATAAAAAAATACAGGACTTTTTTATGAGCCGCCTAATAGCAAAACAAATTCCTTTTCTTTTCTTTTCAATTTTTTTTCTTTCAGCAGTTGTTTTTATTTCTGCTTCAAGCTTGAATGCCCAAGAAGTTGAGCAAAAAACAACAATAACTTACACTGTACAAAAAGGGGACACCCTTTGGGGACTTTCACAGAAATTTTTCGATTCTGCCTGGTATTGGCCGGGGCTTTGGGCTGAAAACACAGATATAGCAAACCCCCATTGGATATATCCGGGGCAACAAATAACACTCTATAATAAAAATGCCATTGCAGAAATAAAAGAAAAAAAGAAGCAAAAAATTTCACAAATTATTCAGGAAATAAAAAAAGAAGAAAAAAAACCAAACTTTGTCTTTAGAAAAATCAACAAACTTCCCTATATATCCATAAAAGAAATAAAGCCCGATGCTATCATTCAAAGGGGTGTAACACCTGTTGATATGTACTCAACAACTGATGAAATATATATCATTGCAGAAAGCAGCTCAGAAAAATTCCTTATTGGAGAGAAATACGCAATTTACAAAAAACCTATAAAAGTTTTTGATCCGAGTAATAAAAAAATATTCATAGGCTATCAGTATAATCTTGCAGGAACAATTGAAATTCTTAAAAAAGAAGGAAAGCTCCTCCGTGCAGTTATAACCAACTCATACAGACCAATTGCAAACGGCGACCTTATCACAGAGTTTAATAAAATATCCTCTGACATCTTCCTTAAGCCAAGCGTTGCAGGCCTCAAAGGAAAAATCATCAAGGAAAAAGAAGGGGCAATCTACCTAGGTGACCATTTTGTGGGCTTTATAAATGCGGGCACATCTGACGGAGTTGAAAGAGGTCAAATTTATTCAATAGTTGAAGAACAAATTGTAAATATTGATAAAAAAAATAAATTCACAGAGCTTATTCCCATTGGTTCTTTTGTTGTTGTGGACTCAAGAGAAAAGACCTCCTCTGTTTTGATAATTGAATCAGAAAAACAAATTCCTGTTGGCTCCTTATTTACCTCTCCTTCAATGTAGTTATTTATAACCCAAATTATAAAGCTGCTCTTTTATTTTCATGGCAGCTTTTTTTAATTCAAACTGAAGCTTACCAGGTTTAACTGTCCATCCCAAAAACTCCAGGGTAAAGTCTATATGAAAATCAAACCTGCCTAAAAGTCAGTTGCTCTAATTAAAAAAAGACAAGTAAACTTTGTTAATTATTATGGTTAAAAAACCTGGTTATCGCTGTTTAAACTAAGAATTTTTTTAGCTGAGTAACTTTTAAAATAAAATAATGGTCTCAAATCTATAATAGTTATTGCTTTACCTTTGTTTTTATGACTGATAATGAAGGTTGTAATTTTTAAAAATTTATAAAAGTCGGAGTTAAAATGGATTTTAAAAGTATTGAAGATGTTCAAGAAAGACTTGAGTCTTCAAATTATATACCCTCAAGAGAAATTTCAACTGTGATTTTTCTGGCCCAGGCAACTCAAAAACCAGTTTTGGTTGAAGGGCCTGCAGGGGTTGGAAAAACTGAACTTGCAAAAGCAGTATCAAGATGCATGGGAAGAGATCTTATAAGATTGCAGTGTTATGAGGGTTTGGATGAAACAAAAGCTCTTTATGAGTGGGAATACGCAAAGCAGCTTCTTTACACCCAAATGGTAAAAGACAAAATAGATCACCTCATAACCGATGTTTTAACAATAGGTGAAGCCGTAGATAAAATAGCAAGTCAAGAAGATGCTTTTTTCTCTGAAAAATTTATTCAGCCAAGACCCCTTTTAAGGGCGATTACATCTGACAACCCTGTTGTCCTTCTGATTGATGAAGTTGACAAATCAGACCCTGAGTTTGAAGCCTTTCTACTTGAGCTTTTAAGTGATTATCAGATAACCATCCCTGAAATAGGAACAATGAAGGCAAAAACAATACCTTTTGTTTTTTTGACATCAAACAACTATCGTGACATGAGTGATGCTCTGAAAAGAAGATGTGTACATTTGTATATTGACTACCCTGAGCTCCACACAGAACGCGAAATTGTTGAAATGAAAGTGCCAGGAATAAAAAAAGATCTTCTTAATAAGCTTGTTGAAACAATAGGCAACTTAAGAAAAATGGACCTTAAGAAAAAGCCCTGTATTTCAGAAACTCTTGACTGGGCAAAAGCTCTTCTTGCACTTGGCATAGATGAAATTACACCTGAAGTGTTAAGTGATACTCTTAATGTAATTTGTAAATATAAAAGAGATGAAGATCTTGTAAGAAAAAACATTGAAAGTTTAGTAAAATAATGCTTGAAATAATTTTGAAATTCACTGCCTGCTGCAGGGCGGCAAATTTTTATATTTCCACAGCTCAAACCCTTGATTGTGTTGAGCATTTAAAGCTGATTGATCCTACAGACGAACCTAGTTTTAAAACTGTATTAAAAACTAATTTTGTCAAAACACAAAGAGACAGTCCTCGATTTGAAGCTTTATACGATCTTTATTTCCATGAAATGAATATTCAAATAGATTCAGATCAAAATGAAGATACCGAGATTAAAAACAAAGTACTTCAATCTCTTAAGGATTTTGCCCTGGATCAAAAAGATCCTTTATTTGATGTTTTAATGGAGTTTTTATCAGGAGATCCCCAGGACTATCTTGGAGAAATAACAGATATTCACAATAGAATGGAAAAGCATCAGGCAGCCTTGAAATCCAATATGGGACAGCTTGCACTAAGACTTGAAGTAATGCTTAAAATAAACAAGTTAAGAAGCAGGACTTTAGAGCTTGTCAACGGCTTTGGAGAAAACGCTGAGCCTGAATCAAAAGAAAATGTTGAAAAACATTTTGCAAGTCTCCTGGACAAAGCATACGAAATTTTAACAAAGGAACCAAGGCCTGATAATATAGGCCTTAAAGCCGTTAAAAACACAGACAAAAAATACAAAAACATTGGTGAAATCCCTTTTGCAAACCTCAGTCCTCATGAAGTTGAACTCACAAGAGATGTAATCGAAGAACTTGTTAGAAAACTAAAAGATATTGCTTCAAGAAGATTTGTGTCCAGAAAAAAAGGCACGCTTGATATTAAAAAAACCTTAAAGGATGCCAATAAATTCCAGGGAATACCTATTAATATACATTTTAAAGACAAGCCCCTGAGAAAAGGAAAAATTGTTACCCTTTGCGATATTTCAGGCTCAGTATGGTCAGCGGCAAGATTTATGCTAAATATTCTTTTTTCCCTTCAGGACTGTTTCTCAAGAGTAAAAAGCTATGTTTTTGTTGCAGAAGTATGTGATGTTACAGATATTTTTGACAATAATGAAGTCAACGATGCCATAGACAAAATAATGTCTGAAGCTGATATTGAATATGATGTCCCCACCGACTACGGAACAACTTTAGATGATTTTAAAACAAATCATATGCATGAGCTGAACTCTAAAACAACTCTTATTATTATTGGAGATGCCAGGTCCAACTATATGAATCCACACGCCGAAATCCTTGAAGAAATAAGAGCAAAATGCAGAAGGATAATTTGGCTCAACCCGGAACCGCTTAACAGCTGGGACACAGGGGACAGTGAAATGTATACCTACAAGGCACATGTAAACGAAGTAAGACCCTGTCAAAACCTCAATCAACTAGTTGATTTTATAGAAGATTTAATTCTGTAACTTAAAAAAATATCTATTAAAGATAAAAAGCTTAACAATAAAAAAACACTTGATGGTTTACTAAAAGCCAGAATTTTGTTTCAGTAACAGAAAATACTGGCTTAACTAAATAAATTTTAGGAAATTTTTAAGTTTAAGCTAGAATCTTAAGCAAAAACAACCCCAAATTTTTAATTCCCAGCAAATTAAATTGTCTTAACAACAACTACAGCTGTGTTTTCCAATGCCCTTACAAGCTTAATACTCACATCACCCAAAACAAATTCTTCAGCTTTTGACAATTTTTTTCTTCCAATAACAACCATTGTATAATGATTATTTTTAAAATAGTCAATTATTCCGTCTGCAACCGTAGAAAACTTTCCCAGCACCACTTCATTATTAATTGCTGATTCAAAAAAACCAGCATTAATAAGATCTTCTTTTGATTCAATCATCATGGCTTTAATTTTTTCGGGTTCATTTTCCATATATTTTTTACCCATAAGCTCCTCACCACCCGAAGGGATACGTAAGATGTGCAAAAGAGTAATCTCAGACTTATCCGGACAGAGATTTAACCCGATAAGATAGTCTAAAACTGCCTTGGAAGTTTCATAGTTGTTAACCGGTACAAGGATTTTATTTTTCAAAACTTCCTCCTAATTTACAGGGATTCCAAATATCCCTTAAGGGATTCAAGTATTTCATCAACAAATTCGTAATAAATTGGGGCTCCTATGGAAAAGTGAAGCAGGATGTTATTGAGCATTCTTGGAATATAGGGATATAATTTTCTTAAATTTACAAACCTGCTCCTGTCTAAAAGAGAAAAATCACCTCTTTCAACTTTTCCAAAAAAATCTCCATAAGTGTATGTATCGTTTTTTATCATATAAAGATTATGAAACCCTTTGCCTACAGCATAAAGAAGAATATTTCCCATACCGAACAAATCAAGGCCAAATGGATTTTCAGGAGAATCATAATCATAATCAAAATCTATCCAGACATAATTTCCTGTTTTTCTTTCAACTATAATATGATCATTTCTTATGTCACCATGCTTGAATCCATTTATATGAAGAATTTTAATTGCATCAAAGGCTTTTACAAGGTTTTCAAGAATTTGAGGAAGAATTTCATTAAAATATTTTTCATGGGGCATCCTCTGATACTGCTCCATAAAAACAAAAAAATTAGTTCCCCTGACAATATCAAGGACTCTGATATTGTTATTTTTAGTATCCCAGAAAACTTCTCCCTGCATAAAATAAGGATGCCCTTTTATAAGCTCAATAATTTTACCTTCTTTTGCCGGATTTCTGAAACACTTTATTTTTGCTCCTCCCATTGAAGTGATGAAGCTTTCTAAATAAGTAAGTTTTGCCAGTTTCCTTTCACCTGTTTCTGTCTCAATAACTCTTTTTACCCAGAATTTAGGATCTTCAACTCCAAACCTTCTTTCTTTTTCGTTTCCTGTAACCTCAAATTCTCTACCATCCAGGACTAAAACATCACCTGCTTTTATGGCAAAAAAATCACTGGTATCATACACCAGATGAACTTTTGTCATTAAACAACTTCTCCAATCATTCTTAAAGGAAGGTTTCCTGCAGCAGCCTTAACTGTTTCGAAAAAGTTTCTTAAACCTGTGTATTCAATTCTCAATCCAAGATGTCTTGTAAAAACAGTAAATGCATCAAGATCATCATCATGAAGAATCCAAGGTTTATCATGGCACATATAAAGTATCCCAAGTACTGCCGACCCATATTGAATAGGGACAGCAAGCATAGATACAATCCCTTCTTTTTCAGCTGCTTCAGGGTTAATCAGTCTTTTATCAGTTCTTAAATCCTCATAATAAATAACCGCACCATTAAGACAGTCCTGATTTTCTCCCTGAACAATCATTGGCTCATTTTTTAAATAATTACGGCTGAATCCACTACTTGCAACCCTGATCAGCTCTTTTTCGCGATCATCGTAAAGCTTTATTGAACATGCCTTGATCCGAAAAGCACTGCAAACACCTTCTACAAGATGTCTATGAAGAAGACTTAAATCTTCATAGGTTGAGATTGCATAGCTGATTGCCTTGAATTCTAATAACTGAATCCTTGCATCAGGTTTTCCTGACATAAGCTAAACACCCCTTAAGTTTAAATTTTAATAAATATCTTAATTTAAGACTCCTCCTGAAAAAGAGGCCTCTTTAATTTTTAAATTATCATCAACTCTATTTTATGGTATAAAATTGAATACAGCTAATGCATAAAAATACTTTACAACCACAAACACTGTTCGTCAAACAAATTTCTACACTTAGTATTTAAGCTTTTTAAACAATTATTTTAAAGGAGAATCTGATTGAATATTTTATCATTTGCTAAAACAAAACCAGAAATAAAAGAAAATGTATTCATAGCTAAAGGTTCGGTAATTATAGGTAATGCATTGATTGGGAAAAACTCTTCTGTCTGGTTTAACACAGTGATAAGAGCTGATATGGACAAGATCACCATAGGAGAAAATACAAACATTCAAGACAATTCTGTTTTGCATTGTGACCATAAATCTCCTCTCACAATTGGAAACAATGTAACTATAGGACACAATGCTGTGGTCCACGGCTGTACAATTGAGGATGATGTTCTAATTGGAATGGGAGCAATAATAATGAACAATGCTGTTATAAAAAAAGGCTCTATAATTGCTGCAGGGGCAATTGTTCTTGAAAACACAATTATAGAGGAATTTTCACTTGCAGCAGGTGCTCCTGCAAAAATCAAAAAACGCCTTGATGAAAATATTTTAGAGCTTATAAAAAAAACAGCAGAATATTATTCAACTCTAAAGGACAACTACCTTGACTCAGGTAGATAAAACAAAAAACAAATTGTTTTTAATTTTTCTACCTTCTCTTTTTACAGCCCATATATTGTGGACAATTTTTATATTTTTATCAAACAAGGAACTTTTAGAAAAATCAAAGGCCCTAAAAATTGAAAACAACATTTTAATAAGCCCTGCTGGCCTTGCGGCAAAAGGGCTTGAAATGTTTTCCACTGGATTTTTTTCGGCTGTTTTCTTTACATTTACCGCTGGGGTGTTTTTTACCTTTACAGGTGTTTTTTTAGGTTTTTTATATTCCAAATCAAAAAACAAACTAAAAACTTTTCTAATAATATTTTATATTTTCCTCTTAATCCTTATTGGATACTTGCTTGGCGACTATTTTGCCAATATTTTGATTGGAATTTTATCCTTTTTTTTAACCATAAAGCTTAAGCCAAATATATATTTTACCAAAATATATATTTTACCCATAATTGCCCTGGCTATCATTCCTTTTTTATATAATGGAAACAGTTTTTTTTCAGATTTCAGAGATAAAGTCCTTTTAACAAATTCTTTTGGAAAGGCAATAAATAATTTTTACTACAAATTCACCCTTTATCCAGCTGAAATTATTAAATCACCCTTAAAAAAACAGCTTAAAACAGCTCAGCTGATTGGATTTAACCACTCAGAACAAAAACACCTTGAATCAGTCCTTGAAAAATATAATTATTTTCACCTTAAAAATAAAAATGTAAAAAAAGATATTAAAATATTCAAATTTAAAAACAAAGTTAATCTCAAAACTAAAAACCTTGAACTTGACTTTGATTGCAAATCTTTTCTTTCAGACACTGATAAAATTATAATTAAAATCGCAGAAAAACAACAAAGTCCTTTTTTAATTAAAATAACCATTGTTGGATTTGTTATTTTTCTTCCAATTTTACTGATCTTTAGTTTTTCAATCTTTTTAAAAACTTTGTTCAAACTTATATTCAGTAATAAAACCTCTGAAATATCTACTTCAGTTTCATTTATTTTAATACTTTATCTTGTTTTATTTCCTGTCTTTAACTCCTCTTTCAATGAGAAACTGACAATTGAAAAAGAAATTAATTCAACCAACAAATTTAAAAGAATAAATGCACTTAAATATATCTATCAAAACAAGATTAAATTCCCTGTCTCCGACAAAAACCTAAATTCATCCTATGATGCGGAAAGATATTGGGCAGTACTTAATTTTCCTATAAAAACCCCTAAAGACCTTGATAAAATAATAAAAAAAACAAGGGATGATAATATAAATGTAAGATGCAAAGCCTATCAAAGAATAGGGACAATAAGCCCCTTTTATGAAAAACACTACAAAATGGCCTCTGAATTTCTTAACTCTGATTATTATAAAATAAAAGACTGGTATGTCCAATGGTATGCCTACAACTACGGGAAAAAAATTCTTTTAAAATAAATGGTTATGAAATTTCAATAATTTTTGGGCTTTTTTTTTTAATTGAACTTTTTGTACCTCAGGCAGTTAAAAATTTTTCCAATCTGTCAATTACCCTAATTTTAAGAGCTCTTGACTTATTAATCCTTGGATATTTTTTTTATTCAGTAAAAAAAGTAAACTGGTTTTTGAAAAAAAACTACATCCAAGATGGTATAAAAAAAGGAGTTTACCTCTCTTTTTTCTTAGGGATTTTGTTTTTCCTAATATATTTCTTCTTAAATTTTTTTTTTAATTTTAATATTTTTTATTTATTTAATTCCCCTCTTAGTCCTGACTTTAAAAATCTGATTCTTCTTTTAGCTGCAGGAGGACTTATAGGTCCAATTGTAGAAGAACTTTTGTTCAGGGGAATTTTGTACAATTTTTTAAGACAAAATGGAAAAATAATTGTTTCAGTATTTCTAAGCTCTTTAATTTTTTCTTTTTTCCATTTAAACCAGAGCTCAATTCCTATTATCCAGTTTACAGGAGGAGTTGTTTTTGCTTGTTCCTATGAGTATACAAAAAATATTTTTGTTCCATCTACAATTCATATAACAGGCAATTTGTTTATTTTATCAATTCCATATCTTTTAAAAACAGGCTGGTTTTAAACTCAGCTAAGGTTTTATTTCAAATAGAATATTTAACTCAAAGCCCTAGAGACCATTTCATAAACATCTTTTGAAAGATTTTTTTTCTTATAAATTCTTTTAAGATTTTCCTTCATCTTTTCTGAAGTCTTAGGTTCAAAGTTTTTAAAATTACTTAAAAAAGATACCAGCCTTGCTGCAATTTGAGGGTTTATTGATGAAAGTTTTATTATATAATCTGTAACAAACTTGTACCCTTGTCCGTCTTTTCTATGAAATTTTGAAAAATTATTTGAATAAACTCCAACAACAGCTCTTAATCTATTTGGATTTTTTACTGAAAAAAGAGGATGTTTTATAAGCTCAACAACCTTTTCATAGGTGTTTTCACCATAGCTCCCAGCCTGAACAGAAAACCATTTATCAATTACAACAGGATCATTTTTCCACTTCTTATAAAAATCTTTTAAGGCAAGATCTGATTTTTCATTTTCATAGGAAGCAAGAGCTTTTAAACAGGAAATAATATCTGTCATATTATCAGCTTTTTTATACATTTCATAAATAAAATCACTATAATCGAGCTTTGAAAGAAAAATTAAAGCAGAATTTTTAAGCTTTCTTTTAGACATTTCTTCTTTTGAAAAAGAATAGGCTTTTCCCATATTTTCCTTGATAAGATTGAAAAATTCTTTTTCAAATTTTTTTGCAATTTCAGTTAAAAAAAACAAATAAGACTTGGATATCACCCAAGGTTTTATTTTAATACCCCAGCTTAGGAGCTCCTCACAAATATCTGCTTCTAAAGGGAAAGTCAAAATCTCTCCAAGAAGTGATTTGTCAGATACTTTGTCTTTTATTATAGATAAAAGGCCTTCAAAGAATTTTTCATCTAAATCAGGTTTTTCATTTTTATCAAAAGATAAATAAGTTTTTCCCATCAACTTAAAAACTGCTCTTTGTGATGCTTCCCATCGATTAAAAGGGTCTGTATCATAGGACATTAAAAAAAGATCATCCAAAAGGTTATATCCAGCATCAAAACGAACAGGAGCAGAAAAATCTCTTAAAACAGATACCACCGGTTTCTTGCAAATTCCTTCAACCACAAATTCATTGTTTTTTTTAGTTAAAAGAAAAACAGCTTCCTTTTTTGGAAACTTTTCCCCTTTAAGCAAAAATTCAAGCTGATTCCCATTTTCATCAAAAAAAGCTGTTTTAACAGGTATGGGAAAAAGTTTTTTTCCTTTTTGTCCAGGTGTTTCTTTAGTTTCCTGGAAAGCATGAATCTTTAATTTTTTAGAATCTTCAAAATAATTAAAATCAAATTTTACAAAAGGTGTCCCGCTTTGCTCATACCATCTCATAAATTCAAAAAGATCCCTGCCTGAAGATTTTGACATTGTATCAATAAAATCTTCACAGGTTACTGCCTTTAAATCATATTTTTCAAAATAAAGGTTCATCCCCTTTAAAAACTCTTTTCTACCCAGCCAATGATAAATCATCCTTATTATTTCTGCGCCTTTTTCATAGACTGTAGCAGTGTAAAAGTTATTCATTTCCAAATAGGATTCAGGCCTTACAGGATGTGAAAAAGGACCTGAATCTTCAGGGAATTGCCTTGATTTAAGCATTCTTACATCTTTTATTCTTGAACTAGGTCCATGCCCTTGCTCTGAGGAAAAAAGCTGATCCCTGAAAACAGTAAGTCCTTCTTTAAGACATAATTGAAACCAATTTGCCAAAGTAACTCTATTTCCAGTCCAATTATGAAAATATTCATGCGCCACAACAGACTCAATATTATAAAAATCATCGTCAGTTCCTGTAGTCTCATCTGCAAGAACATAATTTGAGTTAAAAATATTAAGTCCTTTGTTTTCCATTGCACCCATATTAAAAGCTCTCACTGCTACAATCATATAAATATCAAGATCATATTCCCTTGAAAAAACATCTTCATCCCATTTCATTGCTTTTTTTAGGGAATCAATTGAATAAAAACACTTGTTTTTATTTTCCGGCTCTGTAAAAAATTTTAATAAAACATTTCTCCCTGAGATAGTCTTGTAATTGTCTTCAACACAATAAAGATCGCCTGCAACTACTGCAAAAAGATAGGATGGCTTTAAAAAAGGATCCTCCCATTTTACAAAATGTCTACCATCGAAAAAAGATCCTTTGCTCACAGGATTTCCATTGGATAATAAAACAGGAAACTTTTTCAAGTCACCTGTAATAGTACAGGTAAACTCAGATAATACATCAGGTCTGTCAGGATGCCAGGTTATTTTTCTAAAACCCTCAGCTTCACACTGACTGCAAAAAAAACCTTCTGATTTATAAATACCCTCAAGGGAGGTGTTTTTTTCAGGATGAATTTCACAAACAGTTTCCACTGTAAAATTCTTTTTTTCAGGATAAACAACAAGTTCTTTTTCTTTAATTTCAAATTCTTTTGCTAAAGGAGGTTTTGAGTCAATAAGAAGACTTATTGTTTCAAGTTCTTCACCTTTTAATACAAGGGGGGGAAGCTCTTTTCCATGGCTTTTTGAAAAAACTTCAAGTCTTGATCTAACAATTGTTTTATCGTTAAAAAAATCTATCCATAAATCAACCCTTGGAATTTCGTATTCAAACGCCTTATAATCCTTTAAATAAATCCTTTTATATTCTGCCAAAACTTTTTCTCCTTTTAGTTTTTATATTTTATAAAAGAATACCTTTTAATAAAAAATCTGCAAAGAGTTTCTAATTGGAAATCATAGTTTAAATCTGATGATTTCACTAACCCTGTTCTACCCTTGATATAACTACTCTTTAATGTTAAAAATAACTCTTTAAAATCTTAGTTTGGGAATTTAAACATGCAAAGCAACAATCTTTCCGATGACAATAGAATAATAGAAATAAGCTTAGCTGGTTCAAAATATAAATTTAAAGCAGAAGACAAGGTGAAAAACCCAAAGCAGGTTGAGGGTATGATTTTAAAAGAAATCAATCGTGCTTTTAATAACATGCCAAAAAGTCACCTCACATCAAATGCCATGCCTGCTCTCATACTTGCAGGCTTAAGTATTTCAAAAAAATATATAGAAGCTAAAATAAAATATGAAAACCTTATTGATTCTGTAACAGAAAAACTTGATTCACTAGAAAGTTTGGCTGATACCACCATAGAAAAAATAGTGTTTAAAGATAAAAAAGAGCCTCTTATAAGACAAAGCCATAGAAAGGACAAAGAAGAACCTATCAGCCAAAAGCAAAATGAAGATTTAAAAAATAACGAAAACAACTCTCTGGTTTTAAAAAATGATTCACCAATAAAAGAAACTTTTCAAAGTACCCATATAAAAGAAAAAGAAATCAGTGAAAAAGAAGGTTGGAAAATAGACAAGAAAGCTCAAAAGCCCAGTGTCTTAAAATCGAAAAACTCGTATACAGCAAGACCAGTTGCTGATTTTTTGATTCCTCCCTCAAGAGAAACTGAAGATATTGATACAAAATTTCTCAAGGATCAGGCAAGAAAGCTAGAAAAAAAACTTGAGGACTTTTCCATTAAAGGGGAAGTAAAAGAAATTGCTCCGGGCCCTGTAATAACAACTTTTGAATACAAACCTGCTCCAGGGATAAAAATAAGCAAAATTGTTAATCTAGAAAATGATATTGCCCTTGCATTAAGTGCTTTAAGTGTAAGAATAGTAGCACCTATCCCCGGAAAAAATGTCATTGGAATTGAAGTTCCAAATAAAAAAAGAGAAATAGTAAGAATAAGAGAAATTATTGAGTCTGAAGTTTTTGAAACAACCAAGGGTGGACTGCCTTTATGCTTAGGAAAGGATATAGATGGAAATCCTTTTGTTTCAGATCTTTCGAAAATGCCCCATTTACTTATAGCCGGAGCTACAGGAACCGGTAAAAGTGTCTGTCTAAACTCAATGATAACAAGCCTTTTGTACAAATGTTCACCTGAGGAAGTTAAGCTTTTAATGATTGATCCAAAAAGAATTGAACTTTCACTCTATAATGACATTCCACATCTTATCACCCCAGTTGTAACTGATATGAAAAAAGCCACAAATGCACTTAACTGGGCAGTAAACGAAATGGAGCAAAGATACGATCTCCTTTCAATGGAAAAAGTAAGAAACATAGCTCAATATAATGCTGTTTCTGAAGAAAAGCTCCCTTATATTGTAATAATAATTGATGAACTTGCAGATCTGATGATGGTGTCTTCAAGAGATGTTGAAACTGCACTTGCAAGACTTGCCCAGATGGCAAGGGCTTCTGGAATTCATCTTATCCTTGCAACACAAAGACCCTCTGTTGATGTACTTACAGGGGTAATAAAAGCAAACTTTCCCACAAGAATATCATTTCAGGTTTCTTCAAAAACAGATTCAAGAACAATCCTTGACACAAACGGAGCTGAAGCCCTTCTTGGAAATGGTGATATGATTTTTCTTCCTCCGGGAACTTCAAGAATCAGAAGGCTCCACGGAGCATATATTTCTGAAAAAGAAGTTACAAATGTTATTGATTTTCTTAAAAGCCAAATGGAACCTGAATATATTGATGATGTGACCGAAAACTTTGAAACTGAAAATGAATCATACCCAGATGATGATTACGACCCCCTTTATGACCGGGCTGTTCAATTTGTTACAAGCACAAGGCAATCTTCAATCTCAGCTGTTCAAAGGCATTTAAGGATTGGCTTTAACAGAGCTGCCAGAATAATTGAATATATGGAAAGAGATAATATTGTAGGCCCTGCCCAGGGATCCAAACCAAGAGAAATACTAGCAGGAAACTTTGACAGCATTTGATAATTATGAAAAAAAATATACTTAAATTAATAAGAAAAAAACTTCCCTTTCACAAAAAAGAACAAATTATTTCTAAAGGAATGAAACCTTACGAAAACAAAAAAAACCTACTAAAAACATCAATTCCTATCATTTCAGACAAAGAATTTAAAGAATTTATTCAAGAATCTGAAAATTTAATTTTAGATAAAAATTCTGAAAAAACTAAGGATTATGGACCAAAAAAAGAAAAACACTTTAGACCTAAAAAAATTCAAAAACAAAAAACTATCCAGACAAATAAAAATCAAATTCCTATTATTGATAACGAAAAAAACCTGGAAGAAGCTTTCAAAAACCCTAAATTTCAACAAACAGGTAAAAAGAAAGTCAAGCCAACTCCTGTAAAGCCTAAGATCAAAAAGAAAAAAACAATTACCTCAAGTTTAAAAAACAAACACGGTATTAAGATTATAAGAAAAGCATCTGACTTAAATGACTTTTTTATTTCAACTAAAGAAAAAAAATTAATAAAACACCCAGCAGACAATGAGAGGGCTTTTTTAAATGCAAAAAAACAAGGAGCACCTCAATCAAAACCTATCTCACTGGAGAAAAGGCTTTCAAGATATCCCCTACCCGAACTGACCCTTGATCTTCATGGGTTTACTTTTATCCAAGCAAAACTCAAGCTTGAAAACTTTATTCTATCCTCATTTAAGGAAGGCTATTTCACATTAAAAATTATAACAGGTAAAGGTAAACATTCTGAATTTGGTGCGGTTATCCCACAATTAACAGAAGATTTGGTAAAAGAAATGATTAATGAAAAAAAAGTGCTGGCTTACAAATGGGAGAATATTTCCATGAAGGCAAGCGGAAGTATGGTTGTTTACCTCAACAGGTTTGATAATTAATTCTTTTCTTCTGGATCAAACATATATCCAACAGACCTTATACTTTTAAAAAAACTTGGCTTTTTTGGGTTTTTTTCAAAATATTTTCTAAATCTTACTATAAAATTATCAATTGTACGGCTTTGTACATCAACCTCATAGCCAAGGGCATTTATAAGTATCTCCTCCCTTGTTACAGGTTTACCTGAGTTATCAATAAGATATTTTAAAATGCTGATTTCCTGTTCAGTAAGTGAAATTTTCTCGTTTTTAGTAACAGCCTGCCTCATTTTAAAATCAATAATGTTTTTTCCAAACTGAAAGTTCTTTTGTTCATTCTTTGTGTTCTCGTATCTAAATAAAAGTCTTTTTACTCTCAATTCAAGTTCTTCAAGGTCAAAAGGCTTTGACATATAATCATCGCAGCCGAAACTTAATCCGATCTTTCTGTCTTCGACTTCTCCCCTTGCAGATAAAATCAGCACAGGCATAATCCTGTTTTTAATCCTAAAAAATTTTAGAATTTCCATTCCATCAATATCTGGAAGCATCAAATCAAGAATAACAAGATCAGGTTTTTCCACTTCAAAAATTTTCAACCCTTGGTAACCTGTATCTGCAATAAAACATTGATAACCTGAAAGCTCAAGATTAAGTTTTATTCCATCTGCAATATGAACCTCATCTTCAATTACCAAGATTTTTTTCATTTTAATTCCTCAACTTAAGAGCCAAAATAATTGTTGTTCCTTTATTCAGCCCTTCACTTTTGGCGGATAAAACTCCTTTATGCCTTTTTGCTATCATTTGCGAAAGATAAAGCCCAAGACCGGTTCCTTGTTTTTTTTCATTTTTATCTACTTGATAAAACTGCCTGAATATTTTTTTACTTTCCCTTTTTTTTAAACCTTTTCCATTGTCGGAAAAAAACACAAACAACTTTTTCTTTTTTAATTTAAAACTTACTTTTAAATTAGGTTTATTATCATTATATTTTATGGCATTATTAAAAATATTGGTTAAAAGCATTTGAAAAAGACCTTTATCTATATCAATATTAATATCTTTTTCTTCAACTTTAAGATCAAGGTTCATTTTTATATTTCTATATGAATTATATGTCTCTTTTATAAAATCACCTAAATTAACTCTATCAAAGCTCAGTTTGTCAATTTTAGTTTCAAGTCTTGCAAGATTTAAAATTCTTTGAATCTGAGAGTAAAGCCTTTTTACATCTTTTTGCATATATTCCAAATATTTAAGTTGAGAGCTTCTATCCAGCTCATGCTTTGAGAATGTATCTATATAAAGAGAAATTGAAGTAACAGGTGTTTTAAGCTCATGGGTAAAACCCCTAAAAAAATTTCTCTGGAGCCTGTAAAGCAAAAACATTTTTTGAAAATAAATATAAATCACAAAAAGTCCAAAAATAATCAAAGCAACCAGAAGCGAAAGAATAAGAATTACACTCCAGGTTTCCGGCCCGAAAATATATTCATTATGAAGATTAAATTTTTCAGAAAGACCGATAATTCCTTGTTTTACTGTTACAAACCAGTAAATATAAAGAAAAAGAGAAATTCCAAGAGCTGCAACTGAAACAAACAAAACAAGAACAGCATTGATAAAACTTTTTTTTATATTCAAATCAGACATGGACGATCTTGTTTTCTTTCTAATCTTTTTTAAACAGATTATAGAAAATAACTGCTAAAAAAAATAGCACTTATTTTTCAGCTAATCAAACTTACTTTATTTTATAAATAATTTATCCAAAAATTTCCAGTCTTAATCATTAACACCCTTGATGCCTGATTTTCCAAAACCTATGGGTCAGCACAAATAAACCTATTATTTCAGCTACTTATACTCCCAAGCTGGAGCTTGGGAAACGAGCCCGCAACGAGTTCGAGTCTAAATCAAAGCCTGGGAACCTGCGAGGTTTATACTTTAGGTGTAAGCACTCAATAAACCCCATCTATTCAAACCCAAAAATTTATGAAATAGAATTTATATCCGGTAATACATTTTTGTTAATGTATTGAGGAAGAAGAGCTTTATAATCTTCTTCATGAAGTGCATCAGGAAGTTTTTCCAGCAGATGGCGAAGATACCAGTAGGGCTCAATATTGTTTGCTTTTGCAGTTTCAATAATGTTGTATAATGCAGCACTTGCAGATGCTCCTTCAGGAGTATAGGAAAAAAGCCAGTTTTTACGGCCCAAAACAAATGGACGGACAGCATTTTCTGCAAGATTATTGTCAGGAGAAGCACAGCTTGTATCTGCATATGCAATAAGGCGGTGCCACTGATTTAAGGTATAATTAACTGCTTTTCCAAGCAGTCCGGTGGGCGGAGTTATTTTGGAAACAGCATCAAGCCATTCTTTAAATTCTGACAGAACAGGTTTTGTTTTTTCCTGTCTTAATTTATAAAGAGCATCACCCGTAATATTTTCCAGCTTTGCTTCTTTTTCAATTTTATAAAGCTTGCGTATGTAATTTATAGCCTGGTCAGCATAGCCTTTTTTTTTAATTCCGCCTTTAGATTTGCCTGCAGCTTTTATTACTTCACAAAATTTACGGCGTGAATGTGCAAAACAGCCTGCATGTATAATATGTTCAAGTTTATCTAAAAAATTATAGCCGGCATATCCATCTGTTTGCACAACGCCTTTATAATTTTTAACAAACTTTGATGCAGCATCGCCTGAACGTGTAGGATGATATTCAAAAATTATACACGTTTTTTCAGGAGGACCTCCTTGAAATACCCACATGTATGATTTTGTCTGACTTGACCTTCCAGGTTCTTTAATAACCTGAACTGTAGTTTCGTCAATATTGATTAAAGGCCCTGATAAAATTTCTTTTCTCATTATCTCCAGCAAGAGATCAAAACTGTCTGCAATTTTTTGGGCCCAATTGCACATGGTTGCTCTGGGGATTTTTACTCCAATCCTTGAAAACTGTTTTTCCTGTCGATAAAAAGGAAGAGCATCTACAAACTTTGCTATAAGAACATGTGCAATAAGTCCTGGAGTTCCAATACATTTTTGAATAATCTGCTCAGGCATTTGTGCTGTAATAACTGTGGGGCCATTACTTTCAACACCTTCACAGGCTTTGCATGCATATTTTAAACGGACATTTTTTATGACTCTTATTTTTGCAGGAATAATATCCAGCTGTTCAGACTCTTCGCGACCAATACAGCTTTTCATACATCCGCATTCACATTTTTTATCTTTTTCGTCTATATCGTGGATTACTTCCACTCTTGGTAAATTATCAGGTATGGGTTTACGACCACGTTTTTTTCTTGTGTGCGGTTTTATTTCTATTTCTTCATCATCTGATAATATATTTTCAGGCAGAACTTTTATGGAATCAAAAAAAGTGAGCTGCCTGTCGTTTTCAACAGGCTTTTTTTCACTTTTTTTACCAAAAAGAGCTGCTTTAAGAAGTTTTATCTGTTCCTTCAAAAGATCAATTTCTGAAAGATATTTCTCTTCTTTAAGCAAAAAAGATTTTATCAATTCTTCTGTTCTATCAGCGGTTTCTATATGTTTTTTATCTGTAGCAGTCATAAAAAAAATATATCATAACCAGTCGAAATTACAACTGTTTTGTTTAAAAAACAGCCTTATATTTTAATTTTTTATGGGCATCTGTCTGATGAATATTTAAACCTTGAATAAGCCAGATAAGTTCTTTTTTTCCTACTGAAATTACTTCTTCTTTTGAAGACGGCCATTTAAAAAAATCTTTTTCAAGTCTTTTATGCCAAAGACAAAAACCGTTTGTATCCCAGTATAAAATTTTAACTATATTTCTCTTTTTATTGGAAAACACAAACATATGCCCTGAAAACGGGTCAAGATTAAAATACTCTGACACCAGAAGACTTAAGCCATTTATTGATTTTCTCATATCTGTTGCCCCAAGAACCAGGTACACTCTTAAAACTGCTGCAAGTTCAAGCATTATACCTCCTTTAAAACCAAAAGAATTTGTTTTAAAGTATCGCTGGAAAAATCATCAGGAATATTCAGGTGAAAACCTGATTTTGAATGCAAAGTTATGATTGAGTTTTTATTAATATTAAAAACCTTATTTATTGAAGCCTGGCTTATTTCTACAACAGAGAGCGGAAGATTTTCTTTTTTAAATTTTAATTTCCAGTAAGTAAATCTGGTATTTTTAAGATTGTTTATTCTGCAATACTCTGCCTGAGTCAGACCGGATATCTCCCATTTTGATATATGGGTCTTCCAAAAGTTTTTTAAATCTGCATTTGAGCGATTTGATTTTGGTTTCATTGTTACAAGCCTTTATTTTTGTGGTTGTTATGGCTTGTATTATAAATGGTCTTTTTATAGTTTTGAAGATGGGGTTTATTGAGCGGTTACTTTTGAACTGCTGTTGTAAGATTGTCATAAATTAAAACAGGAAATACTCCCCCGAAAAATGCAAAGCCATGAATATGTGCATCAAAAAAAGCCTGTTGTCTTTCGCAGGGATAACATCTTACAAAAT